>Ga0307479_10000835_pt1 | contig 27905 bp, 20 predicted proteins | sample atmos_gasesECM4C_FD_203743 | JGI IMG/M metagenome (GOLD analysis project Ga0307479, IMG submission 203743) | Hardwood forest soil microbial communities from Morgan-Monroe State Forest, Indiana, United States - atmos_gasesECM4C_515 | ecosystem: Environmental > Terrestrial > Soil > Temperate... | reverse complement strand
ATCGCGGTCCTGACCGGCGGCCAGGCGATCTCGGAAGATCTCGGCATCAAGCTCGAGAACGTCACGCTCAACATGCTCGGCCGCGCCAAGAAGGTGATGATCGACAAGGAGAACACCACGATCGTCAGCGGCGGCGGCAAAAAGGCCGACATCGAGGCGCGCGTTCAGCAGATCAAGGCGCAGATCGAGGAGACCACCTCGGACTACGACCGCGAGAAACTGCAGGAGCGTCTGGCCAAGCTCGCGGGCGGCGTCGCGGTGATTCGCGTCGGCGGCGCGACCGAGGTCGAAGTGAGGGAGCGCAAGGATCGCGTTGATGACGCGATGCATGCGACCCGCGCTGCGGTCGAGGAAGGCATCGTGCCGGGCGGCGGCGTCGCCCTGCTCCGCGCTTCCGAGCATCTCAAGGGTATCCGCACCAAGAACGACGACCAGAAGACCGGCGTCGAGATCGTGCGTAAGGCGCTATCCTATCCGGCACGCCAGATTGCGATCAACGCAGGCGAAGACGGCTCCGTCATCGTCGGCAAGATTCTGGAGAAGGATCAGTACGCCTATGGCTTCGACTCCCAGACCGGCGAATACGGCAACCTGGTCACCAAGGGCATCATCGACCCGACCAAGGTGGTTCGTGTGGCGATCCAGAATGCGGCCTCGGTGGCAGCGTTGCTGATCACCACCGAAGCCATGGTGGCCGAAGTGCCGAAGAAGAACGCCGGCGCCGGCGGCATGCCTGCGGGTGGTGGCGGTATGGGTGGCATGGGCGGTATGGATTTCTAAGTCCAACCGTTCAAAGCTCATTTAGATAAGAAAGGCCCGGCAGCGATGCCGGGCCTTTCTTCATTAGCTACGCGTCCGTCTCGACGATAGCTGCATGGAGGTGACCGCTCTCAAGGCATCGAGCGAAGACGTGCGGCGCTTCGCCGATCGAATTATCGCCGGGCGTGGCGTCCGCCATGGCCGCGTGGCAATGGTCCCAACCTCGGCTAAGATAAGCCGCCCGAAGGCATAATATCTCGCCTGCTATTTTGCCGGAGGCCTGGTCGGCAGCGCCGTTCTCGGCCAGCTATTCGACCGCTTTGGATGGGCTAGTTGCGTCGTAGGTATTGGCATTGCGCTAACAAGCGGCGCCCTACTGACGGTGCGGTTGACTCTTCGACGGGACGAGTGTCGTGATCATGTCGCTTGATACCATCATCTTGCCGTCAGCGTTAGGGAGCTCATCGCTGCTGCTGACGTTGCATTGCCGGTGCGCTCCGAATTGCTGACCACTCTGATCGCGCAGACGTCCGATTTGCTCGCCCCAATATCCAAATCTACGACGTGCTCGTAGTCGACCTGTATTAAGTGGTCTATGCGCGGTATCTCGTTGGTGTGAAGGGCAGAAACAAATGCAAAGCGCAGTTGAACTCGGTTCTCGACCGAATTTCAGAAACGGATCACGCTGGTGCCGCAGGCCGCTGTTTGCTGTTGACGCGCAAGGATCTGCAGGTGACCGGGGCAAGGGCGTTCCCAGAACCGCAGAAAAAACAGAGAGTTGGTGGTGGGCACGACAGGGATCGAACCTGTGACCCCTACCATGTCAAGGTAGTGCTCTCCCGCTGAGCTACGTGCCCTAAAGCGCAATGACTTCGTCATCCCGCTTTATGTCTTTGTTTGAGCATGATCTTTTTCGGAAAACCGGTACCCACTTTTCCGGATCATGCTCTTTGTTTTAGCATGATCTTTTCGGAAAATCGGTACCCACTTTTCCGGATCATGCTCGGAAGTCGATCGGGTCGGGTCCGTATATCGGCTCCCGGGCGGGCAGGCAAGGACGCCTGCACCCGATCATGGGGGCGAATCAGGCCGCCAGCATCTTGTTCACTTCGCTGACCAATTCGCGAAGGTGAACCGGTTTCGACAGCACCTTGGCGTTCCGGGGGGCCTCCGAATCGGAGTTCAGGGCGACCGCGGCGAAGCCGGTGATGAACATGATCTTGATGTCGGGGTCGAGCTCGGACGCGCGGCGCGCGAGCTCGATGCCGTCCATCTCCGGCATCACGATGTCGGTCAGGAGCATCTCGAACGGCTCCTCGCGCAGCCGCTGATAGGCCGACATGCCGTTGTCATGGGGCGAAACCTGAAACCCGGCGTTTTCCAGCGCCTTGACCAGGAAACGGCGCATGTCGTTGTCGTCTTCGGCGAGGAGGATTTTGTGCATGGAGGTCAAGTCAAATTCCCGGGTGCGGATTACTGCGTTCACTAAGCCCGACAGACGGTAAATTTCGGGTGAAAGCTTGCTGGCCACGGTGAGCCTTTGGCAAGGCTATTTCTGGACCGGAATGCGCCTTAAATCAATCAGGCGGGGTGTTTTGCGTCTCTCTCTCAGATCCGTTCCAGCTTGGTTAAGACTTTTTCGCGTGTTTTCCCCTTGGCAGAACGGTTGTGATTATCGACAATGCGCTCATAAAAGCTCCGCCTTTGTGGCAGCAAAGACGCCTCCAGAGCAGCGGAATGCAAGGGACGACGCCCTACGATGACCCGGTTTGATGGCGCAGTGTCGCCCCCGTTCGAGATCGTGGAGCCGTCCCAGTGGCGGGCACCGATCATCTTCAACTCGCCCCACTCCGGCTCGGCCTATCCGGAGGACTTCCTGATCGCCTCGCGGATCGATCTGCCGACGCTACGCCGTTCGGAAGATTCCTTCATGGACGAGCTGATCGCCGATTTGAGCCGCCGCGGCTTTCCGGTGGTCCGGGTCAACTTTCCCCGCTCCTATGTCGACGTCAATCGCGAGCCCTATGAGCTCGATCCGCGGATGTTTTCCGGACGCCTGCCAAGCTTCGCCAACACCAGGTCGATGCGGGTCGCCGGCGGGCTCGGCACCATCCCGCGGGTGGTCGGCGACGGCCAGGAGATCTATCGCGAGCGGCTTGCGGTCGAGGACGCGCTGTTAAGAATCGAGACGCTCTACAAGCCCTATCACCGCGCGCTGCGGCGGCTGATCAACCGGGTGCACCAGACCTTCGGCACGGTGGTGGTGGTGGATTGCCATTCGATGCCCTCGATCGGCGTCTCGCGCGACGAGCCGCGGCGGCCGGACGTGGTGATCGGCGACCGCTACGGCACGAGCTGCGCACAGCTTTTGCCCGACATGGTCGAGGCGACCATGAGCCGGCTCGGCTATTCGGTCGGCCGCAACAAGCCGTATGCGGGGGGTTTCATCACCGAGCATTACGGCAATCCGGCAAGCGGCCTGCACGCGATCCAGCTCGAGCTCAACCGGGCGATCTATATGGACGAGCGGCGGCGCGAAAAGAGCCCGCGATTTGCGCAGGTTTCCGCCGATTTCGCCAAGCTCGCAGATGCGCTCGCCACTGTTCCGCTCGGCGACCTCGGACCGTTCCAGGCCGCGGCGGAATAAAAGCGCCTAGGATCCAGTCTCTCCGTCATTCCGGGGCGCGACGCAGTCGCGAGCCCCGGAATGACGTCGCGCAAGCTCCAAAAGAAAAAAGGGCCGCTTGCGATAGCAAGCGGCCCAAGTCTAGGGAGGAAACGCCCAAGGAGGGCAGCGATAGCGCAAGGCGCTACCGCACCGCAACAATATGCGACCGCGCTGCACAAAGTGCAAGAGTTTTTCGTCCTTTTCCCATGCAAAATTCGCAAGGCTTGCACGCGTGCAACACTTAGGTTGGCGGTCGGATTCACCATGTTTTCCATGATGTTAACGGACGGCAAGGGAACGCCTCACACGAAATTCGGATAATCTCTCGATTTCGTGACCTTGATTGTCCCCTAAAAATTTACGCTCGCGCATGAAGATCCGGCATCCAAAATACCAGAGGGAATCCGGCAATCCCGGTGCGCGGCGGCCAGGATTGAGCTAGGCAAGAACGCGCAGGATTCTCAAACCCCGTTCCAAGCGCCTCTCGTTCAAGGAACTTGCCGTGACGGTCATCGATTTTACCGCCTTCATCGGCCGGCTTGCGACTGCCTCCGGCGAAACCATCCTGCCGTTCTTCCGCACCTCGCTCTCGATCGACAATAAGAGTGTCGGCCACGATTTCGATCCCGTCACCGAGGCCGACCGCGCCGCGGAGGCCGTGATGCGGCGGATGATCAAGGCCAATTTCCCCCAGCACGGCATCGTCGGCGAGGAATTCGGCAACGAGCGCGAGGACGCCGAATATGTCTGGGTGCTGGATCCGATCGACGGCACCAAATCCTTCATCGCCGGCTTTCCGATCTGGGGCACGCTGATCGCGCTTCTGCACCGGGGCACGCCGGTATTCGGGATGATGCACCAGCCCTTCATCGCCGAGCGCTTCTCCGGCGACAGCGGCTCGGCCAACTACGCGGGACCGTCGGGCGAGCGCCGGCTTTCGGTGCGGCGCTGCGCCTCGCTGAAGGAGGCGACCTGCTACACCACGAGCCCGTTGTTGATGAATGACCGCGACCGCCCCGCCTTCGCCCGCGTCGAAAGCGCGGTGCGGCTGTCGCGCTATGGCGGCGATTGCTACTCCTATTGCATGCTCGCGGCCGGCCATCTCGATCTCGTGGTCGAGACCGAACTAAAACCCTACGACATCGCCGCGCTGATCCCGATCATCACCGGCGCCGGTGGCGTCGTCACCACCTGGGACGGCAGCCCGGCGCAAAACGGCGGCCGCATCGTCGCCGCCGGCGACCCGCGCGTCCATGAAGCCGCGATCAAGCTGCTCAAGGGCTAGAACACCCCTGGCCTGATCCCGAGGAGCCGCGCTGATGCGGGATGGAGAAGCGTCGGGGCCGCATGGTGCGAGACGCGCGAAGACGCGCTCCTCACCACGAGGAGCAGCATTTTCGACCTCGACTGCGTTTCAAAGCCCGCTACCATGGTGACACCAAAAGCAATGCTCGACCAGTTGCAGCGCAGACGCGCGCGCAACCCAAAGGTCGGAGCCGGGAGGACTAGCTTGAGAATTCTCGGCACCCTGATGACGGGATTGTTCGCGCTGCTGTTGTGGCCGGCATTGGCGTCGGCCGAGGATTTTCCGTCAAAACCGATCCGGCTGATCGTGCCGTTTCCGGCCGGCGGGCCCAACGACATCATCGCCCGCGTCGTCGGGCAGCGCATGTCGGAACTCGCCAAGCAGCCGGTCGTGATCGACAATCGCGGCGGACAGGGCGGCGTGCTGGGGACCGATGCGGTGGCGAAGGCCAACCCCGATGGCTACACCATCGGGATCGTGAGCGCGGGCGCGCTCGCCATCAGCCCCAGCACGGAAAAGGTCGCCTACGATCCGCGGAAGGATCTTGCGCCAGTCACGCTGGTTGCGACCGTGCCGGAGATGCTGGTGGTCAATAGCAGCGTGCCCGCCAAGACCATGGCGGAGCTGGTTGCGCTCGCCAAAGCCGAACCCGGCAAGCTCAATTTTGCTTCGACCGGTCCCGGCGGCCTGCCGCATCTCGCCGGCGAGCTGTTCAAGCTCACGGCAAAGATCGACATCGTGCACGTGCCCTATCGCGGCGCCGCCCCCGCGGTCAACGATCTGCTCGGCCATCAGGTGCAGATGACGTTCCTCGATCTGCCGATCCTGTTGCCGCAGATCAAGTCCGGCGCGCTGCGGGCGATCGCGCTCGGCGCGCCGCAACGCGCCGCGACCGCGCCGGATGTGCCGACCACAGCGGAAGTCGGGATGCCGAATGTGCTGGCCGAAAACTGGTACGGCATGGTGGCGCCGGCGGCAACGCCGCCCGCCATCATCGCCAGCCTGAACAAGCTCGCGACCGAGGCGATGCGCGACCCGACGGTGAAGGAAAAGCTCGCGGTCCAGGGGGCCGAGCTGGTCGGCGATACGCCGGAGCATTTTCGCGGTTTTATCGAAAGTGAAACCGCGAAATGGGCGGAAGTCATCAAAGACGCCGGCGTCGAAACGACGAGGTAGGGGGCCTTCACGTCCATAACGGGGTGAGTTTTGGTTCGATCATTTGTCCGCGGGCTCTTCTTTCACCCTCCCCTGGAGGGGGAGGGTCGTCCGCGTCGGCGATGCGAAGCATCGTCCGATGCGGGCGGGGAGGGGTGACAGTCTTTCCGCGACGCAGGTGTTTCAGTGTTGCGACGTTTATCTCACCGCTGCGCGGCGCATCGACGTTGAGACCATCGTCATCTCGCTCGCGGAGAGATCACCCCACCCCGCTTGCTTCGACGATGCTCTGCATCGCCGAACCAAGCGACCCTCCCCCTCCAGGGGAGGGTGAGAGCCGGCCCGATTCAGATCGTCACCGGCTGCTACGTCGCCGCCTCCCGCAGATGCTCGACCAACAGCTTTGCCGGACGCGGCAGCGCCCTAAAACTGCGGGCGCAGATCACGAGCTTGCGGTTCGCCCAGGAATCCCTGATCCGGATCATCGCGATCGGCATCGACTGCGCGCAGCGCCTGGCGGCTGCTTCCGGCACCACGGCGATGCCGACGCCGGCGGCGACCATCTGGCAGATCGCGTCGAAATCCCGCAACCGCGCCCGGAAATGCAGGCGCATGCCGAGCCGTGCGGCGTGCTTTGCGATGTGCACCTGTAGCGCGGTCGCATTGGTCAGTCCGACGAAGGCATGGTCGGCCACGTCCTGAAAATCGACCTGGCGGCGGCCGGCCAACTCGCCGCGCCGCGCCGTGACCAGGGTCAGGCGGTCCTCGCTGAAGGCGAACCGCTCGACATTGTCGGGCAGAGCATGCTCGGCGGCAAAGCCGAGATCGGCCGCGCCGGTCGCAATCGCGCTCGCAATATCGGTGCTTTCGCGTTCCTCGACATCGACATTGATATCGGGATGCTGGCGCAGGAATGACGCGAGCGCGCGCGGCAGATGCACCGATAGCCCCGAGGTATTGGCGAGCAGATGCACGCTTGCCCGGATGCCGGAAGCGAAACGCGAAAGATCGCCACGCATCGCCTCGACATTGTGAATGACGAGCCGCGCATGGTCGAGCAGGCTCTCGCCCGCCGCCGTCAATTCGACGCCGCGGCGGCCGCGCTTGAACAGGCTCACCCCGAACGCGGCCTCCAGGCCCTTGATCCTGGCGCTCGCGGAGGCCAGCGCCAGATGCGCGCGGTCCGCGCCGCGCGTGATGCTGCGGCCATCCGCCACCGCGATGAAGAGCTGCAGGTCGACCAAGTCGAAACGCATGGCGATTTCCCTGTCCCTCATGGTGAGGAGGCGCCCTTGCGCCGTCTCGAACCATGAGGCCCGTGGCCCATCCTTCGAGACGCGGCGAAGACGCCGCTCCTCAGGATGAGGTGGCGCTAACCGTCTGCCTTCGTCATAGCCGAAGTCTATCTCCGTAACCTCCAGATTGTGCCCACGGCCTCGATCGGTCAATGTAGTCTCATGTCCGAGGCTCTGCTTTTTTTCATCGCTGCCGCCCTGCTGCTTGCGGGCTTCATCAAGGGTGCGCTCGGGATGGGCCTGCCGACCGTGTCGATGGGCCTGCTCGCGGTGGCGATGCCGCCCTCCGGGGCGCTTGCCATCGTCATCGTGCCGGCAATCGCCACCAACATCTGGCAGACTTTTGTCGGCGGCCATCTGCGCGACATCGTCAAAAGGCTGTGGCCGCTGATGGCGGGCACGGTGGTCGGCATCTGGCTGAACGCGGGATCGCTGACCGGGCCTTATGCCCATTACCTCCCGATCGCGCTCGGGGTGCTGCTGGTGATCTATGCGATCGTGGGCTTGAGCAAGTTCGGCTTCCATGTCGCCCGCCGCGACGAGAAGTGGATCGGCGGCATCGTCGGCGTCGTCACCGGGGTGATTTCGGCGGCAACCGGCGTGCAGGTGATCCCGTCCATGCCGTTCATGCAGGCGATCGGCATGGAGAAGGACGAGCTGGTGCAGGCGCTCGGGGTGTTCTTCTCCGTTGCGACGCTGGCGCTCGCGTTCAGTCTTTCCACCTCCGGCGTGCTGACCGCGGCCACTGCCCTGCCGGGTGCGATCGCGATGATCTGCTCGTTTACCGGCGTGTTCGTCGGCCAGTCGGTACGCTCGCGGATGCAGCCCGAAGCCTTCCGCCGCTGGTTCCTGATCGCGATGATCTTTCTCGGGCTCTATCTCGTGGCGAGCGCGATCTTCAACCTTCACCGCGCCTGAAGCAGCGCAATGCGGGCGCCGAGATAGACGAACATCCCGCCCAGGGCGCGGTTGATCCATTGCGGCGCCTTGCCGGACCGCCTGACGCGATGAGCCGCCCTTGCCGCGAAGGCCGCGACGCTCAGACACCAGAGCGTGCCGTTGCAGATGAAGATCAGGCCGAGCAGCACGAACGCCATCGCCTTGTGCTCTGAATCGGCGCTCACGAATTGCGGCAGGAAGGCGAGGAAGAACAGCGCCACTTTCGGGTTGAGGATGTTGGTCAGCGCTCCCTGCAAGCACACCCGTCGCAGCGAGATGGCGCTACTTCCGATCGGCGCGTCGGGAACGCTCGCCTGCGGTCGCGACAACAGCATCATCATACCTATGAAGCAGAGATAGGCCGCGCCGGCCCATTTCACGATCGTAAAGGCCATCGAGGAGGCGGCAAGCAGCGCCGAAAGCCCGATCGCGCCGCCGAAAACATGGACGAGGCAGCCGGTGCTGATTCCGAGCGCGGCAGCCGCGCCGCCCCGCCATCCCAATTGCACGCTGCGCCCGACGATGTAGGCGGTATCGGGTCCGGGCGTCACGTTGAGCAGAAGCCCGGAGGCGATGAACAGCCAGAGATCGTGGATGCCGAGCATGATAACCTTTCGTTTAGAAAAACCGACACGGCGACGGGTTCCGTGACCGTCAGCCTTGCTCCCGAGGCGCGAGGCCACGAGTGAATTTGCATGATTTATGACGTGTAGATCGGGGCTTTTACCAGCGCCAGCGTATCCTATAACCATTGGAATCGCTCGGCCAACCGCGTACTGATGATCTGCTGGGCTGGAGCACTGGGACCATGGAGAGACGTCTAGCCGCCATCGTCTGCGCAGATGTGGCAGGCTACGCGCGCATGATGGGCGCGGACGAGGCGGGCACGCACGCTGCGTTCAAAGCCCATCGCAGCGCGATATATCCGATCATCCTCAATCACGGCGGTCGGCTGGTGAAGAACACCGGCGACGGTTTCCTGCTGGAATTTCCGAGCGTCGTAGGGGCCATCGAGTCGGCCATCGCGATGCAGGGGCTGATGGCCGAACGCAACAACCACCTGCCCGCGGATCGGGTCATGCAATTCCGTCTGGGCGTCCACATGGGAGATGTGATCTCGGACGAAGACGAAGTATTCGGGGACGGCGTGAACATCGCCGTCCGCCTCGAAGCGGTTGCCTTCCCCGGCGGCGTGGCTGTTTCGGAAAAGGCCTATCTCGAGGCCGGCAAGCACATCGGCGTCACCCTCGTCGACGGCGGCAGCCACCGTTTCAAGAACATCGAAGAACCGGTAAAGGTCTGGACCTGGGAGCCGGACGGGTCCGATACAAGCGGCCGGGAGCCGAGGAACAAGTCGAACCTGCCGCCGCAATACCGAACGGCGATCGTTGGAGTTCTTCCGTTCGAGAATCTCAGCGACAGCACCGACGAATATTTTTCCGATGGACTGACCGAGGATTTGATCCACGCGCTTTCGCTGCAATCGTTTTATCGGGTGCTGAGCCGAAGTTCGACGTTCTCGTTCAAGGGCAAAGGCCTGAGCGCGCGCCTGATTGCGCGCGAGATTGACGCGACCTACCTGATCCAGGGCTCGGTCAGGCGTTCCGGGAGCAAGATTCGTGTCACCGCCGAACTGATCATGGCCGAGAACGGCGAGCAATTATGGACTGGCCGATATGACAGGGACATCGGCGATCTGTTCGCGCTGCAGGACGAGCTGACCACCAGTCTGTCCGGTGCATTGGCCCCGGAAATCTATCGCGCGGAAGCCTCCCTCCCCACCCGGTCAACGTCCAACGATTTGACCGCCTGGGACCGGTTCTTGCGGGGGCTTTCTCACTATTATCACCCGACCAAGCAGGACCTCGAGGCCTCGATTGCGCTGTTCCGGGAGTCCATCGCGCTCGATCCGACGCTTGCGATCGCGCACGCCTATCTCGCCACGGTCCTGGTGCAGGGCACGCACTATGGATGGCTCAGAAGCACGCGCGAATTGTGGACCGAGGCGATGAGTCTTGCCGAAAGCAGTGTCCGGCTTGACCCTCGTTCCTCGTTCGCATTTTCGGCGCTGTCCTATATGCACGCGATGGGAGGAGGGAGTTACGACGCTGCCCTGGAGACCGGCAGAAGGGCCGTCGAGTTGAACCCGTACGACATGGGGGCTCGCGGCGTTCTTGGACTGTGCCACCTTGTCATCGGCGAGCATCGGCAGGCGATCGAACTGCTCTCGACAGCCGTGCAGCGCGGCAACAGCGACCCCCGCTATCAATGGGCGGCCTTGATCGCATTCAGCCACTACCTGCTCGGACAATACGATGCCTCGCTGTCCTGGGCGCGCGAAGCCTTGTATCTGAATCCAGTTCATCTTCAGGTGCTCGCGGTGCGGGCGGCGGCGCTGGCGCAATCGGGACGATCGGAGGAAGCGGCCAAGGCGACAAAAGTTCTGCTCGCCAACTATCCATATCTGACCGTCGAACGGCACCTTCGGAATTTTCGCTGGAAAAACCCGGCCGACATCACCCATTTTCGTGAGGGACTTTTGAAAGCCGGTGTGCCGTCGACCAAATTGACCCTCGTCGAGCCTGCCCCGAAGCGCACGGCCAATAGTTAGTCCTACCGCGTCACAAGCGCCTTAATCCCCTCATCCTGAGGAGCTTGCGCGAGCAAGCGTCTCGAAGGACGAGGCCACCAGAGGGGCCTCATGGTTCTCCGAGCGATGCGAAGCATCGTCCGGAGACGGCGCAAGGGCGCCTCCTCACCATGAGGGTTTAGCGACACAGTAAGATTAGAGTGTTTCCAGCGAAGTGGCCCCGGTTCGCTGTCCCAGAAACGCGTCAAAACAAAAGCGGTGTGACCTCACTCAGTTGACACGGCTTCGAATTCAACCAAACTCCGGCACATCCTGAAGTAGTGCACAGCCGTGCGAACTCTCTCTCAACATTGTTATCCGGTTCACATCCATCCCTCTCATATTAGGGCGTATTCACTTTCATCATTCGGTTTCACGATTCGGTACATTTGAGGATCAGATCCATGCCAAACGAGAACGCTGGGACAGCTTCGAGCGACACGCCTGCCGGCGAGATCCCGGTTTCGCCCGATAATCCCTGCCCGTTCTTGCGCGCGCTGGTCGCGGGCGGGTACGTCGGTGGCCACGTCGTGCCGCTTGCCACGCTTGGCCAGGCGATCGAGGCCGCCAGCGGCGAACAAGGATTGAATAAAAAGCTGGTCGGCGTGAAGACCTTCCCGATTGCCCTGAGCGCGAACGGTCTCAATCCGCTGCGCCTGTTGCGTAGCTGGTGGTCCGGCGCGGTCCTCGACCATCTGCGCAATGGTCCGCTCGACAAGCACGGCGTCGGCTCACGCATCCTCGATGCGACCGCCCACGTGAACGAAGCGGAAATCGCGCGTCTGGCCGAGTTCGGGAAAGACCGGCAGGATCCCGCAGGCGGGACCGAGCGCGGCCTGACGGCCGCGGAAATCACGACCTACATGAACGCGAATTTCGCGCGCGCCAAGGGCAAGCGACGTTGGTACGACCGGATATTGATGATCGGCGAATGGCCGGTGCTGCTGAAAATCATAGGCAAGGGCGAGGGCAAGGAACGCTACCTCAGCGTAGCGGAAGTCCGAACCCTGTTCGTCGATCGGCGACTGCCGGAGCGGATCATCGCGCGCCTGAAGGCGCAACCGCCATCGATGCGGGAAACAACCCTTCATATGCTCGGCAAAGTGGCATTCGTGTTGGTCGCCCTTGCCCTCGCGGCAATCGTGGCGATCATCGAATTTCCCGACCAGGCGCAGAAGATCCTGCCGGACAAGCTCGCCCAACTGCTACCCCCTCCCTTGCCCGACCTGACTCCGGTCACAGCGGCCTATTGGCTCGACCAGAACTGGTCGACGGAGGACAGGCACTGGTTCCACCACGCCAGTCAGGGCACGGCGACGTTCCCAGTGCCCTACGCCTGGTTTGTCGCGCTGGAACAACCGGGCGTCCGCTTGTTCACTTGGCCCGGCCTGTTCAAGGACAGCGATTATCTCGAACGGTTCGGTTTCCTGCCAAGCCCGAAAACCATCCGTACCGACGCAGCGACCTTGCGCCGCTTCGGCTATTCGAACGCGTCCGACGCCAAGACTGATACCAAGACCGAGCCGGCGCCGGCGTCCGTCGCGGGTCTGAAGCCGACGCCGGTCGAGAATTTCGACGGCCTCCCCGTCGGCTTCGCCCGGCTGGCCGGTCCCCTCGATCCCATCACCGGCCAGAGCAAACCCGACATGATCGGGCTGTCCTGTGCGGCCTGTCACACCGGACATATCAACTACAAGGGGGTCAGCGTGCGTTTCGACGGCGGTCCGGGCATGGTGGACCTGCTGAAGCTCGAAAAAGCCACCGGGCTTTCCATTCTCTACACGCTGCACGTCCCGGGCCGTTTCAATCGTTTCGCCACGCGCGTGCTCGGTCCCCATGCAGCTCGGGCGGAGCGCGACGAACTCAAGCAAGGCCTGTCGAAGGCCGGCGACGACGTGCTCGCCCAGGCAAACGCGCTGCTGAAGGCGCTCAAGGATAAGCACCAGGAGGATACCGAGGAAGGTTACGGGCGGCTCGATGCATTGAACCGGATCGGCAATCAGGTTTTCTCCACTGATCTTTCCATGAGCGACGTGACGGGATTCGACAAGAACCTGGAGGCCAGGGATGCGCCGGTCAGTTTTCCGCCGATCTGGACCGTGCCGTGGTTCTTGTGGGCGCAATACGACGCCTCGATCGAGCAGCCTTTGATCCGCAACGCCGGCGAGGCGCTCGGTGTCTCGGCCCTGGTCAATCTTTCGCCCGACTCCCCCAAGGAGGCACTGTTCCGCTCGACGATCGCGCTCGAGAATCTCATTCGCATCGAAGACATGCTGCGCGGTCCCGAAGATCCCTTCAGCCAAACTCCAAAGGGTTTTGGCGGACTACAGGCGCCGAAATGGCCCTCGCAGATTTTCGCCGGCGATCCCGCATGGAAGATCGATCCGGCGCGCGTAGCGAAGGGCCGCGCGCTTTACGCCGAGATCTGCGCCGAGTGCCACCTCGGTCCGGTCGATGATCCCGCCTTCGACGCCCAATTCCCGGAGCAGAGCGTCTGGAAGCAGGAGCATTGGGACCCCAAGGGTCCGGTGTTGCGGGAAGTCCAGAAGACCACGGACGAGATGGGCACGGACTCGGCGCAGGCCGAAGTTCTCGGGAAACGCAAGGTCAGCCTTCCCGGCTTCCTGGACATCCAGCCCGCGCGCGATCTTGGCAAGGTTTGGGGATGCACTGATCTGCCCGACCCCGCCTCCTACACGTCGACGAACATGCCGTATTCGATCGCCCTGATGACCGCTGTGGACCTGTTCAGCAGGAAATGGATGGACGATCACAACATTGCGAAGGATACCGAATCCCAACAGGCGTTTTGGGGTTTCCGAAAGAACTGTCCCAACCCGGAGGTGGCCTTGCACTATCGCGCCCGCCCGCTCAACGGCGTCTGGGCGACCGCTCCCTATCTTCACAACGGTTCGGTGCCCTCGCTCTATTGGATGCTGGTGCCCGCGGCGCAACGTCCCACGCAATTCTGCATGGGTTTTCGCGACTTCGATCCGCAACAAGTCGGCTTCCACGTCGCGGCCGATGAAGTGCAGAAGTGCAGCAACGGCGAAACCGTGTTCGCGGCGACGACCCCCGACGGAAAACCAATCCACGGCAACAGCAATCTCGGCCACTCGTTTGAAGGACCGGCGGTAGGGCCAAAGGAGCATCCACCGGGAGTCATCGGCCGCCTGCTCACGGATCAAGAACGCTACGACCTGATCGAATATTTGAAGACGCTGTAGGGTCGACGGCTAGTCTTACAGCGTCGTACGCGGCTCTATCCCCTCGTCCTGAGGAGCTTGCGCGAGCAAGCGTCTCGAAGGATGAGGCCGAGAAATAGCGCCCGCGCCGGAGGTGCGCTCAGGGAACCTGCGATTGGCGCCGAGGTGGCGGTCGATTCTGTCGATTGCGGCCAATCATATTATATTCGTTCTCGCTGGTTGGGACTCATGGAAGCAAAATGGCCACCCGGACGGTTGAGATCAGCGACGACGTTTTCGAGGTTGCAAAGCGAGCAGCAGCGATCGACAAGGACGACGTAACGACCTTGCTGGAGAGCCTGGTCCGGTGCCGCGCAGAATACCTTGATGCTCTCGCCGATTTGTCGTCCCGCATGCCCCCCTTCAGCCTCGACCACTACGAAATGCAGCGAGATCCGGGTGAAACCGACGAAGAATACGAGGATCGCAAGAGCCTCTTCCGGTGAGCGATACCGACTCTATCCTGTCCCCCATTCACCCGAACAGCGGCGTGCCCGGCACGAAGGCGTCGAATGCCGCCCAGAACTGGGCGCGGTAGCGGTCCTGCTCCTGCAGGATTTCGTGCTTGGAGCCGGCGATGACGAGATGCGAGCCGGCGCGCAGATGATAGGCGAACTCCTCGATCGCAGGCGTCGAGACGACGCCGTCGTTGCTGGCAGCCAGCATCAGGATCGGCTGGCGGATCTGCGAGGGATAGTCCATCCCTCGAAACGTGTGCATGGCGCGAAAGGCGGTATCGGCCCAGGCGACCGTGGGCGAGCCGAGGCCGACGGTGGGGTCCTCCTCCAGGATCGCCGCATTGCGCGCGTAGCGCACGGGATCGCTGGTCAGGAGGTTGTTGATGAAGGAGTCGGTGCCGGTCAGCCTGTCGCTGCCGCCGGGCACGTAGCGGCCGCCCTGTCCGGCGAGCCGCATCACCCTGAGCAGCGCCCGCACCGGAAACGAGGTGGCGCGTCCCGGCAGGTCGATCATCGGCGCCGACAGCACCATGCGGTCGAACCAGCGCTTTCCCGCGTGCGCAAGACGCAGCATCACCGTGCCGCCCATCGAATGGGCGAGCGCAAAATGCGGTGGCGGGCAGTCCGGCAGCACCACCTGCTGCACGAAGGTCTCGACGTCGACCTCGTAGTCGGAGAAATCGCGCACATAGCCCTTGCGCGGATCGCGCAGCCGCCGCGACGAATGGCCCTGCCCGCGCCAGTCGATCATGGCGACGGAGAAGCCGCGATCGCGCAGGTCCCGCACCGTCTCGAAATATTTCTCGATCTGCTCGCTGCGGCCGGTGAAGACGCAGACCGTGCCCTTGCGCCCCGCCGGCGGCGCCCAGCGGGCGAACCGCAGCTCGGCGCCATCAGGGGTCTTGATGGTGCCGGTGACGACGTTTTCCGGAACCGGATTGGCGGGAATCGAGACAAGCGTCATTGGGTCCAAGGATCGGGTTCAAGGATCGGCTAGGTGAAAATGGCTGAAAATCAAGGGTGAGCAAGCTCTCGAAGCGCCAAAAAGGGTGCTTTTCAACCCTCTTGAACGCTATCGCGGCTTTTCCCATATCACCTTCGTGCAGGCCGCTACCAGTGTTTCGGAAAAACCGGACCACTGCAGGCTGCACAGGACGAAAGCCCGGCCCGATGGCGGGCGGGTTACCCGAAACAGTCGCTCAATGGAGGACTATCCATGCGCACCTACGACCTCACCCCATTCTATCGTTCCACCGTCGGCTTCGACCGCCTGCTTTCCCTGCTCGACCAGGCCACCTCCGACGGCAGCCCCGGCTATCCCCCGTACAATATCGAGCGGACCGGTGAGAACGCCTACCGCATCACGGTCGCCGTTTCCGGCTTCGGCAAGGAAGAGCTTTCCATCGTCGCCAAGGAAAACACCCTGACGATCAAGGGCGAGAAAGTCGCAGGCGAGAACGGCAAGGACAAGTCCGAAGTGCTGTACCGCGGCATCGCCGCGCGCACCTTCGAGCGCGTGTTCCAGCTCGCCGATTTCGTACTGGTGAAGAACGCCTCGCTCGAGAACGGCCTGCTCCACGTCGATCTCGTCCGCGAGATTCCCGAGGCGAAGAAGCCCCGCAGCATTCCGATCTCCTCGGGCGCGCAGGCGCCGCAGGTGATCGACGGCTCGGCCGAGAAGGCCGCCGCGTAAGGCCTGAGAGTTTCGGCAAGGCTAGCTGCAAAGAATTTACTCAAATGCGAAAACGCCCTGGGAAACCGGGGCGTTTTTTGTTTGGCGCGGGTTCGACAGCACAATGTGAAGTTCACGCTCGAGTGAGGCGCGGTAACATGCGCGTCGTCGATTCCGAATGATGGGTGGGGCCAGAGATCACGGAGTTCGTTCATGAGATTCTTTCGGCTATTGGCGGTCGCGGCCGGCCTGTTCGCTGCATCGTCCGGTTTTGCGCAGGCGCAGGGGACGTCGCCACCGAGAGTGAAAAACGTCGTGCTGGTGCACGGCGCCTGGGCCGACGGGTCGAGCTGGGCCGGAGTCATTCCAAGACTGCAGGCGGCGGGCCTCAAGGTGACCGCCGTGCAAAATCCGCTGACGTCGCTGAAGGATTCGGTCGAGGCTACCCGCCGCGTCCTGGCTGAGCAGGATGGCCCGACCGTCCTGGTCGCGCACTCCTGGGGCGGAACGGTCATCAGCGAAGTCGGGACCGATCCGAAAGTCACGGCGCTGGTCTACATCGCCGCACGCGCGCCCGACGCCGACGAGGATTTCGTTGCGCTGTCCGGAAAATTCCCGACCGGCCCGGTGCGGGCCGGCGTCCAGGAGCACGACGGCTTCACCAGATTGTCCGAGGACGCGTTCCTGAAATATTTCGCCAACGGCGTCGATCCGGAAAAGGCCAAAGTGCTCTATGCCGTGCAATGGCCCACGGCCGCGTCGATCTTTGCCGGACGGACGACGGTCGCGGCCTGGCGCTCCAAGCCGTCATGGTATGCGGTCTCGGAGCTCGACCAGACCATCAATCCCGACCTCGAGCGATTTCTGGCCAAGCGCATGAACGCAACGACGGTGGAGCTGGAGGCCGGTCACCTGTCGCTGGTGTCTCACCCCAAGGAGGTAGCCGACCTGATCCTGGCTGCCGCCGGTCAAAAAGAATAGCGGCGGCTGGCGGATCCGTGCGCTCTTGCCCCCCGTCATTCCAGGATGGTCCGAAGGACCAGACCCGGAATCTCGAAATTCCGGGTTCGATGCTTCGCATCGCCCCGGAATGACAGGGCAATAATCGCCCCGGAATGACGGGCTAAGAGCCCGTCACTCCAGACCCTGCATCTTCGGCATTTCCTGGGTCGGCCTGATCAGCGGCGCTGGCGCTGTCGGCTTGACTTGACCGACCGTGGCGGTTGGACCTTCGGTGCTGGTCGTGGCCGGAGCCTCGATCGGCTTCGGCTGCACCACAGCCGCCTGCTGCGAAGGCTCGGGCGCAGGCCTTGCGGGCGCGGGCCTTGGCACCGGCACGGATTGGCTGGCGACGCGCGGAATCGAGGCCGGCGGGCGTGGCCCGCCACGGATCACGGTCGGAGGCGGCAGCGCGCTCTGCGGCCCATAAGGCGACGGCGGCGCCTCTTCCTCAAAATTGCCGCCCCAGCGATTGGCCGGCACGAAGCGGAGGATGCGTCCGGTCCGGGCATCAATCACCACGCGCCCGTCCTCGCCGGCGCGATCGATCGCCGAAATCGTGTAGACCAGGCCGCGCTGGTGCGGAATCCCAAGCGGCGAGAAGCCGTTCTCGCGCAACACCGCGTACACTTCCAGCGGCGGCATCAGGGGCGGGCCGTACCCTTGGTCGTATCCCTGGTCGTAACCTCGATTGTAACCTTGATTGTATCTTGGGCCGTACCCTTGCTCGTAACCTTGGCCATAGCGATAGGCCGGCGGCTCCGGCGGCATGACCGCGTCAGGCCGGTCGAAATCGGAAGTCGCCCGGTACGGCGACCTCATCGCATCAGATGGCACCGCCATCTGCGCGTGTGCGGCGCTGGCCGCGAGAACCAATCCGGCCGATACGACCCACCCTGTGATAAGCTTCATCGCTTATTCGCTCCTAGAGCCCCCGCTCATTAGAGCCCCAACTCACTCCGCTGCGCAGGGTCGGTGGTGATTCCGGCGGTCCTTGGGCCGGATCGGGGCGCGCTTGCCTCAAATCGGCGCGAGGTGGGCCGATCGCTGATCCCGCCAAGCGACATTCACGTGCTTGTGTGATAAGCAAAAGTTTGGCATGGTCGGAGTTAGGACAGCATAGCTGTCTAAAATTCGCTGCAAACCCGGCATGGGGATTGCAACGAAAATCCGGCGCTTTTGGTGCCGGAAAAGTGCAGGCAGGGCCGTTCCCCAGGGACGTCGAACGCTCCTAACCTGAATTCTGAAAATGCGGCTCGGCTTGCGGACGAGCGGTGGCCCGGTGGGTGCCGCGGAACGCCAAAGGTGCGCCGACGACAACGGTGAGGCCCTTACCGGAGAGGAAACGAACAATGAGCGGGTCGGAGTTCGAGCGCCAAAACATCTCTAGCGATGCAACGTCGGCGGCATTCAGCTCGAAACCGGCCGAGCCCGCGCGCGAACACGCGATGGAGCGGCATACTCGTGAGCTGCATACTTGGCGCCCGGCCGCCGAGGGCCTTTACGATCCCGCATTGGAGAAGGATTCCTGCGGCGTCGGCTTCATCGCCAACATCAAGGGCAAGAAGTCGCACCGGATCGTCTCCGACGCGCTCAGCATTCTCTGCAATCTCGAGCATCGCGGCGCGGTCGGCGCCGATCCGCGCTTCGGCGACGGCGCCGGCATCCTGGTACAGATCCCGCATGCCTTCTTCAAGCGCAAGACGGCCGAGATCGGCTTCGAATTGCCGGAGCCCGGCGAATACGCCATTGGCGCTCTGTTCATGCCGAAGGAAACCGCCTGGCGAAAGGTGATCCAGAGCATCATCGCCGACCAGATCAAGGCCGAAGGCTTGATGCTGCTCGGCTGGCGCGACGTGCCGACCGACAACTCCTCGCTCGGCGTCACCGTCAAGCCGACCGAGCCGACGCATATGCAGGTGTTCATCGGCCGCAACGATGCGGCGAAGACCGAGGACGAATTCGAGCGCAGGCTCTACATCCTGCGCAAGTCGATCTCGCAGGCGATCTATCAGCGCCGCGACCGTGGGCTCGCCGGCTACTATCCGTGCTCGATGTCGTGCCGCACCGTGATCTACAAGGGCATGTTCCTGGCCGACCAGCTCGGCAAGTATTACGCCGACCTGCATGAAGCGGATTTCGAGAGCGCGCTGGCGCTGGTGCATCAGCGCTTCTCCACCAACACCTTCCCGACCTGGTCGCTGGCGCATCCCTACCGGATGATCGCCCATAACGGCGAGATCAACACGCTGCGCGGCAACGTCAACTGGATGGCGGCGCGGCAGGCCTCCGTCAGCTCGGAACTATACGGCAAGGACATCACGAGACTGTGGCCGATCTCCTATGAGGGCCAGTCCGACACCGCCTGCTTCGACAACGCGCTCGAATTCCTGGTGCAGGGCGGCTACTCGCTGCCGCACGCCGTCATGATGATGATTCCGGAAGCCTGGGCCGGCAATCCCTTGATGGATGAGCAGCGCCGCTCGTTCTACGAATATCATGCCGCGATGATGGAGCCGTGGGACGGCCCCGCCGCGATCGCCTTCACCGACGGCCGCCAGATCGGCGCGACGCTCGACCGCAACGGCCTGCGCCCGGCGCGCTATCTCGTCACCAGCGACGACCGCATCGTGATGGCGTCCGAAATGGGCGTCTTGAAAATCCCGGAGGACGAGATCGTCACCAAGTGGCGATTGCAGCCCGGCAAGATGCTGCTGGTCGATCTCGAACAGGGCAGGCTCATTCCCGACGACGAGATCAAGGCCGAGCTTTCCAAGAGCCATCCCTATCGCGAGTGGCTCGACCGCACCCAGATCGTGCTCGAGGAGTTGCCGGACGCGCCTGCCAAGAGCGTGCGCTCGAACCTGCCGCTATTGGATCTGCAGCAGGCGTTCGGCTACAGCCAGGAGGACATCAACATCCTGATGACGCCGATGGCCTCGACCGGCGAAGAGGCCAACGGCTCGATGGGCAACGACACGCCGATCTCGGCGCTGTCGGACAAGCCGAAGCCGCTGTTCACCTACTTCAAGCAGAATTTCGCGCAGGTGACGAACCCGCCGATCGACCCGATCCGCGAGGAGCTGGTGATGAGCCTGGTCTCGATCATCGGGCCGCGGCCGAACCTGTTCGACCTCAAGGGCCTCGCCTCCACCAAGCGCCTCGAAGTGCGCCAGCCGATCCTGACCGATGCGGATCTGGAAAAGATCCGCTCGATCTCGGATATCGCCGACACCCATTTCAGGTCGCGTACGCTGGACACCACCTTCCACGCCGGCTTCGGCCCGGCCGGTCTCGAACAGGTGCTCGACGAGCTCTCAGCGCGCGCCGAAGCAGCCGTCCGCGAAGGCGTCAACATCATCATCCTGTCCGACCGCATGGTCGGCTCGGACCGGATTCCGATCCCCTCGCTGCTCGCCTGCGCCTCCGTGCATCATCATCTGATCCGCACCGGCCTCCGCACCTCGGTAGGCCTCGTGGTCGAATCCGGCGAGCCGCGCGAGGTGCATCATTTTGCCTGCCTCGCCGGCTACGGTGCCGAGGCAATCAACCCCTACCTCGCCTTCGAGACCATCGTCGCGATGAAGGACCGGCTGCCGACCGCGCTCGACGACTATGAGATCGTCAAGCGCTACATCAAGTCGATCGGCAAGGGCCTTCTGAAGGTGATGTCGAAGATGGGGATATCGACCTATCAGTCCTATTGCGGCGCGCAGATCTTCGACGCCGTCGGGCTGAAGGCGGATTTCGTCGCGAAATATTTCGCCGGCACCCTCACCCGCATCGAGGGCGTCGGGCTCGCCGAGATCGCGGAAGAGACCGCGCGCCGCCACGCGGACGCTTTCGGCGATGCGCTGGTCTACAAGACCGCGCTCGACGTCGGCGGCGAATATGCCTACCGCACCCGCGGCGAGGACCATGCCTGGACCGCCGAATCGGTCTCGACCCTGCAGCACGCCGTGCGCGGCAACTCGAAAGAGCGCTACCGGGCGTTTGCAAAAATCCTCAACGAGCAGTCCGAGCGGCTGGTGACGCTGCGCGGCCTGTTCAAGCTCAGGACCGCGGAAGACGAGAAGCGCCGGCCGGTGCCGCTCGACCAGGTCGAGCCGGCCAAGGATATCGTCAGGCGGTTTGCCACCGGCGCCATGAGCTTCGGCTCGATCTCGCGCGAGGCGCATACCACGCTTGCGATCGCCATGAACCGGATCGGCGGCAAATCCAACACCGGCGAAGGCGGCGAAGAGGCCGACCGCTTCAAGCCGCTGCCGAACGGCGATTCGATGCGCTCGGCGATCAAGCAGGTCGCCTCGGGCCGCTTCGGCGTCACCACCGAATATCTCGCCAATTCCGACATGATGCAGATCAAGATGGCGCAGGGCGCCAAGCCCGGCGAAGGCGGCCAATTGCCCGGCCACAAGGTCGACGCCGTGATTGCCCGCGTGCGGCACTCGACGCCCGGCGTCGGCCTGATCTCGCCGCCGCCGCATCACGACATCTATTCGATCGAGGATCTGGCGCAGCTCATCTACGATCTCAAGAACGTCAACCCCGACAGCATGGTGTCGGTAAAACTCGTCTCCGAGATCGGCGTCGGCACGGTGGCCGCGGGCGTTGCCAAAGCGCGCGCCGACCATGTCACCATCGCGGGGTTCGAGGGCGGCACCGGCGCCTCTCCGCTCACCTCGATCAAGCATGCCGGCTCGCCCTGGGAGATTGGCCTGGCCGAAACCCACCAGACCCTGGTGCGCGAGCGGCTGCGCAGCCGCATCGTGGTCCAGGTCGACGGCGGCTTCCGCACCGGGCGCGACGTCGTGATCGGCGCGCTGCTCGGGGCCGACGAATTCGGATTTGCCACCGCGCCCCTGATCGCGGCCGGCTGCATCATGATGCGCAAGTGCCATCTCAACACCTGCCCCGTCGGCGTCGCGACCCAGGACCCGGTGCTTCGCAAACGCTTCACCGGCCAGCCCGAGCACGTCATCAACTACTTCTTCTTCGTCGCCGAGGAAGTGCGCGAGATCATGGCGGGCCTCGGCTACCGCAACTTCAACGAGATGATCGGCCAGACCCAGATGCTCGACCAGACCAAGCTGTTGGCGCACTGGAAGGCCAAGGGGCTCGATTTCTCAAAGCTGTTCGTGCGCCAGAAGGAAGAGAAGGGCCAGAAGATCTATCACTCCGAGGGCCAGAACCACCATCTGGAGGCCGTGCTCGACCGCCGGCTGATCGAAAAGGCGCAGGCCTCGCTCGACCGCGGCGCGCCGGTTAGAATCGAAGAAGAAATCAACAACACCGACCGCTCGGCCGGCGCGATGCTGTCGGGCACGGTGGCAAAGATCTACGGCCATGCCGGGCTGCCGCACGACACCATCCATGTCAGCTTCACGGGCACCGCGGGCCAGGCGTTCGGCGCGTGGCTCGCGCGCGGCGTCACCTTCGATCTCGAAGGCGAAGGCAACGACTATGTCGGCAAGGGCCTGTCCGGCGGCCGCCTCATCGTCAGGCCGCCGAGGAATTCCGGGATCGTGCCGGAAGAATCCATCATCGTCGGCAACACCGTGATGTACGGCGCGATCGAGGGCGAATGCTATTTCCGCGGCATCGCCGGCGAACGTTTTGCCGTGCGCAACTCCGGCGCGGTCGCGGTCGTCGAGGGCGCCGGTGACCATTGCTGCGAATACATGACCGGCGGCATCGTCGTGGTGCTCGGCAAGACCGGGCGCAACTTTGCGGCCGGCATGTCCGGCGGCATCGCCTATGTGCTGGACGAGGCCGGCGACTTCGACAAGCTCTGCAACCTCGCGATGGTCGATCTCGAGCCGGTGTTTTCCGAAGAGATGGTCAACGAGAGCGCCTATCACCAGATGGGCGACCTCGAGGCGCATGGCCGGGTCGACGTGTTCAAGGACCTGCTCGACGCCGACGTCGAGCGGCTGCATGTTTTGATCACGCGCCACGCCAAGGCGACGGGATCGAAGCGCGCCGCCGAGATCCTGGCCAACTGGGCCGAATGGCTGCCAAAATTCCGCAAGGTGATGCCGGTGGAGTACCGCCGCGCGCTGAAGGAATTGAGGGCCAATGCCGACGCCGAACCGAAAATCGCGATCGGGGCGTAATGCATGATCCCGAAAAGTGGGTACCGGTTTTCGGACAAGATCATGCGCAAATGACCACCCTCATGGTGAGGAGGCGCTCTTGCGCCGTCTCGAACCATGAGGCCACGATGGGGCCTTCATCCTTCGAGACGCGGCGCTAGGCGCCGCTCCTCAGGATGAGGGTCTTGGAGAGTTACTGCGAGGACGTCAGATTTAATGGGCAAGGTCACAGGTTTTCTGGAAATCGAGCGGCACGACCGCAAGTACGCGCCGGTTGCGGAGCGCGTGAAGCATTTTAGCGAATTCGTCGTTCCGCTCTCGGAGAAGGAGACGCGCGACCAGGCCGCGCGCTGCATGAATTGCGGCATTCCCTATTGCCACGGCACGGGCTCAGTGGCGCCGGGCACGCCGGGCTGCCCGGTCAACAACCAGATCCCCGACTTCAACGACCTGGTCTATCAAAACAACTGGCAGGAAGCCTCGCGCAACCTGCACTCGACCAATAATTTCCCGGAGTTCACCGGCCGCATTTGTCCCGCGCCGTGCGAAGCCTCCTGCACGCTCAACATCGACGACAACCCGGTCACCATCAAGACCATAGAATGCGCGATCGTCGACCGCGCCTGGGAGAACGGCTGGGTCAAGCCGGAGGTGCCGGTGCACAAGACCGGCAACAAGGTCGCGGTGATCGGCTCCGGCCCGGCTGGGCTAGCCTGCGCGCAGCAGCTCGCGCGCGCCGGCCACGAGGTGCATGTCTACGAGAAATACGCCAAGGCCGGCGGGCTCCTGCGCTATGGCATCCCCGATTTCAAGATGGAGAAAGCCGTCATCGACCGCCGCGTGGCGCAGATGGAAGCCGAGGGCGTCACCTTCCATTACGGCGTCCATGTCGGCGGCGGCTCGCACGGCAATGGGGTCACCACCGCCGACCCGCGCGAGATGCTCAACGAGTATGACGCGCTGGCGCTGACGGGCGGCGCGGAAGCCCCGCGCGACCTGCCGATCCCCGGCCGCGACCTCGACGGCATCCATTTCGCGATGGATTTCCTGCCGCAGCAGAACCGCCGCGTCTCCGAGGAGCCGCTAGGCAGCGTGCGCGACATCCTCGCCGCCGACAAGCATGTCGTCGTGATCGGCGGCGGCGACACCGGCAGCGACTGCATCGGCACTTCTTTCCGGCAAGGCGCCAAATCCGTGACCCAGCTCGAGATCATGCCGGCGCCGCCCGAGCGCGAGAACAAGGGCCTGACCTGGCCGAACTGGCCCTTGAAGATGCGCACCTCCTCCAGCCAGGCCGAAGGCGCGCGGCGCGAATATGCCGTGCTGACGCAACGATTCACCGGCGAGAACGGCAAGGTCGACAAGCTGCACTGCGTCCAGGTCGACGACAAGTTCAAGCCGCTCCCCGGCACCGAGTTCGACCTCGACGCCCAGCTCGTGCTGCTCGCGATGGGTTTTGTCCATCCCGTGCACGAGGGACTCCTGAAGATGCTCGGCGTCGACCTCGACCCGCGCGGCAACGTCCGCGCCAATTTCCACGACTACCAGACCTCGCGCCCCAACGTATTCTCCGCCGGCGACATGCGGCGCGGCCAATCGCTGGTGGTCTGGGCCATCCGCGAGGGAAGGCTTTGCGCAAGGGCGATCGATCGGTTCCTGATGGGGAAGAGCGATTTGCCGGCGTAGATTGCGCCGACGGCAACTACGCGGCGACCGCACCCACAGCCGTCGTCACCCGCGAAGGCGGGTGATCCAGTATCCCAGAGATGTCAGGAAAATTCGGCGAACGCAGGCGCGTAGCCCTCCTTCAGCGCTGCCAGAACTTCCACCAGCCCCTCCGGGCGTCGGCCAAAGGGCCAGTTGCCTCCTGGCGCAGCGCCCGAAAACCGGCGTTGTCGATCCCGGGATTGATCTCGTCGTATTGGAAGCCAACGATCGAGCGTGCAAGATCCTGCGGAATGCCGGCGACGTAGTCCACGCCGGCATCTTGGCCGCCTGCTGCCGCTTGGCGAGCGAAGGCGCGTGCCCGCAAATCGTCAAAAGCCGCAGGCAGCGAACCGCGAACGACAAGGTCCATCACGCCGTGGTCGCCGCCTCGGTGATGCACGTTCCAGATTTCCCGACGGTTGCGCCAAAAACTGGTTGACATGTACGCGACGTGCTCCTCGATCGAGCAAGCGACGATGGAGCATTCGGCCGAAAGCCCGTCGGACAGGATCAAGTGGTCGCATCGCTTCGCGACCAGCAAGTACCAATGGTTCGGAAGCTCCTGACCGGACATCGCAAACTGGAGATAATCCCCTCTCTCGCCAGTCTCGGCGAGACCGAGCTTCGTGTAGAGCTCAGCCGCGGTCATGGTCTGCACTCCGATCCAAGACAGCGATTGACCCATGGCGACTTCACTCTCACCTCAGCATGCGTATCCTTTAGCATGAGATCGTAGGATGGTAGAGCGGAGCGATACCCATCAATTTGCAGCTTGCGAAGATGATGGGCTTCGCTCAACCCATCCTGCGCTACAAAAACTGCCCGAGAACTTCGAAAGTCCGAAGGGGAAATCCGGGCGTTGGTTCAGCGCTATAACGCCATAATATAATAAAGTCAAATATATCTATCTCTGGTTGCATTCAACGGAGGAAATTGAGATGGGACCGATACTGTCGTTGTCTGGTTTCGGATTGGCGGCGATTGTCTTTTGGGTTTTGGCTCCCGTGGCTGGGTATTTCGCCAACAAATACGGTGGCCCGGCTCGCGAAGGAGAAGCGGTGGTTCTTGCCTTTACGATTGCGACAATCATGATGTGCGCAGCTCTGTATGAGTTGAGGCGTGTGTTTCGCAGTTTTTATGGGCTGATTGAACTGGCTGTCACAGTCGGGCTGGCGACGACGGGATTTATCGCCATCGCCAAACATGCAGATTCTTCCGTCGTGCTTTCGCCGCTTCTGTCCCAGATCGAAATTCTCCCACCGTCCCTCACGTACCTGGCCGCCATCTATGTAGGCGTTCGCGGCCTGGACAACATTGGGGAAGGGCTTTCAACCGAGGCCAAGCGAACATGGGACGGGATTTTCCCGAAGAGAGAGCAAGGATGAGTGGGCAAGCCAGCGGAGCACTGACCAATTTTCTTTAGCGCGTGGATGGGTTGAGCGGAAGCGATACCCGACAATAGCAGTTTGCGAAGATGATGGGTTTCGCGAAGGGCTCAACCCATCCTACGCGCTATTTTCTTCGCGAAATCGGTCCTCTCGCTTTCCGAGCATTTGGCCCAGGCGGGACGGTAGTTATAGAGCTCGATAAAGATCTGTTGCATGACGCGACCTTGTTGCCAGCGTTGTCGATCGCCTACTCGGCAAAGGGTGACTGATGTAGAAAGTCAACCGAAGACAAGCGCATATATCCTGGGACGTATTTTAGGCCGAAGTCCGCAATGAAATTGTCTCTTGTCGTATTCGGATAATTCTTGGCTATGCCGCAAAGACACGTCGTCAGCTCGTTCTTCATGCCAAGACGAGGATAGGCCGCCAGGATCACTTGCTTGTTGTCGTCGCTCAGCTCGTTATAGCCAAGTCCGCCGTAATCACACGCGATGCCGATCTGGCAGCAGGCCACGTTAGGGCCCTTATGCTGCGCGATCGATGTGATGGTATGGAGCGCGATGGAGTCCCAAACTGTCTCTGCGCGGCGCTCCCCCATATCGTGCGAGAGGGCAAAGGTGCGGCCGAGGTCCGCTCCCAGAACCTCAAAGCGACGATCGGGAGCGCCGCCGCGTGCAAGGCCAAGATCATGCAGGAGCACCGACACCGCAACCAACTCGGCATCCGGAGCGAGCCCGCGATGTTGGGTCAGCTTGGCGCCATAGAGCCACGAGCGCGCCACGTGGTTGAAAAGCCAAGGCTGCGATACTGTTTCTGCCTCTGCATAGGCATCCCGAACCGTCCGACTGTCGGGCAGCTTCAAATCCAACTCCCGGCCGACCGCCAGCGCTTTGCTGAAATCAGGCTTTTCGTTTTGGCTCACATCTCGCTCCATTGGTCATAGGACAGGCTTGATTTGTCCGCCTTTGCGGAATGGTGTCTGCTTTGGGAGACCTCAGGCGTGCTGGCCCACGCGATGGGCGGCGGCCCAGGCCTTGATACGAACACCTCGTTCAGCGAAAGCCGCTGCGTTGCGCGTGTTCACCGCTTCCAGCACTTCTACCGGTGCCGTGTCCGGGCGCCCGGAGTCGAAGGGCGGCTGAGGCGCATATTCCAAGCCGAGTTGAACCATCTCGGCCACGCGTGATCCACGCAACTCCGCGATCAGTGCCAACACGAAATCGATGCCGGCGGTGACGCCCCCGCCGGACAGGATATTGCCGTCTCTCACGATGCGGCCCTCGTCGACGACGGCGCCGAACACCGGAAGAAACTGGCGCCATGCCCAGTGGCAGGCCGCACGGCGTCCGGTAATAAGTCCGGCAGCGCCCAAAACGAGCGATCCGGTGCAGACCGAAGTCAGGTAACGCGCGGTCGCTCCGAGCCGGGCAATCTCGTTGATGAATCGATCATTCTCGATGGCATTGATGCAGCCGCCGCCGCCAGGCACCAAGAGCACGTCACACGATTTGATGACCGTCAGGTCTTCCAGGTTCGAGAAGGTAAGGCGGTCCGCCGTCACCGCTTCGCCGCCCAAAGAAGCCACTCGAA
>Ga0307479_10000833_pt1 | contig 27949 bp, 29 predicted proteins | sample atmos_gasesECM4C_FD_203743 | JGI IMG/M metagenome (GOLD analysis project Ga0307479, IMG submission 203743) | Hardwood forest soil microbial communities from Morgan-Monroe State Forest, Indiana, United States - atmos_gasesECM4C_515 | ecosystem: Environmental > Terrestrial > Soil > Temperate... | reverse complement strand
CCGAAAGCATAAAGGTCGCTCCGAGAATCGATAGAGCGGTTCATGCGTCCGGTCTGTTCCGGTGCCATGTACGACAGCGTTCCCGCCATGATGCGGGGCGGCTCTGGGTCTGAACGCCGCTCTTTCCTGGAGCGGGATGTGTGCCCCAGTCCGGAGAGCCAGGCGGAGCCGCTCTCGGGGTCGACCAGGATCGAGGACGGCTTGAGATCGCGATGGAGCAGACCGCTCGCGTGAAAGCGACCGAGCGACGATGCAATCCCAATCGCAATTCGCAGAACCTGCGTGAGATCGAGTTCGCGGTTAATCAGGGAGGCCAGGACCTGTCCGCCCGGATCGCGCATCATCAGTGTTGGACGACCGTGGACGTGAGCGAGCGCGGTCGGACGCACAGCCCAGCCGTCTTCGATCTCGTCACGAAGCGCAAACGATCGCTCGAGCTGAGCAACGATCGGGACCGACGGAGCCTTTGACGAAGAAACCGTGAGGACCGATTCGCCATCCACGCCTCCACGCGACAGGACGAACTCACCGTCGTCCCACAACGTCTCGAAGAAAGCGGGTTGGATCGCCGTAAGCGCCATACTCTAACCGGGCCCGGGACCGCCGACTCCCAGTTTGTCAGCCATTCTGACCAACTCCGCTAGTGACCGAGCAGCCATTTTTCTCATGATCTGGCCACGATGGACGCCGATCGTGATCTCGCTGGTCCCGAGATCGGCCGCGGTCACCTTATTCGCGAAGCCTGCGACCACGAACGGAAGGACTTCTCGTTCGCGAGGTGTGAGGCGGTTATAGCGTGTTTGTAGCTCGGCGAGTTCCGATCGCTTTTGCCGAGCAGTGCGATCGAGCGCAATTGCCGCATCAACCGCTCGGAGCAATTCCTCCGCGACGATCGGCTTGGATAAGAACTCCACGGCACCCGCCTTGATCGCCTTTACCGATGAGGGGATATCACCGTAGCCGGTGATGAACACGATCGGCGGCGCTTCGATCACCGCCAACTCCCGCTGAAGCTCCAGGCCATTGATGTCCGGCAATTTCACGTCGAGCACTAGGCACGCAGGGGCGTCTGGCTTCTCGGATGCCAGAAACGCGGTGGCCAAACCGAACGCTGTTACTCGCAGTCCGACGGATGTCATTAGGTTCGACAACGCTTCCCGGACGCGAGCATCGTCATCGACAATAAAGACCATCGGCTTCTCATCATTCATGGTGCTGCACTCCGCGGAGCAGAAAGGCAACGGCTGTATTTTCTGCGAACCACCCGGCCCAGTCCCGTCACGAAGCACGGAATCGTCTCCTTCTTAGTCTGGCGTCGATCCCCGTGTGATCTATGATGCCACTTTTCCTCATCGTCCGCGCCTAAAGGATTATTCAGAGCCGACAACCGGTCGACACCACCCTGTCGGTATCGTCTCCGAACTGAGACCGTGCGATGCGACGGTCCTTCAATTTCAGGCACAAACTGGCAAAACAACATTGGACCACCGCTTGCTGTGCCTGCGGGCGGAGGATATCCAATGAAAGGTCAGACACTCGTAAGAATCTTTTCAGTTGCCATGTTCTTGTTCGCCTCAAAGGAGGGGCTTATGTCACAAACGAATCAGGAAGAGAAAGTACGGAATGTTGTGCTGGTCCACGGAGGCTTTGTGGACGGATCCGGATGGGACGGCGTCTACAAGGCCTTGAAGAAGAACGGATACAACGTGACCATCGTTCAGAATGCGACGACATCGCTCGCCGACGACGTCGCCACGACTAAGCGCGCGATTGCTATGCAGAACGGCCCGGTCATTCTCGTCGGCCACTCGTACGGTGGCGCTGTCATCACCGAAGCCGGCAATGATCCGAAGGTTGCCGGGCTGGTGTATATCGCGGCCTTTGCGCCCGACAAGGGTGAGTCCGTATCCACGCTGATCAAGAACGCACCGGCTGGCGCGCCGGTGCCGCCGATCCTGCCGCCCGTGGACGGCTACCTGCTGCTCGACAAGGCGAAATTCCCTGCGTCGTTCGCTGGCGATGTGAGCCCTGAGGAGGCCGCATTCATGGCCGACTCGCAAGTGCCGTGGGGTGTGAACGCGCTGGGAGGCACGATCAGCGAACCGGCATGGAAGGCGAAACCCAGCTGGTACCTGCTTACGACCGAGGATCGGATGATTCCGCCTGATGCCCAGCGGTTGATGTCGAAGCGCGCCGGTGCAACGGTCGTCGAGGTCAAAGGCAGCCACGCGATCTATGTATCGCAGCCGCAAGAGGTGGCGACTCTGATCGAAAAAGCCGCCAAAGGCGCGCTGCTTGTAGCAGCACGCTAACTCGTGGAACGTGCGCCGGACAAATTTCCCACCTGGAAATTCTTCGGCGCACTTTAGTCGCCTTAGCTTATAGGTACACAAGCAACCTTACGCAATCAAGGGAGAATGCCATGACCAATCTTACGCCATCAAAGGAGAATACAATGACTGATCAAATCTGCCCCTACGAGCCCCTGACCTCCCAAAACGCGGCGCTCGTCCTCGTTGATCATCAAGTAGGCCTCATGACGGGCGTCCGCGACTACTCGACGGGCGAGCTGAAACACAATGTAGTGGCCCTGGCCAAAGCGGCGAAGTCGCTGAAGCTGCCGATTGTCGTTACCACGACGGCGCGCGATAGCATGTGGGGCCCGACAATCCCCGAACTAGTGGAGGCGCTACCCGGCATCGAGATCATCGACCGTTCGTCGGTCAACGCATTCGACGACGCACGCGTGGCTCGCGCAATCGAGGCGACCGGCCGCAAGAAGCTGATTTTCGCTGGCATCTCGCTCGAAGTCTGTGCGGCCTTCCCGGCGATCACGGCCGTGGGTAAGAGACACGACGCCTATGTAGCGGTCGACGCTTCAGGAACATTCAGCGAGACCAAGCGGCAAGTTGGACTCCTGCGCATGCTACAGGCGGGGGTTATTGTGTCGGACTACGCAACCTTGATGGTGGAAATCCTCAAGGATAATGGACGACCGGAGGCTGGCGAGGTTTACAAGGCCATGGACATGGGCTGGGCCACACTTGTCGGCCAGATCGCCCGGGCCTACGGAAAGTAAACCGACCTGCGGCGCGGCCGATTCCCAGCCGATTATCGTCCGAGTGGAATCACGGTGATGTTCCGCATCTCCAAAGCTCTGCCGGCCGGGGACTCCCAACCGTAGGCCCCGGTCGGCGAAGATTTCAATTCAAAAAAGAAGTGGCACAACTGCTCACCCATCTCGCTTCTTCCGAGCAAAGCCAGGGCAGACGAAATCGCTGGGCAAAGCCTCGACAGACCTTGTCGAACCCCAAGACAAGAAACTGGATGTATTTCCTACGACTTCTTCAATCCCTTCAAGATGCGGATTTTGTGGTTCGTTTACGAGAACTGGCGGTCGTCTGCAGACCTTGATGCACACACACGCAATCGGCGCATAGCAAGGCCTTCCTGGACCTCGCTCCCTCGCTGGAGCAAGACGACATCCCCGTGCTTTGAAATGTCGATAACAAGCATGGTGAAATGCGATGCGAAAAAGTCCGAAAACGCGCTGCGACTTCCGAATCGCAAGCAGTGTACTCAGCTTGCTCTGGGTTTAGCTCAATCACTCCCTGCTGCTTTCGGGCAGGCAAATGACTCGCATCAGACCGGGGCTAAATTCGAGCGTCCGGTCTATGTACCGCTTGCTAGAAGCGAAGAGGACTGGAGTTTCCTGAAGGACCCAGAATTGCGCACTAATCCATGGGACCCACTCAACTACATTGCTTTGCATAACGCTCCAGGTTGGCACCTTCCGGCAGAGCGCTAGCCAGATAGCACGGGGCCATTGAGCCGTTGACCTTCGTCAATCCTTTTCTTGACTTGAACTGGGCGTGAAGTAACCGTTAGAGGCGAATAAAAAATGGAAGCGCAGGCGTTCACGTTCGCCAGTTCACTCCTTCGTGTCCGTCGCTATCGGTTTCATTGGGTTGGGTACTGGCTACGCCATCTGAGGTGGCCCGGCCTTATTAGGTTTTCCCAAGAAAAGCAGCAGATCCTGTATTCCGAATTTAACTTGACTGCTTTTGCGTTAGAGATATGATTGCGCAATCTCGGCCGACCTTCCTGTCCTGAATATGCTCTTAAGATAGGATCCACAATCGGTCGATTGGGGCTGTGTCCCCATTTGCAACTCTGCAATGACTGGCTGGCGGCCAGGAGTGCTGCCAGTTTTGTTCGCCTCCACTATTTTCTGGTTCGCGACAACCTGTTCGAAACCGTTCAGCACGATCCAAATTGAGCCAACGCGTCGGGAGGCTCACGATATGGTTAAGGTGTCCGATCAGAGGGATTTTCGCATTCAAAGAATCGTTCAGGTTCTGAATAACGACCCATTTCGCTCCCTACCGGAACTCGCACGCAATTGCCAGATCAGCGCCTCCAGGCTGAGTCATCTGTTTAAAGATGAAATCGGCGTCAATGTAAAGCATTACCGACTGGATTGCCGGCTCCAAATGGCAGCTGAAATATTGATATCGACCGACAGGTCCATTAAGGAAATCGCATACTCGGCGGGCTACCGTCACTGCTCCAGCTTCGTACGTGCCTTTAATACTCACTTCGGGTTGTCACCTGCCTGTTACCGCAAGAAGAAGCCACCGCGGGTTGCGTAGCAGCATCTGCTAACAAACAGCAAGAGATGCTAACGCAAGCCGGTTGACAGTCGCACGATAGGGGAACACTCTTAGGCCAGCTAGTCGCCGTGTTTGTGGCCGGTAGTTGCAGGTCCAGGCTGACACACAAAGTGTCAGCCTGATATCTCTCCGGGAAAGATCAACCACTCGTTGCTAAACAAACTGCAAACCTAGATTTGGCCAATTAGGAGGCTGAAAACGGGAGAACGAAACACGATGCTGAGCACTAACAATACAGTGTCGTCGGCGTTCTCAACGACAACGAGAATCCTCATCGATGTCGGACGGATCTCTCTTGGATGGAAGGACGAGTACGTCCGCGAGTGTGCCGCCTGTCGTATCCACCCTGAACGAATAACCCACGAAAGGGGCATGTATGAATCGCCGAACGTTGACGACAATATCGGTCGTTGTACTTTGTGGGCTAGCGCTCTGCATGTTGCTCCCCGCACGAAAGGTGTCCGCCCAGAAGGCAGTCGCGCCTTCAGGGTCGGTCTACGACCCGTACCCGCCTGGGATTCTCCCGTCCGACTTGAATCCAGAAATAGAGCGGGTGCTGCGTGAAATTCGTGTAGTCGAGAAGCGAGCTCTCGCACGCTGGGCCGCCTTAACTCCCCCGACTCTCACAGGCCAGCCGCCAATACTTCAGAACACCGGCACTGAGGCAGTCGAAACCCTCGGCGAACTGATGAACTATGACCAAAACATCTCACCCAACAAGAATACCGCCTGCTCGTCTTGCCACATGCCGTATGTAGCCTTCGGCCCACCGATCCCGTCGGTGAATCTGACCATGATCGCCTATCCCGGGACGGTTCACTTTCGGGCGGGCAAGCGGAATCCGCAGCGCTACACCTATGCACCATTCTTCCCGGTACTCCAGTTCAACGAAGAGCAAGCTCTGTTCTTTGGCGGAAATTTCTGGGATTCACGGGCAACCGGATATTTGCTGAGGAATCCCGACGCCAACCAGGCACAGGGTCCTCCCGTCGATACTCAGGAAATGGGCCTTCCTGACACTGCTTGCATAACCTTCCGGCTTTCGCAGGCTAAATACAGACCGTTGTTTGAGGAGGTGTTTGGGAAGGGCTCGTTCGACATCAACTTTCCACCCGACACTGAGAAAATCTGCGATACGCCTGGAGGAGCGGCAGTGTTCGGCGGGAGCACCACGCCAGTTCATCTGAGTCCGGAGGATCGCACCAGGTCAAACCAGGTGTATGACCACTGGGGGCAGGCTCTTGACGCATACGAGCAGTCGGTGCAGGTCAGCGCTTTCTCGTCAAAATTCGACGCGTACCTTAAGGACTCGACGAACAATCCGCTGACACCTGACGAACTCGCGGGGTACAACCTCTTCCGCGGCAAAGGGAATTGCAACTCATGCCACCTCGACGGCAGGTCAACCGCCCCGGCTCCAACCGCTCCGACCAGCGAAGACACGGGCGTGGCTGCCAGCGCAAATCCACTCTTCACTTGCTTCGGCTCGGCCAATCTCGGCCTGCCCTTGAATCCCAGGGATGCTTTCTACTATCAGACCACGCCGGATCACTTCGGGTTCACCGCCAATCCCTACGGCTTTGCCTACAGAGATTTGGGATTGGGAACTTTCCTCAGAAGCGGTTTTGGTTCCTGGGCCAGCCCGAACGCTAGCTGGATACCACAGGCGCCAAAGGTCGATGGCCAAATGCAAGTGTCTTCAGCTCGCAATGTGGCCATGACGCCTCCACAGTGCCCCAGCACCGAGGCCCCCGGGCCTTACTTCCAGAAGGAGTTCTTTCACAACGGTTACATTAAGAGCCTGAAGCAACTCGTTCACTTCTACAATACGCGAGACAAAGCCGGGTACTCCTACCCTGTGACGTCCGGACACTGCCCGCAAGGAACAACCGAAAAGGTGGATTGCTGGCCCATGGCTGAGGTCAAAAACAATGAGGACACAACCATCGGCGATCTCCATTTGACGGATCAGGAAGAGGACCAAATCGTTGCTTTCCTCGAGACACTCACGGATGGTTACACGAGGCCTTACCCGAACCAGGATGTCTATATGGGTAAGTGCATGTCAGGCGGTACGGCGGCGACTCAAGGTAATGAGTTCCTTATCCCGACTCCGCCGCTTCCGCCGTGCGCGAGCGTTATCTGCGACGTTCCACCACTCCCCACTATGCCCATTCCTTAGGTAAGACACGAAGCGGTGGATGCCAGGGACGAGCGGGGATGAACTACCGATGCATGGGGGCCGCGACACGGCCTCCGTGCCCTTTCGTAGTCTTGCGAATTGAATGTGAATTGACTGATTCCGCTGGAGGTTTGTCCATGAATAGATTGCCTCAGAAACTGGCTCTGACGTTGATGGCCGGTAGCCTACTCTACTCGACCCCAGGGCTCAGCCAGGAGAGCCCGACCACCGAGAAAGCCGCGAAGGTCCGGATCACCCAAGGACCGGAGATTGAACGCAATGACTTTCTTGTGATTATCAGGTGGACCAGCAATAACCCCGGGGGGTCTCCGGAACATTACGGAGTCGTGCACTACGGTACAAATCCCAAGGACCTTAGCCAAACCGCCAAATCTCCGATCCGGCTGAATCCGGGCCATTCCTATACCGTCTTTCGTGTGCGCATGGACGACCTCAAGCCTCGAACAACCTACTACTATACGGTTGGGGCCATGGAATCCAACGGCAAGGACGACGGTTTGAAGAGCGAGCTCAAGGAGTTCACGACAAACTAAACCGCATCAGGTACCGTTATTGGTCATCGCAACGAGATTCGAAAAGCGAAAGGCCTGACGGTTCGGCCCGATTCCTGATGTGCATCAAGACGGCGGAGAAGATGGCTTTGGCGGCGCCCCAGGTGGAGCAGATCGTCTGTTTTCCTGACCATTATGCTCGCGTTGCTGCATCGCCTTCTCCAATTCTCTTTGGTGATCGGTGAAGGAGAGCATGAATCTCGCGGTGTGTTTCGTCGCTGATCGTATGAATCTGAGGACCAAGCTCCTGCCGCGACGCGGTCGGATTCTTATAGAGGAGCGCCTGAATCCCATCATGGTGCGCCTCCAGCAGTGGCCGGACCTTCTGCTGCTGTTCCGGAGTCAACTCCAGATCTTTCGTAAGCCGAGCAAGTTCCTGGTCGACCGACTGCGGCGTATGGATATCGGAAGCTGCTGACGCACTGAAGGCTGCTGCGCCCCATTGTCCTGGGCTACGGCAGCCCCCGCCATTCCGAGCATGAGCATAACCCCGTATGCAAGCCTGAAAGGTCGATTTTCGCATGGACAACAACCTCCTTGAGGATCCTCGACGCAATCCCAGCCGAGACTCTCCTCCGCATAGACGCGCCATCCCGTAGCAAGGTTGCGTTGGGTACCAACCGCAATCAGATGTGATTGTCTTCAAACGCGTTTTACGGTTATTGAGGGGCCGCCCCCCGGGATTGTGGAGTTTACCGTTATCGATGCCTCCTGCTTGTCCTGTGGCGACCGCCATGCTTGCCGTCAGGTTTCTTCGTGTCAGGAACAGGAACTGAGGGCCGTCACAATTGCAAGCCCCGGCCTGGCTGGCGAAGCGACATCCCGACTACTCCCCTCTTAGGCCGCTCAGTTCAGTGCCCAGCTTGAGTTTCTCGATTTTCCTTCGCTGTTCCGAGTTCAACAAACGCGAGATCATAGCTTGCAGGTCCGAGTCTTCGGCAACCAATTTCGTCGGCAGACGTGCTTGTCTGAGTGCCAGGGATGAGATTTGTTTCTGGTCGAGATGATTCCGAGTCGCCATGTCCAACTTTTGTCGGGTCGCATCGAGTTCGGCCATCAGTGGAGCAACGCATGGGCGTTCTCTTGCCATCACCTGCGCAATCGCGGCGATTTGCTCTGGCGTGAGTTCCAAGTATTGCGCTAAAGAGAAATCAAGTTGTAATGAAGAACACGGCAGCGCCAAAACCAACGCCGGCCCGGTGGGCCAGGGATCATCCTTGGTTTGTGCTGCAGAGGCTTGTGCCACAGACTGTTCCAGGATCGCGTGCAAAGCGCTAAACAGCCGAAACTGCATTGTCGCGACTTGATATCGTTCCCGAGCCAAGTACTCACCCTGCTGGCTTGAGAGTTGACCGTTCGCGATCGCCTCGCAAATCCCCCCTAGATCATTGGACAAATGGCTCGTGATCTTTGCCATTTCGACGTCGTAGTCTTCAAGAATGTCGTTCGGGCCATGGGGGAGTTGAGGCCAACTCGAAGGAACTCCATCCGTACTCGATCGCTTTCCGGCGCAACAACATATTTCTGCACCTCTGGCGCAGGAAACGTCTCTGTCAGTTTGGTCTGCTATCGCGCTGAAGGCTTGGGATCCTGCAATCAATGACAACACGAGAATCGCTAATGAAGAGAACGTGGGGTTTCATATGACGCCTCTCTGTCGGTCGGGCCGTACTATATTGTGATCAAGTCAGCGGCACGCGGACAACAGTTGCCGCCGTCGAACCACCGCAGCCACGCGTCGACGATGACCGATCCTATGCTGCGGGCTCCGGGGTTAGGTTCGGAGACTGCAGTAGGCCGTGAATGATTTCGATAATGGTGTCCAGAAGCGAACCTTTAACGATATGAACATCGACGAACGCCAGCTCTCCAGCAGGCAGATTCGGCCGCCCAGAAAAGAGAATGATTCGAGCTGAAGGTTCGACAGCCCTGATCTGCTGGGCGAGTTGCGCGCCCGTCATATCCGGTAGCTCATAGTCGACGATCACAACCGGGGAGTGTTCGGTTGCAATCAGGTGGAGCACATCGAGAGCGCGCTTCGCGGTACTGACGCGGAATCCTCGGTGTTCCAGCAACGCAACCAGAACAATTCGTTGGCCAGTCTCAGTATTGATGTAAAGGATGCGAGGGGAATCGTTCGTCATGTTGTCCTCCCGAATCACCAAACAGGCCCTTTATCGAGTTTTACCCAACCATCAGGGCACATTCGCCGGGGGCAACGAGTAGCAGCTTGTTTTATAAACGCCGTCTATGTTTCAAATGCTGAGCTGTGCTCCGTGTGAAGGTCGGTGGGCGTTAGGTCGAGTGCGACCAGACCGCCGCCGAGGTGCGAGTGATTTTTCTTGGTAATTTCGAGTTGGTTAGAAGGCGCATCGCGTCGACAAGCTCATCAAGATGAGTGCCACGTCCGAAGTGGGCATCCACAAACACCAACTCTGCGGAAGGCAGCACGGCGTGGCCGGAAAGGAGCACTATGGGAACATCCGGCATCAGGAGCTTGATCTCCAGTGCTAGTTGTGCGCCGGTGAGCGAGGGCATCTGATAATCCAGAAGCGCCAAATCAAAGCAAATCTTTGCACACCGACATAGCGCCTCTAGCGGATCGCCAGCTGTGATCAATACGAACCCACATTCTGCAAGCACAGTTCCCGCCAACGTCCTGGATCGGGCGTTATCGTCGACGTAGAACACTGTTGTCATGCCATGATTCATTGGTGTACTCCTTCCGTACCTTTAAGAAAGCGCAGACCCGATTCACTTGCCGTTTCCCTTGGATGAACGAAGTAAAAGTTTGTAAAGCACGAGACCTTTCATCACGGCAGAGATAGTCGTATTGACCCGCGACTCGGGTCGGGGAGAATGCGATACCTCGGGCCAGAAGCGGGCGCATCTGCACCTCGCGCGCCATGAACCGCGAATTTCTCTACATCAGCACTTCCTGCCGCGCGTTCTATCCTCCTAACCTTGGATGATCGCCAGTCAAACACGTCACACTCGCTCACGCGCTGATCAGGTTGCGTTCAGCCCATCAGTTTCGAGACATCAGGTGTCTGGTGTGCACAATTACTTTCTAGAAGCTTCCGCGACTGCGACAGGAGTAAAGAACTGGTAAAGCTGTGCAAAGATTCGTCAGACCGTCTGCCGGTCCCGGCGAGCGATTCCCAGCCAAGGGAGGCGGCCGCGCGCCGTTCAGCCCTCTTTGGCGCTTGCAGCACCGGCCACGACCGGTTCACGCCGCTAAGCGTCGTGCTTATCTTTGTGATGGCGTGGAAAAAGGAACTTGCGCAGGACGAACAGCAGGTCGTGATGGATGCTCGGATGTAAGCGGAGACTCACGCTGGCGTCCGCGCGAAACCAGCCTTCGTCAATCGACCGTAGTCAGCGTTTTCTGGTCTTTGTCCGCAGCAACCACCGCGCCGTGCCCTCTGATTCCGTAATCTCGATAGCCACTGGGTGATACTCCCACATGAAGCTCAAAGGCCCGAACGAAACTTGACGTGTGATGATAGCCAAGCGCATATGCGATCTGCTTAATCGACATATCCGTCGTTGCCAACATCTTCGTCGCCACCTGAAACCGGCAGTTGCGGCGAAAGTTTCCTACCGTGTGCCCGGTTTTAGCTTTGAACAAATGGCTGAGCCTCGAAATGCTCAGGGTACAATCGCTGGCAAGGTCGGCGAGCGTGCGGGATGAGTCTTCATTCAAGAGTCGAACTGCTTTTTCGATACGGGGATCGGTCTGAATAGCTTCCATAAATCGCACCCTAACTAACCTGGACTCGGCGGTACTGGCTGCATTGCAGCCAATTGAGAACTGCTCTACCAACGAAGAAACGACGCCCGGCTGGACACTGGCATCAGGCGCAGATTCCTGCCAGTTTTATAGGGCATTTTGATCGCCACTTGCGGGAAGCAAGGGTATTGACTCCGTTGGCAACCAGTTGCCTCCAAGCTCGCGCGCGCAGACCATCCTACTCATTCCTCCTTGCCGGCCACTCTTTGACACGAAGTTCACTTTTCCGAGTTCATATTTTGACGCCAAGTCCCCATTTCGACACAACAAGTCAGTCACTGGGCCGCTGGAACCTCCTCGAGGTATCGTGTACCGAAAAAGGCTTGGCCGGGGAAGTTGTGGGTGAATTACCGGGGTTCAGCGAGGCGATTGGTTGAGGGAACGGTGAACCTTCCAGCGGCTGCAATCAAAGATTCTCGATCCGCCGCTTTATCAATCGCTTCGCGAGCCAGGTCTCGGAACCCAGTCCCTGATCCTCTTTGCTTAATGTTGTTCAGCGGGGTTGGTAACCAGCATGCTAAGAACCTATCTAGAGAACGTGCGTTTCAGTCAAGCCGAGGCCGACGAGGGTCTAGTCGAAGGAATAATCAACTGTCGTGGTGCAAACGATTTCCCATGTCTGTTACTACTTCGCCAGGATTCTCGTGGATGCAAGTCAGGTCAAATATCCAACAGAAGGTACTGACGAGGTGAGAGCAATGGCTACCAGACGAAGATTTCTCGGATTTGCGGCGGCAACCATGATAAGCGTCCGAATCGACAGGCCAGCGTGGGGCGCTGACACAAAGAACAACGTTCCCTTGCGGACCCTCGGGCACACGGGAGAGAAAGTCTCGATGGTGGGTATCGGCGGTTATCACCTAGCGAGGCCCGGAGTGGATCTAGAGGAAAGCATCCGGATCGTCCGCACCGCCATCGACCAGGGCATCAACTTCCTCGACAACTGCTGGGATTACAACGGCGGAGAGAGCGAACTCCGCATGGGTAAAGCGTTGCGCGACGGCTATCGGGAAAAGGCATTCCTAATGACGAAAATCGACGGCCGAAGCCGGGCGACTGCCACAAACCAGATTGATAACTCATTGCAACGCTTGCACACCGACCACATCGATCTGTTGCAGTTTCACGAGGTCATTCGCGATAACGATCCCGACCGCATCTTCGCTGCCGGAGGCGCCCTTGAAGCGGTGCTGGAAGCCAGAAAAGCCGGGAAAGTCCGGTACATCGGATTTACTGGTCACAAGAGCCCCGATATCCATTTGAAGATGCTGGCTACCGCATCCGCTCATCAATTCACTTTTGATGCCGTACAAATGCCTCTTAACGTGATGGATCACCATTTCAACAGCTTCGAGACCAAAGTGCTTCCTGTTTTGCAGAAACAAAACATCGGAGTGCTTGCCATGAAGCCCATGGGCGATCACTTCATTCTTCAGAGCAAAACCGTGACCGCCGTCGAGTGCCTGCATTACGCCATGAACCTGCCGACCAGCGTGGTCATCACTGGATGCGATTCCCTCAAGATCCTGGAGCAAGCATTGAATGCGGCGCGCAGTTTTCGGGTGATGGGAAAACAGGAGGTGGCAGCGCTGTTAGCAAGAACTGCAAAAGCTGCCCAATCTGGCGAGTCTGAAATGTACAAGACCAGCCACCACTTCGACGGCACCTACGAGAACCCGCAGTGGCTGGGATAGGAAAGCGGGAACTCGGACCTTTGTGGGTAGTGCCCTAAATAGCGATATCATGCGTACTGGAAGAACCTTAGCACTGCATTTCCTCCCTTGTCGCTTCTTCCGGGCGACATTCAGCTACAGCTCGCCCGTGAGGAACTGTGCGCGTCCGTAGCCGAAGCTCCAATCGGCATCTGAGTTCGTAACGATGGATACGACGATATCGTTTGGTTCGATACCGCAGCTCTTTAATTCCTCACAGAGCTTTGTATAGAGGTTTGTCTTCTGTTCCTTGGTACGCTGCTTGCTTGTGATCCCGATGAAAATAACTTTGTTTGTGCGATCTATACCAAGTCCGGTGTCCTGAACGATGAAGTTCGATTCGGGGTGCTCCTGATAGACCTGATAGCGATCCCTTAGAGGTACGGCAAAGGCGGACACTATGGCCCGCTGGATTGCATCAAGAAGTCCCTTGACCTGCTCCTTGGTGCGGCCTTCATAGGCATCAACTCGAAGAAAAGGCATTGTATATTTCCTCCTGCCAGCGATCGCTTCCGGAACACCCGAGGAATACGCGGACAGTCTGACAGAGACGTTTAGTTTGAACCTGTGCTGCTCACCAGCTTACCGCAGCACTCGGGTCGCCCTGGCAGACTCGACCGGTCCCATCCGCCACCAAGAGCTTGAATCAGTAACACCGTGCTCGCCATACGACGTCCCAGAATGTTGACGGCTGTGACCTCATCCGCGAGAGCCGCGTTTTGCGCAGTAATGACCTCGAGGTAACTCGTGACTCCACCCTTGTAGCGAGTGGTCGAGAGTTCTAACGATCGCTGTGCTGCCGCTACCGCTTCATCCTGGACTTTCGCCTCATTCTCCAGAATTCTGACGGCGGCAAGATTGTCTTCGACTTGTTGGAATCCAGTCAGCACGTTCTCCCGATAGGCAGCGACTTGATAGTCATAGGCGGCACGCGCCTGGTCACTAAGGGACCGACGTCTTCCCACATCGAAGACAGTTCCCACGGCAGACAGGCCAATAGACCACAGGCCGCTCGGCCCATTCACGAGCGTTGTAATGACGGAACTCTCAAATCCTCCCGAGGCACTCAAGTTGATCAGGGGGTAATAGGCGGTCTTTGCGACTCCGATCTGCGCGTTGGCAGACGCTACGCGCCTCTCTGCGGCTGCGATATCCGGGCGCCTCTCCAGCAACTCGGAGGGCACGGAGACAGGAACGTGCGGAGGGGGTGTCGTGAGAGGTAGCGGAGGAAGGCTGAACTCCGCCGGAGGTTTCCCCATGAGGATTGCGACCGCATGTTCGTATTGCGCCCGGAGGACGCCCACATCAATCGCAGCTGCCCGCGTCGTCTGCAGTATCGTTTTCGCTTGTTGAACTTCCACTTCCGAAGCAATTCCTCCCTGGAAACGGCTTTCCGTCAATTCCAGAGCCTGCTCGTACTGCTTCACCGTAGAGTTCAAGAGCTGTTCCTCGGCGTCCAAGCTGCGCGCCTGAAAGTAATCAACAGCCAGATCCGCGTGCATGCTCAGATTCACCGTCGCCAAGTCCGCCGCACTCGCCTGCGCTTGTTCTCGATAGGACTCCACGTTTTTTCGAACTCGCCCCCACACGTCGGCTTGATAGGAGAAGTCGAACGGCAGCACAAAGTCGTTGTAGGTGATGCCATTAAAGATCGAATTCGGAGGGGGACGGTTGGCTGAATTGCGGGTTCGTGTCGCCGATAGCCCGGCCGTCACGGTTGGGTAGTAGTCAGCCCGATAGTAGCGCAGAACCGCTCGCGCCTGCCGATACTGCGCCTCTGCCGCCTTGAGATTTTGATTTCCTACAGTGGTCTGTTGCTCGAGCGCATCCAGCTGCGGATCTTGAAATATGGTCCACCAGGCACCGCCAAGATTCTGGTCATTTGGCTGGGCCGGCTTCCAGTCCCCTAGCTCTTTATAGGCGGGCGGAGCCTGTACCGCCGGCGGGTGGTACTTTGGGCCAACCACGCATCCAGTCAACTGGAGCGCTGCGATGGCTATCAGAACCCGCCCGGCCGCATTCCGTGAGCTCCTGAAAATCAGTTTTCGAGCTAGCTTCACTTGGTATCTCCCGGCAATGTGGCCTGAACAATTTGGACTTCCTGGCCAGAAACAATCGAGTCTGGTGGGTTGACAATAACCTGATCATCCGACTTGAGGCCGGAGACGATCTCTATCTGGTTGCCGAAGTCGTGCCCGGGAGTGACGGCAGTTAGCACGACCTTCCCGTCCTTCACAATGCCTACGCGTAACCCTTCGGTGCGGAATAGCAGAGTATTGACCGGAACCAAAAAGGTGGAGGCCTGCGTCGGGACCGCCAAGTGGACCTCTGCATAGGAACCCGTGAGCAGCGTGCCGGTAGGATTTTCCACATCGATTTCGATCAGCAGAGTGCGGGTCGTCATATTGATGTCATCGGCAGTGCGCACCACCTTTCCCTGAAACTTGCGGTCTGGAAATTCAGCAAGACTGAGATCCGCTGTCATGCCGACGGCGATCCCTCGCGAGTATTCCTCGGGTACGTTCACATACACGCGCAATTTGCCGGGTTGAGCGATACGAAAGAGATCGGTTTTCACATTACTGCTGCTGCCGGAATTGATGAGGTCGCCAATATCGGTGTTGCGCGCGGTGATCACACCATTGAAAGGTGCATAGACCTTTTCGAAAGAGACCAGCGCCGAGTACTGCTGTACCGCGGCCTTGCCGGCTTCAACAATGGCTTCATTCGCATTATAGGTGCCGACCGCATTGTCCACGTCCTGTTGGGATACAGCATTGCTTTTCAAAAGTCCCTGATACCGCGTTTTGGTGATGGAAGCCAATTCGAGATTTGCTTGCGCGGTTAACAGGTTGCTACGGGCTTGCTGGAGTTGCTGATCGACCTCGGGCGTCTCGATCAGAGCAAGGAGTTGCCCCTGCTTCACGTGTGCGCCGATATCGAAATACCACTTCTTTAGATAACCATTCGTGCGAGCATAGATAGGTGAACTGATGTATGGCTGAACGTTTCCCGGCAGGATGATTTCATCAGCCGGCGCAGTCCGTTTCGGCGAAACAACCGACACCGAAGTCAGCGCCGCCTGGGCTGTCTCCGTGTTTAGGCTGGTGCGCGCTCGAACACGGGACCAGATGCCCGATATGAGGAGAACGGCAGCCATTATCAACGCACTCGCCAGAACCAGCCAATGTTTGGCCGAACGCTTCCCTGTTTCTATATTCAACGGCGCCGTTTGACCGCCGCTCCGCATTGCATTCTCACTTTGAGTCAACATAGGTAACTCCATACCGCTTTGTGTCTACTATGCTTTTTCCGCTTCGGCTGAATGGTGGCGTGTACTCCGAAGAACGCTGAAAAATGCGGGGACAAAGAACAGCGTCGAAACCGTCGCGAAAAGCAACCCACCAATGACTGCCCGGCCAAGGGGAGCGTTCTGTTCACCGCCGTCGCCTAGTCCGAGAGCCATGGGCACCATGCCGATGATCATGGCCAGGGCAGTCATCAGTACAGGGCGAAAACGCGTAAATCCCGCTTCTAGCGCGGCACCAAGGGAATCCATGCCTTCCGTCATTTTTTCTGTGGCAAAACTCACTACCAGGATGCTGTTTGAGGTTGCGACGCCCATGCACATGATGGCTCCCATGAGCGCCGGAACGCTCAGAGTCGTGTGCGTTATAAACAGGAACCAGGCAATCCCGGCGAGTGCCGCAGGCAGCGCGGAAATCATGATGAAAGGATCCAGCCAGGATTGAAAGTTGACTACGATCAGCAGGTATACAAGCACGATCGAGAACACCAGTCCGCTCAAGAGGCCGACGTAGGATGCCCGCATGGTCTGAACTTGCCCGCGTACAACGACGCGAGAACCACGCGGAAGCTGTTGGCGGGTAGCGTCGAGGATCTTGTTGATATCCCCCGCAACGCCGCCTAAGTCGCGTCCCGCGGCAGCGCCAAATATGTCAATCACCGGGGCTACGTTGTAATGAGAAACCACGGCCATTCCCACTCCCCGTTGCGGGGTCACCAAACTGGCCATCAGGGACGGGGGCGCCGATGGATCCGTACCTGTGATTGGAATATTCTCCAAGCCCTGCAAAGTGTCGGTGCGATACTGCGGTGTCTGGGTTGCAATGGAGTAACTGACATGGTTTTTTGGGTCGAGCCAGTATGTCGGCGAAGTTTGGAAACTGCCGCTCAGTGACACTAGGAGATTCTGCGCGATATCGTGCGCTGAAAACCCAAGTTCTTCTGCTTTGGTGCGTTCGACCCTCATGCGCAGATAGGGTTCGTCGAAGGGCTGCTGGAGGCGCAGATCCGCCGTTCCTGAGACGTATCTCAATTTGGCGAGTAGTGCGCTCGCGTATTGCCGATTCCCTTCCAAGTCATTTCCCACTACCTGCACATCGATGGGGGCCGGCAAGCCAAAATTCAGAATCTGGCTCACCATATCAGCGGGCAAGAACGCGAAGCTCACACCCGGGAACTGTTTCGGGAGTGCCAGGCGAAGACGGTGAATGTAGTCGTCCGTCGGGTGGTGATTAGTGGACAGGGTAACAAGAATGTCCGCATCCGAAGTGCCAACTGGGGCCGAATTGCTGTACGAGAGATTGATGCCGCTGTAGGGCAGCCCTATGTTGTCCAGGACGTTGTGGACTTCGCTTGCCGGAATCTGCTGTCGAATTGATCGTTCGACCAGATCGCAAAGGTTGGCGGTTTCCTCAATTCGCATTCCGGTGGGAGCACGCATGTGAAGTTTGATAGTGCCGCTGTCTACGCTGGGAAAGAAGTCCCGGCCCAGCCAAGGGATCAGAATTGCTAGAGAGCCCAGGCAAGACGCAAAGAAGGCAATCAGGAAAGCGCGTCGATGATGGAGGCAAACCTCGAGCAGGCCGCGATAGGCGACACGAACTTTCTCGAAGGCCGCCTCAAAGCTCTTCTGAAATCGTACGAACGGGTTCCGGCTACTTGCACCTTCAGCGTCTCTTTTCTCTCCTCGCAACAGGTACTTCGCCATGGTCGGAACAATCGTGCGGGACAGGAGATATGACGCCAACATAGCGAACACTACCGCTTCCGCGAGGGGCACAAAAAGATACCGCGCTACGCCGGATAGCAGAAACATCGGGGCGAATACAATGCAGATGGAGAGGGTGGACACGAAGGCAGGGGTTGCAATTTGCGACGCGCTGTCGAGAACAACTTCGTCCATATCCTTCTCCGGTTCCCGCTCGCGATTTCGATTGATGTTTTCGACCTCGACGGTGGCATCGTCAACAAGGATGCCGACGGCCAGAGCCAGTCCCCCAAGCGTCATGATGTTGATCGTCTCTCCAATCGCGCTGAGCACAACGATGGAGGTCAGAATCGCTAGCGGGATTGAGGTCGCGATGATAACGGTGCTCCGCCAACTGCCCAGAAACGTGAGAATCATGAAAGCGGTCAGGCACGCAGCAATCAGAGTCTCCCTGACCACCCCGCTGATAGCGCCGCGAACAAAAATCGACTGGTCCGCTAAGGGTGCTATGTCTAGCTGGGGTGGAACCGTGGTCTTGATTTGAGGCAGAAGCGCCTTGATGCCGGAGATCACGCTCAGCGTTGAGGCGTCGCCCGCCTTTTGGATGGTCAACAACACTGAGCGCTGCCCGTTGACGCGCACGATGTTAGTCTGCGGAGGAAAACCATCGCGTACCCAGGCAACGTCCTTGATGTAAATGGTAGTGCCGCCAATCGTCTTGATCGGAATGCGGTTCAAGTCCGGAATTGTCTGCGGCGCAGCGTTGGGAATTGAAACATCGTATTCCTTGGAGCCGATCTTGGACGTTCCCGTGGGCAGAATCAGGTTCTGTACGCTGATCGCATTCACCACATCCAGCGCCGATAAGCCCTTCGACTGCAAGGCTGTGGTATTCAGATCCACTTGCACCTGACGTTGTTTGCCGCCATAGGGGTAAGGAACTGATGCCCCGGGCACTGTGATGAGCTGCGTCCGAATGAAGTTCAGGCCATAGTCGTTGAGTTCTTGCTCCGACAGATTTTGTCCTGAGAGAGCTAACTGGAGAACGGGCACACTGGATGCGCTATAGGCAAGAATGAGAGGAGGGGTTGTTCCGACCGGCAACTGGTGCAGTTGGGTCTGAGAAACAGCCGTAATCTGTGCAATACCCCGTTGGATGTTCGCGGTAGGCTGCAAAAAGACTTTGACCACCGCAATTCCATACAGAGACTGCGATTCGATGTGCTCGATGTTATCAACGGTAGTGGTAAGCGCCCGCTCCGTGACGCTGACGATGCGGTCGCTCATGTCCTCAGGTACAAGGCCGTTGTAGTTCCAGATAATGCTCACGACGGGAATGTTGATGTTCGGAAAAATGTCGGTTGGGGTACGAACAATCGCCAGGCCCCCCATGATCAAAATGAGTATGGACGCCACCACAAACGTATAGGGCCGCCGTAATGCGAGTCGAACAATCCACATAGAATCTTTCCTAGTTTGTCAATCACCTACGGTCGGCGGTTCGCTAACCGTAGTTTTGTTTAACCCTCAGGCCGATACGTTCCTATCCTCTGCTGCGGTTCATGCCCAATTACAGTCGGAGCGTAAATTGATTCTTGTTGCTTACTTGCCTTCCGCAACTGGAAAGGCAGTGCAGGTCAGAGGCGAACAAGTCCCTGCATTGAGCGCCCGGCGCATAACCCGCCGCAATTTCGCGCGCGCCCTTGCGAGCTGGGCCTTCACCGTTCCTTCTGGCTCACCGAGAATTCGGGCTGCTTCGCTCGTGGTCAGCCCATCCAGGTCCCGCAGCTGGAATGCTTTGCGCAGCGGTGGCGAAAGCTCCGCTGCGAATTGCATGAGACGCCCACGCAGTTCGGACTTCCGACACTCGTCTTCAGGACTTGGTCCACGGTCGGCCAATCGTTCTGACCAGGAATGTTCCCGCTCGCCCTGAGACCGCTCATCGAGCGACAAATGGGGCTGGCGTAGTCGCCTGCGCAGTTGCATCCGCGCACAATTGGTGACAATCGTCGTTAACCACGTCGACATTTGTGCCTGCCCCTTGAATTGGTCCAGGTGCTTGTAAGCGGCCAGAAGTGCGTCCTGCACTGCGTCCTCGGCATCGGCTGCATTGCCCAGTTGTCGATAGGCCGCCCTGTGAAAAGACGGTCGATACCGCGAGAGAACGTCCTGCATTTCCCGAGTTTCTTTTTCCAGGATGCGGACTTCGGGGCGCTGTTTGCCACCGACGTATGCTTCTGACGCTTGCATGTTGTCTATGCCTCCCAGTCCCCAGCACAAAATGCACGCCGATTTCCAATCGACTGCCAGGTAGCTTAGATGGCTCAGTTTCAGCCGGGTGAGCCAAGTTGTGGTTTGCGGCCGAGTTATGAGACTCAAATCACGCGACCGGCGGCGGACACAACGTCGGCATTTGGACTGGGCGCACATTTTCGACTAGGCAACCGCACGGAGAAGGAAGGTCGCGCCTCGGTTTGAACGCGTGTCGGGACGGATCTGCGAAGAACCTTGCCACCCCTCGCACGTCGCCTCTTCTTCCCCCAGCGCAGAAAGCGCGAGCCGCCCGCGCAGCGGATCAGACAGCAGACTCTCTAGTTGCGTTGTGGAAGACGAAATGCATTCGGCAGTGTGCGATTCACACTGAGACCAGCTGATATCCAACGAACCATTCGCGAGGTGCGTATGCAGTTCATGAGGTTTACTACCGATCGGGCGAGTGCAGATGTGATTTCCGGCATTCTGAATGGCGTCTGTCCCGAATGCGGAGGACGAATGGGTGGGCCCGGCAAAGAGTTCAAGTGCCAAGGCGACTGTCAGAGAGATTGGCGTCAGGTTTGGGAACGAACCCTTTTGGCCGGACTCGATTGGCGCGCAAACAAGGCGATCCCTTCCAGTCATGGGCTAGGGACTAGAGAACGTGACTAGAGTGTTCTTGCGAAACCCGATCGCGAACTCGACAACAATCCGAATCATTCACACATCTTTGTTCGTATTTTCCTACTACTTGACGATCGGCCTTCTCCTCGCAGTTGTGCCCGGTTTCGTTCATCTCCATTTAGGCATGTCTCCCCTGTGGGCTGGTGTCGCGATCAGTTCGCAATATCTGGCAACGCTTGTGACTCGCCCTAGAGTGGGCCGAATGACCGACGTTTTAGGCCCGCGAGCCACCGTTTTGGTTGGACAGGTGGTGGGTTTGCTCAGTGGACTCTATCTGATTGCTGCGGCGTCGCTACAATCCAAAGCCATAGCCTGTTTTGTCGTTCTTCTGATGAGCGTTTGATCCTGGGCTGCGGCGAAAGCTGCGTGGCGACGGGTGCGACCACCTGAGGGTTGGGACGAGTCGCCACAGAATATGCCGCACAGGTGATTTCCTGGAGCGGCATAGCGTCCTACGGCGCCATGGCAGCGGGGGCTCCTCTTGGAATTTGGCTCGAGACTAGGTACGGGCTTTGGTCAATCGGAGCAGCCGCCTCGGGAACATCGTTGCTGAGCCTAGCGCTCGCCCTGCCACTCGCCGGGGTGCCGACAGTGCGCGCTGCACATCTGCCATTTTCGAGCGTCCTCGGCAGAGTGTTGCTTCACGGGTTAGGACTGAGCCTCGGCACGGTCGGATTTGCTGCGATTGCGTCTTTCACTGGGCTGTATTATGCCAGCCGGCACTGGACTGACCCCGCGCTCGCGCGGATTCTGTTCGGTGGCGGTTTCATCATCACTCGTCTGCTGTTCGCAGGCACCACTAATCGTTGGGGCGGATTGCGAGTTGCCACGGTGTCATTCATCGTGGAGTCCGCCGGATTGCTCCTTTTGTGGTCGGCCACGACCCACGATGTGGCCCTTGCGGGGGCAGCTCTCAGCGGATGTGGTTTCGCCCTAGTATTCCCAGCTCTCGGAGTAGAGCTCTCGACACGGTTGCTGCTCAGAATCACGGAGCCGCACTCGGGGTGTATACGGCATTCCTCGACTTGGCGATGGGCATCACAGGGCCGACTGCGGGATTTATTGTCGGGAAGTTCGGTTATTCGGCGATTTTCCTCTATGGCTCAGGAGCTGCGGGCTGCGCGTTTGTGCTTACTGTTCTCTATCACCTGGTTCGTAAACCGCACGTACGTCTCTCGCGGAAGACACTCGAGCCGTTGGAAACAGGACAAACGAGGTAACTTTCGTTGTTGACTCGCGTTCTGGTGTTAAAACCTGAATGACAGCGACCATATGCCGACGCACCTGTCCAGGGGCGGTCACCATTCGCCTCCGTTCGCAACAGGATACCGAAGAACCGAGCCCTCCTGACCCGCGAGATTAGTTGTGGCCGTGTCTGATCGACGCCACTTCACTGTCACATGCGACTGGAATCAGGCTTGCTACTCATTGGAGAGAGGATAGAACCGTGGTTAACGTTGCCGTTGATGGTGTCGTTCGAGAAGCCCAACCCGACGAGCTTCTCATCGATCTGATCAACCGTAGTGGCGTGTCAGTCCCCTACGTCTGCTACCACCCTCAACTGGGTCCTGTTCAAACGTGCGACACGTGCATGGTGGAAGTGAACGGTCGCCTGACCCGGGCCTGCGCAACCGCAGTCGCCGATGGGATGAAGATCTCCACCCAGTCGGCGAAGGCGTCGGCTGCGCAGGTAGAGGCATTCGATCGGGTTCTGAGCAACCACATGCTCTACTGCACGGTTTGCGACAACGACAATAGCAACTGCACAGTCCATAACACGACAAAGCTGCTCGCCATTGAACATCATCGAATCCCTTCCCAAGCGAGGACTTCTTGCAAGCCTTTGGACGTCATCTTCACTCATGAGACAGTAAGACTACTCAAACTTACTGCAACCTATGGAATTACAAAATGACGAATCGCTGGACTATCGCCATCGCCGGAGTTGTTCTGCAAGTCGCGTTGGGGGCTGTATATGCGTGGAGCGTATTTCGGACGCCTCTCACAAAGCAATTCGGCTGGAGCATTTCCGAAGTCACGCTGACCTTTACAATCAGTATCTTTGTGCTGGGCATCGCGGCTTTTGTCGGTGGTCTCTGGCTCAACCGTGTAGGACCAAGAGTCGTCGCCCTCACAGGCGGATTTCTGTATGGCTTCGGAGTTTTTCTGGCGAGCTTCTCCGACCACAAACTGTGGTGGCTATATCTAAGCTACGGGGTGATCGGCGGAATTGGACTGGGCTTCAGCTACATTGTGCCAGTCGCTGTCCTGGTGAAGTGGTTTCCAGATCGCAGAGGGCTTATCACCGGCATCGCAGTCGGCGGATTTGGAGCAGGGGCACTCCTCACCGCGCCGGTGGCGACACGGCTTATCCAGAGTGTGGGTGTCCTTCAAACGTTCGCCTATCTCGGTATCGCATTTCTCGTCGTGACAGTTGCCGCCGGCTACTTCATGCAAAATCCTCCCCAGGGTTGGAAACCGGAGGGCTGGGCACCGACGTTGTCGCAGGCCTCGCAACGATCAGGCCACGACTACACGCTCGGGGAGGCGCTCAGAACCTGGCAATGGTGGGCCCTCTGGCTGCTTTTGCTTTTGAATACCTCCGCGGGGATCTCGGTGATCTCACAGGAATCTCCATTGTTCCAGGAGCTTGCCCGAGTGAGCGCTGCGGCAGCTGCCGCCATGGTCGGAGTAGCCAGCATCGGGAATGCTTTTGGAAGGGTGTTTTGGGCGTGGGCATCCGATTCGATCACCAGGCGCGCAACCTTCGTGGTGATGTTTCTGGGACAAACTCTTCTCTTTTGGACTCTTCCCAGCATCAACTCCGCTGCTGTTCTGACGCTTTCCGCTTTTGTCATCCTTATGTGTTACGGCGGCGGATTCGGCACGCTGCCGGCGTTTACGGCTGACTACTATGGCTCCAGGAATGTCGGCCCTATTTACGGACTTATGCTGACTGCATGGGGCTTCGCGAGCGCATTTGGACCGCTGCTGATTGCTCATATGCGACAGGCAAATGGTGTTTATCGTGGAGCCCTGCATGCGATCGCGGGGGTGATGTTGGTTTCCGTCGTGCTCCCCTTGATCGTATCGCCGCCCCACCGGACTGAGGAAGCAGTCAGGTCTACACATCCTCACCGGGTTCCAGCAGCGTAGATACGAACTGGTTTGAGTTATGCATCGACAAATTGCTGTCGGCAGCCGGCAAGCGGCTCACACGAGATTGAACGACGGCTTGGCCGACCCGAAGTCTCGTAGCATTGAGCTTCAAGGCTTGAACTCAGCCACCTGACACCCGTCCATTGGGGTAAACTTCGCAATTCTTCGTTCGTAGCGGGAGGAGCACGGGAGATGAAATACAGGAAATTGGGGAATACAGGACTCATCGTGAGCAGCGTGGCACTTGGCACGATGCAGTTCGGCGGCAAGATGAACATGGGCAACCTGGGCCAGGAAGACACTACGCGCATGTTGAAGCTAGCTCTGGACAGGGGAATTAACTTCATCGATACAGCAGACGTGTACAGCCTCGGGGAGAGCGAGACTCTGGTGGGTAACGCTTTGAAGGGCGCGAGGGACGAGGTTGTACTCGCTACCAAAGTCCGGCTCCCAATGAGCGAGAACTTCAACCGGAGCGGCGCGACCCGCGTCAACATCATGCGCGAAGTGGAGGGCAGTCTCCGGCGGCTGCAGACCGATTACATCGATCTTTACCAGGTGCATGGATGGGACAGCAACACACCGCTCGAAGAGACCCTGCGGACGCTCGACGATCTTGTGCACCAGGGGAAGGTGCGCTATATCGGGCTGTCCAACTTCATGTCATGGCAGGCGGCCACCGCGGTCATGCTGCAAGAGCGCCTGGGGCTGGAGAAATACGTAACGGCGCAGATGTACTACAGCCTCGTCGGCCGGGGTCTCGAATACGAGTTCCAATCGTTCGCCGAGTATCACAACATCGGTATCCTGGTCTGGAGCCCGCTTGCGGGCGGGTTTCTCGCAGGCAAGTACAGCCGCGCTAACCCTGCTCCTGCCGGCACACGGTTCGCCGAAGCAGGCTCGTTCGTGCCCTTTGACAAGGAGATGGGCTACCGCGTCGTAGAGGTGCTGAAGGAAGTTGCCGGTCGCCATGACGCGACCGCAGCCCGTGTGGCTCTCGCGTGGGTGCTGGGACGGGCGGCAGTCAGCAGTGTGATCGTCGCTGCTCGGAAGTCCGAGCAATTGGAAGATAACATCCGTGCGGTAGACCTTCGGCTCTCAGACGAGGACGTCCGACTCCTGGACGCGGCGTCGGATCCAGGCGTTCCGTATCCGAAATGGATGGTCCTTCAACTCGACACCGCGGAAGACCCCCGTTCGAGGACCTTGCATCCCGAACGCTATGCGGATGGCGGTCCCTGGACGGACCTCCGCCGGACTCGATGGTCCGGATGAGAACACTACTGACGAACCACTGAGTTCCGTATGTTGAAAGCGAAAGGCGAGGGTTCTAGGTTGGGCAGCGTTTTTCTGGCTGAATTTCTTCGCTTCAGAAGAGCGCTCAGGCGGGTTCAACCGTCGCGGCAGCTACAACATGAGCAATTCTCTTCGAGGACAGGTCTCAAGCTGTTCTTCGCAGGGATTGCTTGAGACTGAGGCGAGACAGCGCCTCCTTGATTGCGTCGGCACTGCGCTGCAAACCTTGTTGTTCTGCGTCGGACATCTCGGGTTCGAGCACCCGGCGCACGCCTTCCCGGCCAATGACACTCGGCAATGAAAGCGTAACGCCGAATGTGGAGTTGTAACAGCCGATAGGAATCACCGCCCCCTCATCGCGCAATACCATCTCCGTGAGTCGTGCGGAGACCATCCCTATGCCATACTGGCTGGCCCCAATACCTTCAATGATCGTGATGTTAGCGTAACGCACCTCACGCTCAAGTTCCTCACGCACCGTTTGTGGCGTTGGACTCTCCCCAAACAGGTCCAATACCTTCCGGCCACCCACTCGCGCTGATGACCACAGGAAAACCGACGAGACACCATGCTCACCTAAGACCATAGCCTCCACGGTCGACGCACTGACGTTAAGACGCTTCCCCAGGTGAAACCGGAACCGTAACGTGTCGAGAGATGTGCCAGTGCTCAACACGCGCTCATGTCCCAACATACGCACCACGTCCGCCAGCGCGTCCGGCGGATCGGTCACGACCAGAATCAGCGCATCGGGAGCGGAGCCGTGGATCTTCGGAACGATGTCCTCAAAGACCGCAGCATTCGCCTCGAGCAACCGGAGCCTTCCGAGCGGATCGCTGCGGTCGGTCGCGCCTCCACCTTTCTCGTTAACTCCGGCAGTGATCATCACCACCGACGAGCCCGGCAGATCGGAATAGTCGCCGTCACGCACCGCAATCGGCGGCGACAGGACCGTGCCGTATTGGACATCCGTCACGACGCCCCGGGCTCGCTTGCGGTCCCGGTTGACCACCACGACCTCGCGTGCACTTCCACGCGTAACCAATGACAAAAGGCACGCGGAGCCGACCGCGCCCGCCCCAATAATTCCGACTTTCATATCAGTCCTCCTAGTACGGATCACAGTGCAATCGTGGCGCCAAAAGCTCAGGTCGATGAAAACGAGGACACAACCGGGGCAGAGCTTGACGGAAAAGCAAAAGTCGGTCTGCCAGCGTATGACGCTGTCAACTGGTCGACGGCCCTTGGCCATCTTTCGACATCATCGACTCATCTTGTTCCAGTGAAGTTGAGAATGGGAGTGTTCCATATGGATACCGGTTGGAACATCGGATGCTTCCATACAATCGAGATGTCCTTAACCGCTGGCAATACTCCTATGGAGGCGACATGAAAATCCTTACTGCAGACCAAGTGAAACTTGGGTTCATCGGCATGGGCGCGATGGGAAGTCGAATGGCCCGGCGCCTTCTTGATCACGGGTACAATCTGATCGTCTACGATCGAAACCACAACAAGGCAGCGAGTATGTTGCCTTATGGAGCCTCGATCGCTGAGAATTTGGAGGCATTGGCAACTGGCGCTGAGGTCATTCTTTCCTGCCTGACCGACGACGAAGCAGTCCAAAGTGTTTACACCGGCCCGAAAGGGTTCATGGCTGTCGCACCAAGAGGTACGGTTGTGCTGGAGGCAAGCACGGTTTCGCCGAAGACGTCGCGTGCGCTACACGCCCTGGGCGCTGACCGCGGTATTGAGGTTATGGACGTTGCCATCTCGGGCAGCACTCCTGCAGTCGAGCGCGGCACCCTCGTTTTGCTCGTTGGTGGTAATGGTGAGGTGTTCCAGGCAGCAGAGCCGATTTTCCGAGCGCTCGCAGTGCGGCACTTCTTGATGGGCCCATCCGGATCTGGAACAGGCATGAAGCTGGTCGTGAACACTCTTCTCGGAGTCGGCATGCAGGCAATCGCTGAGGCTGTCGCTCTCGGCGAGGCAACTGGCCTCGATCGCCAGAGGCTGCTCGAAGTACTAGCTCAGACCGCTGTGGTCGCACCGGCGCACGTGGGAAAGCTGGCGACAGCGGAACGCGAGGATTACAGTCCTCAGTTTGCCGTCGGATTGATGAACAAAGATTTTCGTTTGATCCTGGAGGCCGCGGACGCGCTGAGCCGGCCGATGCCTACTACGACTGCGGCCTTCCAAGTTAATTCGGAAGCCTTGAAGGCAGACTCCGAAGCAGACTTCTCTTCTGTCATTCGGCAGATGGAGAAGTTCGCTGGCGCCACTGTATCCAGCTAGCGCGGATGGTTGAGGTCAAAAGCAATCACCACATGGGACGTCGCTTTGCTGCGATCTTGTACATGCTCGCTGGACATCGGCCGGCGTCCTAATGTCGCGGATCGAACTAGCACTACCATTGGGTTTTAGGTTGAATACCGGTCTGGAGTCTCACCGGCACCGGCATTGCTGCCTAATTAACGTAGCACCGCAAGGTGCTTCGTCCCCACTCCTGGATCCACAGGAACAACTCCAGGAACGACCCAGGCCTCTAGCAGCACGATCAGGACGACCAAACCAAGTAAGGTGAGCGAGTACTTGATCGTCTTGCGAAAGA
>Ga0307479_10000832_pt1 | contig 27962 bp, 15 predicted proteins | sample atmos_gasesECM4C_FD_203743 | JGI IMG/M metagenome (GOLD analysis project Ga0307479, IMG submission 203743) | Hardwood forest soil microbial communities from Morgan-Monroe State Forest, Indiana, United States - atmos_gasesECM4C_515 | ecosystem: Environmental > Terrestrial > Soil > Temperate... | reverse complement strand
AGCTGGCACTCGATAAATACGAAAACGTGCTGCTGCATGATGCGGTCGTTCAGGCGCAGCATGCCACGGAAAAGGATCCGGACTTTGCGCTTGGGTATGCGTTGCTCTCTCTTGCATCGCGCACCGGGGTTCCCAACAGCGCAGCCCTGGAACGGGCCAAAGTTCTCATGCCGCAGGCTCCTGCCGATGAACAATTGCTTGTGCGGTGGATGACCGGCATCCAGGACCACAACCTGCTGCCCGCCATTGCCAGCATGAATGACCTCTTGAAGCGCTATCCGAAGAACAAGCACGTTTTATACCTCATTTCGGAGTGGCTGTTCGGGCAGCAAGACTTCGATCGCGCTCAAAAGATGATGGAATCTGTGTTGCAGATCGAACCGAACTTTCCACCAGTGCTGAACATGCTTGGATATGCGTATATTCAGTCCGCGCATCCAGATCCAGCCAAGGCCGTGGCGACTCTGAAGCGCTACATTGCCGCGGATCCCAGTTCGCCGAATACCGAAGATTCCATGGGGGAAGTGCTGCGTTACACCGGCGATGATCAAGGTTCTCTCCAACACTACAGCGCGGCGCTGCAAATCGATCCGACGTTCTTTACCTCGCAGCTTGGATTAGGAGATACCTTAACGCTGATGGGTAAGTACGATGACGCGCGGCTGGAATATGACAAGGCGGTGTTGATGTCGGAAAACAAGCGCGACTTGTTGCATGCTTCTTTTCAGAAAGCCTTGGTTTATTTCTGGGAGGGTCGCGCCGACGAAGGAAGGTCCGCCCTGTCCAATCTTGCCGCTGAAGCGGCACAAAAAAATGAGCCTAATGGTGAGTTCGAGATCGCACTTGGGTCTGCGATGCTGGCGCCCGATTTTGCGAGCGAACTCCACCAACTTCGGGCACTCGAGGAAAAACTTCAAAATATGGTGGAAGGAATGAGCGAAGCAGACCGCGGCGCGGCCTTGGCGAACGTTCTCTGCGAAGAAGCAAGGGTTGCGTCGCAACACGGTTTAACGGAAGCGGCCGAGCAGGCCATCAGTAAATTAGAACGGCTTGCCGCGCAGACAGCAGCTCTTTTGGTGGAAAATCCATACGAGACAGCACGCGGATACCTGTTGTTATCGCAGGGTGATCTCGCCAACGCGGTGGACGAGCTAAGCGCTAACCGGCTCTCTCCGCTGGCGGTACAACAGTTGGCGGTCGTCCAACGAAAATTGGGTAATCAGTCCGCCGCAGGCGAAACCGTCAAACAATTGAAATATCAACGCGCGCCGACCGTGGAATGGTATCTGGCGAGCCAGAACGGCAGCATTACGCGATAGAGCTTTCTCCAGCTCTTTGCCCGAAACACGGCGCTCACAACCCCAGGTCTTAAGCTAATCGGCGATCAAGCACAACGATTAACATGCGGGTTGGGTTCTAGAACACGCCTTTGCCATATGTCAATCTCAAGCCGGTGGTAAACAGCAGGTCGTTATCTTTCAGTCCTAGAAGAGGCCTGCTCACATAACGGTCGCTGAGAGTGACTTGCCAACTGAGCCAGTTTTTTATCTTGGTTGCGGCGGTGGCGTCCAGTTGGAGACGGTAATCTCCGGTATCAGAAAGGTTGGGGAAAAAGCTGAATTGCTCGGCCAGCGTGGTGCGGCTTCCCAGCTTGGTAGCCAGCGTTTCGCCGAGGACGAACTCGGCAGTCTTGCGCGTGGTCGAAGGATTCGGGGGACTGAAGGGCTGCGAATAATATTCCTGGTTATATGTAACGCCACCAAACACGTCGAAGGTGCGGTCTTTTTCTTCGATCAGGTGATAACCCAGGCCGCCGCCCAGGACACTGCGGAGATCGAGGTCTTGGAAGCGGTCGTGTTCGAAATCGGCCAAGCCAAAGGCAAAGGAGCGGCCGCGTAGATTTACGTCCACGCGCGCACCGCCGCGAATGGCACTGGCGGTAGTGTTACTGACTCCCGCCAGGGTACTTCGGGCGTAAATCTCGGTGGAGTAGAGCGATATTTTGGTGCGTTTCGATACACGCGCGGCTTTTCCCGTAAGTGCAAAACTTGTAGAGTCTGAATTTCCCCGCGTGAAACTGAGGCCGGCGTCCACCAATGCAGCCCACAAGTCGATGAGGCGCGGGTGCTCCATGCGCATGTATACGTCTTGCTCGGCATTATTTCGCACCGCCACCACTTCAGACTTGGGGGCCTCAATGGGGCCGCTCGGAGCGGCTACTTCGAACTTTTCGTCTTTGGTGGTGACTACGCCCACGATGGTTTTTCCATTCTTGAGCGCGATGTGGAGGGGCTCGGCGGAAACGATGGCCACTACGGCGCTCCACGGGAGCTTTACATCGCCAGCAAACTCCGACTTCATCTCCAGCTTATCTTCGTCAGTTTTAACGATGGTGCCGCTAAGACGATCTCCATTTTTCAGGGTGACCTGGTCGGCAAGTGCGGAGGCCGCGCAGAAACACAAAACCAGCAGCAGCAAGACATTTCGAGGCAAAGTAATTCTCCTTGTGTGGGACGAAGCTCGATGGGCCTGGCTGGGCTGACGAATCGTGCGCGTCGAAAAACGCTGTTCTACTTTACCTGACAAAAAGAAGTAATCCTACGAATTCCAGCTTCAATGCGGGTGGTACTTTTTTGTGGCTGGCTTCAGATATACTTTGTCGCTTCACGCGCGCCGAATTGCGGGAACGACACAACCGCGCGGCTGAGCGTGGTGATATCCAAAAGGATGGGCTTTTGATGACCTTAGGTCTGCGTAGAACATTACGATTCGCATTAATGGCCGGCGTTGTATGCGGCGTGGCATGCTGCAGCACGCGCGCACAGAAAGAACAGGCGGGGGCGACACAGACGCGTGCAGCGCGGCCGACCATTGTGTTTATGACGGATTTTGGCACGGCGAATGATGCGGTGGCTATTTGCAGGGCGGTCATTTTCGGCATCGCGCCAGACGTGCGGCTCACGGATATCACGCATCAGGTAACGCCATTTCAGGTGGAAGAGGCGGCTCGTTTTCTTGCCGGCGTTACACCGTATTACCCTGCCGGAACAATTTTTCTGGTGGTGGTGGACCCGGGGGTGGGCACTGCGCGCAAGGCTATCGTGGTGAAATCCAAGAAGGGCCAATACTTTGTTTTACCTGACAATGGGATCATCACTCCGGTGATCGAGCGGGACGGCTTGCAAAGCGCACACGAAATCACCAATAGAAGTTGGATGATCAGCGATGCGATTTCTTCGACGTTTCACGGACGGGATATTTTTTCGCCGGCTGCCGCGCACCTCGCCGTTGGATGGGACTTCAATCAAGCTGGGCCTGAAGTGGATCAACTAGTACAGTTGAAACCCAAAGCTTCTGTAATGAATGAGCAAGGGATCGATGGGGACGTGATCGGTCTCGATGATCCTTATGGTTCGCTGGTCACAGATGTGCCGGGCGAGGATTTTAGGAAGCTGGGCTACAACGTAGGAGACAAAGTTACGGTGCAAATTGCGGGGAAGTCTGTTGTGGTGCCGTATGTAAAGACGTTTATGGGCGTTCCGGTAGGCGAATCTTTGTTATATATCGACTCGCGTGGCCGCGTGGGCATCGCCGTTAACCAGGGAAATTACGCCACAAAATTCCACGTTGCACCGCCGGTGAAAATTTCTATTCCTCGCAAAGGCTCCGTCGCGACGTCCAAGACAAAACAGTGATGCTAGAGCTTGGTCTCTGACTAATTTCCTGATTCAACGCGACAGATTTGCATTTTGCCGCTGCCGGGCAAACAATCGAAGGGAAGCCGTGATTTTAGTCGCGGCTTGAACGGAGGCTATTCATGCCAGAAGCTGTAATCGTGTCCGCGGTGCGCACCGCGGTGGGTCGCGCCTATAAAGGATCGCTGCGCGCCACGCGCCCTGATGACCTGGCGGCGGTGGTAATCAAGGAAGCGCTTGCACGCGTAGGCGGGCTGGACCCCAAAGAAATTGACGATGTGATTTTGGGTTGTGCCATGCCTGAAGGCGAGCAAGGGATGAACGTGGCGCGTATCGCCGCTTTGCGAGCCGGGCTGCCCGTTGAAACTTCGGCGATGACCATCAATCGGTTTTGTTCTTCGGGCTTGCAGGCCATCGCGCTTGGCGCGGAGCGCATTCGTGCGGGAGCAGCGCAGATCATTGTGGCGGGCGGCACGGAATCCATGTCCATGGTGCCGATGGGCGGAAATAAAATTTCGCCGAATCCCTGGCTGGTGGATCATTATCCGGATACGTATATCAATATGGGGCTCGGCACGGAAAATATTGCGCGCAAATTTGGAATTACCCGCGAACAAGCCGACAAATTCTCCGCGGACTCTCACAAGAAGGCGCTGGCGGCCATTGCGGCGGGAAACTTCAAGGATGAAACCGTACCTGTGGAGGTTACCATCACGGCGCTGGCGAGCACGAATGGGGCCGGCGGTGCAGGCGGCACGAGTACCAAGATCGCTGCTAAGGCAGTCACACAAACTTTTCAATTTGCGACCGACGAATTGCCGCGGGCGGATACGTCGTTAGAAGTGCTTGCAAAGTTGAAGCCTGCGTTTCACGCGAAAGGAACGGTCACCGCGGGAAATAGTTCGCCCATGAGTGATGGCGCCGCCGCTACGATTATCATGTCTGAGGCGCGCGCAAAAGCGCTGGGGCTCAAGCCGCTGGCTCGTTTTGTGGCTTACGCGACCGCTGGTTGCCCGCCGGAGGAATTTGGCATTGGACCGGTCTTCGCGATCCCGAAAGCGCTGAAGCTTGCTGGACTTTCTCTCGCGGACATCGACGTGATCGAACTGAATGAAGCATTCGCCGCGCAATCGCTGGCCGTCATCCAGCAGGCAGGGTTGGATCCGGCGCGTTTGAACCCAAACGGAGGCGCTATCGCGCTGGGTCATCCACTGGGATGCACCGGGGCGAAACTTACCGCCACAATCATCCGCGATCTGCAACGGCGCAAGGGCCGCTACGGCATGGTCACTATGTGCGTGGGAGGCGGAATGGGCGCAGCGGGAATTTTCGAGTTGCTGTCGTGAATTTGTTGAGCCGGTCTTAAGTATTTTTGCATCTCAACCGTTGTAAGAAGTCTTAACTTCGTCTGCCACCTGTGAACTGTGCGCGCTGCGATTAAACGGATCAGCGCTTCCCGGAGAAACTCTTGAACACGCTGGAATTCACGCTGCTGGTGGGCATGGGCTCGCTGCTGGCCGGGTTTCTGGGTTCACTGACGGGGCTGGGCGGCGGCGTGGTGATCGTTCCGATGCTGGCGTTGCTGTTCCACGTGGACATCCGTTACGCGATCGGCGCTGCGCTGGTTTCGGTGATCGCGACTTCTTCGGGGGCGGCGGCGGCGTACGTGAAAGAAGGCTATTCGAATGTGCGCGTGGGAATGTTCCTGGAGATCGCTACTACGGTGGGAGCGTTGGTTGGCGCCGCGGTGGCGCTACATCTTCACGTGTCAGTAATTGCAATTATTTTTGGACTGGCACTGATTTACTCAGCGTTCTCAAGTCTGCGAGAAAAATCCGAACACAAGACCGGTGTGGCCCCGGACCGTATTGCCACCTGGCTGCGTATGGATAGCAGCTATCCAACGGAAAATGGCATGACGCCATATCACGTCCGGGGAGTGCCGCTGGGTTTCGCATTAATGTTTGGAGCTGGGGTGCTGTCGGGATTACTGGGAATTGGATCGGGCGCAGTAAAAGTCTTGGCCATGGACCAGGCCATGAAGCTGCCGTTTAAAGTGTCGACCACCACGAGCAATTTCATGATTGGCGTCACGGCCGCGGCCAGCGCGGGAATTTATTTGAGCCGCGGTTATATTGACCCGGGCATTGCGATGCCGGTGATGCTGGGCGTGTTGGGCGGGTCGCTGGTGGGAGCCCGTGTGCTGGCGGGCGCGAAGGTGCGAACCCTGCGACTAGTTTTCGCGGCGGTGATCGGATTTCTTGCGGTGGAGATGATTTATAACGGCTTTGCGGGGAAAATGTGAAATGACAGCTCCGAATCTACGCCAGGACCAGCGCATGGACCAGATGATGGCGGTGCTCTTGCGTGGAGGAGTGCTGCTCTCGGCCAGCCTGGTATTTATTGGCGGAGTTGTTTACCTCTCGCGACATGATGTACCCACGATAAATTATCGCGTCTTTCAGGGAGAGCCGCCGGAGTTGCGCACCGTCGGTGGAATTCTCCGTGAGGCTGCAAAATTTCACGGGCGGGAATTGATTCAGTTGGGGCTGCTGCTATTAATCGCCACGCCGGTTGCCCGGGTGCTGTTTTCCGTTGTTGCGTTTATATACGAAAAAGATTGGACGTACGTGGCCATCACGATGATTGTGCTGGCCCTGCTGTGTTACAGCTTGTTTGGCGGCGGAGGCTTGTAGCCGACAGGCATTGCATCTACTCTAACGGTGTCATTCGTTACTGCGCGTGCATTCTGTAAAAATGAGATAATTGAGCTGAGCACAGCCAGTCCCAACGAGGAGCCCCTGACCATGGCCACCGCAACCACCACGCCACAAGGAACCAAAGGCGGCAGCTTTCTGTTGGAATCGCCGCGACCCGAGGATGTATTCACTCCCGCGGATCTGAATGATGATCAAAGACTGATTGGGCAATCCGCGGAGGAATTTGTTGTCAAGGAAGTGATGCCGCATATCAAGAATCTGGAAGCGAAGAAACCGGGGTTGCTGCCGGAACTGGTGAAAAAAGCGGGTGAGCTTGGGCTCTTGAGCGGCGGAATTCCAGAGCAATACGGCGGGGCTGGACTCGACAAGGTGGCCACCACGGTTCTCACGGAAAAACTTTCGATCTACGGCGGTTTTGCTGTGACGCATGGCGCACACGCCGGCATCGGCACGCTGCCGATTGTGTATTTCGGGACTGAAGAACAAAAGAAAAAATATCTTCCCAAATTAGCCACCGGCGAATGGATTGGGGCTTATTGCCTGTCGGAACCGCAAGCCGGGTCCGATGCGCAGAATTCGTTGACGCGCGCGGAACTCACGCCCGACGGAAAACATTACATTTTGAACGGGCAGAAAATGTGGATCACCAACGGTGGCTTTGCGGACATTTATATTGTGTTTGCGAAGATTGGCGGCGAAAAATTAAGCGCCTTCATCGTGGAGCGCACATTCCCCGGCATTAAGCCTGGAAACGAAGAGCATAAGATGGGCATTCATGGTAGTTCCACGACGCCGGTGTTCCTGGAAAATTGCAAAGTTCCCAAAGAAAATCTTTTGCACGAGGCCGGCCGCGGGCACATTGTGGCATTTAATATTCTCAATGCCGGGCGATTCACTTTGGGCGCTTCCGCGGTAGGCGGCTCGAAGTACGTATTGGCGACGGCCGCGAAATATGCCAAGGAGCGCAAAGCGTTCGGCAAAGCGATCGGGGACTTCGGGCTAATGCGTGAAAAGCTGGCTGAAATGGCGATTCAGCTTTTTGCGGTGGAATCGATGATTTACCGTTCGGCGGGCAACATGGAAACGGCCATGGCCTCGGCATCCAATAACGGATCGGAAAATCCCGGGGAGAAAATCCAGAACACCATGAGAGTTCTGGAGGAATACGCCATCGAAAGTTCCATCGCCAAGGTGTATGGCAGCGAGATGCTGGATTTCGTGGTCGACGAAGCGGTGCAGATTTTTGGCGGCTATGGTTTTCACGAAGACTATCCGGTTTGCCGCGCTTATCGCGATTCACGCATCAATCGCATTTTTGAAGGCACCAATGAAATCAACCGCATGCTGATCATTCAGATGCTGATGAAGCGGGCCATGGGCGGGCAGTTGGCGTTGATACCGGCGGCCATGAAACTGGCGGACGAGATTCTTGCCGGACCGTCGTTCGAGGAAACGGACGACGGCGTTTTGGCAGCGGAAGCCACCGTGGTCGCCAATTGCAAAAAAATATTTTTACAATCGGCTGGCGGAGCGGTCCAGAAATATCGCGACACGCTGGCCGACGAGCAGGAGTTGGTTGCGGCGCTTTCGAATATCATCATGGAAATCTATGCCATGGAATCTTCACTGCTACGCGCGCAAAAAGCGGCAAACGGTAAAGGCCGATCCGCGGCACAACCGATGATCGATGCAGCGCGGGTCTTTATTTCCGATGCTGCGGGGCGCGTTGAACATGAGGCTAAACGTGCCATTGCCGCTCTTCACGAAGGAGACATGCTTACCATGCAGATGTCGGTGCTGAAACGATTCGCCAAGCGCGCTGCGGTCGATACCATTGCGCTGCGCCGCAATGTAGCTGCCGCGGTGCAGTCGCAAGATCGCTATCCATTTGAGGGCAAATAGGGTGATGGCGGCGGTTTGCTGCGGCTAGTTTTTTGGGCTGAGGCGAAACGCCAAAGTGCGGGTCGTGATAGGTGCCGGTCATCTCGACAGGCACTAGCGCTCCGGCATGCTTTTTCTTGAATAGCGGATCTAGCGGTTTTAGCAGCACAGCTTTTACGCCGCTGCTGTCATCCGAAAGCGATGCTTCCGTTTTCAAATCCCCGTGAAAATCGATCTTGGTGTCCTCCAGATTGTAAGTGCCGTGCAAGATGGCTTCCGCACCAGGCACCTTGAAGGAAGTGTCATGAAATTTGGCGACTTCGTTGCTCAACAACACGCTGCCCTTTAAGTCGGCGGTTACGTTGGGAGTCTCTGGGTCTTTTTTCTTTCCGCCGGCTTTTTTACTTAACATGTTCACGCTCATCTGGCGTTCTGGATCGGTCCACTGTGCGTGTTCGATTTCAAAATCGCCTTGAAGCACCACACGCTTTAAAAACGGCTGGTGCCCGGAAGGCCATATGACGTGTGCGTGAAAATTCGTCGTCCCATCCATGGGAGCTTTTCTTTGTTTAACGAAAAGCCACAGGACGTTATCCATGCGGCCATTGTGCACGGTCGCATTGAGCGAAGCGGTCTTGCCAGGCTGTCCGGGTTTGCCGGCCACGGAACCTTCGATGTGCACAGGCGTTTTCAGAAATACTCCGTCGACGAAATGCAAAATCGTGTCGCCGCTCATACCATCAACGGTGGCGTTGAATTTTGCCTTGAGCGCGACAGGGTGATGACTGCGGGTGACCTCAAATTTTGGCGTGTTCGTGGTTCCCTGAGTATCTATGCGGCCGAGCACCCCGTGAAAATCTCCTGTGGCGGCCAAGGTTCCTCCAATTCCTTCGAAGGTTCCCAAATCGACGCCATCGAATGTGTATGAGCCCGAGAGGGGAATGTCGTTCATGTGTTGACGGTCCCAGGGACCGAGTCTTCCACGCGAGCGAATTTCCCCTGGCGGTTCGGCGTTGCGCATCGCGAGGTCATAAGACATGGGCGAACTATCGCTGATGGATTTGAGACTGAGTTGATGAATTTCGAATCTCAGAGGGCCGTCACCTTTTCGCGCGACCTCCAGCGTAGCGTTTTTTGTAAAGACCTCGCCCATACGCGTGGATGATTTGCTCGAGATTTGTTGCGATGTCGATGTTTCGTGCTGCGCCGAGACGGAAATTTTTAGGCCTTCGAGAATAATTCTGGATATGTAGCCGGGCCGCAACAAAAGATCGTGATAATTGGACTGGATAGTGACTTTTTGAATGGCGACCAGCGGCGCGGCGGAGTTGTCAGAGCCACGCGTTAATTGCGACATTTTCGGGTACGCAACCCGTATGCGGGAAATAGGTCCGGCGGAAGCCCTGCATCGTCATTTTGCGGGGCCAACTTTCTTGAACAGATTGAATAACTTCGTTGGGCTCGTCGCAGTATCCCATGCCCCAGTGTCAAGACAGATCAGGCGATTCACGTACAAGGGACAGGGCTCGGCTGTAGGAAGTAATTTGCGACGGTCTGCCTCGTAGCGAGCTGTCCGTGATTTTACGGTTTGTTTTTATGGCTTCGGGGGCGCGGAATGCCCGGGTCTACGGCTCTTGAAAAACATCAAAAGAACGAATCCCATACAGAAACAAACAGCCATCCGGAGCGTCTTTACTATTGGCTTCCCATAGGAGCGTAGCGGGATTAGTATGGGGTTCCCATAGGATCGAAGGGCGGACCTCGAAGAGGCAGGAGCGAACAAATGACTGAAAAAGTGGATGTGTGGCAAGGCACGCTGGCGCTGATGATTCTCAAGACGCTCGAAGCGCTCGGTCCTTTGCATGGTTACGGGATTGCGCGGCGCATCGAGCAGACCAGCGGTGATCTGCTGGCGGTGAACTACGGCACGTTGTATCCCGCGTTGCTGAAACTCGAGCAGGAGGGGCATGTCGAGTCGGAGTGGGGCCAGTCCGACAATAATCGCCGGGCCAAATATTACAAACTGACGCGCGCCGGGCGCAAATTCCTGGGCCGCGAAGAACGCGATTGGGAACAGACCACCGCGATTCTCTCGCGATTCCTCGCTCCCGGCAAGGAATCGGCATGAAAACGCTGCGAGCATTCTGGCTGCGGTTGGCGGGCACGGTTCATGTTGAACCGCGGGACAGTTTTGCAGAAGAACTGGAAGGACATTTACAAATGCACACTGAAGACAATATTCGCAAAGGGATGAGCGCCACGGAAGCACGAAGGGTTGCGCTGATGAAACTCGGCGGAATTGAGCAGACCAAAGAGATCTACCATGACCGCCAGACCCTGCCAGTGCTGGAAGTTTTTATGCAGGACCTGCGCTATGGTTTGCGCATGCTGCGAAAAAATCCTGGGTTCACCGCCGTGGCGGTACTGTCTCTGGCGTTGGGCATCGGTGCCAACACGACGATCTTCACGGTGGTCAACGCGATTTTGTTGAACGCGCTTCCGGTGCGGGACCTGCCGCGTCTGGTTGAAATGGATACTGTCGACACCAAAACCCTGTTGACCCAAGCTCGATTCGAGAAAATTGGAATGTCCTTCCCGAATTTTCAAGATTATCGCCGTGACAACCAGGTGTTCAGCGACCTTGCGGCTTTTATGCCCATCGCTGTTACCTGGAGCGGGGGCGCAGAACCGCGCCAGCTCCAGGGTGAACTCGTAAGCGCAAATTATTTTGATGTTCTAGGAATACGGCCGGCTCGAGGGCGTTTTTTCATGCCCGATGAAGACACCAAGACGAATGGCAACGATGTGGCCGTTCTTAGTTACGCGCTCTGGGCCAATAAATTGGGCTCAGACCCGGGAATCGTTGGGAAACCGCTGATATTCAACGCCCGCCCGTACACCATCATCGGGATTGCTCCTCGGGGATTTCGAGGCACGATAACATTTTTTAGTGCTGAACAAGTCTGGATTCCCACCAGCATGAAAGATCAGTTGCTGGGCGGCAAGGCGAAGGACTTTTTCAATGAACGGCGGTTTTTGGGCGTCGGCACCTTTGGCAGGTTGAAGCCTGGGCTGGAAACGAGCGCTGCGGAAGCATCGCTGAAAACGATGGCCACCCACCTAGAGGCGGAATTTCCCAAAGATAATAGCGGACGAAGCGTAGCGCTCAGCCCGCTGGCCGATGCCGCGGTTGGGGTCAACGACCATAAACGAATCGCCTTGGCAAGCGCGATGATGATGGGCGTGGTGGGTTTAGTTCTTATGATCGCGTGCGTCAACCTTGCCAATCTTCTGCTGGCACAAGGTGCACGACGTCAGAAAGAGATTAGCCTGCGCGCAGCTCTGGGCGCGGGTCGTACGCGCATTGTGCGCCAGATGCTTACAGAAAGCATGCTGTTGTCACTCGCGGGAGGCGCTGTCGGGCTGGCTATAGCCTACGCAGGGCGCAGTATTTTGTGGTCTTTCCGCCCGTCGTTCATCGCGGACAGCGGTATTGATTTAGCCCTCGATTCGCACGTTCTGCTCTTCACTTTGGGCGTGGCTATTCTTACCGGTTTTATTTTCGGGCTGGCTCCTGCGATAAAAGCTTCGCGCCCGGATCTCATGGAAACGTTAAATGCCGGGGGCCGAGGCGGCACTGTCGGCTGGCGACGGGATCCATTGCGCAGTTTGCTGGTTATTGGCGAAATGGCGCTCGCGTTAATAACACTCGTCGGTGCTGGGCTTTTCCTGCATAGCATGCAGAACGCGCAAAAGACCGAGCTGGGTTTTGAATCCAAGAATCTTCTGGCCATGAATTTCGATCTGGGAGCGCTGCACTATGAAGAGGGTAGGGGCCAGCAGTTTTACCGCGCGGCTATTGAGAAAGTGAAGAATTCGCCGGGTGTCGCATCCGTGAGCATAGCTTCCAATGCTCCGATTAACGGAGGTTTCTTACGCACGGTATTTCCGGAAGGACGGGATCAGGCTTCGGGTTACCGCGGCACATTGACGCTCGTGGATGACGTCACGCCAGACTATTTTGAAACCCTGCGGATCCCGGTCACACGCGGGCGAAGTTTTAATGATGGTGACCGCAAAGAGACCGCCACGGTGGCGATCGTCAGTGAGGCCATGGCTAAGCAGCACTGGCCCAACGAAGATGGCATTGGCAAGCGATTTCATTTCATTGGCGATATGACTTTGCGGGAAATTGTAGGTGTGGCGGCAAATTCAGTGGTAAACGAAGTTGGAGAAGAGCCGCAGCCTATTGTGTTTTTGCCAATGGCGCAAGACTATGTTCCGGCTGCAACTCTGCACGTGCGTACCACCGGCAATCCAGAGAATGTAGTTGGTACCGCGCGAGTGGCGCTGCAGTCGTTGGACCCCAATCTGGCGATAACAAATGTGTTTACGATCGAGCAGATTTTGTCTCAGGCGCTTTGGGCACCGAAGATGGGCGGCTTGTTGCTTGCGCTGTTCGGAGCGTTAGCATTGATGCTGTCCGCAGTGGGAGTTTACGGAGTGCTGTCCTATTCCGTGAACCAGCAGACGCGCGAGATCGGCTTGCGTATGGCGCTTGGAGCGCAGCGCGGCGATGTGATGCGCTTAATACTTGGGCAGGGACTGCGCTTGACGGTGCTGGGCTTGGGCTTGGGAATCCTAGTGGCGCTGGGGCTGATGCGCGTCCTGGTTAGCCTGCTGTTTGACGTGCGGGCTTACGACCCGTCGACGTACACAGCGGTAACGCTCTTACTTACCGGCGTAGCGGTATTGGCGTGTTACATTCCGGCGCGGCGCGCGATGCGCGTAGATCCGATGGTGGCGCTGCGTTACGACTAGGCCTTTATGGTTTTGGCTTCTTGAAAAGCCCGCCCAGGGCTTTGGTGGCATCCGTCGGATTCAGGTTCGTGGGGTTCAGATTCTTCGCGCCCGCCACGCCGCTACCCGCGCAACCCAGTTGAGATTTCAGCATACCGGCCGCAACACCGCCGACGTCAGGAACAAACTTCGGGTCGGCTGTGGTGCCCTCAATTTTAAACGGCACGGTTACACCATTCTTGCAGCCGCTTGAACCACCGCCTCCCAAAACCGAAGTGAGTGCGCCGGTAGGATTCGCGACATTGGCAATCACACCAGACTTCAGCGTTGCGGCCATCTTGAAATCAAGGTCGTTCTTGGCGTCTATGGTGCCGGCACCGACGATCTGGCCAAAGGCCGGCAGCACGGAGATGAAATTATCGGCGCGCAATCCGTCGCGAGTCATGCGCAAATTAGCGGTCATTTTTTCGATCTCAAGATCTTTGCCGCTCTTCAATCCGGTTAGCGCGGAGATGCTGGACATTTTCGAACCCAGATCGAATCCCGCCAATCTAACGCTGAAAATCCCGGCGTTGCCGCTGGTAACCAGATTGGTCGTAGGTCCGGCCATGGTGAGATTTTCGCTGAGTGTCCCACTCTCAAGGGAAGCACCGTTTGGGAGGCGAATCCCGACGGCCGGCAGAAAAGCTGCCAAGTCCTTCGCGGGCATGTTCTGGCCGTCGACTTTGATATTCACGATGGTGTTTTCGCCGGCATCGTTGAAAGTGCCGCCAACTTGAGCGGTGGCGCCGCCAATTTTTAGCGTGGTGCCATGGATCGTGCCGCTCTGCTTGGCAAGATCGTACTTGGTATTGAAATCCAGCAGCAAGGGTACGGAAGACGGAGAACCGCCTTGAATGAAGAGTGCCTTGGAAAGCTTGGCGTTGCCCTTGGTTTCCGCCTGGCCCTGGGCCGATGTCAGGGTGGCATCGAGGTCGAGGAGTCCACCGAGTCCGGTATTGGGCTCAATGAATCCGGTGGAACCCAGATTCAGCGAGCTGGCCGAGAGTTTTGCATCCACGGGCGTCAGAGCGGCGTCCGAGGCATCAAGGGGCCCCGCATTTCCGTCCAGCTTGAATTTGCCGCCTCCCGGAAGATCGGCCGAAACCGAGACCGGGAATTTTCCACGGGTTGAAATATTGGAAGCTTCGACGGTCACGTGGTCGTAGGTGGTGCGCTTGGGATTGCCGACATACCCGACAATAATGCTGCCGTTCTCCAGTGAGAGCTTATTTATGAAAAGGTCCGAGGAAGTATTATTCTGCTGCGCCGCCTGGTTGTTCGCGGTGTTTGCCGCCGCGCCACCGATGGACGAATAATTCCATTGGCCCGCGGGGTTGTGCAGCAAGGTGACCTGCGGATCTTTAATGGTCACGCTGGTAATGTTCAAGGCACGCGAAAAGATCAGCGGCATCATGGCGACGCCGACTCGCACTCCTTTGGCAGTCAAAAATGGGGTTTGATTGAACTTGGGATCATCGCCAATCACCAGGTTCTCAGCGGAGAGCGAACCAGTAAACAGAGAAAGACTGAGGTTGCCCAATTGCACCTGGCGTCCGAGGGCAGCCGAGGCTTTCGCTTCAATCGTAGGTTTGAATTGATTGACGGGAATCAGGAACGGAACGATCACCAGGATGACGATCACGATTGCTACGGCGATCAGAATGTTCCGGAGTTTATGATCCATGTTGCCTCCAAGCAACTCGCCGCTCGAAGGGGACGCATCCATAGCTCACGAGAGGCAGAAGAGCCGCGATGATAGCATAGCGACTGACGTCACCAACTACGGGCACTCCTGTATCTAGACAGCCTAGATGACCTGAGTTGCAAAAAATGATGCAGGGTGATGTGGTCGGCGCTGGAAATCAGAGAGGCCCACGCCGTGCCATCCGCCCTAATTGACGGTGTATGTCCAGGTGAGAACAGACTGATTGGCGGTATACCCGCCGGTGGCTCCGGTGAAACCTACAAAGGCGGTATTCGCGCCTACGGTTCCGGGAATATTGACCGGCCAAGTCTGCGTGAAGGTCAAAGCGGTGTTGGTAGTGTCCGTGATAGTCATGGTCAAATTGGTGCCGTCATAAACGATGTGAACCGCGAAAACATGGCCACTGTGCAGATCGACCCCGGAACTGGTCATGTCAACTGCTGGGACTGTGGGGTCTGGCCCGTTCGTGTATAGCCATGTCGAATCAGTGCCTTCCCCGGCGTTATTGTAGAGGTCAAACTTCACGCCCACGCTCTTCCCTATATTTCCGTAGCCCAGTTTGCCACCCGAACCACCTATCGCCGCAGTGGAATTACCCTGAATCGCGAAGGTGAAGCCGTCCGCCGTCGGAGAGCCGGCGGATAACTGGAAGGTGAAGTCGGTGGTGAATTTCTGGACATTCAGTGCCGTGGGGAACCACGCGCTGGCAACCTCGAAAGTAGGACCGGCGGTGGTCAAAGAGAGGGCCGTACCATTTATTGCTGCATTGCCATTCAACACCATCGAACCGGATGCGAAGCCGCTGCCGAAGCCGACACCGCCTCCACCGCCTGAGCCGATGGTGTACGCCGCCGTGGCTACATTGCTATTGGCGAAGCCGGCTGACGCTGCGATGGCTTTCAGGGTTTCTGTAGCGCTGACGGTGATTGGCCCATTGTACAAGGTTGAACCGGTGGTCGGCGTTGATCCATCCGTCGTGTAGTAAATCTGGGCCCCGGATGTCGCGTCCGAGATGCTAACCGTTTGGGCCGAAGCATAGCTCCCGCCAGCCGGAGAGAATATGGGCGTGGCGGCCTGCGATTGAATGGTGTAGGTCGCTGTAGCCACGCTGCTATTGGTGTATCCGGTTGCCGCTGCAATGGCTTTCACAGTTTCTGTGGCACTCACCGTAATTGGCCCGCTGTACGCGGTTGAACTGGTTGTCGGCGTTGATCCATCCGTCGTGTAATAAATGTTGGCTCCGGATGTCGCGTCCGAGATGCTCACCGCTTGCGTCGAGCCGTAAGTCCCGGCGCCTGGCGAGAAGGTAGGCGTCGCAACCGTACCGCTTCCACCGGAGCTGTAGCTCATTGTCCAGCTCAAGATGTTTTGATTGGACGTGTATCCGCCCGTGCCTCCGGTGAAACCGGCAAAGGCGGTGTTGGCCCCGACGGTGGATGGGATGTTCACCGGCCAAGTTATCGAGAACGATGCTGCCGTGTTGGCATCCGTGATGGTCATGGCCAGGTTGGTGCCATCGTAGGTCATGTGCACCCGGAAGACGTCTCCGCTGTGCAAATCGATACCCGAGCCTGTCATATCTACCGCTGGCGTGGTGGGCGATGCGCCGTTCAGATACAGTCCTGTTGAATCAGGTCCTTCTCCGTTGTTGTTGTACAAATCAAATTTCACGGCCACGCTGTTGTTGGTGGTAAGGCCATATCCAAGATTTCCGCCGGCTCCGCCTAATTGGGCCGTGGATCCGTTCTGCAGCGTGAAGGTCAATCCGTCGGCTGTCGGTGAACCCGCGGACATTTGGAAGCTAAAATCGGTGGTGAAGTTTTGAATGTTTACCGCTGTTGGATACCAAGCGCTGGAGGCCTGGAAGGTGCCGTTGGTGGTTGTCAATGATAAGGCGGTGCCATTGATTGCCGCATTTCCATTCAGCACCATCGAGCCGGTGGTGAATCCGCTGCTGAAACTGATCCCGCCGCCCCCGCCGGTTGAACCGATCGTATAGGCTGCAGTGGACACGTTGCTGTCGAAGTAACCGCTCTTGGTGGCGTAGGCCTTTAACGTCTCGCTCGCGCTCACGGTGATAGGTCCGCTGTACACTGCCGAGCTGGTCGTTGGAGTCGAACCGTTCGTGGTGTAGTAAATCGTCGTCGGTGCCGACGAGGTCGTCGAGATAGTCACGGCTTGCGCCGAGCTATAACTGCCCGCCGGGGGTGAAAATGTGGGCGCGGCCACCTGCGATTCGATGGTGTAGGTCGCTGTCGCCACGCTGCTGTTGGCGTAGCCCGTTTCCGCGGCGATGGCTTTCAGGGTTTCCGTGGCGCTAACGGTGATCGGACCGTTATACGCTGTTGAACTGGTTGTCGGCGTGGATCCGTCCGTCGTGTAGTAAATCGTGGCTCCAGAGGTGGTGTCGCTCAACGAAACCGTCTGCGTTCCCAGATAGGTTCCCGGAGCTGGGCTGAACGCTGGCGTGGCGACCGTGCCGCCTCCGCCGCCGGTGCTGCTGCTCATTGTCCAGCTCAAAATGCTTTGATTGGCGGTGTATCCACCTGTAGCACTGGTGAAGCCCGCAAAGGCGGTGTTGGCACCCACGGTTGATGGGATGTTCGCCGGCCAAGTCTGCGTGAAGGTCGCCGCTGTGTTGGCATCCGTGATGGTCATGGCAAGGTTGGTGCCGTCATAGGTCATATGCACTCGGAAGACGTCGCCGCTGTGCAGATCGATTCCCGAGCCGGTCATGTCTACCGCTGGCGTGGTGGGCGATGCGCCGTTCAGATAAAGTCCAGTTGAATCGGGTCCCTCTCCATTGTTGTTGTAGAGATCGAACTTCACCGCCACGCTGGGTGTGGTGGTAAGTCCATATCCCAAGTTTCCACCAGCCCCGCCCAACGCAGCCGTAGATTCGTTTTGCAGCGTGAAGGTTAATCCGTCGGCTGTCGGTGAACCGGCGGAGGTCTGGAAACTGAAGTCCGTAGTGAAGTTTTGAATGTTTACCGCTGTCGGATACCAGGCGCTGGAGGCTTGGAAGGTGCCGTTGGTGGTGGTCAAGGATAAGGCGGTGCCGCTGATCACAGCATTACCGTTCAAGACCATGGAGCCCGCCCCGAAGCCGCTGCCAAATCCTACTCCACCCGAGGAGGAGGTGACAGTGAACGCGTTGATGGCCGTGGCGCTTTGCCCATCGGTATCGGTGATAACGACATTGTGGCCGCCCACAATGGCAGTCGAGGATATCGAGAGCGTCGCCGTGATCTTGGTGGCAGAGTTGTAGGTGCACGCGGTGACGGTTAATCCTTGCTCTGCGTCGAAATTGCACGAAGGATTAGGTAGAAAATTTGTACCTGTAATTGTCACAGTGATATTCGACTGGCCCTGCGCTCCCGTGTTGGGATTCACGCTGGTGATGGTCGGAGCCGGATTGGAGCTACCAATCTGTACCGTGAAACCATTTGTTAACGTGGAGCTCTGACCGTCGGTGTTCGTGACGGTCACATTGCGTGAACCAGTGGCGGCGCTGGAGAGAATATTGATATTGGCGGTAAGTTGTGTGGACGAATTATAAGTGCAGGAATTAACCGTTATGCCCGAGCCGAAGCCACACGTCGGGGAAGCGAGGAAATTGCTACCGGTCAGAGTCACGTTCAGGTTGGCCTTCCCTTGCCCGCCAACATTGGGACTTACCGCTGAAAGCACCGGGGCAGCTTCCGTAGCAACGGTAATGGTGCGGATTGCCGGACTGGGGTCGGTGATCCCGGCAGAATCGGTGACGGTAAACACGGCGGGGTATGTGCCAGCGGTAGAAAACGTCACGGCTCCAGGGTTTTGTAGCGAACTGGTCGCAGGGGTTGCACCACGGAAACTCCACGAATAGCCGGTGATCGAGCCACTCGATGCCGTGCCAGTTCCTGCAAAGGTCACAGATTGGCCTGGAGCAATCACAATGTCCGACGCGGGACTCGTGATGGTTCCCTTGGGAGGTGTATCCGTTGGAGCTTTTGAGACTTGCACGAATTTGGCTACCGACGGCACTCCTGAAATATTGATGAGAAAGAGCATGTAATAGCCGGGAGGCGCGATATTTCCATTCGGCGGCCCGGTTACGTTCAGCACGCCGCTACCAGTGGCAAATGACAGACCTACCAGGCGTTGATCCATGTTAAAGGCGTGGGTCACTGAACCGTCTTTCATAATCACCACGGAAGCTATGTTCGCGGCGTCGGGGGTCTGCACCTGGAATGACGTGCCGTAGCCGATTACTCCCGGGGAAACGGAAGTTATCGACGGACGTGTCGCTAAGGAGCCGTTGGAGTTGTATAAATACGGCGGGGTATAAATCTCGACGTGCTGTTCGTAGGAACCGCGCGAGGGGTTACCTCCTGCGACCCATACGGTGGCGTCAGGTAGTAGTAACGCAACGGAATGATAGAGCCGGGGAAAAGCATTTGACCCAGCGGATCCCATGGTATTCGTGGCGGGATCGTAGAGATCGGCTTGAAGGGAGGCGGTACTGGTGTCCTCGTCATTCAGCGACCCACCTACGGTGAGAATTTTGCCGTTGGGAAGCATCGTTGCGTTCATTTCAATGCGTGGTTGCGACATATTTGGACCCCAAACCCACGCAGGTGACGATGTCGATAGATCGATAATCTCGGTGGTGGCCACGGATGGATTGCCTCCACCAAAAATGATTACTTTTGGTTTGTAACCGTTTGCCGGCGTCAACGGGAGAAGCACCGAGGAACCATAGGTCCGAGCTCCTCCATAATTGGTGTTGGCGATCACCCCTGACCAGGTATTCGTGGAAGGATCAAAGGTTCGGGATTGTGTCGTCGAGCCAGAATAAAAAACTTTGCCGCTGGGTAAGAGATGCATGCGGGGGTAGAGAGGGGGAGTCCAGGGCGCGGTCGACGGTGCGCTCCAACCAGCGCCAACCTTGTAGATTTCCACCTGCGCGTTCGTGGAACTGGTTTCATCCAGCCCCGAAAAGGTCATTACCCTTCCGTCGCCAAGAACGGTGTTCGTGGGATACCAACGCCCGTGGGCCATATCCTCCATATCTGCCCATTTATCAGTCACCGGGTCATAAATGGAGGTTCTCTTCCAGCCGAAGAAGGGATCGTATTGAAGATTGCCGCCTACGATAAATGGCCTACCGTCGGGCAACACGATCATGCCGTTGCAGAACATGTCCCAACTCTGGGGTACGGGGGCACTTATGGTGTTATTGGAGAGGTCCCATACGGCCACCTGAAAGGTGGTCTGCGCAGGATAGTTTCCGGAGCCAGCGACGACTAGAATTTTTCCATTGGACATCAACGCCGTATGGATCGGATTGATGTTCATCTGGGTGGATAACGTTTGCCACGAGCCTTGGATATTGGCCTGACCGCGAGCGATTGGCGCGTACGCGGTGAGAAAGGCGACAGCGGCAATTACCGAAATCTGTCGGCCCGGGCTCGAGAGAAGTCTCGCGGTCCGACTTTTACTTACAATACCGGTTTCGCGACGCAACCCGATGTGAAAATCCATTCCGATAGCTCCCAAGATACAAGGCGGCAATTCAACTGCATATGCTAGGAATGCTGTAAAAAGAACCCACAAATCCCTCAGATGTTTTCCGGTCTTTCGGAAAACACCAAGGGCCGCCCAAGTCGGCGTGTAGCATTCCACGGACCTGTGTAAATGCCTTGTAATCAATGTAGCGATTTAAGGATTGGGCAACGGGATACCTATTATAGGAAATGTAATACTGTTTTGCAAAACGTCCGCCAAGACTCGGCGACGCATGCTCTACATGGACATGGGATGAGAACCGAGCAGGTCCCAGACGCGCCAGAATTCATGCATTTCTTCCGGCGTGCCGAGCGAGATGCGCAGATAATTCGGCATGGAAGGAATTAATGGTGCCAACACAAAATTATTCTTGCTGTAATGCTCAGAAATTTCCACAGCGGGCCGCATTACATTCAAACAGACAAAATTGGCGTGCGAATCCAGGGCTCTCAGCATCCGCGCATTCACCTGGTTCATGAATTCCTGACGATCGTTAAAATTTCGATTGATACAGATATCCAGATGTTCCCGGTCTGCGAGGGCCGCCGAAGCGGCGAACATGCCTGTGCGATTCAGCGCAAAAGGCAATTCTTCTCGAACCATTTTTCCCGCGTTGGAACCCGATGCTACCGCGTAACCCACACGCCCGCCGGCCAATCCGTAGCCGGTCGAAAAAGTTCGTGTAACAATCACCTGCGGATTATCCGACGGCCGGTCTATGAACGACATGTAAGCGCCAGAACCGCCGGCGTAGTGATGATAAGCCTCATCGATTACCACTATAAATTTTGGCGATACTTTGGCGAGAAATTCTTCGAGATCTTTTCTTGTCGTCAGCGTTCCAGTGGGGCTGTTGGGATTGCACACATAGATGAGGCCGCTGGCTCCGCTTTTGTTGGAATGTTTCAGCATTGCGTCTAAGTCATGAGCATGGTCATTGCGCAACGGAACTTCGGTGATGGCAGCGCCCTTGCTCAACGCAGATTTCGCGATGAGATCGCAGGTGGGCGCCGCCATAATGAGCGCAGCACCTGGACCCAGGAATGCCGACGCGGCCATTCGCAAGACATCGCTGGATCCGCAACCAATCACAATTTGCTCCGGCTTAATAACGTGGTTAACGCCGGAAGTTACTTCGCTGTGATAATCCGCTAGTGCCTTCTGTAGAACGCGGGAATCTGGATAACGCTTGCTTCCGGTGGCTGCTTCGTGAATTGCTGCGATCGCTTTCTGAGAGGGGCCGTAGGCGTTTTCGTTGCGGTCCAGGCGGATTGGCTCTCCATGTTGCGAAGAGGCCATCGACTCCATTAGAGATTCACTGATGTCTGCGGAGACGGGCCGCGGCGCAAGCAAGGAACTCGCCGCTATTCCTGCGCCCAGCTGCTTCAGCAGATTTCTGCGATTCACGGTCATATAAATATCTGATAACAAGGATATCCTTCCGCGGTCAAATGCTGGAAAGAAGTAATTGTCGTGAGTCCAAAGAAAAAAGCCAACCGCACCACGGGAGGTGGACGCGGTTGGCTCGTTTCGTTAATTTACATTCAGGGTCAATTGAATGGGCGACAGTTGCAGCGGTTTGCCGCTCGTGCTGGAGGCCGTGGGCGTTAGGGTCAGAGTGTAAGTCCCCTTCTGTGTGCCTGGGTTGCTTGGCTGAGTAGGGGTAACCACAGAAACCCCGCCGCTCGCGCAGCCCGTAAGGTTAAATCCTGCAAGTACAAGGACCATCAAGCCACCGGGATACGCAAGTCGCCCTGGCCTAAAGCCGCTGTGCTTGAGTTGTTTCAACATCACAAACACCGCCAAGCTGATGCTCGATAGCAGCAGCATCAGGTAAAGGGGTGGAGGAAAATTCGGCTGGCGACCAGCGTTGGGCGCGAGCGAGCGCTTTACAGTAGTCACTGTGACGCTCACAGACGCGGGTGCGCCAGCCGTTAACTGGACGGGATTTGTAACCGTGCATGTGGTTGTGGCCGGAGCTCCGGAACACGCCATGGTAACTGGGCCCGAGTATCCAATGCCGGGAGTGAGTTGCAGACTATATTGAGCAGTTTGTCCGGCGGTAACCGCGGTGGTCAGGGCCGAGGATGCGCTGATAACGGTGTAGACCGGGCTGGCCGTGCCGTTAATCGTAAATGCCTGCGGCGAATTGGGAGCATCGTCCGTCATCGTAACCGTCTCCGTGCGAGTACCGACTCCGAGAGGAGCGAAGGTCACGGAGATAGAACAACTTGCGTTGGGGGCGATGGGCGCACCAACGCAAGGATTTGATGGATTGACAAACTCCGACACATTCGCGCCTCCGAAGACCACGCCGGAAATATGCAGCGGCGAGTTACCGGAGTTCGAAATGACAACGATCGTGGAGTTGCTTGCGGTTCCCTGGGTGCCTGCCACGGCCACTGAAGCCGGCGAAATAACCACGGCTGGAGCGGTCGGGGTCGGAGAAACTCCTTTTCCGCTGAGTGCAAAACTCTGGGGAGTTGCGGGTGCATTATCGGCAATTTGCAGGGTGGCTTGGCGCGCACCAGTGGCGGTCGGCGTGAATGTTATGCCCACCGTGCAAGTTGCGTTGGCGGATACGGTTGCTCCATTGCACATATTGGAAACAAGCGCGAAGTCGCTAGCGTTCGCTCCCGTAAGCGTGAGGGTGCTGATGTTGAGATTGGCGTTGCCAGTGTTCGTGACCGTCACAACTACAGGCGCGCTGGTAGCTGCCTGTTTGGTGTTGGGCAGCAGTATCGGACTGCTGGGCACAACGGTCACAGCAGGAGTCGCTGGAGCGAGGCCGGCGCCGCTGAGGGCCAGAATTTGTGGGCTGCTTGAAGCGTCGTCGGTAAATTGCAAGTTGGCCTGACGTTCTCCGGTGCCGGTGGGAGCAAAGGTGACCGCGACCGTGCAAGTAGCGTTGACGACTATAGGTGCCGTCAAACAAGTGTTGGATGCTATTGCAAAGTCCGCGGGATTGGTGCCTGTCAGGGTAACGCTGCTGATATGGAGATCCGCGCCACCGCTGTTCGTCACGGTAATAGAAATTGGCGCAGTGGAAGTTCCTGTGGCAACATCCGGAAAGTCGATGGGGCTCGCCGGTGCGAAGCCGACTATGGGTGTGGGGCCCAGAGTCCAGCTCAAGATATTTTGCGTTGCGGTGATCCCACCGGAGCCACCTGTGAAGCCTGCATAGGCCGTGGTAGCGCCGATTGTTGTGGGAATGTCGATTGTCCAAGTGTAGGCGAACACCGCCTTGGTCACCGTGTCTGTAATGGTCATGGCGAGAGAACCGCCGCCATAAATCATGTGCACATTGAAGACGTCACCGCTGTGGAGGTCTATACCTGAAGCGGTCATGTCGACGGCGGGGATCGTCGGTGAAGCGCCGTTGATGTAGAGTCCCGTAGAATCTATGCCTTCTCCAAAATTGTCGTACAAGTCGAATTTCACGGCCACGCTGTTGGGAATTCCTCCGGTGCCGGTTGAAGTGTCGAGACCATAGCCGAGCGGACCGCCTGCCACTCCCAGCGCTGCAGTGGAGTTCGCTTGTAGCGCAAACGTAAAACCGTCCGCAGTGATTCCTGAAGGAAGTATCTGAAAGGAGAAATCGGTAACGAAGTTTTGGACGTTCACGCGCGTGGCGTACCATGCGCTGGAAGCCTCAAACTGGTGGCCGTCGGTCAACTCCAGGACCGATCCATTCAGCTGTGCGCTGCCGTTCGTAACCATGGCTCCGGGAGTGAAGCCGGTTTCAAGTTTCACGGTGTTGCCCAAATTTTCCGCGACGGTAAAACCGTTGATCATCGTCGCGCTTTGACCGTCAGCGTTAGTGACGATGACGTTGTGCCCGCCGAGGGTGGCGTTGCCGGCCACATTTAGATTTACGTTGATCTGCGTCGGAGAAACGAACGTGCAAGTGTTCACCGTGCCGCCGAAATCCGAGTCGAAGTTACAGGTGGGCGCCGGCTGGAAATTCGTTCCGGTTAGAGTTACGGTGACATTCATCGTTCCTTGAAATACGGCATTGGGGGTCACACCCGTTAGCGTAGGTGCGGGAAGAGCGGTTCCGGCCACAACGCTGAACCCGTTAGCCAGTGTGGCGGTTTGCGTGTCGGTATCGGTGACGATTATGTTGCGCGGTCCCACGGCCGCGCCGGCTAGAACGTCCACGTTGGCGGTGAGCTGAGTAGCGGAATTGAAGGTACAGGAGTTGACGTCAATTCCTGCACCAAAACTACAAATGGGATTCGCCAAAAAATTGCCGCCGGTAAGGACGACGTTCAGATTTGTTTGAGCTTGAGCACCTGAAGTCGGAGCAGCGCTGGCTAGCGTGGGTTTCGCCGATGAGGGGGTTACAGTGATCGTGCGCACCGGGGGATTTGGGTCGGTTATTCCCGCAGAATCAGTGACGGTAAGGGTTGCCTGGTAAGTGCCCGGAGTGGCGAATGTCACTACGCCGGGATTTTGCATGGAACTCGTCGCCAGCGAACCGCCTCGAATTGACCAAGAATAACCGGTGATTGATCCGGTCGTTGCCGTGCCCGTTCCCGCGAAGGTGACCGATTGGCCCTGAGGGATTGAAGTGTCTGCAGCTGGCGTCGTGATCGTTCCGGTGGGCGGAACGTCCGTCGGCGCGATGGAAACCTGGACGAATTTTGCAACCGACGGGACGCCTGCGTTGTTGATCAAAAACAACATGTAATAGCCGGGAGGCGCGATGTTTTTGGTCGGAGGTCCGGTCACCGTCAAGGCACCGCTGCCAGCCGTAAAGCTGAGTTCGATGAGGCGCTGATCCATATTGAACGCGTGCGTCACTGCGCCGTCTTTCACTAACACTACGGAAGCGGTGTGTGCGGCGTCAGGGGTTTGCACCTGAAACGACGTGCCATACCCAATTACAGCTGGGGTAACGGTGGTAATCGCGGGGCGCGTGGCGGGAGTGCCGTCGGGATTGAAGAGATAAGCCGGCGAATAAATCTCGACACTGGGGTCGTAGCTTCCACGGGTTGGATTTCCTCCCGCGACCCACACGGTGGCATCCGGCTGAAGCAGGGCCACGGAATGATAAAGGCGCGGCACGGCATTGGCCCCCGCGGAGGACATGGTGTTAGTCACTGGATCGTAGAGGTCAGCATTCAAGCTCGCGGTGTTGACGTCTTCATCGTTGACCGAACCTCCAACGGTGAGAATTTTGCCGTTGGGCAAAATCGTGGCGTTCATCTCGATGCGCGGCGCGGACATTGGCGGGCCATAGGTCCAAGCTGGAGCCGGAACAGAAAGATCGATAATTTCCGTAGTGGCCGTGGCTGGATTGCCTCCACCAAAAATCATCACCTTCGGCGCGTAATTGTTTGCAGGTGTTAAAGGCAGGAGCACTGACGAGCCATACAATCGCGTTCCGCCGTAGTTGGTTGTAGCAATCACGGTGGACCAAGTGTTGTTGGCAGGATCAAAAGTTCGGGATTGCGTCGTTGATCCGGAATAAAAAACCTTACCGTTTGGCAAAACATGCATGCGCGGATAGAGAGGCGGAGTCCATGGGGCGGTGGCCGGCGGAGCCCATCCAGCGCCTACGGTGTAAGTTTCTGTTTGGGAATTTGTGGCCCCTTGTTCATCCAATCCCGAAAATACCAGAACTCGCCCGTCGCCGAGCACAGTGCTCGTGGGATACCAGCGACCGTGCGCCATATCCTCCATATCGGTGTATTTTCCTGTCGGCGGGTTGTAAATGGACGTCCGGTTCCAGCCAAAGAAAGGGTCGTACTGGAGATTGCCTCCCATAATGAATGGCCGGCCATCGGGCAACACGATCATGCCGTTGCAAAACATGTCCCAGTTCTGTGTCTGCGTCGTGATGGTGTTGGTCGAGGGATCCCATACTCCAACGTTATAAATGGTCTGGGCGGGATAGTTTCCAGAGCCAGAAACAACTAGAATTTTCCCATTGGACAACAACGCCGTGTGCACCGGATTGATGGGCATCTGTGCCGGCACCGTTTGCCAAGTGCCTATCGCATTGGCTTGTGCGTGCGCCGCAGGTGCGTAGAACACAGCAATCACCGCCAGAGTAGCTAGCAAGATAGACGCAAGGCGATGAAGCGGTTTGCTGCGCATTTCCGAGACACACACAATGGTTTGAATCGCTGGGTGCAGTGTAGCCTCACGGCCGGGGTAAAACATCAGAACTGCCTCCTTGGTACAACTTCACCAACTGGCGGACGCTCGCCGACAATGTCTCAAAAAGATACAAAATGCTGTCGTCCGAAGACCTAGACCTGTTACGCCTATAGCTGCATCCTAGTGACCACGGTAAGCGCTTTATTTACAGGGACTCACATTGAGAATAGTCCAGTCATTTTCCGGCGAACGGAAAATGCCTCGCTATATGCCTCAGCTTGTCCCGCCGACGTGAGGACCTCGATCATGACGCGCTGGGCCTGCAGCGGATTCGCTGTATACCGTGGGAATGGCGATTTTGAGGAGGGGCAGAATAGACGTAAACAGAATCGAAGCTGGAACTTCGTGAAAATCTTGATTTACGTGGGTAAACTACGAAGTGAAGTTGCGGGGCTGTAGCTCAGATGGATAGAGCATCGGTTTCCTAAACCGGTTGTCGCGAGTTCGAATCTCGCCAGCCCCACCATTCAATTTTGATTTGCTAGAGGTTACTCACTGCTGGATTTGTTTGCTGCTTGTCAAAATCCAGTGAGTGTCATAGTCGAACGCTCTTGCCTGCATCGTAAAATTCCCCTTTTCCATGCTGCGTCTCGAATAGCTGCCTCGCTGGACTTGAGAGGACTGGGACCCGGATTTCTGGCGACTGCGTGGCGGTCGGAGACTTGCTTTTGTACCAGCACTGCGATAGGTAAATGTAAACGGAAAGAGCGGGCCGTCCCATGATGCTAATCAAGTTCGCATTCGTCTTGCTGACATTGTTTCCGATATCGTCCGCAGCTCCCGCAGAAAGAACTGAGCTTTCTGTAGTGGCGGGCGACTTTTCTCGCTCCGTGCGGATCACCGGTCCGAAAAATCTGACCGACCTCGGCAAAGGCAAGTACAGTAAATGGGTGGGCTGCAGCTATTCCATACAATGGGGCGACGGCTCGGGATCGCCAGCGGGTCCCCTCGGAGCTGACTGCGGACAAGGGTTGTCGCACACATATAAGGACGCCGGCACGTATAGAATTGTCGCGAAAACTTTTCATCCCGCGCCTAATGATAGCCATATTGATGACTGGGTCAGTGAAGCCCAGTTCGTCGTGAAATAAATAAAAGAATCTGTGTGGGAAGCAAAAATTGTCGTCACGAATTCTAGGTGAACGGAACCATTTTCGGTTCATCTCGCAGCAGTTTACGGAATATTCTGTCATTGTTGCGGATTCCGGACGATGCCGATCCGGGCTGATGCCGATCACTCATTCCGGACGATGCCGATCAGTGATTCCGGGGGAAGCACGTTGACGTGCCTTTCATTCAATCTCGTTGTTTTACCTGCTCTGTCGATATGCCGTGGAGCTTTGCAAAGGTTTGAAATTCCTCTTCGTTGTCGAAGACAGTGCTCAACGGTAAAGATTGAAT
>Ga0307479_10000831_pt1 | contig 27974 bp, 31 predicted proteins | sample atmos_gasesECM4C_FD_203743 | JGI IMG/M metagenome (GOLD analysis project Ga0307479, IMG submission 203743) | Hardwood forest soil microbial communities from Morgan-Monroe State Forest, Indiana, United States - atmos_gasesECM4C_515 | ecosystem: Environmental > Terrestrial > Soil > Temperate... | reverse complement strand
CGACGACAAAGTCATTTTCGAGGACCCTCTGAATTGGACAACCCGGAGTTTTATTTTCGCGAAGCAGCGGGAGTACGAACATGGGCCTCCCACTGCGGAGCCCAGTGGCGAACTATCGTGCGCGCCTTTGGAAAGCAGATTGCTGAAGTGTTCATCTACGAGGATATTTGAGAAGTTCGGCCGCTTGACTCAATATCCTAGAACTGGGATAATTACGTGGCAAGACCGAAGAGGGTCCTGGGCGAGAAGCCGCTATTCTGGACCGGATCGAGCAAGCATGACTTGTTGGGTTTCCCCGAGGAGGTTATAGATCAAATTGGAACCGCTCTCAGCGTTGCACAGTTTGGTGGAAAGCACCCAAGCGCGAAACCTTGGCGAGGGGAGGGACCAGGCGTCTTCGAAATGGTCGAGAACCATCGCGCAGACACCTATCGAGCTGTTTACACGGTCCAATTTGAGAGTGCCGTCTACGTGCTTCATGCGTTTCAAAAGAAGTCGCCGACCGGAATTAAGACCGCACGGAGAGATGTCGAGCTGATTGGCAGACGGCTCAAGGAAGCCAGTGCGGATTATGAGGTGCGATATGGCAAAGAGGAAAAATGAGCCAAAGGTGGTTCCGAGCTCTGGCAATGTCTTCGCCGATCTTGGCGTCCCTAATGCAGAGGAAAAACAGACGAAGGTTCGACTCGCAGTCGCTATCAATCAGATAATTCAGGGTCGGAAACTATCACAAATGGCGGCCGCGCGGCGCCTGAAGGTGAACCAACCAAAGGTGTCCGCTTTGTCCAATTACCTGCTGGACGGTTTTTCTGTCGAACGGCTAATGAATTTTGTTACTGCCTTAGACCGTGACGTCGACATTGTTATTCGACCGAAGCCGAAGTCACGCAAAATTGGGCGAATCGCAGTAACGGGCTCCTAAGATTTGGTACTCCATGCGCCGGATCCACTCTAGTCGGTGAATCTAGAGCGTCTGCCTTCTAAGCAGAATGGCGCAGGTTCGAGTCCTGCCGGGCGCGCCATCTCATTGAACTGAAAGCAGTAAGAAGAATCGCTCTTCACCTTGACCTTCTGCTCAAAAAGCAGATGCTCATAATTGAGTAGTACGCCTGCCTCGCAAGCACGCGTTCTGGCCAACACTCCTGATGCTGTTGTCCGAGAGCCAGACCTTTCCCTCCCGGGAAATGACCCGGTCCGACCAGAGGAGGAGCAACGGCGCGACCGGCGACGTTCGAGCATCGGCATGCCTTCCTCGGGTCTGGCTTCGCGCATCCACCTGGGAGTAGAATTCGCTAGCCCTCGTTCCCGAATTGGTTTCCTATGGCGCTGCGAGAATCTTCGTTACTCGATCTCCTCAGATTTGATGGGGCCGAAGGCACGATTCGGTGGAAGCATCGGAGAATGCTGCTGCTTGATGCGGACGCAATGGGATTCCTCCGCCGTGAATTGATTAATACGCTTGGGTTGGCGGCGGCGAAGAGAATTCTCACTCGTTTTGGGTACGGTTGCGGATACCGGGACGCGCTCACGTCAAAGGAACTGCTCCAATGGAAGGATGAGGACGAGCTATGGGAACTCGGTCCGTGGTTGCTTACCCAAGAAGGAATCGCAAGCGTCCGAGTACTGCACTCCAGAATCGATGCAGCAAACAACATCTTCGAGGTTGAGGGCGAGTGGTTCAATTCCTATGAAGCTGAACAGCACCGCCAGCATATCGAGCCTATTTCAGATTCCCCCGTTTGCTGGACTCTGACCGGATATGCATCGGGCCATTCGTCTGCCATGTTCGGTCGCGAGGTCTTCTACTACGAAAAAGAATGTCAGGGAAAGGGAGACAAGCGCTGTTTTGTCGTCGGTATTCCTGACGATGACAAAAGCGAGGAAGCTCGAAATCTCAAGGCGCTGTACAAAGTGGAGAATATTGAGGGCGAGTTATCCCGCCTCGTAGTATCACTTGAACAAAAGGCCCGAGAGCTGCAATCAGAGCGTGAAAAGGTAGGTTCGCTGGAGATTCAACTAGCGCACCTTCAAGAAGCAATTACGCAAGGCGCGGGAACGGACGAACTGGTAGGGAACCATCCCACGTTCCGGCATGTAATTGCCGATGTTGCGCGTGTCGCTCCGACCAATACAACGGTGCTGATTTGTGGTGACACAGGCACCGGCAAGGAGTTAATCGCCAGAGCGATTCATGCGAGAAGCGACAGAAAAAATCAGCCGATGGTAACAGTCAATTGTGCCGCGCTTCCGCAAGGTCTGGTGGAGAGCGAGCTCTTCGGCCACGAAAAGGGGGCGTTTACCGGAGCTCTAACTCGCAAGCTAGGTCGATTTGAAATAGCGAACGGCGGTACGATCTTCCTCGACGAAGTCGGTGAACTCCCTCTGGAAACGCAAGCAAAGCTGTTGCGCGTTTTGCAAGAACGAGAGTTCGAACGACTTGGTGGAGCTCACACGAATCGAGTTGATGTGAGGGTCATCACCGCTACCAATCGCAGGCTGGATGAGCTCGTCGCCGAAGGCAAATTTCGGTCGGACCTGTATTACAGACTCAAAGTGTTTCCGATCACGGTACCTTCGTTGACAGATCGTCCCGAAGATATCCCTCTGCTTGCTCACTACTTCGTGCAAAGATTCAAGACTGAATTTGGCAAGAATATCTCCAGGATCGACCGGGATTCTATGAAGGCCTTAATGGGCTATAGATGGCCTGGCAACATCCGGGAGCTTGAACATGTAATAGAGCGCGCCGTCCTAATCTCAGAAGACTCAATTCTTCGGATTCCTCCGCTGAGTGGAATTTCTCACGAACCTGCAAGTTCAGGAAACGCCAAGCCGCACTCTCGCGTGGGAAGGGTGCGCACGTTGGCCGAAGCAGAAAGAGCGCACATTTCGGAAGTTGTGGAGATGACTAACGGATTGATCGCAGGCAAGGGCGGCGCGGCCGAGACCTTGGGATTGCCAGCATCAACTCTTCGAAGCCGCATGAAGAAGCTTGGCATTAAATCGAAGTGACGCTCGTAACGTCCAGTCCCCGCCTTCTCTGTTCAAATCTTTCAATTTAGCGGACGCGGTATTTCGCCTCGGTATTTTGCCTCGGCGTCAGATTTCACGTTTCACCAAGTGGTTTTGCGCTCGCCTGATTTTCCGCAAATCCTTTGAATTCATGAAGGTGGATCATTCTCCCAATCTGCTGGAGCCGTGGCAGGCGAACTGCTTTCTACATGGGCGATCGAGCCGATAAGGAGAACTGATATGTCCTTGATTTCTACCTTCACTCGTAAGTGGAACAACTGGTACCGCATCCTGCGCTTCGGCAAAGGATTTGGATTGTTTGATTCCGTGCGCTATGGCCTGTGGCTGGCGCGTGGCTGAGCGTGAGGTGTTTGCCATGGCCCAAAGAGAAAGCACGAACGGAAGTGAGGACTCGCGGCTGCGTTTTGCCGGGAGACGCACAAGCACTTCTTTTTTCCTCGACATCGAGGCCTGGATGCCGAGTGAAATTGAGGTTGTCTCGCCTTTAGTGGACCGACTAATGCGATTGATCGAGGGATCGCACTGCGTTGCTGGCAATGAATCCGCCGTTGAACTGGCGCTTCGTGAGGCTCTGAGCAATGCAGTCGTTCACGGCAATGGGATGGACGCCCACAAGTTGGTTCAGATTCGCTGTCGATGTGAGTTGGGAAAGGGAGTGTCCATTATTGTCACGGACCACGGGCAAGGTTTTGATCCAAACGCCGTTCCTGACCCGCTGGCGGTCGAAGGACTGGAGGCCGAGCACGGTCGCGGCATCCACTTAATGAAGTTGGCGATGGACGAAGTTTCGTTTGAGCGTGGCGGCACTGAGGTTCATATGCGGAAGGCAACCACACAAGGATCAAGAAGAGTTTCCAGTAGTTCGGTAGAAGGGCTGAGCATGGCCCCGTCGCAGTCAGGACGGGCCGAACTCACTAAGCGAGCATGAGAGGTAAACGTGTTGAGGATCACCATCAATGAGACGCCGACGGAAAAGCGATGGATTCTCCAAGGCCGGTTGGTCGGGCCGTGGGTCGGCGAACTGAGAACGAGTTGGAAAAAAACACACCGCGACGGCAACGGCGGACGAACATGCATGGTCGACCTTAGTGATGTGACGTTTGTCGACAAGGGCGGGGAAAAACTCCTGCAGGCTATGTCTAAGCAAGGCGCGCAGTTCGTCGCAAACGGGATCTACATCAAGTACGTGCTTGAACAACTAAATACCAACAATAAGCGCGAGCACCAGTGACCCCATCAGTCTACGTTCCGGTGGGAGAGGATGACTCTGCTCTGGTTGCTGCCGCTAAGAGCGGACATGCTCAGGCGTTTGAAGTCTTGGTCGCACGTCATCAGCGAACGATTTTTGCCGTTGCACTGCGCTTCGCGCGCAACCACGACGACGCCGAAGACATCACGCAGCAAAGCTTGCAAAAGGCTTTTGTCCACTTGCGAAAGTTCTCCGGGAAATCTTCCTTCTCGACCTGGCTGACGCGTATCGCCATTAACGAAGCCCTGATGTTGCTGCGGAGAAGTCGCCGGTTACGCGAGGTGCCAATGGACGATGCAAACGCGAGTGAGGAATCAGCACCACCTGTGTTGGAGCTCCCTGACTCAACTCCGGATCCCGAAGCTAGATATTCACAACGAGAGCGGGAGCGAATTCTGTCCTCGGCCATGAATGAGTTGTCGCACGGAACAAGGAGGGCAATCCAGTTGCGTGAGCTTGACGAGCGATCGACGAAAGAGACTGCTCGAATCATGGGAATTTCCGTTGCCGCGGTAAAAGCTCGAGTGTTTCATGGCCGGAGGAAATTGCGCGAGAGATTGAAGCACTTTGTCGAACCAGCTTGGACGTCCGGAAGGAAAACTTCACGAACGATCGGTAACACGACACACATCTCTCAAGATCAGGTCGCCTGCAATGCGTGTGGTTAAAGCGGGGACGAACGGGGCCCTCGTGATGACGTTTCTGCTTGTCGCAGCATTGGTGTTTTTCGGATTTTTTATGTTGGGAGGGGCGGCGATGGGTGTTGCGGCGACCCTCGATTCTTTGAGCCGTCGGAGAAAACCACCGAAAAACTTTGCGTTTCACGGCCCGGATAATGTTGTCGGCCCGAAACATCGCCACTGAATCGAGTCCTCGACGACAGCATTCCATCGGGAACCTAACGCACAGTCTCCCGACTACTCTGTTCACATCTTTCAATTTAGCGGACGCGGTATTTCGCCTCGGTATTTTGCCTCGACGTGAGATTTCACGTTTCCCCAAGTTGTTCGGTGCTCGCCTGATTCCTACAAACTCTTTTAATTCATCAAGTGGATCAATGTCCCATTTTGCGGCAGCCGTGGCAGACGAACTGCTTTCTAGATGGGCGATTGAGCAGACGAGGAGAATTGAGAGGATGGCTCACAATCGCATTGACGTTCATCAGCATTTGGTTCCCCCTTTCTGGTCTAAGGATTTAGAGAGACACGGAGGCGATCCATCTGGATGGGATTCGCCTCGGTGGTCACCGGATGATGCAATCAACTACATGGACTCACTGGAGATCGCGACCGGTATGTTGTCACTTACCGCGCCCTCGATTGAAGGTTGGGCCGGCAAAGAGCGAGCGGACATGGCGCGCCGCGTGAACGACTACGGGACCGGCCTTGTGCAAAGGCGCCCCGACCGCTTTGGCTTTTTCGCCACGCTGGCGCTCCCCGACGCGGACGCAGCGCTGACCGAGATCGGTCGTGCCTTCGATGAATTGAAGGTTGATGGCGTGGTGCTCATGAGCAACTACGAAGGCGTATACCTTGGGCATCCCTCATTCGAGGCCGTTTGGAAAGAATTGGATCGGCGCGGCGCAGTCGTCTACATTCATCCCGCAAAGCCGCAGATACCGCTGCTGCCGGGAATACCGGGACCGGTCATCGACTATCCTTTCGATTCGACGCGGACTGCCGTCGATCTTGTCGCGGCTGGCCACATGACACGCTTCCGGTCGGTCAAGGTGATCCTTTCACACGCCGGTGGATTCCTGCCGTACGCCGCGGCACGCTTCGCCGAATTGCTGCACGCACTCAATCCGAAACGCACGGTTGAGGCCTTAACTTCGGACATGCAGGCGTTTTACTTTGACACGGCGCTCTCTACTCCAACGGGGCTCCCGAGCCTCCTGGCATTTGCAGCCCCAGAGCACATCCTGTTTGGCAGCGACTATCCTTATGCACCAGCAACGGTCGCTACCACCTTTACCCACCACCTGGATACCTACCAAGGCTTCGAATCGGGGGAGCTTGCGGGGATTAACGTCGCGGCCCGAGCGCTGTTTCCGCGGTTATCGAAGCAAGAGAAAACGCAAAGACATACAGCGTCCTGTACGACAACGGCGATGATGGCGGTCGGCAACTCCGGTCCCGGAGGGGCCCGACCACGGGGCGGTGAAGTCGTCAGCGGTGGCCTTGAAGCGAAAAGCGGGCGCGCTGCTCCGGCAAACTCTCGAGGACAAGAAGTGAGGATCTGGGCTGTAATGGCGATATTGTGCCTCGTTATTTTGATCGCCGGCTGCATTCTGTGGGCGAAAATCTCGGGGGCCTGATGTTCTACAACCGCGAGCTTGGCTGGAATGGGTGGAGTCGCTTCAGAGCGGACGTCAGATGATCCGCTCGGCGGAAACCGAATGAGCATTCGTCTTGCAATTACAACGAAGTTAAACCGCAGCATAAGGAGATTTGAAAATGACGACTAACACATCGTTCCCGCCGGCGGTCGCGCGTGGTGCCATCGACGAGGAGGCACTCGACCAGTTGTTTCGCGCGGCCCGCAGCCACAATGGCTGGCTCGACCGTCCAGTGCCTGAGGCGCTGCTGCGCCAGGGTGTCGATCTCGCCAAGATGGGACCGACCAGCGCCAATACGCTGCCAATGCGCGTCGTGTTCGTGAAAAGTGCCGAAGCCAAGGCGCGGCTCAAGCCCGCGTTGGCGCCACAAAACGTCGAAAAGACGATGAGCGCTCCCGTGACCGCGATCGTCGGGTACGACCTGGGCTTTCCGGATCTGCTGCCCAAGCTGTTTCCCCATGTTGACGCCCGGGCCTGGTTCGCGGGTAACGAGGCGCTAATCGCCGACACTGCCCGTCGCAATGGCTCACTCCAGGGTGCGTATCTTATCCTGGCGCTGCGCGCGGTCGGCCTCGACGTGGGGCCGATGTCCGGTTTCGATCCGGCCAAGGTTGACGCCGCGTTCTTCGCCGGCACGCAGGTTCGCGCCAACTTCCTGCTCAATATCGGCTACGGCGACACGACCAAGCTATTTCCTCGCAGCCCCCGGCTCGCCTTCGAAGAGATCGCGCGTTTCGAATGATCGCGTCGCTTTGGAGCCGAGAAGTGAAACAGCAGCCCTGAGGAGACTCTTTTGAAATGGAAGAAGACGCATTCTCTTTGATGGAACCTACGAGGCTTTCCGCCAGTCGAATTTACCAGCTATTCGGCCGTACTTCGAACTGCTGCCTGAACTCCATCAGCGACTCGACGGCTCGGTTGACCCAGCGACACAGCAATCACCGTCACTCCGGCCCGACCTAAACCGCGAAGGCTAGTCGGTGTTTGTGTAAGGCAGAGTCGAGCTACGTGACCACCTCATCAGAGAGAGGTTTCCGTTTTACACCATTCCGTTCACCAACCAGGTCAATTTTGTTTGTCCGGTCCCGACTTCCGTCTTCAAGTCTTCTTTCAAGTTGAGGGACGCCGTATTTCGTCTCGGTATTTTGCCTCAACGTGAGATTTCACGTTTCACCAAGTGGTTCGACGCTTGTCTGATTTCTACAAACCCTTTGAATTCATGAAACTGAATCAGCGTCCCATTTTGCGGCAGCCGTGGCAGTCGAACTGCCTTTGTAAACCGGTGATTGAGCAGGCAGGAGAAATGAGAGAAGAGAGGATGGCATGGTGAACATCTGTGGTCCAAGGTATCGAAGATGATCTTTCAGGGTCCAAAGATGAACCCTCAGAACACCGGGCAACCACCAAATGCTCGCCACATGGACCAGCCTACTGGTGACTCGCGTCCTCGTCCATGGCGCACGGAAGGCCTGCCGAAGGGACAGCCCGCTAAACGCCGCGGGTGGGTGGGGCTTGCGGTCTGGGTCGCGGGCAATTTGATCCTGTTCGGCCTGCTGACGATGCAGGATCGGTCGGCTGCACCGGAAGTAGTGTCGTACACCGAGTTCAAGGCCCAGGTCGCCGCCAACAACGTCGCCGAAGTGTTTACACGCGGCGACGCGATCCAAGGTGCGCTAAAGAAGCCCGCTCCGCTGCCGAAGCAGGAGGGCCGCACATACGTCCAGTTCAAGACTGAGCGGCCGACCTTCGCTGCCGACGATCTGCTCAGTCAATTGGCGGCGGGCAACACCACGGTGCGGGCGACGCCGATTGTGCAGGAGCGTGGGACGCTGACGAACCTGTTGTTCTCCGTCGGGCCGATGCTGCTGCTGTTCGGCTTCTATTTCTGGATGTTCAAACGCCAGCAATCGGCGATGGGCGGCGGACTGTTGGGAGGCGGCGCCCGAAAGCGCGTAGATCCTGAAACCGTCCGCGTGACGTTCGATGACGTCGCCGGCATCGACGAAGTCAAAGCAGAGATCAGCGAAGTCGTCGACTTCCTACGCGACCCGGAGAAATACCGTCGCCTCGGCGCCCGTGCGCCCAAGGGCGTCCTGTTGACCGGAGCGCCCGGGACCGGCAAGACCTTGCTCGCGCGTGCCACCGCGGGAGAAGCGAACGTGCCGTTCTTCAGCGCGAGCGCGTCGGAGTTCATCGAGATGATCGTCGGTGTCGGAGCGAGCCGCGTCCGTGAGCTCTTTAGCGAAGCGCGCAAAGTTGCTCCTGCGATCATCTTCATCGACGAGATCGACACAATCGGGCGCACCCGCGCAGGGGCGCGATCGATTGGCGGCCACGACGAGCGCGAACAGACACTCAATCAAATCCTCACCGAGATGGACGGATTCACCGGAAGCGAAGGAGTCGTCGTGCTGGCTGCTACGAACCGTCCGGACGTCCTCGATCCGGCACTCCTGCGACCCGGCCGGTTCGATCGGCAGATCGTGGTCCACGCGCCGGACCACAAGGGGCGCGTCGCAATCTTGCGCGTCCACACCAGAACGGTCCCACTCGCGCAAGACGTAGATCTGGAAGAGCTAGCGTCCTCCACGCCCGGCATGACAGGTGCCGATCTCGCGAACTTGGTAAACGAGGCGGCGTTGTTGGCTGCTCGCCGCGGACAAAAGGAAGTCCTTCAGCGGAATCTGACCGATGCGCTAGAGAAGGTGCAGCTTGGGACCGCGCGCAACGTCGTCATTCCTGAGGGGGAACGACGTCGGACCGCTTACCACGAAGCCGGCCATGCATTGCTCGGCATGCTGCAGCCTGGCGCGGATCCGGTGCGGAAGGTATCCATTATTCCGCGTGGCCGTACGCTGGGCGTGACGCTGTCGACGCCGGAAACGGATCGGTACGGGTACGATGAAAAGTATCTGCGAGGCCGTATCATCGGCGCGCTCGGGGGTAAAGCCGCCGAGCAGGAAGTATTTGACGTGGTCACCACCGGCGCGGAGAGCGATCTGGAGACGGGCACCCGCATCGCCCGCGCGATGGTCGGCCGGTGGGGCATGTCCGACCGCGTAGGCTCGGTTTCCGTGCTGTCGGCGGAAGGTGATCCGCGGATGGCGGGCACGTCTGACGCGATGCTCAGCGCAGTCGACGAAGAGGTCCGTCGCATCGTCGGCGAATGTTATGCGGAAGCGCGGCGGCTCCTGAAAGCGAATCGGGAGAAGCTCGACGCGATCGTCAAGCAGCTGCTGGCTCACGAAACCCTTGACGAACCCGACGTCTACGCCGCCGCCGGAATCGTACGTCCGGTCGCAACCGGCGGTCCCATTACTCGAGCCGCAGCGGCGATGGTGTCCAAGTGGCTCTCCTGAATAGTTTTCAGGAGTTTAGGGGTGTCCCTCGCATTGCTGTTCGACAGGAGGTGGTTTCATGGGTAGAGAGACGATTGATGGCAAGGCTTGAGCGGTTTGTGAAGTTTTTGGCAATTTGCGAAGCAAGCGACACTAAATTGCAGAACTGCCTGGTATACATCCGCGAGTGGATTGTGAGGCAGAGAAGAGCAGAGTGACTGCATTAGCGCGGAGCACGTCTCGGCGGCCAAGATCTATATCTTCGGAGAATGACTACGAACATGACTTATGTTTCGAATCCCGATCCGCGCGAGGGAAACTCGCGCTTCGCGGGTCAAGGTTCGAGCAGCGCGAATAGAGAACTCAAGTTAGCGCAAGAAATTCGTCCCGAAGCATGCTTTGCCTTCGGGGAAGATTTCGTCGCGGGTATGACAAATGTAACGCAAAGCATGTCGGGGCAAGTGAAGGCAAGTTGCCCCGGCCGTGGGCGATAACACCAGGCCAGAGTTCAAATATTTCACTCAGGAAAAGGAGCACGTTATGGGCGACTTAAGTTTGATCGTATTCACTAACAATTCGAAAGACGGGGCAGCACAAGCTCTCGATGTGGCGAAGGGACTCGATCGCGATGGTTGGATTGAGCTGATGGATTATGCTCTCGTTAGAAAAGACGAAAAGGGGCATGTCACGGCTCGAGAGATGGGAAATGAGCTTTCTGAAAAGGTGGCCGCCGCAAGCGCTGGCGTCGCCGGTGGCGTTATCGGCGCGGCCTTTGGCGGTCCGGCGGGGGCTGGTGTTGGAGTCGCCGCCGGCGCGTTGGCGGGAGCAGGATCCACGCGACTTCTGGAAAGGCTTGTTCCGGACAAATCCTTAGAGGTATTTCCTGATAGCCTCGGAGTCAACAACTCTGTGCTCGCCGTGATTGTAGAGGAGCGGTACGCAGAGCGGCTCGACGAAGAGTTCCAGAAAGTGGGGCGGACTGCTCGCAGGGAACTAAAACGGGCTGAGCGCGAAGCTGAATTCGATGCCTACTTGCGACGGTCGAAAGATAAGATACGGTCCATTCAGGATGATATCCAGGCACAGTTGGCGAAGGCCCAGGCTGCCACAGGAGACGAAAAAATCAAGATTGCGGCGGATTTGGCTGTCAAGCGAATTGAACTGCAAGCCAGACGTGAAAAGCTGGAAGATCACATCAAGGTGATGAAGTCCGGTTTGAAGTCGGAAATTCGAGAAATGAATTTTCGACTGGAATTGGTGGGACTGACTGCCAGAGCTGGAATTGCCACAGGCATCGACCATCTTCACCGTCGGCTGCATCACTACAGTGACGAACTGGAGAATCTCATCCAAGACCGGATCGAGATGCTGAAAAACGAGGCTTCGGAGTTGAAGGCGAAGGCCGTCCAGGCGAGCGCAGAGACGAAGGCCGCCATCGAAAACCATCTTCTGGGTGTCGAGTTACGCCTCCGTGAAGAGCGCGCCAAACAGCAGGATAGTTTCGAGGAGCGGCTGCGGCAAATGAAACAGTGGTTCGAAAATCTGCACGTCCGGTCCGCTTTGGCACAGGCCGAAGTGCGAGACAAACTGCAAGCACGCGTCAAGGCGGGTCAGCATGCCTTTGCTGAACTAAGAGCTCAAGTGCGCATGAGAAACCGCGAGGACGAACGATCCTGGAAGGACATCCGGCAGGGCTTCAGCAAGGCCTGGAGAGACCTCGAGGATGCGTTTGACCAGGCGAATCGCGAGCGGGTAGAGAAGGCCTCGGACAAATCTCCAGGTCAAATGAAAGGATAGGGGGAGAAACTTATGAACGCTACATCAGCGGTTACATTTGTGAAGAAGTCGGTGGCTTGGTCCATTGGGCTCAGCGTGCTGATGATCGTGGCAGGGATTCTAGCGATAGCTTCACCGCTCGCTGCCGGAATCGCCGTCAACGTGTTGGTCGCGTGGCTGCTCGTTTTCAGTGGATGCGTCCATCTAGTGTTTGCTTGGCACGCGCGAAGCGGTGGGGGCTTTCTCTGGGAGTTGCTGGTCGGGATTCTCTACATTTTCATCGGAGTGTATCTGCTCATGCATCCATTGGCGGGCTTGATGTCATTGACGATCGCGCTGACGATTTATCTTTTCTTGGAGGCGATCTTGGAGTTTATCTTGGGCTTCATACTCCGCCCACTGCCAGGGACAGGTTGGTTAGTTTTCGATGGGATCGTCACTTTAATCCTCGCTGTCATGATTTGGAGGACGTGGCCAACCAGTGCTCCCTGGATAATCGGCACTCTGGTGGGGATCAGTATGCTGTTTAGCGGCACTTCTCGTTTGATGCTTTCTCTGGCCGCGCGCAGCGTCACGAGTAAGTTGGCCTAGGTCTCGAAGGACATCGGATCCACAGCGTGTGCGCGGTTGGGCCCAGCCCGGAGGGAATGAAGGAAGAGTCAGTTCGAAACTTCGGTGAACCCTACCGCTGAAGCTGATGTGTATCTTGAGAAACGGAGGAAAACAGCGTGGGGGCTATGATCCCATTAAGCGACGCGTCTCGACGCCCGGTGCATTTTCCCATTCTAACGATCTGCATCATCCTCACGAACTTGGTCGTTTTCGTACTCGAACTGACAGGCGGCGAGGCCTTCGTGCTTAAGTGGTCGGCGATCCCCGCCCAAATTGTTTCCGGCCATGGCTGGATCACGATTGTGACGGCCATGTTCATGCACGGCAGTTGGTCGCACATCCTGGGGAATATGGTGTTCTTATGGGCCTTTGGCCCCGAGATCGAAGACGCGATGGGCCCGTGGCGGTATTCTGTTTTCTACGTCGTTGGCGGACTGGTGGCCATGCTAGCCCAGGTCGCCGCCAACCCTAGCTCCACAGTTCCAAACCTGGGCGCGAGCGGGGCGATTGCTGCGGTGATGGGCGCGTTCCTGGTTACCTATCCTACTGATCGAATTCGCACGCTTCTATTCTTCTTTGTGTTCGTGCGGATCACATTCATTCCGGCCGCGCTTTTAATCGGCTTTTGGTTCCTCACCCAGCTCTTCAATGCCGGTGCGGTGGCACAAGTGCAGACGGGCGGAGTGGCCTACCTGGCTCACGTTGGAGGTGCTGTCTTTGGGGCTGCTACCGCGCGTCTTTTTGAAGACCCGCGACGGCTTGCCGCCTAGGATTCCTACCATGCGCCCTGCCGCTGATGAAACCCGTGTCGTGATTGCTGCACTACTGGCCTTGATTGCGGCGGCCGCCCTGCCCTGCTTTTCTCAATCGAATCCTGACCTGCAAACATTCTTTCGCAAGGGCATCGGACTGAGTGAGGATCAGATCGCCGCCATCCGCGGCGGACAGCCGGTCGCGAAGACCCTGCCGTCCCGCACGCCGGCCGAAGTCTTCTTGTTTGGTGCGGTCTACATTCATGCTGCTCCTGAGAGCTACCTCCAGTTTGCTACCGATTTCGAGCGTCTGCGGAAGCTTCCCAACTATCTTGCGCTCGGGGTGTTCACCAATCCTCCGCAGCTCTCTGACTTGAAGGGTTTTTCGTTCGAAAGCGGTGACATCCAGGCCTTGAAGAATTGCAAACCCGGCGGCTGTCTGATGCAGATGCCAACGAGCTCCATCGAAGAGCTTCACCGGTCCATCAATTGGTCTGCCGCCGACGTGGACGAACAAGTGAATCAACTCTTACAGAAGACGGCGCTGCAGCGTCTGCTCGTCTATCAGCGGAACGGCAATCCGGCCCTGGGGGTTTATAACGATAAGCATAACCCGACCGACGTGCCCCAGCAGTTCGCCTACATGCTCAGCTACGACAAGGCCTTGCCAGAACACCTGCCGGATTTCTACCAATACCTACTTGCCTTTCCCAACGCGAAGCCCGCCAATGTCGAAGACACATTCTATTGGGCAAGGGTGAAATTTGGATTGAAGCCCACGCTGCGTGTCGTGCAGATGGTTACCATGCGCGGGAACCCTGCCGACCAAGTAGCGTATGCCATTGCTGAAAAACAGCTGTATTCGAGCCACTACTTCGAAACTGCGCTGGACCTCTCTTTCTGCGTTCGCGGGAGCGACGATTCGAAGCAACCCGGCTTCTATCTGATCATGGCTATGGGTTCCGAGCAGGCGGGTCTGACGGGTCCCAAGGGATCGATCGTTCGAAAGGTCGCCGTAGGCCGGTCGGTTTCCAATCTTCAAAACGCGCTCAGGTCTATCAGGAACACGCTGGAGAGTAAGGAATAGCCCTCTGGGATCGGCCAACCTGCGACGAGAACTCGGAATGTACCAGATTCATTTGTTGATGGTATTCGCAAAAAGAACTGGCGTCAGGCTAACTGCCCCTAGAGGTTTGGGACGGGAGGAAAGCCCAACGCCATAAACCGGGTAAAGCGCCCGATTTGTGGGCGCCCACCTGACTTTCTACTTCGCGAGTCCGATCTGTTTCATGAATGCGAGGTTATCCCAGAATAAATATTCCTCATCCATCGCGCCGTCCTTCCAATGCCCGACGGTGCACATAACCAACTTGAAGCCTTTTCCAGTTGGCTGGATTGATTTGCCATCGGGCGTTGGCATCGGCTTCGTAAATGTGCCCTCCATAATGCCGATAACGCTTGTCCACTCGCCCGAAGCGAACTTAACTGGATGCTCCTTGATGCGGGTATCGGGCGCGTAAACGAACATTTCCTTCAAGTCTGCGATGTGCCTCTCGATACCGTTGGTCAGATGCGCATCCGGCCAGTGCACGACGATGTCCTTCGAATGGCTTTCTTTGAGCCGGTCCCATTTCTGGTTGCTAAAAACGTCAAAATCCAAGTTATCGAACTTTGCGATTTGCTCGGCGCCGATGCGTTCGGCGGTTTTATATTTGTCCAGTTCGGTTTGTGCGTTTGCTGGGACTGACAGCAACAAGAGCGCTACGAAGCCGACCAAAGCTCCACCGCGTGCGAATGTGTTCCTCTGGAACGTAAGTGTAGACATAGTGTTGTCCCTTTCTTTAACCGGCCGGTTGAACGGCGATCAAATTCGCCGCTTCAACAAGCGCCTATTTGTTAGTTCCGTTCGATAGGTTGCCTTCGCTTCGATATCAAGCCGTACCTCATCGCCCGATCCCCGGAAGAGTAGGTTGAACGTCGATTCGACTATGGGCCATGTATGGTTCTCTGGTCCATAGCACACGGAGAACAGCAACTTCATGACCAACCGGAAGGAAGCGAATCGAACGATGCTCGACTTCCGTGGTGAATAGTGTTTCGCGAGCGCTCGCGAAACTGGTGATCTCTTGCATGTAGAGAGGTTTCAGGAAGAGTGGCAGCCCGAATTCTTCAAGCGTACTTCATTGATCGTGAGAGGTTGAGGACCTCGCCCGATTTTTCCCGTTTAACCTTCCGCGGATATAAACGCTGTATTTCGTGTCCGGATTTCGCGTCAGCGCGAGATTTAGCGGTCGGCAATTCATGTGTCTACTGACCAGATTTCTATAACCCTTTCGAATTCACGCAAGTCGCGCACGGCTCGCATGGAGGGAGCTTTGGCATGCGAGCTGCTTTCGAATTGGAAGAAGGATCTGAGCATTCTCTTCTACGGCATTAACGAGCCGGTGCAGGGCGATCCTCTCAGGGACAGGCCCGTCAGCGAGGCGAACGCTTCGATACTAGCGTGCGCAAAGTACGCGGTGCCAGGAACGAGGCTAACGATGTACAACCTCAAGATCAATGGCAGACAGATGTCGATTGACGTTCCGGGAGATACTCCTCTCCTTTGGGCGATACGCGACTTTTTTAACCTGACGGGTACCAAGTACGGTTGTGGGATCGGAGAGTGTGGGGCCTGCACCGTTCACGTCGACGGACGTCCACTGCGATCTTGCATTCTAACAGTCGCGGCTGCGGAGAACCGGCAAGTTCGCACCATCGAGGCTTTAGCCGATGATTCTGTAGGCGCTCGTGTCCAGAAGGCATGGTTGGACCTCCAGGTCATCCAGTGTGGTTATTGTCAGTCAGGCCAGATTATGGCGGCCGCTTCGCTACTGATGCAGACACCGCGTCCCAGCGACGACCAGATCGACTTTGCTATGAGCGGCAATATCTGCCGCTGTGGAACGTATCCAAGAATTCGCGCGGCGATCCACCAGGCGGCACGGTCGTGATGGCCCCAGCATACATCAGCCGTCGATCATTTCTGGTCTCCGCCGGCGGATTCTTTGTGGCCGTGAGTCTCCCGCGCTTCGCGAAAGCTGCGGGTCTTGAGGAGCCGGCCGATGGAACGGCGGCACCCGCTCTTGGACCTTACATTCACATCCCTCGCAGCGGTCCGATCACGTTCGTCGCTCCCAGTGCAGAGATGGGGCAAGGAATCTACACCGCGGAAGCTCAACTACTAGCTGAGGAACTCGCCGTCGATCTCAATGAGATCCGCGTCGTGGCGGCTCCGCCCGACGAGCCTGTTTTCAAGAACCCTGAGTTTAACGAGCAAATTACCGGTGGATCTTGGTCGCTTCGCGCGTTTTATATGCCGCTGCGGCAGGCGGGCGCGAGCGCACGGTACCGCCTGATCGCCGCTGCCGCGAGACGCTGGAAAGTAGACCCCAAAAGTTGCGTTGCGAAGAACGGAACTATCGTTCACACGGCCAGCGGCCGATCGCTCAGCTACGCTGCGCTCGCCGATGCGGCGGCGCTTGAGCCCGCTCCTGCGCTTGAAGCGTTGCAACTCACGTCGCCCCAGAACTTTCGTCTGATCGGACACAGTCCGCAGCGCGTCGACACGCCTGACAAAGCGAACGGCCGGGCGATCTTTGGCATCGACGTGGTGCGCCCGGGAATGAAGATCGCCATCATGGTCTCTTGCCCCATCATTGGCGGTCATCTCGTTTCGGTCGATCCCGGCCCGGCCATGAACATTCCCGGCGTGTTGCGGGTGCTCTCGCTACCGGATGCCGTGGTAGTGCTTGGCGAACACACTTGGGCAGCAATGAGGGGCGCCGCGGCGCTCGCTCCCGAGTGGGGCGGGGGATACCCAGAGCTCAGCATGGAAGGCATTGCCAATGCACTGAAAGATGCCGGGGAGAAGGGCAGTCCCGAATTCACCAAGACAGTGGGGAATCCCACAGAAGTTCTCAGTCATCACCATGGCCGCATAGATGCTGTGTATGAGGTGCCGTTTTTAGCTCACGCCCAAATGGAGCCACTGAATGCGGTTGTGGAACTCGACGCGAATGGCTGTGAGGTCTGGGCTGGAACGCAAGCACCTGCACGCGCGCAGAAGTTGGTGTGCAGCATCACAGGCCTGCCCCCCGAGAAGGTAGTCATCCACAACCAACTGATGGGCGGCGCATTCGGTCGGCGCGGCGAGGTCGATTCCATCGGCTATGCCGTCCAGATAGCGAAGCTTGCGGGTGTTCCGGTAAAGATGATCTGGTCGCGCGAACAAGATTTCCGCGCCGACATGTTCCGTCCGAAATTTCGCAATATCGTGCAGGCAAGGCTCGGGAGTCGCGACAAGATCCTGGGCTGGTCGCACCGAATTGTAGGCGGCTCTGTCTACGCACGCTATTTTCCGGACCTGAAAATACCCGACTACGACGCCATTGAGGGCGCGGCCGAGATTCCGTACGAAGTGAATTCCATGCGGGTGGAGTACATACGGGAGGATTCGCCCCTCCCCATCAGTTGGTGGCGAAGCGTCGGGCCCGGGCACGACGTCTTCGTTGTTGAAGGCATGATCGGAGAGCTCGCAGAAAAGGCTGGCGTTGACCCACTCGAGTTCCGCCGCAGGGTCCTCAAAAAGGGCACGGCTCTGCTCGGAGTGCTGAACTTAGTGGCAGAGAAATCGAACTGGGGTAGTCCGCTACCCGAGCGCAGGGGCCGCGGCGTCGCGCTGCAAACTTCTTTCGGAAGTCCTTTAGCGTGCGTCATCGATGCGGAGGTAACGCCTGACGGCGATATCGTGTTGCATCGCGTCACAGCCGCCGTCGATTGTGGACAGGCTGTCCATCCCGATGGCGTGATCAGTCAGATCGAAGGCGGATTGATCTTCGGCCTCTCGGCAGCCCTGTGGGGCAAGATCGACGTTGCTAACGGGCAGATCGTCCAAAGTAACTACAACAATTATCGTGTGATGCGGATCAACGAGACCCCGCCCATCGAAGTCCACATCGTGCCTAGCAATGCTGCGCCCCAAGGGATCGGCGAAACCAGTACGGCTGTCGTCTTCCCAGCCCTGGCCGCCGCCATTCACGCCGCGACGGGTGTGCGTCTACGGTCGCAGCCCTTCGATCAGCACGAATTGCTGCGCAAAGGCACACACGCGAAATCCTCCGATGCCGCCGTGGTCGGCGGAGTAGCCGTGGCGGCCGCCGTGGTTGCGAACCATCTGGTTAGGAAATGCTCTTCAACCGGCTCGCCACGATCGGGGGACATGGTATGACAAGACCGAAGGTTCTTTATACGGTCGCGGCTGCCAAGCTTCGTAGGTTCACGTCTGGGGCCGTCGCCACATTCGAGCGATACCGGGGGAGAAGATCGAAGGTCTTCTTCGCGTTTGTCGCTGTAGCACTGTGGGGATTGGTTTCGGCGATCGTGCTCTATCGTGTCGCTGACGCGCCTTCGGATCCTTCGGAAACTCGGCAGACTGACATTCAGCCCGACGCTGACCTGATAGCGCGAGGTGCGTACCTTGCGGCCGCAAGCGATTGCGTCTCCTGCCATACCGTTCCTGGGAAGCCTCCGTACTCTGGGGGAACACCTTTCAAGCTGCCCTTCGGCACGCTCTACGGAAGCAACATTACGCCAGACGTGAAGTACGGAATCGGTTCATGGAGCGATTCGGACTTCGTTACCGCCATGCACCGCGGAATTGCCAAGGACGGTCACCATCTCTACCCCGCATTTCCCTATACGAATTACACAAAGATGCCGGTCAGCGATGTATTGGCGATCAAGGCTTACTTGTTCTCGCTCAAGCCAGTCCCCATACCCTCCATAAAAAACAAAATGGTCTTCCCTTTTAATCAGACGTGGGGAATCGCTTATTGGAATCTCATCTTCAATCCGAATCGACGTTTCCAAGCTGATCCGAATCGCTCAACTCAGCTAAACCGCGGAGCCTACCTAGTGGAAGGTCCGGGCCATTGTGCAATGTGCCACAGTCCGATGAACTTGGCCTTTGCGCCCAAGAAGGATCGTGAGATGGCCGGCAGTGTGGTTGAAGGGCTCCGTTCTTACAACATTTCCTCTGCTCTGGAGTGGGGCGTGGGTTCATGGTCAGAGACTGAATTGGCGAACTATTTGAAGACAGGCTATTCGGAGAACAGGGGCGCCGCGGGGGCCTCGATGGGCGAAGTTGTCCGGAACAGCACGAGCCACATGTCCGACCCAGATCTACTCGCCATGGCCGCTTATCTCAAGCAGCTTCCGCCGCAAAGGGGCGTCGTTGAGATTACGAAACATAGCGCAGGCGCAAAGCTGGACGGCCTCCAAACTTTCGCAGGTCAGCCTGATGGGCGGCATATCTACGAAGGTGCGTGCATGGGATGCCACGGCCCGGGCGGACCTGCAACAGCCTACGCTGGAAATCTTCAAGGTCACCCCAGCGTGAACGACGCGTCCACCCTGAACGCCACTTGGGTAATTCTGCATGGTGTCGATTATTGGACCGCCGAGGGACATGTTTATATGCCCTCCTTCTCTGGCGCCTATTCCGACGCGGAGATCGTGTCGGTCGTCCGCTACGTTGAGGCCGCGTTCGGTCCCGGCGGCGCGAAAGTGAACGGCAAAGGCGTTGAGAAGGCGAGGAAGTGAGTGGGGCCGGGATTGTTTCACCTCCTTCGCTTAGGCCATTGTTGCGTGAGAATGCGTGAGTATTATGGTTGAATCGGTAACGCGGACGCGCTACTTCGCCGGAGTTTCAAGGAATACCGTTCTCCTTGCGTTCACCAGTCTGTTTGCCGACATCTCGTCGGAGATGCTTTATCCGATCTTGCCGATCTTCCTCACCCAAACGCTGCATGCGAGCGGTAGTGTCGTTGGCCTAGTGGAAGGCACTGCACAGGCAACACAGAATATCGTGCAGGGCTTCTCGGGTTGGCTATCGGATAGGCTGCAAAAGAGAAAATCCCTTGCGCTGGCCGGCTATTTTCTATCGGCCGTAGCCAAACCACTGATGGGGCTCGCGAGTGCATGGCCGGGCGTGATGGGCGGACGGTTTCTGGACCGGCTTGGTGCCGGATTTCGATCAGCTCCGCGCGATGCGCTCATCGCATCTTCGGTGCCTGAGGAAAGCAGCGGGCGAGCTTTTGGTCTTGAAGGTATTGGCGATAATTTAGGCGCTTTCTTGGGGCCGTTGCTCGCCGTTGTTCTGCTCATTTCGTTCCACCGCGGTATCCGTTCGATTTTTTATCTGGCCATCGTTCCTGGTCTTCTGGCTGCTTTCATGATCCTGCTGGTCCAGGAACGGCCCGTACACGTGGCTGCAAAATCTAAGATCGATATCAATCTTCTGCATTTTCCGAGGCCCTATTGGAATTATCTGCTGGTCACAGCATTGTTCGGGATCGGGAATTCGAGTACCTCGTTTCTGATCCTGCAAACAAAGGGCATTGGTGCTTCTTTCGAGGCGACCATCTTGATTTATGCTGGCTTCAACTTGGTGGCTGCGCTGATTTCCTATCCGGCGGGCTCTCTTTCTGACAGGTGGGGCAGAAAAGGTGTCTTGCTACTGTCATTCATCATCTTCTTCATCGCCTATCTCGGTTTTGCGCGCACGAAAAACGTTGTTCTCATCGCGATCCTGTTTGTCTTCTATGGATTATTTCAGGGAATATTCCGTTCGGTCGGCAAGGCATTTGCCTCGGATTTCGTGCCGGAGCACCTTAGGGCCAGTGGAGTTGGCTGGTACAGCACGACCGTTGGCTTGCTGGGATTGGCGGCAAACATTGTTGCTGGGTTGGTTTGGGACCAGGTCGGCCATGCGGCTGTGTTTTATTACGGCGCAGTTTTTGCCATCGTGGGCATTGTCGGGTTGCTTGTGTTGATTCCCGGGGGACAGAATAAACACCCCGAGGCAGCGACCCGATGACAAAGACGTCGAGTACAGTGATCAGTCAGAAGGATTGAGAACGACAATGCGGAATCTCATCCGAGCACGCAAGACGCCCAACATACGCGAGCGCTGGAGTGGCCCGCTTCTCGATCGGAGCTTTCGCATTAGCATCTCGATCAAAGGACTACACGCCTTGCTGGAGACGATCAGCGCGATTGCGCTTCTCAAGATTGATCCGCAGACGATGAACCGGTTCGTGTTGGCCGTTCTGCATCAAGAACTCTCCGAAGATCCGCACGATTTCGTCGCAACGCACTTAGTCCGTGCGTCTCAGTATTTGGCGGGCCGCGGAAAGCACTTCGCCGCTTTGTATCTTCTTTCGCACGGTGCCGTCAAACTCGTGCTCGTTATAGCCCTGTTACGGAACAAACTTTGGGCATATCCGTTGATGATTGTCATGTTAGCGGCGTTTGTTTGCTATCAGATCTATAGGTTCGCTCTCTCCCATTCCGTTGCGATGATTCTGTTGACGTTATTCGATGTCGTCGTCATTTTTCTCACCTGGCTCGAATACGGAAAGCAGAGGTTGAGGCGTCAAACAGAATCGGCCAGGACAACGTAATCCGGGACCTGGAGCTTCAACTTCGGACTGTTTCAGTCCAACTTCGGTCCAATTCAAGGGCGAGATAAATGACGCGCTTCCTCGTAAGCGACACCAGAAGCGGCACTTAGAGTTTTGTACTGCGTATCTTTTAAGCAGGGGGTCGCGAGTTCGAGTCTCGCCGGGCGCGCCATCATCTTCGATCTCATTGAATCGGAATGAATTCGAAAAACTTGCCGTCACCGCTGCTCCGCTGCGAAGAAAGCAGATGGTCGGGTCCTCGGAGAAATTCAAGCACATGGCGTTTTGTTGGTTTTCTTCAGCATTCCGAAGAGTTCTGTCGGATATTGCTCCGCGAGAGTGCGCACTGTCACGAAAACGTAACGCCAATTCTTGCTTTGTTTAGTCGGAAAATCAAAGTCAATAACTAAGAACGCCGAAAGCCGGATGGAGCATCCGGCTTTCGCAAAGCAAAGTAGTTGGTGGACGAGACCGGGATCGAACCGGCGACCTCCTCATTGCGAACGGGGAATCACTAAAGCTAAGACGCGTCGCCACAATCACTTAGCTTTTTGAAAAGGCCGTGAATCGCCCAACTCGCCCAACCGACCAATCAGAGGATTTCCTCTGATACAAACGGGCTGACCAACTTCCATGCGTCAACTGCGTCCCCCGCCAGTTCGATTCGGGGGCGGGGGGAGCAAAAAACTTCACGCGAAGGCTGCTGCGGAAAAACAGCAATTCATCACCCTTGCTAACCAGAGTTTCGACGAACGAAAAATTGTAGTTGTGCGCTCAGGCGCCTCGGACAAAACCGCGAAGCAAAGCGAGGCCGGCTACCCGCGAGTTGACACGATATTCGTGAACACAAGCGCGTTTGTCGGTACTAATCCGACGGACGAGCTGATAACTTCCGGGCTGCCCGTAGTCCGTCCAAGATCGATGCCAAGCGCGGAGATCCCCTCCTACAATCCGACATCACAGGATTAATCCCGCCGAGGAAGCCGCCCAGAAGCTGCTATTTCACCCCACAGGTTGGAGAGTAGCTTCAGAGTGGCAGGTGCAACTTAGTCAAAAATGCAGCGTACCGCGGATCGCCGCGCAGGTTCTGTAGCAAAGTGGAAGCCTTAGTTTCGGGGACTCCGCTATCGTGCTGGACATAAGCCCGGTCCAGCCACTCAAAAGCCTGGTCGGGCTCCTTTCGGAAGGAATAAACCTCGGCAATTAGGAAGGCCCACTGCGATTGGTATTTGGCAATTAATTCGCTCAAAGCGGTGTCTGACTCCTTCTTCCGACGAAGTGCGTAGTACACGACAGCCTGTCCTTGTAAGCGCCACATGCCCATTTGTTCTCGCTCGATTTCTGCTAAAGCATCCTGAGCGCGTCCCTGCGCCAGATATACCAAGCCCAACCCTTCATGGTTAGGAGCGAGACCGGGATCAAGTTCTAATGCCTTCTTGAACTCCACCTCTGCTTCCTCTTGGCGCCCCATAATAAAGCAGTTTTCCGCGAGGAATCCGCGAATTGCTGCGTTGAGCGGATCCAATGCGATTGCCCTGCGATCCAATTCCACAGCTTCCTCAATACGGCCGAGAGAAATTGCCAAGCCGGCGGCGAGATTTAGAACCTCGGAATTTCCGGGGTCGAGTTCGAGCGCGCGCCGCAAGGAAGCATTCGCTCCCGTCCAATCCCAATCGGCAAGCCTCTTGATCTGGCCGATTCGCGCGTGGGCCTCTGCCAGATTCGGATCGAGCACCAGAGCTCGCTCCACCGCTTCCCGCGACCGCCGCCGGCCCTCTATAAGGGGAACAGAGCCCCTGTCGGCCTGGCGAAAGAGAGCCCGAGACAACCCTACCCAGGCCAGCGCATAGCTGGAATCCAGTTTAATCGCCTGCTCGTAATACTTTACGGCCCTGTTCAGATCTCCGGCGCTGTCCCGATCAAGGAAAAAACGTCCTTCCATGTAAGCATCGAAGGCTTCGGGATTGACGGGACGCACGCGAACCAAGTCGGCTTGCTGTTGCGGGGTCAGACGGATTTGGATCTCCCGTGCGACAGCTTTGGCTACATCATCTTCCAGACTGAGAATATCTCGGGGGCGATAGTTGTAATCTTGACCCCACAGATGAGTCTGGTCCTTCACCTGAAGAAGTTGGACAGTGACGCGCAGATGATCCCCGCTCGCTCGAAGGCTGTTTTCCAGCACATATTGAACAGCAAGGTCACGTCCAATCTGGTCCAAGCGTTGGTCACTATGCTTGTATCCCATCACCGACGTTCGCGCGATAACTCCCAACTGTTCCGGGTGAAGCCGACCCAACTGAGAAATCATCTCCTCCGTTAGTCCGTCGGCAAGGTACTCCTGTTTGGGGTCGCCAGTGAGATTCTGGAAGGGCAACACGGCCAGCATGATTTTTTCCGATCTTGGCGGCGGCGCAGCCCGAAAACGCCGCCAGGAAGAATAGCTCGCGACTACCAAAGCAACTGCAAACGCGGTCAAAACCGCAGCTATCGGCCACCGACTTCCTCGTTTAGGAATTGCTGCGTTAGCCGTTGGCGACTCGAGGACGTTGGGAGCATCAGCTGGCGAGTCCTGGTGGCCGGCTTTCGCTTCGACGGCAATTCCGGGCGTGGAGACGCCGTCCGTAGGAACTTGTGCCGCAACCCGTTTCGTGACGTCTGGAGTTTCGGCCAGTGCGACATCGGCTGTGAACTGGTACCCCTTTCGGCTAATCGTAACGATCAACCGACTGTCTTCGGAATTGTCAGCCAGCGCTTTGCGTAAATGCGAAATGTATTGCGTCAGATTCCCCTCTTCCACGAAAGTGTCTCCCCATACCGCTTGGAGCAATTCGTCCTTTGTAATCAACCGGTTGGGATTTTGAGCCAGGAAAAGCAGGACGTCGAAGGCCTTCGGAGTGAGGGGGACAGGTGAGTCGTTGCAAGACAGTGTTCGTCTTTGGGGATCTAGCACAAACGGTCCGAAACGGTATAAGTAACTCATTAGCGGGCCATTAGGTCGTTCACGAAACCTCTTCCGAGTTTTTCACCTTTTTTCAGCGATTTCTTGAGGACTTCCAAAAAACCTTTCCTGCAGAATGCGTCGCGTCAGGGTGAGATCGCCCGGCACTTTGAGTCCGCCGCGAACCCCCGGAGCGAATTGTAGGCTTCGTGCAATTTCGCTGCAAGCAGCCGTCTCTGCCAGCAGTTTGTCGGCCGTGGCAGGAAATTGTGGAATCACTCCAAAGGCGTTGAACACAGGAGCTCCCAAGACACAACCATCCTGAAAAAAAAAGGAATAGAAAGGAAGAAATCAAGTGAGTGAAATCAGGAATCTGAATGTATTGAGGGTTCCCAAAGAAACCGACAGCTTCGGTCAAGTGTCGAGCACGAATTCGGATGATTCCCGATTTGCTAGCCTCTCACGCCGCCGCTTTATAGCCGCAGCAGGTCTTGGCGCCGCCACTGCGGTATTTGCTCCGCGCCTCCTCTTTGCACAGGAGACCGGCATCGTTCCGACGATGATCAATGCGGCAGCACGAGCCAAGATTGAAGTTCACCCACTCCATCGCAACATCAGTGTTCTCGAGGGCTCAGGTGGGAATATTGCAGTTCTCCCAGGTAAGGGCGGCAAGCTCCTGGTCGACTCAGGATTCACGGTATCGAGAGCGCGAATTGCGGCAGCTCTCGACGGCTTGAGCTCTGACCCCGTCACACAGCTGATAAACACTCATTGGCACGTCGATCACACAGATGGAAACGCGTGGGTGCATTCGGCAGGAGCAACGATTACAGCGCACGAGAATACGAGAAAGCGTCTTTCGGCCTCAACTCGTGTTGAAGGCTGGAGTTATACCTTCCCGCCTGCGCCAGCCGGCGCAATTCCTACAACCGTGTTTGATGACGAACACCGCGTACATCACAACAACACCCGGATAGCTCTGAGGTATTACGGACCAGCCCACACAGATTGCGATATCTCCGTGCTCTTTGAAGAGGCTGACATTATTCACGTCGGAGACACATGGTGGAACGGCTTTTATCCGTTCATCGACTACTCGACCGGAGGCAGTATCGACGGAATGATCCGTGCAACCGAGAGGAATCTGACCATCGTCACGGATAAGACGATCATCATTCCAGGGCACGGACCTGTAGGGCATAAGGCCGGACTCACCGAATACCACGACATGCTGGTCGCCATTCGGAAAAACGTGGCCGAGCTAAAGAAACTAGGCAAGTCTCTCTCAGAGACGATAGCCGCCAAGCCTACCGATGCCTATGACACCAAGTGGGGTCAATTCCTCATGACGCCAGCAATATTTACCGGGCTCGTTTATTCCGGAGTCTAGTTCCGAAAACTTTACCCAAAAGGAGCAGAACGGATGTCAAACCAACCAACGAAAGGAACTTTGATATGCCTGCTTTAGAAAACCACTTCACGTCGATATTCCAATGAAGCTAGCGGAAGTGAGGGTTGCCTTCAGGCCTTGGCGTTTGAAGAGGATCTGGTCATCTGGATTCACAGCAAGGAGACCCGGGGCACGCTAGTCAGATGGGACAGTCTAACTGCGAAAGGAAACGGTCAAGGCATGAAGTCAAAAGACAAGAGAAATGAAACTTTAGAGCTACATACAGCCCCGGTTCAGCCTCGTGCAGAAAAGCACACGCCGGGTTGCGAAGAAGTCAGGCTCCGTGCCTACGAAATCTATATCGAGCGCGGCGGACTCCTGGGCAATGAACTGGATGATTGGCTGCAAACCGAACGCGAACTCGAGCGTGCCGAGCTGCCCCAAGCACGGCGATTAACTGAGGAACTGAATGAAACGTCGTGACTTCATTAAGGATGCTGCCGTTTCCGCACTCGCTGCTGGTGTCGTATCTCAAACACTGCAACCAAAAGGATTCGCTATGCAAACGTCTTCGACCTCGTCCGCACTCAAAAGGAGCGGAACGGATGTCAAACCAACCAACGAAAGGAACTTTGATATGCCTGCTTTAGAGAAACCACTTCACATCGATATTCCAGTGAAGCTAGCGGAAGTGAAGGTTGCCTTCAGTGTCCCTGCCTTGGCGTTCGAAGGGGATCTGCCGGCTTCTATCTTCCACCTTCAGCTCATCGGGAACGACATCGCCGACTGGAACGCCAAGGCTCAGGTGATTGCGGTCTTTCACACGAATGCTGGCCACGTGACGTTGAACGACAAGGTGTACAACACCGAACGGAATGTGGCAACCGGCAATCCGTACAAAGACCTCGTCTCTGATTTGATGAAACGCGGTGTGCACTTTGAGTTGTGTGGCGCGACGGCGAAGGTTCACAACTGGGGAAACGAAGACGTGCTTCCCGGAATCAAGATCAACACGGATGCCATGGCGAGGATGACGCAGCTCGTTCAGGAAGGGTTCGTAAAAATCTCGGAATGAACCCAAAGGGATCATCGACCCTTGAGTCCAACACTAAAAAATTCAAGACCTCTAAGAGCTATTTCAGGCTGGGCTAAGGCTGCCCTCTCGGAACGACACGAAAGGACAAATCATGGCGATACCGACGCAATTGGCTCTAACACAAGAATTGGACACGAGAATACAGAACCCTGTGTCACGCCAATTTGCGGACGCAGAGCTACAAAACGGCGCGGGCCAGAATGAAGAAGCCACGCTCGTCCTTGCCGCCAAATGTGGAGATGGACACGCATTTGAAGTTCTCCTCAGGCGTTACCAACGAAGGACTCTTGCCGTCGTGCGACGCTTCACCCGTATCCAAGAAGACGCAGAGGACATCGTCCAGCAGAGTTTCCACAAGGCTTTCGTTCACTTGCACAAATTCGAAGGGAAGTCTTCCTTCTCCACGTGGTTAACACGGATCGCCATCAACGAAGCCCTTATGCTGCTGCGCAGAGGTCGCGGCCTACGGGAGGTATCGATCGAGGATTTAAGCGGCAATGAAGAAACCGCACTCGGGCTAGAAATCCCGGATTCGCGCGCTGGCCCTGAGAGTGCCTTTCTACAGGACGAACGGAACCGAATTCTATACGCGGCAATGGATAAGTTGACGCCGGGAATACGAACTGCAATCGAGCTGCGAGAACTTGGCGAATTGTCCACAAAAGAAGCAGCTCGCGTCATGGGCCTCACGGTCTCAGCAGTGAAGGCCCGCGTCTTCCATGGCCGGAGGAAACTGCACCGGGTATTGAAGCGCAAGTTCACCAAGATGTACGGGAAAGAGATGTGCGGCGAAAAGGGATACTCGGAGTGCCGCTGCTAATATCGAAAGCGATACAACGGAGAAAGGAAAGGACCCCGATATGACATTGCAGGCCACAGGTAAGAGAAGTGGGACTTTGGAGGTTCGTGCAAACGCCATCCAGTCTGACGCAGAAAATACTTCCG
>Ga0307479_10000830_pt1 | contig 27980 bp, 21 predicted proteins | sample atmos_gasesECM4C_FD_203743 | JGI IMG/M metagenome (GOLD analysis project Ga0307479, IMG submission 203743) | Hardwood forest soil microbial communities from Morgan-Monroe State Forest, Indiana, United States - atmos_gasesECM4C_515 | ecosystem: Environmental > Terrestrial > Soil > Temperate... | reverse complement strand
ACGCCGACGCCCGCGACGCCGACGCCCTCGACGCCGCGCCGGGCTCAAACCTCGTAGCGCAGGGCGACGTTGGGATCGATGTCCATGGCGCGCTGGCCGGGCACCAGGCAGGCCACCAGCGCCACCACCGCCAGGCCCGCCGCCACCGCCGTGAACACCGTGGGATCGCCGGGCTCGACCTGGAACAGGATGGCGGCCACCCCGCGCGACGCGCCGATCGCCGCCGGCACGCCGAGCGCCAGCCCGAACCCCAGCTGCAGGGCGCCCTGGCGCAGCAGCATGCGCAGCACGTCGGCGCGCTGCGCGCCGAGCGCCATGCGCAGGCCGATCTCGTGGGTGCGCCGCTGGACCGAGAAGGCGATGACCCCGTAGATGCCGACCGCGGCGAGCACCAGGGCGCTCGCGCCGAAGATGGCGAACACCATGCCGAACAGGTCGGTCCAGAAGCGGTCCAGCGCCACCCCCTCCTCGACCGTCCTGACGAAGTAGATGGGAGTGTCCTTGTCGAGCGCCGCGACCTGCGCGCGCACCATCGGCACCAGCGACAACGGCTCCCGGGGAGTGCGGATGACGTAGCTCAGCCGTATCGCCCCGACCTGCGTCAAGGGCAGGAAGAAGCCGTCGGGCTTCTTCTCGGTCTCATGGCTGAAGCCATAGAGCCTCACGTCGGGGATGACGCCGACGACCGTCCGCCAGGGCTCGTCGCCGCCGGTCTTGGCCAGCCGGATCCGCTTGCCGAGCGGGTCCTCTCGCGGCCACATCTTGCGCGCCAGGCTCTGGTCGACGATGGCGACCGGCTGCGAGGTGGCGGTGTCCAGGCGCTCGAACTCCCGCCCGGCCACGAGCTTCACGCCGAGCGCGGCGAAGAGGCCCTCGGAGGCCACGTCGCTGTGGGCCACCGGATAGTCGGCGTCGGTGGCGTACGCCCGCCCTTCGACGGCGTAGGGCGCGCTCTCCCAGTTGGCGCCGGGCACGGTGGTGCTGGCGCCGGCGGCGGCGACCCCTGGCTGCTCGCGCAGGCGCTCGAGCAGGCGCTGATAAAAGGCGCCGCGATCGGCCGGCCGTGGATGGTTGGCCTCGAACACCGGCACCCGGACGGTGAGCAGATGACTGCTGGTGAAGCCCAGGGGGGCGGAGCGGGCGGCCCAGATGCTCTTGACCATCAGCCCGGTGGCCACCAGCAGGGCGCAGGAGAGCGCCAGCTCGGCCACCACCACGGTGCGGCTGAACCAGCCGAGGCGCAGGCTGGTCGAGCCGCGGCCCTCGTCCTTGAGCACCTCGCTCAGCTGCGTGCGCGACACCTGCAGCGCCGGCACCAGGCCCGAGATCACCGCCGCCGCGAGCGTCGCGCCGAGCGCGAAGAGCAGTGCCGGCAGGTCGAGGGCGATGTGGATCCACGCCGGCGGCCTCATCGCCAGGATGGCGCGGTTGAACAGCGCGATCCCTTCCCAGGCCAGGACCAGGCCGGCCGCGGTCCCCAGCACCGCCAGGAGCAGGCTCTCGGTCAAGATCTGGCCGATCACCTGCCGGCGGGCCGCGCCGAGCGCGGTGCGGATGGCGATCTCGCGGGTGCGTTGGGCGGCGCGCGACATGGTCAGGCTGGCGACGTTGATGCAGGCGATGAGCAGCACGCAGCAGACGCTGCCGAGCATGGTGTAGAGCAGGTACCTGGCCCCCTTGTCCATGAAGCGGTTCATGATCGGCTCGGCGGTGGCGGTGAAGCCGCGGTTGGTGCGCGGGAACTCGACAGCCAGCGATCTGGCGATCGCCGCCATCTCTGCCGCCGCCTGGTCCGGTGTCACCCCCGGCCGCAGCCGCCCGAAGACCCCGAAGGTCTCGCCCTGGCCGCGCGGCGTCTTTTCCGGATCGAGCAACAGCGGCGTCCACAGCTGCTCGTTGAACGGGAAGCGGAAGTCCGGCTGCATGACGCCGACGACCGTCGTCTGCTGGCCGTTGACCCGCACCGCCTTGCCGACGATCCCGGGGTCGCCGTTGTAGTGGTCCCGCCACAGCCGGTGGCTGAGCAGCGTCACCGGCGGCGCGCCGGGGCGGTCCTCGCCCTGGCGGAAGCCGCGCCCGAGCCGCGGCTTGACCCGCAGCAGGTCGAGCGCATTGGCGGTCAGGGCGCCGCCGTCCAGCCGCTCGGGCCGGTCGTCGCCGCTCACCGTGACGGTGCCGCTGGTGTACCCGCCCAGCCCCTCCAAGGACCGCTGGCGGCGGCACCAATCGAGGTAGTCGTGCACCGTCACTCCCTGGTAGAGGAGGTTGCGCGCGGGGTTCTGCGTGGCGACGTCGACCAGGCGCTCGGCATGCGGGTAGGGGAGGCCGCGCCAAAGGACGCCGTAGACGATGCTGAACGCCGCGGTGGTCAACCCGACGCCGAGGCTCAAGGCGATCGCCGCCGCCACTGTGTGCCCGGGCGCCTTGGCCAGCATGCGCCCGCCGTACCGGATGTCACGCCAGAACGAAGCCATCTGCGCTCTCCTCTCCCGTCGCTCCTCGTCATTGTCAGTACGATGCCGCGCGCGGAAAGGTTCCACGCGCGGCCGCGGGCGCTGCCGCGGCGCCGATCAGGCGTCGTAGCGCAGGGCGACTCCCGGGTCCACGTCCATCGCCCGCTGGCCGGGCACCAGGCAGGCGACCAGCGCCACCAGCGACAGGCCGGCCGCCACCATCAGGAACACGGCGGGATCGCCGGGCGCCACCCGGAAGAGCATGCCGGCCAGCCCGTGCGCCGTGGCGATCGCCGCCGGCAGGCCGAGCGCCAGCCCGAGACCGAGCTGCGCGGCGCCTTGCCGCAGCAGCAGGCGCAGCACCTGGCCGCGCTGCGCGCCGAGCGCCATGCGCAGCCCGATCTCCTGGGTGCGGCGCGCCACCGAGAAGGCGATGACGCCGTAGATGCCGACCGCGGCGAGGAGCAGGGCGGCGAGGCCGAAGACGGCGAACACGGCGCCGAAGAGGTCGGTCCAGAAGCGGTCCAGCGCGAGCGCCTCCTCCATGGTCCTGACGAAGTAGATGGGCGTGTCCTTGTCGAGCGCCGCCACCGCGGCGCGCACCGCGGGCACCAACGACAGCGGCTCGCGGCGGCAGCGGAGGACGAAGCTCAGCCGCTCCGGCCCGGCCTGCGTCACCGGCAGGAAGAAGCCCTCGGGCTTCCTGTCCGTTGCCGGATCGACGCCGTAGAGCCTGAGGTCGGGCAGCACGCCGACGACGGTCCGCCAGGGCTCGTCGCGCGCCGCCCTGGCCAGCCGGAAGCGCTTGCCGAGCGGGTCCTCTCCCGGCCACGTCTTGCGCGCCAGGCTCTGGTTGACGATCGCCACCGGCTGCGACGAGGCGGTGTCCAGGCGCTCGAACTCGCGCCCGGCCAGCGGCTTCACGCCGAGGGCGGCGAAGAGCCCCTCCGAGACCACGTCGGCGTGGACCACCGGATAGTCGGCGTCGGCGGCATAGGCGCGGCCATCGACGGCGAAGGGCGCGTCGTCGCCGGCGACGCTGGGCAGGGTGGTGGTGGCGCCCGCCGCCTCGACACCCGGCAGCTCCCGCAGGCGCTCGAGCAGGCGCTGGTAGAAGGCGCCACGGTCGAGCGGCCGGGGATAGTTGGCGGCAAAGAGAGGCACCCGCACGGTCAGCAGGCGGTCGGTCGCGAAGCCCAGGCGGGCGGAGCGGACGAGGACGATGCTCTTGACCATCAGGCCGGTGCCGACGAGGAGGGCGCACGACAGCGCCAGCTCGGCCACCACCACCACGCGGCTGAGCCAGCCGAGCCGCAGGCTGGTCGAGCCGCGCCCCTCGTCCTTGAGCACCTCGTCGAGCCGCGTCCGCGAGACCGCGAGCGCCGGCACCAGGCCCGAGAGCACCGCCGCCGCGAGCGTGGCGGCGAGCGCGACGAGCAGCGCCGGCGGATCGAGGGCGATGCGGATCCAGCCCGGCGGGTTCTGGGCGACGATCGCGGCGTTGACCGACGCGATCCCCGCTTGCGCCAGGCCCAGCCCGCCGGCGGCTCCCAGGAGAGCCAGGATCAGGCTCTCGGTCAAGACCTGTCCGATCACCTGGCGGCGCGCGGCGCCCAGCGCCACGCGGATCGCCATCTCGCGGGTGCGCCGGGTGGCGCGGCTCATGATCAGGCCGGCGACGTTGATGCAGGCGATGAGCAGCACGCAGCCGACGGCGCCGAGCATCGTGTAGCACATGTAGCGGAACGGCTTTCCCAGGAAGTCGTCGATCATCGGCTCGACGGTGGCGGAGAGGCCGCGATTGGTGCGTGGGTGCTCGGCGGCGAGCGCGCCGGCGATCGCCGCCATCTCGGCGCCGGCCCGGTCCGGCGTCACCCCCGGACGCAAGCGGCCGAAGACGCCGAAGGCCTCGCCCTTGCCGCGCTCGGCCTTGCCCGGGTCGAGCGGCAGCGGCATCCACAGCTGCTCGCTGACCGGGAACCGGAACGCCGGAGGCATGACGCCGATCACCGTCGCCTGCCGGCCGTTGACCCGCACCGCCTTGCCGACGACGTTCCGGTCGCCGCCGAAGTGATCCCGCCATAGCCGGTAGCCGAGCAGCGCCACCGGCGCGGCGCCTGGACGGTCCTCGCCGGGACGGAAGCCCCGCCCGAGCAGCGGCTTCACTCCCAGCAGGCCGAGCGCGTTGGCGGTCAGGGCGCTGCCCGCCAGGCGCTCGGGCCGGTTGTCGCCGCTCACCGTGACGGTGGCGCGATTGAATCCAGCCAGCCCCTCGAACGACCGCTGGCGGCGGCACCAGTCGAGATAGTCGTGGAGGTCGACCGGCTGGTCGAAGAGGTCGCGCGCCGGGGCCTGGACCTGCACCTGCATCAGGCGCTCCGAGTGCGGGTAGGGCAGGCCGCGCCACATGACGCCGTAGACGATGCTGAACATGGCGGTGGTCAGGCCGATGCCGAGGCTCAGCGCGACCGCCGCCGCCAGCGTGTGGCCGGGCGCCTTGGCCAGCATGCGCGCGCCGTACCGGAGATTGCGCCAGAACGAAGCCATCACGCCCCCTTTTTTTCCAAGGCCTCGCCGCCCGGGCGGCGGCCCGCTTGGTGTCTCAACTGGACCTACGCGCGGAGGAGAGGAAATGTTCCACGCCGGCAGGCGCGGGCCAGGGAGACGCTAAGCTAAGGAGCGAAGGAGATCACGGCCGTGCGCTTGCCGCGCACGCGCGTCTCGCGCAGGCGGGCGCCGCCGAGGCGGCGGTCGCTTTCGACCGGCGAGCGGGCGAGGAGGGCCCGCGTCGCGGCCGCGTCGCGCGGCTCCACCACGTAGAGCTCGGTCGTGCGCAGCAGGAGGAGGAGGTAGAGCTCCACCGGATCGCCAGCGGCGGCCGAGGTGGGCGTCGCCGGCGCGGCGGCGGCGCGCGGGAAGAGAGCGACGTAGGCGTTGCCGCGTCCCACCCAGGCGGCGATCGCGGCGGCCTCGGCGGCGGCGCGGGCCGGCGCGCCGGATGCCGGCGGTCCGGGGTGCCGCAGCAGCCGCGGGTCGAGCGGACGGTCGCCGGGTGTGACCAGCAGCCAGCTGCCGGCGAGCGCCGTTGGCTCGACGCGGTAGACCGTGTAGTCGCGGGTGAGCTGGGCCGGCGGCGACACCGCGAGCAGCGGCCAGTAGGAAGCGAGCATGGCCCTGGGGACGAAGCGGACGGGCTTGCGCAGCGCGTTCGACAGCCGGGTGAGGGTGCGGTAGCGTCCGCCGCCGTCCTCGGGATTGTCGTATAGGTAGAGCGCGGCGCCCGCGGCGGCGAAGAGCGCCGGGTCAGGGCGGGCCTCGCCGCGCGGCCGCTCGGACCAGGCGACGGCGGCGCGGCCGAAGGTGCTGGCGCGGGCCATCTCGGCGGGGGCGAGCCTGGCGACGGCGGGCGCGGGGACCCGCGCGCTGGCTGCGGCGCCGGCGGAGGCGCTCGCCGGACCGCCGGTGACGCTGGCATGGACGGCGAGCGGCGGCAGCGGCCAGAGGGCCGCCCAGGAGCCGTCGCGAGCGGGCTCGGGGAGGGGGAGCGCGGCGGCGCCGATCGCCAGCGCCGACGCCGCGGCGAAGCCGATGCGGCCGGCCGGGCGGGGATGCGCGGCGAGCGGCGCCAGCGCCCGAGCGATCAGCAGCCCCGCGGGCCAGGCGGCATAGACCAGGAAGCGCTTGGCGTCCCAGAGATAGCAGCAGGCGAAGAACCCGAGCGCTGCCGCGAACAGCAGGAGGGCGAACAGGCTCGCGCCCGGCTCCGCCGGCGCCGGGCCCCCCTGCGGCATCGCGCTCGGGCGGTTGCCACCCCGGCGCGCGCGCCAGGCGCCGCGAACGGCCAGGGCGATGCCGGCGGCGAGCAGCAGGCAGGCCGGCAGGCCGAGCAGCGAGAGGAGGCTCCAGAGGTAGAAGCGCAGCGAGGTCAGGTGGAAGCCGAGGAGCCGCCAGGGGTCAATCAGGGAATCACCCCAGGCGGCGAAGGCGATGCGCCGGACGAGCATCCAGGCGCCCAGGCAGGCGCCCATGAGCGCGGCGCCGATCCAGGGCCAGGGTGTCGCCAGCGCGCCGCGTCGTGAGTCCAGTTTGCGGGGCGCCATGGCCAGAGCCGCGCCGGCCGCCAGCGGCAGCACCAGGGCCGCCGGCTGGGTGAGGGCGGAGAGGCCGCCGAGCAGGCCGCTCCAGGCGTAGCGCCGCGGACGATCGCCGGCGGTCAGAAAGGCGCGGGCGCTCCACAGCAGCAGGCACGAGGCCGGGACGTCCGCCATGAGGTCCAGGGCGAACCCTTGCAGCGAGTAGTCGGCGAGCAGCAGCAGGGCGGCGGCGAAGGCGGCGGCGGGCGGAAACAGCCGCGCCGCCAGGGAATGGAAGCCCAGGACGGTCGCGAGGAAGAAGAGCAGGCCGGCGAGCGGCCACCAGCGCAGGCACCCCAGCCGGTCGAGCAGGGCCAGCGCCAGCGGCAGCAGCGGCGGGCGGCCCGAGTAGCGCACGTCGTGCCCGGCGAAGAAGAGCCCGTTGGCGAGCCAGTCGTGGGAATCGCCGTCGACGAACGGGTAGTCGAGATCGAGGTCCTGGTAGAGCAGATGCGGAGCGAGCGCCGCAAAGGCCGCCAGGCAGAGCGCGGCGAGCGCCCAGACCGGCCATCGCGCCGGCAGCGCCTGGCCGGCCTGGCCCGCGGGCCGCCGGCCGGCGTCATCCCGTGGGGGGCTCGTCGCGCTCGTCATCGCCGCCTGCCGCCGCCGTCAGCGCGCGGCCACCGGCAGGAGGCGGTAGACGCGGTCGCCGCCGCCGGCATAGACGAGCTCGCCGTTGCCGGAGGCTGACCAGCGGTCGAGCTCCAGGCGCTGCCAGAGCGGCAGCTCGAAGCGATGGATGAGGATGTGGCTGACGCCCCAGCGCTCGAGGCGCGCCAGCGCCTCCCCCTCGGGCGCGGGTTTGCAGCAGTGCTGGCGGAGCCACAGCTGGGCGGGCGGGATGTGGGCGCTGAAGCCGTTGACCAGCGGCCGCCAGTGCAGGGTCCCGTAGTACATGTAGGTCGAGTTGACGAGGTACGAGTCGGGCCGCTCGGGGTCGTTGAGCGGCAGCTCGAGCAGGGCGTGGACGTCCGGCTGATCGGCGATCCACGAGTAGACGTCCGGGAAGTCGTCCTCGTCCTCGAGCTCGGTCCAGCTGAGCGGCCGCGGGCAGGCCTCGACCAGCAGCAGCGCCGCGGCGATGGCCGCGAGCGCCACCCGGCGCCGGCCCGTCCACGCCGGGCGCGCGGCGGCAGCTGCCGGCGAGAGCGCGGGCGCCGCCGCCGCCGGATGCGCCCAGAGGATCGGCGGCGGGTCGCGGAGGAAAGGCGCCGGCGGCCACGGGACCACCTCCGCGCCGGCGGCCTCAGGCGGCGCGGCGGTGGCCGCGGGCGTCCGCCCAGCGATCCGGCGGTCGAGCGCGCCGGCGGCCAGCCAGGCGATGACGAAGGAGGTGAAGGCCGTAAAGCGTGCCGGCACGCGCATCGAGGCGAGCCCGGGCAGCACCCGCGCCACCTGGTCGAAGACGATGGGGAACGACAGCGCGGCGGTGGCGGCGCCCGCCGCCAGCAGGCCGCGCGGCCATGGGTCGATCTCCCCCCAGCGCAGCGGCCAGCCGCCGAGCCAGCGCCGGCGCAGGGCCAACCAGCCGCCGATGCCGAGCACCACCAGCACCAGTGGCAGGCGGTAGGTGTGCGTCGCCCACGACGGCAGCGTCGTGAAGTGCGCCGCCTGTGCGGTCGGCAGGCTCCAGGTGCGCGCCTCGCCCAGCAGCCAGCCGACGGCCGCCGCCGCCAGCAGGCCGGCGAGGGCGACGCGTCGCCCCGCCGTGAGCACCACGGCCGCCGCCGGACGGCGGCGGTAGCGCCGCCAGAGGTCGCGGGCGCCGAGCAGCGCCAGGCCGCCGGCCACCCAGCCGGGGAAGAGCGCGTTCTCGGGACGGTAGAGGGAGTCCGGCAGCAGCCCGGAGTAGAGGTTCCAGTGGGACGGCGTCAGGAACGACAGCGCGCTGGCGCCCCACGTCCGCAGCACTCCCGGCCCCCAAGTCAGGCCGGCCTCGCGCCCCACCAGCCAGTACTTGCCGAACAGGGCGGTGGCCGCGGTGGCGGCGATCAGGCCGGTGCCGCCGAGCAGCGGCAGCACGGCGCGCCAGCGGCCGTCGCGGCGCAGCCCGGGGAGGCGGTTGGCGAGCAGCACCGCCAGCGGGACGTGGATCATGTAGGCGAGATAGCAGCCGCCGGAGAGGTGGAGCAGGTAGCAGCCGAGGAAGAGCGCCGCGCGGCGGCGGCTGGGGCTCGCGAGCAGGCGGTCGAAGCTCCACAGGGTGACCGGGATGAGCTGCATGAGCAGCACCTGCAGGTGGGAGAGCTGGTCCCAGCGGAAGGGCGAGAAGGCGTACATGGCGCCGCCCAGCCAGGCGGCAACCCAGCCGAGCCCGCCGCGGCGCAGGACGAAGCAGGCGGTGAGCCCGGTCCCGGCGAACGACGACCACAACAGGAAGTTGAAGGCGGGGATCCAGCGCGGCAGCCCGGCGGGCGTCAGGGAGGCCATGGCCCCCGCCAGCAGCCCCGGCCCCAGCAGGTGATCGGAGTAGGCGAGCACGCCGCGCGCCGGATAGAAGAAGGGCGCGTCCCAGAAGCCCGCGAAGCCGCGGTGCGCCTCGTGCGCCGCCCACTTCAAGAGATAGAAGTTGAACAGCGGATCGCCGAGGTCCGGCGCGATGTGCGTGCCGAAGACCCGCCAGATGGGATGCAGGTAGAGCGCCGCCAGCACGCCATAGGCGGCCAGCGCTACGGCCAGGCGCCACGTCTCGCCGGCCAGGCCTCGGCGCGCCCCGCTCACGGCGGTCGGCCCGCCGCCGCCGTCCGCTTCGCCGCCGCCGTCCGGCCGCCCCGGCTCGGCGGGTCGTTGCTGGGATCGTGCCGGCAATCAGGAACCGAGGTCCGCCGGGAAGGCGGTCAAGGGCGGCAGCTCGCGGGCGTCTCGCATGCGGCGGCATCTCCTCTCAGCTCCAGCCGCCGACGCCTGCCGGCGACTCCGCGCCATGAAACCGGCGAGGCTCGCGGGAGCCTAGCACGAGGCGCTTGCGGGCCCCGGGGCCGCGCGGTAGGGTACGGCCATGAGAAGCCTGAAAAGCCGGCGCTCTCGCCTCGGCGCGGCCGTGCTCGGCCTCGTCCTGCCGCTCTCCTGGGGAGCCCGCGCCGGCGTCGCCGGCATCGCCTCGAACCTCGCCCCCAGCCCGTCCTCGGCCGTGGCGCCTGGCCAGGGGGCCGCCGCCGCCCCGGCGCCAGCCGCGGGCGCGCCTGCCGCCGCGGGCGCGGCCGCCGCCGCCGCCGCGCCCGGCGAGCCGGCCGAGCCGGCGAAGGCCCTGCCGGCGCCGGCCGACGTCGCGGCGCCGCCGGCGGACGCCGAGGTCACCGCCTTCGGGTTGGCTTCCAAGGTGCTGCAGCCCGGCACCGGCTCCGATCACCCGCTGCCGGCGGACAAGGTCAAGGTCCACTACACCGGCTGGACCACCGACGGGAAGATGTTCGACTCGTCGCTCACCCGCGGCAAGCCGGCGCTCTTCCAGCTCGACAAGGTCATCCCCGGCTGGACGGAGGGGGTGCAGCTCATGGTCGAGAGCGAGAAGCGGCGCTTCTGGATCCCCGAGAAGCTCGCCTACGCCGGCCGTCCGAACCGGCCGCAGGGCATGCTGGTGTTCGACGTCGAGCTGCTCGACATCCTGCACCAGCCGGACGTGCCGCCCGACGTCGCCGCGCCGCCGGCCGACGCCGAGCGCTCCTCCTCGGGTCTGGCCTGGAAGGTGCTGACCCCCGGGCGGGGCAGCCGCCACGTCGCCGCCAACGGCAGGGTGCTCGTGCACTACACCGGCTGGACGACCGACGGAAAGATGTTCGACTCGTCGATCCCCAAGGGCGTGCCGGTGTTCTTCCGTCTCGACCGGGTGATCGCCGGCTGGCGCGAGGGGATCCCGCTGATGGTCGAAGGCGAGACCCGCCGCTTCTGGATTCCCAAGGCGCTGGCCTATCGCGGCGAGCCCGGCAAGCCCGAGGGGATGTTGGTCTTCGACGTCAAGCTGATCAAGATCACCCAGCCCTGAGCTTAGCCGCCACGAGCGCGGCGGCCCGCGCCGCCGCCCAGCTCGCGGTGGCGGAAGCAGCTCACCAGGTGGTCGTTGACCAGGCCGACCGCCTGCATGAAGGCGTAGCAGATGGTGGGGCCGACGAAGCTGAAGCCGCGCGCGCGCAGGTCGCGGCTCAGGGCGCGCGAGTCGGGGGTCTCCGCGGGCAACTCGCTCATCACCCGCCAGCGGTTCTGGCGCGGCTTGCCTCCGGCCCGCTGCCACAGGAAGCTGTCGAAGCTGCCGTGCTCCTCGGCTAGGGCGAGGAAGGCGCGGGCGTTGCGCACCGCCGCCTCGACCTTGAGACGGTTGCGGATGATGCCAGGGTCGGCCAGCGCCCTGGCGACCTGGCGCTCGCCCCAGCGCGCCAGGCGATGCGGATCGAAGCCGGCGAACACCCGCCGGTACTCCTCGCGACGCCGCAGGATGGTGATCCACGACAGGCCCGCCTGGGCGCCCTCGAGGAGCAGCATCTCGAACAGCCCGACGTCGTCGTGGAGCGGCACACCCCACTGGCGGTCGTGGTAGGCGAGGTAGAGCGGATCGGCGCCGGCCCAGGGGCAGCGCGGGCGGTCGGTTGCGCCGGCGGCGCGGTCCTTGCCGGCCACGCCCCCTACCTCTCCCGGCCCGGCGGCTGGTCCTGACCGCTCGGCGGTGGGCTCGGCGGCGGCACCTTGGGTGGCGCCGGCGGCGCCGGTGCCGGGGGCGCGGCGGCGGGCGCCTTGCCTGCCGGGCCGGCCGCGGTTGGCGGAGCGCCCGCGGCGTTGGCGGCGGCGCCGGCGGCGCTGGCCGGCATTGGCTTGCGCGGCAGCATCCCGGGCCGGCTCGCGGCGTCGTAGAGGAAAGACGCGAGCACGACCGACGCCTGCATCAGGTCTTCGCCGTCCAGATGGTCGTAGACGTCGGCGTCGGTGTGATGCGTATGGCTCGAGTAGTCGAGCTCGTCCTGGATGAACTGGAAACCGGGCAGGCCCACGCGGTCGAAGGCGACGTGATCGGTCGCGCCGACGCTGCGCTGGCTGACGGCGGTCGCCCCGAGATCGGCTAAGGGCGCCAGCCAGGCGGCGAAGATCGGCTGCACGGCGGCGTTCTCCTGCGTGGTGATGCCGCGGATCCTGCCGCTGCCGTTGTCGACGTTGAAATAGGCGGACAGCTTCGCGTGCTCCGGCTTCACGGTGAGCGGCCCTTCCGGCTCGGAAAGCCCCGGCGGCCCGGCGGCTGCGGCCCCGGCCGCGCCAGCGGCCCCGGCGGTCATCGGCGGCCGTGACGCGAAGTGCGTTGACACGTAGGCGGTCGAGCCCAGCAGGCCCTCCTCCTCGCCGGTCCACAGCGCCACGCGGACGGTGCGGCGCGGCGCGAGGCGCAGGGCGGCAAGGATGCGCACGGCTTCCATCGCCACGGCGCAGCCGGCGGCGTTGTCGGTGGCGCCGGTGCCGGCGTGCCAGGAGTCGAGGTGCGCCCCGGCCATCACCACCTCGCCGCGCCGGTCGCTGCCGGGGATCTCGGCGACGGTGTTGTAGGCCATCGGGTCGCCGTCCTCGTAGCGCGCCCGCACGTCGATCGCGAGCTCGACCTTCTCCCCGGCGCCGAGCAGCCGCAGCAGGCGGTTGTAGGGCTCGGCGGCCATCACCAGGCCGGTGACCGCCGGCTCGTCGCCCTCCTTGTAGGGACCCCCGCCCATCACCCGGATGAGGCCCCAGGGAAGCGCGCTCGCCTCGATCGACGCCAGCGCCTTCTCCTCGACCAGGAACTTCCGCACCAGGCCGCGCAGCCGGAACCGCTCGCGGCGCTTCTCGCGATCGGCGGCGCTGGGCCCCGCGCCCACCTTGAAGGCGGCGAGCTCGGCCAGCGCCTCGGGGGTGAAGCGCCGCGGCTCCGCCGCCGCCGCCGGCGACAGGTCGCGCGCCTTGTCGAGCAGTACGACCTTGCCGGCCAGCTTGCCGCGGTAGCGGTCGAGGTCGGCGGCGGTTTCGATCGTCGCCTGGACCGCCTCGCCGCGCACCTCGCCCTGGGTGCCCGGCGTCCAGGCCTTGGGCAGCGCCGCCAGCTGCGCCTGCCGCGGCGCCACCATGGCCACCACGGCGCGGCTGAACGACCAGCCGCGTCCGAAAGGCCCCCACGCCTCCAGGTGGGCGTTGGCCAGCCCCCAGCCGGCGAGCTGGCGCCGGGTCCACTCGTTGGCCTCCTTGAGCTGCGCCGTGCCGGTCAACCGCGGGCCGATGCGGTCCGCGAGAAAGGCGGCGGTGGCCAGCGCCTGCGAGCGGTGGAAGCCTTCGTCGCGGATGCGGGTCACGACCGAGAGATCGACGGGCTCGCCGGCGCCGGCGGCGTCGTACCCGCCCGCCACGGCGGGACGATCCTTGGCGTGCGGCCTGGGAAGTGCCAGGGTGGAGCGCCGGCCGGCCAGCGCGAGCAGCGCCGCCGCGGCGGCAAGCAGGGTGAAGACGGCAAATCGCAGGCGGCGCATCGCGGCCCCTCCTTGGCGGGTGTACGGCGCGGCGCGTCATTCTACAGCCATGTATGATGCGGCCAACGACCCCGCGGTACCGTCGAGGTTGCGCGGTTCGGCCATGCCCCGGCGGGCCGCGGCGCGAAGCGCGGGGCCGGGACCTGGAAGGAGACCCCTTACCGCGCCGGCAGGAGCCGGCGGCTGGACTTGGAAAGCATCCGACGATGAGGCCGATCACCGCCGCTGACCTGATGAACCCGAAGGTGCTGGCCGTGCGCGACGACATGACGCTGCGCGAGCTGGCGGCCTTCCTCATCCGCAACCAGATCACCGGCGCGCCGGTCGAGGACGGCGGCGGCCGCCTGGTCGGGGTCGTCTCGACGGTGGACATCGCCGAGGCGGTGCTGACGGGTCAGGGCGAGCGCGAGGTGGACGGCGAGGGGGAGGCCGACGGCGACGGCGAGGGCGAGGGCGAAGGCGAGAGCGACGCGGAGGGCGAGGCCCCGGGGAGGAGCGAGGCCGGGTCCGGGCGTCGGCAGGCGGAACCGAGAACGCCCGGCGGAGCCGCGGCCGGCGGGGGCGGCGGCTTCTTCTCCCTGGACTGGGAAGAGGAGCCGGACGAGGAGGACCTCGACGAGCTGCGCCTGGCGGAGGACGACCTGCTGGTGCGCGACATCATGACCCCGGCCGTCTTCTCGGTGCCCGAGGACGCCACCGTCTCCGAGGTCGCGAGCCGCATGCTCGACAGCCACGTCCACCGCCTGCTGGTGACCCGGGAGGGGAGGCCGGTCGGCATCATCACCACCTCCGACCTCCTCGGGCTGCTGATCGATGAGTGAGCCGCCGCCGCCTTCGCCGGCCGCGCCGACGGCGGACGCTGCGATGGACCGCCTGCTGGCCGGGCTCGCGCCGCCGGAGCGCGAGCTGTTCCGCGGCCTCGACAGCCCGGCCGCCATCCAGGGCTTCCTCGACTCCATCCCGTACAGCGCCGACCCGTTCTACCGCTGCCCGCGGCGGGTGCTCCGCGACCGCCGGGCCCACTGCTTCGACGGCGCGCTGATGGCGGCGGCGGCGCTGCGCCGTCTGGGCTTGCCGCCGCTCGTCGTCGACCTCTACGCGGAGCGCGACGACGACCACATGCTCGCGCTGTGGCAGCGCGACGGCTGTTGGGGAGCGCTGGCGAAGTCCAACTACGTCGGGCTGCGCTTCCGTGAAGCGGTCTACCAGAGCCTGCGCGAGCTGGTGATGTCCTACTTCGAGGATTTCTACAACGTCGAGCGGGAGAAGACGCTGCGCGGGTACACCGTGCCGCTCGACCTGTCACGGCTCGACAGCCTCGACTGGATGGCGGCCGACGCCGGGCTCGAGGAGGTGGCGGCGCGCCTCGACGCTCTCGACCGCACGCCGGTGGTGACCCCTGGCATGGTGGCAGCCCTCTCGCCGCTGGACGCCCGCTCCTTCGAGGCGGGCATGCTGGGGACCGACGCCGCCGGCCTCTACCGGCCGCACTGATTGCGCATGGACCTCAAATAGTTCCCTGGAGCCGCAGCGGTCCGGCTCTCGGCGGATGACAATTGTGCGCTGAAACGCTGACTCCAGTCCGGAATCCAGAACCGCCGGCGGCGACCCCGGGGGTGCGCCGCGCGACCCGAACAACCCGTATCCCAGGAGGTGGCTCGTGCGACAACTTCTTGACAGTGCCGAGGCGCTCCACTACTGTACGCTGCAACCAGCACCGCTGAAGCCGGCTGCAGGACGATTCGAGGGTGAGACGGGCCTTCAATCCTTGCGCGACGACGGGCTCAGGCGACGACCTCCCGAGCGGCGGTTCGCCGTCCCGTCGCCGTCCCGTCCAGGCTCAGGCCCGGCGTCTCGCCGCGCGGCCGGCGGGCGCCCCTCGCGGCCGGAGCCGCGACCGGGAGACCGCGTGAGGCGCGTCGCCTGGTGGCCGGTGCTCGCTCTCGCGGCGGCGGCCCTCGCCCTGGCCACGGCGCCGGCTGCGGCACAGCTGGTGTGGACCTCGGAGGACGGCTACAGCTCGCTCAAGGTCGGCGTGCTGGGCCAGCTCCAGGGCCAGGACATCGATACCGTCAACGGTCAGGACTCGTCCAAGGACCTCTACTTCCGCCGCCTGCGCCTGCTGATGTTCTTCAAGTACGGCGACAAGCTGCAGGTGTTCCTCGACACCGACGATCCCAACCTCGGCAAGGGCAATGCCGACGGCACCAAGAACGTCAACACCTCGATGTACATCCAGGACTTCGTCGTCACCTATGCCTTCGCGCGGGAGTTCCAGCTCGAGGGCGGCGAGATCCTGCTCGTGCAGAGCTACAACCACAACACCAGCTCGGCGCAGCTGATGCCCCTGGACTTCGGCGCCTTCACCTTCACCGAGACCGCCGCCATCCAGGGCAACGTCGGGCGCGACTATGGCGCCCAGGCGCGCGGCTACCTGGCCAGCGATCACCTGGAGTACCGGCTCGGCATCTTCCAGGGCAACCGCGGCAAGAACGAGGTCAACGCCTTCCGCTACGCCGGCCGCCTGTCGCTGTGGGTGTTCGGCCCGCAGACCGGCCTGGTCTACCGCGGCACCTCGCTCGGCAAGACGCAGAGCATGGAGATCGGCGGCAGCTTCGACCGCCAGAAGCAGTACTCCGCCTACACCGGCGACTTCTTCTGGGACCAGCCGGTAGGCAACGGCGACGGCGTCACCTTGCAGTTCGACTACACGAAATGGGACGGCGGCACCTTCCTCCCCGACATCCCCAAGCAGAACACCATGCTGATCGAGGCCGGCTACTACGTGAGCGCGCTCAAGACCCAACCGTTCTTCCAATACAGCAAGGAAGACTTCGAACACCACAGCCACCCGGACCAGAAGCGCACCACCTTCGGCCTGGGCGTCTTCCCCCACGGCCACAACTCCGACGTCAAGTTCGCCTATACGCGGCTGCAGGGAACCGGCCAGGTCAGCCGCAACCAGTATCAGCTCCAGTACCAGGTCTGGATCTGGTAGTCACGTCCCTTTCTATGAGGAGGAGGCATGCCAAAGTCGACGCATGAGATGCTGGAGTCTCCGGACTTCAAGCAGCTGGTCCGCGGCAAATGGACGATCGCGATCATCCTGACCATCCTGCTGTTCGTGGTGTATTACGGGTTCATCCTGTTGGTCGCGGGCAACAAGGCCTTCCTGGCGCAGAAGATCGGCGAGTACACGACGCTCGGCATCCCGATCGGCGTGGGCGTGATCGTCGCCGCCTGGGTGCTCACCGCGATCTACGTCTCCTGGGGCAATCGCGTCCAGGATGCCGAGGTGAGCCGTCTGGTCGACGACCTGCAAAAGTGACCGGAAAGGAGCCGACATGCAAACTGCGCAGACCACGATAGGCACCCCTACGGCCTCCGCCATCATCTTCTTCTTCATCATCGTGGCGGTAACCCTTTACATCACCTATTGGGCCGCCAAGCGCACCCGCTCGACGAAGCAGTTCTATGCCGCCGGGCGCACCATCAGCGGCCTCCAGAACGGCCTCGCCCTGTCCGGTGACTACATGAGCGCGGCGTCGTTCCTGGGCATCGCCGGCATCGTGGCGCTCAAGGGCTACGACGGCATGATCTATGCCACCGGCTGGCTGGTGGGCTGGCCGGCGCTGATCTTCCTGATCGCCGAGCCGCTGCGCAACCTGGGCAAGTACACCTTCGCCGACGTCGTGGCGTTCCGGCTGCGCCAGACGCCGGTGCGCATCGCCGCGGCGATCGGCGGCGTCATCACCGTGCTGACCTACACCATCGCGCAGATGGTGGGAGCGGGCAACCTCATCAAGCTGATGTTCGGCATCGACTACGGGATCGCGGTGCTGATCGTCGGCGCGGTGATGCTGATCTACGTGCTGTTCGGCGGCATGATCGCCACCACCTGGGTGCAGATCGTCAAGGCCGTGCTGCTGCTGGGCGGCGTCACCGTCCTGATGCTGATGGTCCTGGCGCAGTTCGGCTTCAGCCCGGGCGCGCTCTACCAGGCGGTGTCGGAGAAGCTCGGCCAGAAGGCGCTCGAGCCGGGCGGCCTGGTGACCAGCTCGCTCGACGCCGTGTCCCTGGGCCTCGCCCTGATGTTCGGGCTGCTCGGACTGCCGCACATCCTGATGCGCTTCTACACGGTGCCCGACGCCAAGGCGGCGCGCAAGTCGGTGCTCTACGCCACCGGCTTCATCGGCTACTTCTACATCATCATCCCGATCGTCGGCTTCGGCGCCTCGGTGCTGGTCGGCCGCGACGTCATCAGCAAGATCGACAAGGGCGGCAACATGGCGGCGCCGCTGCTCGCCGAGGTGCTGGGCGGCACGCCGTTCCTCGGCTTCATCGCGGCGGTGGCCTTCGCCACCATCCTCGCCGTGGTGTCGGGGCTGACGCTGGCCGGCGCCTCGGCGCTGTCGCACGACATCTTCCTCAACGTGGTGAAGAAGGGCGAGTCCAGCGACGCGGAGCAGGTGCGCGTGGCCAAGATCTCCACCGTGGTGTTCGGCATCATCGCCGTGCTGCTCGGCATCGTGTTCAAGGGCCAGAACGTCGCCTACATGGTGGGCTTGACCTTCGCCGTCGCCTGCAGCGCCAACTTCCCGGCGCTGCTGATGTCGATCATCTGGAAGCGCTTCACCACCGCCGGCGCGGTGTGGTCGATCCTCTCCGGCACCTTCCTGTCGATCTTCCTCATCATCATCAGCCCGACGGTGTGGGTCGACGTGCTGCATCACAAGGAGGCGATCTTCCCGCTGCGCAACGTGGCCATCGTCTCGATGACCGCGGCCTTCGTCATCGGCATCCTGGTCTCGCTCGCCACTCGCGAGCCGTCGGCGGAGGCCAAGTTCGAGGACGAGAAGCTCCGCACCTACCTGGCGGTCGGCGCCGAGTAGGCTGCTCGCGCGCCCAAACACTGCGCCCCGAAAGGGGCGCGCGCCCGGACCACCGCGCCCCGAAAGGGGCGCGCTTACCCAAACGCCGCGCCCCGGAAGGGGCGTGGTTTGTCGACGCCCCGCCCCGCGAGGGCGCGTCGCGTGCCAATGTCAATGTCGATGAGTACGGCCGGTCGGTACGACGGCCGTCCGCTCAAAGCGCCCGCAGGACGGCGGCCGCGCCGCTCCCGGTGACCTCCCCCGGGACATCGGTCTCGAGGCTCCGGATCACTCCGTCCTCGATGATCGCGGCATAGCGCTGCGAGCGGATGCCCATGCCGGCCGCCCGCAGGTCGAGCTCGAGCCCCATGGCGCGCGCCAGCTCGCCGTTGCCGTCCGCCAGCAGCTCGATCTTGGCGCCGGCGCCGCGCTCCCGCGCCCAGGCGCGCAGCACGTGGATGTCGTTGACCGCCGTGCAGGCCACCACGTCGACGCCGCGGGCCTTGATCTCGTCCGCCAGCTCGACGAAGCCCGGGAGGTGCTTGGTCGAGCAGGTCCCGGTGAAGGCGCCCGGCACCCCGAACAGGACCACCTTCTTTCCCCGGCAGAGCTCGGCGGTCGAGACGTCCCGGATACCGTCGTCGGTGACGGTCTTCAGCTTGACGTCCGGAATCCTCTCGCCGATCGCGATCGCCATCGTGTTCGCCCCCCGAAGTGGCTGCGCCGGCCCGCGGGCGGCATGCCCCGGCCGCCCCCTTTCCAACCCGAGCGCCCAGCCGTTTGTTCCGGTCGCCTCTATACTCCTTCGCGATGAGCCCGCGCCGCGCGCCGCCGCCGCCACCCGATCCCGAGACAGGCCAGTGGCGTGGCCGCTCGGTGGCGCGGCGCTTCGTCTCGCCTGACGGTATGACCGTGCTGGTGGGCCGCACCGCCGCCGACAACGACGTCCTGAGCCTGCAGCTGGGCGCGCCGCGCGACTTCTGGCTACATGTCGCCGGCGACTCCGGCTCGCACGTGGTGGTGCGCAACCCGCAGGGTCTCGAGCGGCTGCCGCGCGCGACCGAGCGCTTCGCGGCGGCGCTCGCGGCGCGGTACTCCAAGGCTCGTCGCGGCGGGCGGGTCGCGGTCCACCTCACCACCTGCGCGCAGGTGAGCAAGCCGCGCGGCCTGCCGCCGGGCCAGGTGGTGCTGGGGCGCTACCGCTCGGTGCAGGCGGCGCCGTGGCGCGAGAGCGAGGAGGAAGCCGCCGCTGCGGGCGGGGGCGACGAGGGAAAGGATTCTCCCTTCCCGAGGGAGTGAGAGAGGGCGGGCCGAGCCCGCCGCCGGACGCCGAGGGACCCGGGCTCAGGCGGTCTCGTCCTCTTCGGGGGTGGCTTCTTCGGGGAGGGCGGGGAGCTTTGTCTCGCGAACCGCGCCGCTCCAGTCGATGGTCGGGTCTTCGAGCGGGTTGTCGACGCGCGGGGTGGCGACCTTCTTCTGCTCGCGGCGCTCCTGCCGCTTGGCCAGCTTTTCCTGCGCCTGTTGCATCCGCGCACGCTCACGTTGCCGCCGGGCCATCGATGCCTGATTGGATGCCATCAACCAGTCTCCTGTAGTTCTCCCGCGGCCCGCGGCTCGTGCTGCGGCGACCTCGCGGTGATATGTAGCGCGCGTATCTTACCAGACCGTTGGCCGCAACTGGGCAAGAAAAAGAGGCCCGGCCCGGAACGGCGAGAGGAGCCGCGGGGTCCGCCGACCTCGCGGCTCGCCGCCCCGGGCGCGGGCCGGGGGGAGCGGAGAAGGCTGCGGCAATGGGCTTTTCGGAGAGCCCTCCTCGCAGGGTCGGCCGCGGCTCAGGCCGCCGGCTGCACGATCCCCAGGTACGCGGGTGCCTGGAAGCCCGGGAAGACGGCGCCCAGGTTCCCGTCGAGCAGCCGCCGCTCGACGATCTCCGCCAGCACGGTGCGGAAGTCGGTCGTCACCTGCAGGTCGCCCGGGCTCGCCAGCTGATCGGGCGCCAGCCCCGGCCAGCTGCCATAGACCTTGCCGCCGTTGACGCCCCCGCCGAGCACCAGCATCGAGTTGCCGTGGCCGTGGTCGGTGCCGCCCGAGGCGTTCTCGAGCACCCGCCTGCCGAACTCGCTCATCGTCACCACCAGCACGTGCTTCATCTGGCCGCCGAGGTCGGTGGCGAATGCCGCCAGCCCGCTCGCGAGGTCGCCGAGCAGCCGCGCCTGCGTACCGGTGGCGCCGCCCTGGGAGTGATGGGTGTCCCAGCCGCCGACGTCCACGCAGGCGACCTCGAGCCCCAGGCTGGCGCGGCTCAGCTGCGCCACCTGGCGCAGCGCCATGCCGAACGTCGAGTCGGGGTACTGCGCGCCGTTCTGCGCCTGGTAGGCGAGCGGGTTGGCGGCGGCGAGCGAGGCGATGGCGTCGAGGGTCTCGACCCCCTGGCCGTCCAGCCAGGTGGTGTCCGCATAGAGCGACGCCAGGCTGGCCTGGAAGCTCTGCACCGCGCCGGCGTTGCCGCGCAGGTGAAAGTCGGCGATCGACTGCAGGGCGGTCGCCGGCACCGGGCCGCGCAGCGACGCCTGCAGCAGGGTGCCGAAGCCGACGGCGCGGAACGGCGAGCCGTTGCTGTCGCCCGCGGCGGCCGCCGCCTGCAGGTGGCGGTTGATCCAGCCGGTGGAGAGCGCCTGGCTGCCCGGCGTGCCGCGCTCCATGTAATCCATCGCCTGGAAGTGCGAGTGCGTCGGGTCGGGCGAGCCGGCGGCGTGCACCGCCGCCAGCAGCTTGTCGTCGTAGAGCGGCTTGAGCGGCGCCAGGGCGGGGTGGAGGGCGAAGAAGCCGTCGAGGTCGATGGCCGCGTTGGCGCCGCCGGCCGAGGGCTCCGGGATGGCGATGGTCGGGCGGTTGCCGTAGTAGGCGCTGTCGCCGACCGGCACGATGCTGTTGAGGCCGTCGGCGGCGCCGCGCTGGAAGACGCAGACCAGGACGTCGCGCTGCGCCGCCGCCGCCTGGCGGTCGGGCGCGGTGGAGAAGGCCAGGCGCGGGAACCAGGCGGGCAGCGACAGCCCGCCCAGCGCTTTGAGGAAGCTGCGGCGGTCGAAGGGTCTCATGGCTCGTGGGCTCCTTGCGCCTCAGCGCCACTGGAAGTAGGGGGAATCCAGGATGAGGGCGACCAGGCCCGGCAGCTTCGCCTTGACCTGCGCCGGCGGCAGCGCCGCTCGCGCCGGCTGGCCGCCGGCGGCATAGGCGATCAGCTTGTCGCGGTCGGCGGCGAGCAGTGGCCGCGCCACCAGGCGCGCGGTGAACAGGTCGACGAGCTGCGCCGCGCTGCTGCCCGGCGCGACGGTGAGGTCGGCGGTCACGCCCGGCAGCGCGTTGGCGCCCAGCGCCAGCCCGAGGTTCCAGCGGCCGAGCATGCCGTTGGTGTTCGCCCAGGCGGCGTTGGCGTCGGGGTAGCCGTTCGGCGGCTGCCAGTTGAAGGGCACCTGCCCCATCAGGTGCAGGACCCCGGCCAGCGAGGCGAGGCCGCCTTCGCCGAGCTGGGGATCGAGCGCCCGCACCGCCGCCACCGCCGCCTCGAACGGCCGCCGCAGCTTCTGATCGGCGGCGGCGCGGAAATCGGCCGAGGTCAGGATGCTGCGCATCACCTCGCGGATGTCGCCGCCGGTCGCGGTGAAGGTCGCCGCGGTGGCGTTGACCAGCGCGGCGCTCGGGGTGTCGGAGACGAAGCGGACGCAGAGCTTGCCGGCGATGTGGGCGGCGGTGGCCGGATGGCCGGCGCAGATCGCCAGCACCCGGGACCCCTGCCCCATGCCCTGGCCCGCCGGGATGGCCTGCCCGAGGAAGGTGTGGGCGCTGTCGTCGTGCGTCTTGGGGTTGAACCTGAAGGTGCCGCGGTCGCCGCCGGTCGGCTGGATGGTCCAGCCGGTGAAGCAGCGCGCCACCTCCTCGACGTCCTGCTGGGTCTGGCCGCCGTTCAGCCCGAGGGTGTGCAGCTCCATCATCTCGCGCGCGTAGTTCTCGTTCGGCCCCGCCTTGGTGTTCGAGGCGTTGTCGAGGTAGCTCAGCATGGCGGGGCTCGCCGCCGAGGCGGCCAGCAGGTCGCCGAACTTGCCCAGCGCGAAGGGACGGATGACCGCGCGGTCGTCCACCGTCTTGAGCCAGAAGTCCAGCTTCTCGTAGATGTAGACGTTGAAGTGGTTGGTCCAGAAGTCGACCATCAGCTCGAGCAGCTGCCGCTTGCTGTAGATGGCGCGCAGGATGGCGGCAGCGATCAGCTCGCCGGCGACCGTCTTCTTGTCCATCGCGAGCAGCCGGGCCGGCCGCATGGCCAGCGTCGGGAAGGCGCCCAGCGCGGCGTCCAACGCCGAGTCGTCGATCTGCTCGGGGTCGAGCTGGTCCTCGATGAAGCCGTTCCAGCCGAGCCGCGCGGCGTGCGCCAGGTCGGCGGCCTGCTGCCCGAAGGTCAGCCGGTTGACGAGGTAGACGTTGGGGTCAGGCGCCGGCAGCCCGGAGGAGAGGGCCGGAGCTCCCTGAGCGGCGGCGACGGCCTGCCGGGTCCGGCCGGCGGCGGCCTGCTGGGTCCGGCCGACAGCGGCCGCGGCCGGAGCGCCCGCCGCGGCCCAGGCAGTGAGCGGCAGGTCCGGGCGGGCGCCGGCGAAGAGCGGGTCCGCTGCCGCTGCCGCGGCGGTGATCCCGGCGATGGCGGCGACGGCCGGTCCGGAGGCCGCCGCGGCGGCCGCGGCGCCGGCGCCGGCACTGAAGAGGGACCTGCGGCTCAGCAGCCGACCGTCGGTCGCGGCTGAGCCCGCGGGATGAAACCGCCGCGCCTCCTGCGGCGGGTTTCCGGGAAGGCTTTCGGGCACGTGGGCACCTCCTGCAAGGCGAGCCGGTCTGCCAGGAGGAACCCGCGGCCGCGCGGCTTCTTGCGGCCACCGATCGATCTTTGCGCATTCTTTGTGACATTTGTCACACCGCGGGCGCCCGCCGCGGCAGGTTGCCGGGCGGCGGGGGCCTCGAAGGTATGCTCTTGGCGGGGCGCTACGACTTCGGCGGCGGCGGCTTGAGCACGGCGGCGACAGGCAGGGAGCGGGCGCCGTTGCGACCGACCGAGCGCACCGCGAAGAAGTGGTTGTCGGTCGACACGCCGGTCAGGATCGCCTCGACCTCCACCTTGCCGGCGGCGCTCGGTGGAGCGTGCGAGAGGCCGGCCGCGGGCGGCACCCCTTCGTAGACCGACCAGTGCGGCTCGGTCGTCTCGCGCCACAGCACCTCGAAGCCGGCGCGCTCCGCATCGCTCGGCGCCTCCCAGGAGAGGTGGGCATTGGCCGTGACGCCGCCCGAGAGGGTGACCTCGCGCGGAGGCGCCGGCGCCAGCGCCAGCTGCCGCAGCGCCTCGGCGTTGATGCGCGCCACGTCCCCGAGGAACGGGAAGCTCATGAACTTCACCAGGTCGCCGTACTCGCGCCCGTTCTCGACCCGCGGCGTCTGGTGCTCGTGGGCGTAGTCCTCGAGCGGCTCGGTGAAGCGCACCGCGGGCAGCCCGGCTTCCACGAACGGCCGGTGGTCGCCGCCACGCCCCAGGCGGTCGAGGCGGAAGACCAGCCGCACCGCGCCGGCGCCCGCGATCTCCTCGACCGCTCGCGCCAGGTCGCGCGACGGCGAATCGACGCCGTCCGGGCCGCCGCCCGAGAACAGCCGCACCCGATGGGGAGCGCCGGGGGCGAAGTCGGCGCCGACGATGTCGTTGTCCAGGAAGCCGCCGACGGTGAAGCCGTTGGTCTTCAGGTAATCGCGCAGGCGCGTGCCGCCGAGCAGCCCCTGCTCCTCGCCCGAGACCGCCGCGAACAGCAGCGTCGCTCGGTAGCGCTTGCCGGGGTCGCCGGCGAGCAGGCGGGCGCACTCGAGCGCCACCGCCACGCCGGAGGCGTCGTCGTCGGCGCCCGGCGCGTCGGCGACCGGGTCGGTCGCCGAGGACGGGATCGAGTCGTAGTGGCCGGAGACCAGGAACACGGTCCGCGCCAGCGCCTCGTCGCTGCCGGGCAGGATCGCCAGCACGTTCTCGAGGTGGGCGGGCTTGCCGCCGGTGCGCGGGCTCTCCGCCTCGAAGCGGTCCACCCGCACCTGCAGCCGGTCGCCGCTGGCCCGCGCGATCGCCCGGAAACGCGCCAGCACCCGGTCGCGGCCGCAGCCAATGCCGCGCCTCGGATCGGTCCACGACGACAGCGACTGCCGCGTACCGCACTCCGCCAGCTCCTCGACGATCGCGCGCAGCGCCGCCTCGTCCACCGCGCCGCGCTGGATGCTGCCCGCCGGCGCCGCCGGCACCAGCAACCGCTCCGCCGGCGGCCTCCCCGCGGCCGGCTCCGCCGGATCGCGCGCGGGACCGCCGGGTGCCCCGGCGGCCGTCGACAGCACCGCCAGGGCCGTGGTCAGCACCGCGGCCAGGAGTGCGCCGCGGCCGCTACGATCCCTGACGCACCCTTCGGCGTCGCCCCCCCGCCACGCCCGCCATGACCGCTGCTGCATGAGGCCCTCCTTATGCCTGGTCCAGGTCGCCAATCATGAGGAATCCACGAAGCGGGCGCAAGCGCAGCGGCGGGCAACCTTGACCTCCGCCTCGGCGCAGTCCATGCTTCAGCCATGGATACAAAGACCATTGAGCTCGACGCCGAAGCCTATGAGGCGCTGGCTCGCCAGAAACGGCCTGGCCAGAGCTTCTCCGAGGTGATCAAATCGCACTTCGGCCGACGCGCCTCCGCGGCTGACCTCAGGCAGCTCGCAGCAGAGCTCAAGATCTCCGAGGACACACTCGACGCCATCGAAGACCAGATCCGCGCGCGCAGTGAAAGTCCGGCAACGGCCGCGGACCTGTGATCCATCTCGATACGTCGCTCGTGGTGGATTTTCTGCGCGAGACCTCGCGCGGTGAAGAGGGCTCAGCAACCACCCTGCTGACCTCTCTCCCGCCGGAGGAGCTCGCCATCAGCATCTTCGTGCTGTGCGAGCTTCTCGCCGGTGCGGCGCTGGCGAGCCGTAGCGATGAGGAACGTCAGAAAATCGGGCGCTTCTCTGCCAACCTGCGCATCGCGTATCCGGATGAGGGGTTCGCTGATGAATACGCGAGGATCGTCAGCACGCTCAAGCGCGCCGGTCGCAACCCTCGGGCCATGGATCTTCTCATCGCGACTGCCGCCGTGCGCGCTGGCGCCCGCCTAGTCACCCGCGACCGTAACGACTTTCTCGGTGTACCGGGCCTCGATCTTATCTCGTACTGACAAAGACAGACCGCTCCCTGGACAGGCTTGCCGGACACTTCTCGCCGTCGTTCGGTGGCATTGAGGAGGCATACCTAGTCAGTGAAGACGGTCAACCTCTGCTGACATCCGCGGCGGGAATCTTTCCCACAAGCCCCGGCGCGCTCCCCGGGCCGTGAACCCCACGGCCATCTCTAAGAATCGGTTCGCGCTGGAAGCGCCAACTCAGTTAGAAGCCCCAATAACGAGCCATTTTAACATAAACAACCTGACGCATCGCATGTCGCGATGATGTCACTCGCATACCGCCGACGCGGCTACATAGTGGTCGGCACCTGCTAGCAGTAGGAAGGGCCAGGACTTCCTCTCCCTCCCGATGGATTCCTTCATGGTGTCGCGCGGGCGCCGGGCATCGCGGTGGCCGCAGCCGCGGGCCTCTCGGCGTTGGCGGTGAGGGCGATGAAGGCGGGGTCCTCCTTGAGCGCCGTGAAGACGATGTCCTCGCGGGCTTCCTTCATCTCCTTGGCGCGCACCGCGTCGAAGCGCTCGTAGTCGTAGAAGTGGCGGCGCAGGAGGGCCAGCGCCTGGTCGCGGTGGCCGAGCAGGCAGTGGATCGCCGCCAGGTTGTAGGAGGCGGCGAGCAGGTCCTCGTTGGCGTGCGCGATGCGCAGCGCCTCGTCGCGACGGCCGTCCTCGGCGGTGAAGGCGGCGACGAAGACCTGCGTGTAGGGGTCGTCGGGGTCGAGCGCCAGCGCCTTCTCGGCGAAGCCCTGCGCCTTCTCGACCTGGCCCTCGGAGTTCCAGTACACCGCCAGGTTGCGGTAGGCGAGCGGCAGCGGCCAGGTGGCGACCGACTGCTCGATCAGCCCCACGCCGCGGGCGAAGTCGCCGTCGTGGATGGTCATCTTGCCCAGGCCGTGCAGCGCCACCGCCCGCGAGATGGGATCGGCCGGCATGGCAAGGATCTGCGCGAAGGTGCGGCGCGCCGCCACCCAATCGCCGGTGTGGTGGCGGTAGAGCTCGCCGAGATAGCGCAGCGGCACCGGGTCTGCCGGGTCGAGGCGGTGGGCGCGCGTATAGAGGTCGCGCGCGCGGAGGTAGCGGCCGGCGTCCTCGGCCGCGAGGCCCGCGTTCATTACGCGCTCGATGCGGGCGTCCGCCGCTGCACCGAGCCGCGGCGCGCCGCTCGGCGGTAGCGCCTCGGCCTCCGCCAGCGCCGCCGGCGCTCCGGCCCCTGCCGGCGTCCCCGGCGCGTCGAGCCGGCCCACGGTGTCCGGCGGCACCGGCCGCCCGAGCCTCTTCAGCGCCTCGGCGGCCTTGCGCGGGAGCTTGCCGGGCACCAGGCAGCGCGCCGCCCAGACCTGCTGGTAGAGAGACGCCGCGCCGTCCACGTCGCCGCGCTTCTCCTTGTCGCGGGCGGCGTCCAGCGCCTGGTCGAGCGCCGCCTCGCGGTTCTTGAGCTCGGTCGCCACCAGCTTCTCGACCTGCGCGGCCTTGAGGTGGGCGCTCTTGTCGGCGCCAGCCCGGCCGATCTCCTTGCCGCCGGGCTCCGCCAGCACCACGTACGGGCCGGTGCCCGGGAAGCGGCCGCGCAGCTCGGCGTTGTCCGAGGCCACCAGCGCCAGGGTCACGCAGCGCGCTGTCAGCAGGGTGAGGTCGCGCGACGCCTGCAGATCGGAGGCCTTGGCTTCCTGCTGCGAGGTCGGGAACCAGTACACCACCAGGTTGTCCGCCGGCGCGCCGGCGGGAGCGGCGAGCGGCGCCGGCACCTCGTCGCCGTTGTGCAGCACGTTCCAGGGCACCTGGTACGTCGCTGCCTGCGGCCCCGGCAGGTCGCGGCCGGTGAAGCCGCCGCGCTGGCCGCCGGTGCCGCCGCCCCCGCGGACCCCTCCCATGCCGCCGCCGCCGCCGCCGCCACAGGTCGCCGCCAGCGGCGACGCGGTAAGCGCCGGGACGAGCAGCAGGGCGGACAGGGTGCGAGCGGTGCGGATCATCGAACGGATCTCCTTGACGCCAGGAGCGGTGCGGGCGCCGATGCGCGATCAACAGTATAACGGTACGCCGGGACGGCGGTTCCGGCGCTCGTCGGGGCTTGGGGCGAGGTAAGGCTCGGCGCCGGTTCCGGAGCGCCGACCACCGCTCGGCGCATGCCGCTCGGGGGCGGCCGCCGGAAGCGTTGCGGCGCCGCGCCCTGCGCCCTGGTCGTGGGTCCCGGCTGCCACCCAGGAGGTTCAGCTGGGGCCGCCCGGGGTCCCCGCGGCCACGCGGCCGGCGCGTCGCCGGCACGTCCGTCCTCACTCCTCCTGGCTCAGCAGCTCCTGCGCCGGATCGAGACGGTCCCACAACGCCCCGCCGGCGCGCACCAGCAGGCCGACCTCGACGAGCACCGGCAGGGCGCCGAGCAGCGCCAGCAGCGGCGCCTGCCAGGGAGACGGGGCGAGCCCCAGCCAGCTCTCGGCCAGCAGCGCCGCGCCGACCAGCAGGAGCGGCGGCAGGAGGCCGGCGGCCAGCGCCAGCACCTGGGCGAGCAGCACCAGCAGGCGCTGGCCCGCGAGGCCCGAGGCGCCGCGGCGCTCCGGGCCGAGCGCCACCCAGCCGGGGAAGCTCAACGCGGCGACGTTCTGCAGCGCGCTCGACAGCAAGGTGACCGGCGCCCCCGCGATCAGCAGTGCCAGGCCGAGCGCGGCGGCGGCGCTCACCATGCCCGCGCCGCCGGCCGCGCCGGCATGGCCGCCGGCCGCCGGCGCCGCCACGCCGGCCGCGGCCGCCAGCCGGCCGAGGCGCGGGAGGCGCTCGGGGCCGGCGAGCA
>Ga0307479_10000829_pt1 | contig 28011 bp, 23 predicted proteins | sample atmos_gasesECM4C_FD_203743 | JGI IMG/M metagenome (GOLD analysis project Ga0307479, IMG submission 203743) | Hardwood forest soil microbial communities from Morgan-Monroe State Forest, Indiana, United States - atmos_gasesECM4C_515 | ecosystem: Environmental > Terrestrial > Soil > Temperate... | reverse complement strand
TGACCGGGAGCGCCTTCGAAATCGGTGATGATGAAATCGTTGCGCTTCAGCAGCACCTGGCCCAGATGGTAGTCGCCGTGGCAGCGTGTCCTGATGCCGCGCGGGGCGGTACGGCTGGCGGCGCCGATGCTGCGCAGCAGGGCTGCGCGCTGCCCGAGCACGGTAGCCGCGTGCGAAGCCGCTGCGGCTGGCAGGGCTGTGGCGTGCTCGATCAACATCTGCAGCGTGGCGGTGGCGGCCGCGCGCGTGGCGCGTCGCCAGGCGCTCAGATCCTCGGCGCTGATCGGCTCGGGCGCGAAGGCCGGGTCGGAGCTCGCGGCCGCGAGTGCCCCGTGCAGCTGCGCGGTGCGCGTGGCGAGGGTCTTCATGAGGGCCAGATGCAGTCCATGCGCATCCGCCGGCGGCGTCACGCGCTCCTCGAGGAAACGCACCAGGTGATTGACGGTGTAATCCCAGCCGTCGCCCTGGTTGGTGACGAACGCCTGCAGCAGCGCGAGCGTGCAGATGGTGCCGTCGGCGCGCCGATACTCGATGAAGCCCGCCAGCGGCACGCTGTTGGGAAAGTGCGCCACTTCGGTGAGATAGCGGCCGATTTCCACGCCGGGATTGATGCCCGGCTGCAGTTTGCGGCAGATCTTCAGGAACAACGTCTCCCCGACCCTGACGGTGGTGTTGCCGCCCTGTGCGCCCGCCGGGGCGACCGCGGGATCTGCGCCCTGGGTGCCGCGCAGTGCGGCAAAGGCGCTGGTCGGGTGGCAGCGCACCTGTCCGTGCTGGGTCGGCCACACCTGCGATGCTGCGATGGCCTCGACGAGGCTGCGACAGAAGTCCTCGTCCGCGCCGGCGTCTGCCAGCACGCCCACCGCCGCCTGTTGGCGCACGCGCGCCAGGGCGGCGCTCTGGAGCTTGCGCCAGCGCGCCTCGTCGCTGTCCTCGAAGGCGATCGCCAGCGGCGCAAAGTACTGGCCCGACAACACCCCACCGGCAACCTCGAAGATCGCGAGCATCCAGCGGTCCAGATCCAGCTGCGGCGTGACGCAGTCCGCCAGCCTCGCGCCGCTCAAGTCCGCGGCGCGCGCCGCCGCGGGTTCGGCCAGCGCCAGGCCGGCGGCTGCGGCCCAACGCTGGGTGGCGAGAAATCCGGGCACGACGCGCCCCTCGAGCTGCGCCCGCAGCCCGCTGGCGAGCGCCTGCCGCCACGGCGCCACGCGCTCCGGAAAGAAGCTGCTCCATCCCTGCACCAGCACCATCACCGGCAGGTCCTCGCGCGCCACGCGCTCCCCGTGCCACGGCGGCGCCTCGGCCTCGCGGCTGAGGCGAAACCAGAAAAACGCATAGCCGGGCAGCGTGAGCAGGTAAGGCGCATCGCCGATCGGCGGAAACGGCGCCCGCCCGAGCAGCTCGATCGGCACGGCGCCCTTGTGCTGCGCAAGGTCGAGCTCGACCGGCTGCGCGGAGCGCGACAGGTTCGCCACGCACAGGATGGTGTCAGCCCCGTACTGGCGCAGGTACACCAGCACGTGGCGGTTACCGGGGCGGATGAAGCGCAGCGTGCCGCGGCCGAAGGCCTGTGAACCGCTGCGCACCTGCAGCAGGCGTCTCATCCAGTTGAGGAGCGAGGAGCGGTCGCGTGTCTGGGCTTCGACGTTCACCGCCTGATAGCCGTACACCGGATCCATGATCGGCGGCAGGTACAGCTGCTGCGGGTCGGCGCGCGAAAAGCCCGCGTTGCGATCCGGACTCCACTGCATCGGCGTACGCAGGCCGTTACGGTCGCCCAGAAACACGTTGTCGCCCATGCCGATCTCATCGCCGTAGTAGATGATCGGCGAGCCGGGCATCGACAGCAGCAGGCTGTTCATGAGCCTGATGCGCTCGAAGTCATTGTCCAGCAGCGGCGCCAGCCGCCGCCGGATCCCCAGGTTGAGGCGCGCGCGCGGATCGGCGGCGTACGACTGGTACATGTAGTCGCGCTCGCGGCTGGTGACCATCTCGAGAGTCAGCTCGTCGTGATTGCGCAGGAAGATCGCCCACTGACAGGTATCGGGGATGTCGGGGGTCTGCTCCATGATCTCCACGATCGGGTGCCGATCCTCCTGCGCAATGGCCATGTACATGCGCGGCATCAGCGGGAAGTGATAGGCCATCTGGCACTCGTCCAGGCCGTCGCCGAAATAGTCGCGCACGTCCTCGGGCCACTGATTGGCCTCCGCCAGCAGCATGCGATCCGGGTATCTGTCGGCGACCGCGCGGCGGATGATCTTCACGATTTCGTGGGTCTCGCGCAGGTTCTCGTTGCTGGTGCCGGGCCGTTCCACCAGGTACGGCACCGCATCGAGCCGGAAGCCGTCCACGCCGAGGCGCAGCCAGAAGTCCATGATGCGCAGCATCGCCCGCAGCACGTGCGGGTTGTCGAAGTTCAGATCCGGCTGGTGGCTGAAGAAGCGGTGCCAGTAGTACGCCTGCGCCTGCGGGTCCCAGGCCCAGTTGGACGTCTCGGTGTCGCGGAAGATGATGCGGGTACCGGCATAACGCTCCGGGGTGTCGCTCCAGACGTAGTAGTTCCTCTTGAGCGATCCGGGTGCGGCGCGGCGCGCCGCCTGGAACCAGGGATGCGCGTCGGAGGTGTGATTGAGGACCAGTTCGGTGATGACCCGCAGGTTGCGCCGATGCGCCTCGCGCACGAAGGCGCGGAACTCGGCGCGCGTGCCGTAGCGCGGATGGACGTTGCGGTAGTCGGCGATGTCATAACCATCATCGCGTCCGGGAGAGGGGTAGAACGGCAACAACCATACGGTGTTGACGCCCAGATCCTGGATGTACTCGAGCTTGCGCGTGAGGCCGGCAAAATCTCCGCAGCCGTCATCGTTGCCGTCGAAGAATGCGCGCACATGCACTTCGTAGATGACGGCGTCCTTGAACCACAGCGGATCCCCGCCGGAGCGTTGTCTGCGCTGCGCCTTCATGCGCCGCCTAATCCGGCGTCAGCACCACCACCGCGAGCGGCGGTAGCCGCACGTTCAGGGAGTAATCGAAGCCCTGGGCGCCGAGCGCCTCGGCCTGCAGTGCCCCGAGGTTGCCCTGGCCGCTGCCGCCGTAGTCGGCGGCGTCGCTGTTGAGGCGCTCGCGCCAGCGGCCGCCACGGGGCACGCCGATGCGGTACGCCGGGCGTGGCACCGGCGTGAAGTTGCACGCCACCAGCGCCAGCTCGTCCCCCGTGCCCTGGCGCAGGAACGAGATCATGCTGACGTCGGCATCGTCGCAGTCGACCCAGCGGAAGCCGGCCTCGGAGAAGTCCAGCTGGTGCAGCGCCGGGGTGCTGCGATAGAGGTGGTTCAGATCACGCACCCAGCGCTGCACGCCGGCGTGCAGGGGGTACTGCAGCACGTGCCACTCGAGACTCTCGTCGTGCTGCCACTCGCGCCGCTGCCCGAATTCGCCTCCCATGAACAACAGCTTCTTGCCCGGGTGGGTCCACATGTAGCCGAACAGCAGGCGCAGGCTGGCGAACTGCTGCCACTCGTCGCCGGGCATCTTGCCGATGAGCGAGCCCTTGCCGTGCACCACCTCGTCGTGCGACAGCGGCAGCACGAAGTTCTCGCTGAAGGCGTACCAGATGCTGAAGGTGAGGCGGCTGTGGTGATACTTGCGGTGCACCGGGTCCTGCTGGAAATACTTGAGGGTGTCGTGCATCCAGCCCATGTTCCACTTCAGACCGAAGCCCAGTCCGCCGAGGTAGATCGGGCGCGACACCATCGGCCAGGCGGTCGATTCCTCGGCGATGGTCTGGGTGTCGGGATGATCGCGATAAGCGGCGAGATTGAGCTGCTTGATAAACTCCACCGCGTCGAGATTCTCGTGCCCGCCGAAGGAGTTGGGGATCCACTCGCCGGCGCGCCGCCCGTAATCCAGATACAGCATCGAGGCCACGGCATCCACGCGCAGCGCGTCGATGTGGTAGGTGTCGAGCCAGAACAGCGCGCTGCTGGCGAGGAAGTTGCGCACTTCGGCGCGGCCGTAGTTGAAAATGGAGCTGCTCCACTCCGGATGGAATCCCTGGCGCGGATCGGCGTGCTCGTACAGGTGCGTGCCATCGAAGCGCGCCAGCCCATGCTCGTCGGTGGGGAAGTGCGACGGCACCCAATCGAGGATCACGCCGACGCCGCGCTGGTGCAGGTGGTCGACCAGGTACATGAAGTCCTGCGGCGTGCCGTAGCGGCTGCTCGGGGCGAAGTAGCCGGTGACCTGGTAACCCCAGGAGCCGTAGAACGGATGCTCCATCACCGGCAGCAGCTCCACGTGAGTGAAGCCGAGCTCCGTCACGTAGTCGCCGAGCGCGTGCGCGAGTTCGCGGTAGTTCAGGAACCGATCGTGCTGCTCGGGCACGCGCCGCCAGGAGCCGGGGTGCAGCTCATAGATCGACCAGGGCGCGCCGAGCGCGTTGGCGCGCGCGCGGCGCCGCATCCATTCGCCGTCCTGCCATTGATAGGCGAGATCCCACACCACCGAGGCGGTGCGTGGCGGCAGCTCGGTGCAGAACGCGTACGGGTCGGCCTTGTCGACCGCGAAGCCGGCCTGGGGCGTGGCGAGGTGGTACTTGTAGAGCGTCCCCGGCCCCACACCGCTCACGACCCCTTGCCAGATTCCCGAGGAATCCGCGCGCGGCTTGAGCGGATGGCGATGGCGGTCCCAGTCGTTGAAGTCACCGACGACCGAGACCGCGGCGGCGTTCGGCGCCCAGACGGCGAAGCGCGTGCCGTCAGGCGCGCCCTCCGTAGCGCGTACCGCGTGGGCTCCGAGCTTCTCGTAGGCCCGGAAGTAAGTGCCTTCGCGGAAGTGGTAGATGTCCTGTTCCGTCAGCAGCACGCGGGAAGTCTAGCAAGTCGCGTGCGGCTGTGCGCTAAGGACGGCCCTCAGGTGGCGCGCCGCCGGCCCGAGCTGCCGACGAACACCAGCGATTCGCCCGCCTCGCGACGCGGCAGCTGCGCGGCCGCCTCCAGGGTGAGCCGCGCGCGCGCGCTGGCGGCCTGCGCCTCGGCTGCGGCGGCATGCGCTTCGACCGGATGGCCCAGCAGGAAACCCTGAACAGTGATCGGACCGCAATGAGACAGGAACTCCAGTTGCGCCGCTCTCTCGACGCCCTCCGCCACCACCTGCAGACCCAGGCCATGGCACAGGGCGACGATGGAGCGCACGATCGCCGCCGAGCGCGGGTTGGTGTCCACGGCCGCTATCAACAGCCGGTCGAGCTTCACGCGCGAGATGGGCAACTGTTCGAGTGAGGTGAGCGAGGAGTAGCCGATGCCGAAATCATCGAGCGCAATCGCCACCCCCAACGCACGCAGCTGGCGCAGCGAATCGACAGTGGCGGGGCCGGTCTGAAAGACCGTCTCGGTGATCTCCAGCTCGAGTGCGCTGGGCGGCAGCCCGGTCGCTTCCAGCGTGCGCGCCACGTGCTCCACGAAATCGCTCTCGAAGAACTGCGGCGCCGAGACATTGATCGCCACGCCGGCGCGGTGCCAGCCTGCCACGCGCCACGCCGAGGCGGTCGCAGCCGCAGTATGCAATATCCAGTCGGTCAGATCGTGAATGAGGCCGGTCTTCTCGGCCACGTTGATGAACTCCGCGGCGCTGGCGATGCGGCCGTCGGATTTGCGCCAGCGCAGCAGCGCTTCCACGCACGTCGACTCGAAGCCGTGCAGCGCCACCTGAGGCTGGTACATGAGCAGCAGGTCGCCGGCCTCCACCGCGCGGCGCAGCGACTGCTCGAGTCGAAAACGCAGCGCCGCGGCCTCGTAGAGCGCCGGACTGTAGAGGGCGAAGCGGTTGCGTCCCAGCTCCTTGGCGCGGAACAGCGCCACGTCCGCGGCGCGCAGCAGCCCTTCGGCGTCCGCCGCGTGATCGGGGTACAGGCTCGCGCCGACGCTGGCGCTGGTGGTGAGCACGCGCCCGTCGACGATGAGCGGCTCCTGCAGCGTTGCGACGATCTGGGCGGCGCGGCTCTCGACCTCTTCGCTCGATTGCACATTCTCGAGCAGCACCGTGAACTCGTCGCCTCCCAGACGCGCCAGCAGGCCCGTGGCCCCGGTGGCGGCGTGCAGGCGCTCGGCGATGTTCTGCAGCACCCGGTCGCCGAAGCTGTGACCCAGGGTGTCGTTGATCGACTTGAAATTGTCCACATCCACGAACAGCAGCGCCAGGCGCTGCCGGGTTCCGGCGCGCGCCAGCGCGCTCGCCAGGTGCGCCGACAGCTTGCGGCGGTTGGGCAGCTGCGTCAGCGGATCGTGGTGCGCAAGATGATGCAGCTGCTGGGTTCGCTCCGCGACGTGGCGCTCGAGCTCCGCCTGGTGAGCGCGCAGCTCCGCTTCCGCATGCGCGATGCGGTCGGCCATGGTGTTGAAGGATTCGGCGAGCTGGTCGATCTCGGCCGAGCCGCCGCGCGGCGCACGTGCACCGCGGTCGCCACCGGCGAGCCGCCGCGTGGCCGCGGTCAGACGGCGCACCGGCACGCTGATGCTCACCGCCAGCAGCAGCGACACCAGCAGCACCAGCCCCAGCACCGCGGCGGCGGTGTTCCTGAGGGTATGCTCGGCCCCTTCGGCCGCGGTGGCGGCGTGCTGCGCCGCCTGCAGCAGGCCGCGACGCGCGGGCATCTGCAACTGCTGCTGCACGCCGAGCGTGAGGGCGGCGCTGTCCTCGCGCAGGCTGTGCCATTGCGGTCCGCTCTGCGCGTCATAGCGCTCGATCTCGCGCCGCTGGCGCGCGGCCTGCGCGAAGTCCTGCCGCACCAGGCCGAGCCAGGCGCGGCCGGGGGAGCTCTCGAACTCCGCCGCGTGCGCGTTCAGCACCGCCGTGAACTCACGCTCGCGCCGTGCGGTCACGGCGGGCGTGGCGACGTCGCCGCGCACGGCGTTGAAGGCCTCCTCGAGCTCGGCGAGTGAGCGCCGTGCCACCACCTGGGTGCCGTTGATGGCCAGTCCCGAGCCGCCGGCTGAGGTTATGCGCTGGTAGACCTGGTTGAGGGCCGCCTGGCGCCCCGCGACCCACTGCGCGCGCTGCGCGGCGCGGCTGGCAAGCTGGCGCGCGCTGGCGATGTGGCGAGTGAGCTGCAGGCGCAGGCGGCCGATGCCGCTCGCCGTGACCGGCGGTGGGGGCGAGGCGCCGAAGTAGGCGGCGACCGCCGCTTCGAGCGCGTCCCCGGCCTCAGTCATGGCGCGGAACTCGTCAGGGTTGTGCGCCTGCAGGTCCTCATCCACAGCACGATCGTAGGCGAGGAGTTTTTCCAGCACGGCGTTGGCGCTGTTGGCGAGCGGCTCGTGCTCGTTCTGCATGCTGCGAACCGCCTCGAGAGCCTCGCGGGTCGTGCGCGTGGCGAGCCCCTCTCCGAGCATGAGCACCGTCGTGACCGCGGCCAGGCCCAGGCCGAGGCGCCAGCCTATCCCCAGTCGCGGCACGCGCAGGCGCCAGCGGCGCGGTACGCGTGGCGCGGGCAGCGAGCGCGGCGCGCTCGACCGGGCGGATTCAGCAATCGGTTTTCGCATGCGACATAAACCGCGGCCGGCAGATAGGGACCTGTGTCACAGTCAGTCCAACCCCTCATGATGCGCGCGCCGCGCGCCGCGCTTCCGTGGCCGGCATCGCAATAAAGCACATGCGCGGGGGTCCGCCGGGGTCGGCGAGCGGACCCAGGGCGGGTGGCTCGTGTCGGTCGGCACGTTCTTTGCCATATACTAGGCCCCAACGATGAAGGGCGGCCCAAGAGCATGACCGAGCTTGCTGATACCTTTGACGCGGCTTTTTCAAAGGCGGTCGATCTGGGCAACCGGATCGCAGACAAGGACAAGGACGCCGACCTGTGGGACATCGCCGACGGGCTGCTCGCCGGTGCGATCCAATACTGGTTGTATTCGCGCCAGCCGTGCGGGGATCCGCGCTGTCAGGACTGCATGCCTATCAGTACCGCCCAGGGCCGCATGGCGGAACTCAACCGCCTCCTCGGGCAGCTGGCTTCCGAGAGCGAATACTTCCACACGCCCACCGACGCCAACGCCGGCCGCGCGTGAGGGGACGGCGCGCCCGCGCGCTGCGGGTGCGAGTCAGACCGCGGCGCTCGCTTTCACCCCCGCCCCCGCCACCTCCTGCAGCGCCAGCTCGAACAGGTGGCAGCCTTCCTTGAGGTGCGTGTCGGGGATGGTGAGCGGCGCGAGGAAGCGGATCACGTTGGAGTAGACGCCGCAGGAGAGGATCACCAGCCCGCGCCGGCCGGCGGCCTGCACCAGCGCCTTGGTGAGCTCGGCATCCGGGGCTTCGGCGCGCCCGTTCTTGACCAGCTCGATGGCCACCATGGCGCCGAGCGCGCGCACGTCGCCCACGCACGGAAAACGCACCTGCAGCCCCTTCAGGCGCGAGCTCATGAAGCGCCCGATCTCCTGCGCGCGCCTCATGAGCTGCTCCTCGCGCATCACCTCGAGCACCGCGAGGCCCGCGGCGCAAGCGAGCGGTGAGCCGGCAAAGGTCCCGCCTAGCCCGCCCGGGCCCGGCGCGTCCATGATGTCGGCCTTGCCGGTGACGGCCGACAGCGGCACCCCGCCGGCCACGCTCTTCGCGATGGTGATCAGATCCGGCTCAACCCCGGCGTGCTCGATGGCGAACATGCGCCCGGTGCGGCCGAATCCGCACTGGATCTCGTCGGCGATCAGCACGATACCGTGGCTGTCGCACAGGCCGCGCAGCCGCCGCAGAAATTCCGACGGCGCCGCGTAGAACCCGCCTTCCCCCAGCACCGGCTCGATGATGATCGCCGCCACGCGCGCCGGGTCGACATCCGCCTTGAACAGAGCTTCGAGCGCCTGCAGTGAATGCTCGAGCGTGACGCCGTGATAGGGCATCGGGTAGGGCAGGTGGTAGACCTCCGGCAGCATCGGTCCGAAGCCGGCCTTGTAGGGTTGCACCTTGCCGGTGAGGCTGATGCACGCGAGCGTGCGGCCGTGGAAGCCACCCGAGAATGCGATCACGGCCGAGCGCTTGGTGTGAAAGCGCGCGATCTTGATGGCGTTCTCCACCGCCTCCGCGCCGGTGGTCAGGAATATGGTCTTCTTGGGACCGGCGCCCGGGGCGAGCGCGTTCAACTGCTCGGCGAGGGCGATGTAGCTCTCGTACGGAGTCACCTGAAAGCAGGCATGCATGAGCTTTTCCAGCTGCCGCGCGACCGCCTGCTGCACCTTCGGGTGCACGTGGCCGGTGTTGAGTACCGAGATGCCGCTGGCGAAATCGATATAGCGCCGGCCCTCGACGTCCCAGATCTCGGCGTTGGCGGCACGCTCGGCGTACACCGCGAGCGAGTTGGTGACGCCGCGGGGCACGGCTTGCTGGCGGCGGGCATGCAGTTCGGCGTTGGACGTCAAGGCGGTTCCCCTTGCAAGACTCAGGCGAAGTTGTGGCGCGTCAGCGGCAGCGACCGCAGACGCCGGCCGCTGGCGGCATGAATGGCATTGCAGACCGCGGGCGCGACCAGCGCGGTGGCGGGTTCGCCGATACCGCCCGGGGTTTGCGTGCTATCGAGGATGAACACATCGATGCGCGGAGTCTCGTTCATGCGCAGCAGCCGGTAGGTGTCGAAGTTGGTCTGCTGCACGCGGCCGCGCTGAATATTGATCTCGCCCCAGAGCGTGGAGGTGAGGCCGAAGATGATGGAGCCCTCCACCTGTGCGGTGACGATGTCCCGGTTCACGACCTGTCCGCAATCCACCGCGCACACGATACGGTGCACCTTGACCTTGCCTTTCTCGAGCGAGATCTGCGCGACCTGGGCCATGTAGGTGCCGTAGCCCTCCATGACGGCCACGCCGTGGAAGTGCCCCTTGGGCGCGGCGCCATAGCGGGCTTCCTGGGTGGCAAGCTCCAGCGCCCTGAGGTAGCGTGGCTGCTTGGCGAGCAGCGTCCTGCGAAACTCCACCGGATCCTTGCCGGCGCTGGCGGCGAGTTCGTCCATGAAGCTCTCGGCGACGAAGCAGTTCAGCGCATGGCTCACCGAGCGCGTGTAGCCTACGTTGATGCCGATTTCGTGCCGCAGACAATCGACCGAAACATTCGGCACGTCGTACGGGTAGTTGGCCGCCGCCTCGATGGCAAACGGGTCGATGCTCTTTTCGACCACCGCCGGGAACATGCGCGCGGTGATCGAGGGACCGACCAGATGCAGCTTCCAGGCGATGAGTCTGCCGCTGTGGTCGAACGCGCCGACCACGGTGTCGAAGGCCGGCGGGCGGTACACGTCGTGCGTGGTGTCGTCTTCGCGCGTCCACAGGAGCTTCACCGGCTTGCCGACCGCCTTGGAGGCCTCGACCGCCGCGGGGATGAAGTCCACGTCTAGGCGGCGGCCGAAGCCCCCGCCGAGGAAGGTCGTGTGCACGCGCACCTGTTCGGGCTTGAGGCCCGCGGCTCCCGCGGCCGCGAGCTGTGCCACCTGCTGAATCTGGGTCGGCACGTAGATGTCGCATCCATCCGCGTGCACGTCCGCCGTGCAGTTCTGCGGCTCGAGGGTGGCGTGCGCCAGCAGCGGCAGCTGATACTGCGCCTTCACGACCTTGGCGGCGGACTTGATGGCGGCGTCGACGTCGCCGTCCTTGCGGGCGCTCTGGCCAGCGCCGGCGGCGTGTTGCAGGCCGTGCAGGATCATGGCGTCGTTGAGGCCCGCGTTCGGACCGTCGTCCCACTTGATCGCCAGCGCGTTGCGCGCCTGGCGCGCCTGCCACCAGGACGTCGCAACCACCGCAATACCCGAGGAGGTCTGCACCACCGCCTTGACGCCGGGCATGGTGCGGCTCTTGCCGTCATCGAAGCTCAGCGCCTTGCCGCCGAGCGCCGGCGGCATGGCGAGCGCCGCGTACAGCATGTCAGGCAGGCGCACGTCGATGCCGTACTGCGCACTGCCATTCACCTTCAGCGGGGTGTCGAGCCGTTTGATGCTCGTGCCGATGAGGCGGAACTTGCCGGCCTCGGTGAGTTTCACGTCCTGCGGCACCGGGAGTCTGGCGGCGGCCTCGGCACATTCCCCGAAGCTCACGCGCTTGCCGTGCGGGGAGACTACGAAGCCGTTTTCGACCTTGCAGTTCGCCGCTGAGATGCCCCAGTCCTTGGCCGCGGCGCTGACCAGCATGCTGCGCGCCTGTGCGCCCGCCCTGCGCAGTTTCTGCCACGCATCACGCACGCTGCTGCTGCCGCCCGTGATCTGGGTGCCGAGCAGGTTGTTCGTGTACTCATTCCCCGCAGGGGCGAAATCAACATGAATGCGTTCGAGGCCGACCCCGAGCTCCTCGGCGAGCAGCGTCGGTAGCGCCGTGTACACACCCTGGCCCATTTCCGAGCGATCGCACAGGAAGGTGATGGTGTTGTCGGTGCCGATGCGCAGCCAGGAGTTTGCCGCGATGGTCTTCATTTCCCCCCGGACGCGCGCCGGCTTGCTGCAACCGGGCAGGTGCAGGGCGATCACCAGGCCGCCCGAGAGGTAGGTGGAGCTCTTGAGGAATTCGCGTCGATCGAGGCTCATGTCGACCTCTACACGGTACTGCGGTACGGCGATCAGTGGCCGGATTTCAGTTGCGCGGCGCGGTGAATCGCGGCTCGAATGCGCTGATAGGTGCCGCAGCGGCACAGATTGCCGGACATCGCCGTGTCGATATCGGCATCCGAGGGCTCCGCGGTGTGTGCCAGCAGTGCCGCCGCCGACATGATCTGACCGGACTGGCAGTAGCCGCACTGCGGTACATCCAGCTCGATCCACGCCCTTTGCACCGGATGGCTGCGATCGGGCGACAGACCCTCGATCGTGGTCACTGCTTTGGTACCGACGGCGCTCACGGGCGTGACGCAGGAACGGATGGGCTGCCCGTCGAGGTGTACGGTGCACGCCCCGCACAAGGCCATACCGCAGCCGAACTTGGTGCCGGTCAGGCCCAGCGTGTCGCGCAGCACCCACAGCAACGGCATGTCCGGATCGACATCGATTTCGGTGTCCTTGCCGTTGACATTGAGCTTGGTCATTGAACCCCCTTCACCAGCGCATCGCACCAACGCGGGAGCCTTTGTTTGGCGTGCCGCCGCGTCCTGAGCGCCACCCGTACTATACGGCCGGCCGCGAGCGGCGCGCACCCTCCCGCCTCTTCCGGGGGAGGCCTCATGCGAGGGGCGGACAGACCCTCTACAATGCCTGGCCGCAACATCGGACGCGAAAGCGAGCGCCTTGAGCCAAATTCCAACCCATGCCACCTCCCCGGCCATCACCACCGAGGTCGTCATCATCGGCGCAGGTCCCTGCGGGCTGTTCCAGGTGTTCGAGCTGGGGCTGCTCGGGATCAGCGCCCACGTGGTGGATTCGCTGCGCCACCCCGGCGGGCAGTGCGCCGAGCTGTACCCCGACAAGCCGATCTACGACATTCCGGCGCTGCTGGTGTGCGGCGCCCAGGAGCTGGTCGACCGGCTCATGCAACAGATCAGGCCCTTCAATCCGCAGCTGCACCTCGGCCACGAAGTGGTGGAGTTCGCGCCCCGCGATACCGGGCGCTTTCACCTGCGCACCGCGGGCGGCGTGAGCTTCGACGCCGGTACCGTCGTGATCGCGGCGGGCGTGGGCTCCTTTCAGCCGCGGCGCATCGGACTCGAGGGCGCGGAGGCTTTCGAAGGCAACACCATAAACTACCGGGTGAAGAGTGCGGCCGAGCTGGCGGGCAAGCATCTGGTGATCTTCGGCGGCGGCGACTCGGCGCTCGACTGGACGCTCGAGCTGCTGCCACGGGCCGCGAGCCTGGTGCTGGTGCATCGCCGGCACGAGTTCCGGGCGGCGCCCGCCTCGGTCGCGCGGATGCAGGAGCAGGTGGCGGCCGCGCGCATGCGCTGCTTCGAGGCGCAGCCACATTCACTGATCATCAGCGACGGCGTGCTGCGTGGCGTCAACATCCGCACCCCCGACGGCGCGCTGCAGGGGCTGCCGGCCGATCAGCTGCTGGTGTTCTTCGGCCTGCATCCGAAGCTCGGACCGATCGCGGAGTGGGGCCTGGCGCTGGAGAAGAAGGCGCTGACGGTCGACACCGAGAAGTTCCAGACCAGCCTGCCGGGAGTATTCGCGGTGGGTGACATCAACACTTACCCGGGAAAGAAGAAGCTCATCCTGTCCGGGTTCCACGAGGCGGCACTGGCCGCGTTCGCGATACAGCATCATCTGTATCCGCAGAAGAAACAGTTCCTGCAGTACACGACCACCAGCCCGGTGATGCACAGGCGGCTGGGGGTGCCGGACTGATCTCGCCCTTTGAAGGAGGACGCCATGACCCTGATGCACAACACCCTCGCCACCGCCGCCGTGCTCGGCGCGCTCGCCGCCGCCCCGTACGCACGCGCGGCCGATCCGTGCCAGCTCGAGATCAGTGGCAACGACCTGATGCAGTACGACAAGCCGGAGCTGAGCGCACCGGCGAGCTGTAAGCAGATCACGGTCACGCTGCACCACATCGGCAAGCTCCCGAGGGAAGCGATGGGACACAACTGGGTGCTGGTGAACGCGCCCGACGTGGCGGCGGTGGCCGCCGCGGGCATGGGCGCGGGGCTGGCGAATGACTACGTGGCGCCGGGTGACAAGGGCGTGCTCGCGCACACCAAGACCATCGGCGGGGGCGAGACCACCAGCGTGACCTTTGCGACTTCGATCCTCAAGAAAGGCGGCGCCTACCAGTACCTGTGTACCTTCCCCGGCCACAATGCGCTGATGCACGGCATCTTCAAGTTCGGCTGACGGCAGGCGCACAGCGCGCGGCGCCCCATGGATCAACGCCTGGCCGATCTGCTGGCGCTGCTCGAGCTCGAGCCGCTCGAGGTCAACCTGTTCCGTGGCGAGAGCCGTGACATCGGCGCCCCGCAGGTGTTCGGCGGACAGGTGCTGGGGCAGGCGCTGAGCGCCGCAGCCGCCACCGTCGAGGGTCGCGTGGTGCACTCGCTGCACGCGTACTTCCTGCGGCGCGGTGACTGCAACGCCCCCATCGTCTATGAGGTCGATCGCAGTCTCGACGGCCACAGTTTCGCCAACCGTCGCGTCGTGGCCATCCAGCACGGGCAGCAGATCTTCACCATGACCGCCTCGTTCCAGGCGAGCGAGGCGGGCTTCGATCACCAGATCCCGATGCCGCCGGTGCCGCCGCCGGAGAGCCTCGCGGACACGAGCGGTCCGCCGGCCGCGCTGCTCGCACGGCTGCCGGAGCGGGTGCGGCGCCTCTTCGAGCAGCCGCGACCGTTTGAATTCCGCATGGTGCAGAGCATCGATTACCTGCACCCGCAGCGCGCGCCACCGGAGCGCCAGATCTGGTTCCGCGCCGTCGACGCCCTGGCTGACGATGAGATGCTGCACCGGCGACTGCTGGCGTATGTGTCGGATTTCTTCCTGCTCGATACCGCGACCCTGCCGCATGGCACCTCGTTCCTGAAACCCGCCCTGGTGATGGCCAGCATCGATCACGCCCTGTGGTTTCACCGCGCCCTGCGCGTGGATGACTGGCTGCTGTATGCGATGGAGAGCCCGAGCGCTTCCGGCGCCCGCGGCTTCGCGCGGGCCAGCGTGTTCGCGCGCGACGGCCGGCTGGTGGCGAGCGCGGCCCAGGAAGGTCTGGTGCGCGTCAGGAAGGACTCCTGAGCCCCCGCAGGCCGCCACAGTCATGGCTGCGCTCCTGGGAGTGTTGCTGGCCGCAGCGGCGGCGGACGGCGCCGATGTCGAGGCCCTGCAGCGACTGTGGTCCGGGGTGCGCGACTCCAGCGAGCAGGTGGTGATGAGCGGCGAGCGCGGCGCCGGCGCATGGCCGCTACTTGGCGAGCAGCGTGTGCGCACCATCGTCGCCCCGGTGAGCGTCGCCTGGCTCGGCGCGCACGTGCTGTATCTGGAGGAGTTTCTCGAGGACGATCCCGAGGACCCGCGCCGCCAGCTGCTGCTCGCGCTCGAGCCGGCCGGCACGCCCGCGCATGCGGTGCGGGTGCGATTGTTCACCTTCGCCCGCCCGCGCCACTGGATGCATCTCAACTACCGCCCGCGGCTGACGGCGAGACTCGCGTGGCGCGACCTGGTTGCCTCCCCGGGCTGTGATTTGACTCTGACCCGGGCCGGCGAGCAGTTTCAGGGCGGCACGCTCGGGCGCCACTGCCTGGATGGCAGCCCCGGTGTCTCGAGCTACCTCGATTACCAGCTGGTCATCAGCCACGAGCTGTACTGGTATCGCCGGCGCACGCTACGGCAGAGCGACGGTGAGTTGCAGGAGGAGGTGATCGGCTTCAACCGCTTCGAGCCCAATGAGGCGCGCCTGTACGCCTGCCGCATCGCCTGGTCCGCCAGCGGCGCGTCGCGCGATCTGCGCCCGCTCCTGACCCTCGACGTGTATGAGGAAGGCGGACGCAGCCGCTTCGTGACCCCCGATGGACGCGCGCTCGAGCTGACGCTGCACGGCCGCGACTGGCCGTTCGCCGTGGACCGTGATGCTCTCATTCTGCTGCTGCAGGAGCAGGGCCATGACACTCCCTTCGCGACCGCGTGGGCGCAGCTGGGCGCACAGCACATCGCACTCGAGTTGGGCTGGCTCGAGGTGCGTTGCGGCTCGATGGTACCGGACTCGGACGAGCTCACTCAGTGAGTGGCACGTGCGCCGAGAGCGTCGAGGTCCTTGAGCAGCAGTGGGTTGAAGCGCGCCGGCGCTTCCAGCATGAGGAAGTGGCCGCTGTGGTCGAGCACGTCGAGGGTGAAGTCCGGCAGTGATTTGCGGATACGCGCGGCGTCCGTCGGCAGCAGATCCGAGTTGATGGCGAACACCGGCACGTGCACGCCCGGCAGCACCGCCGCAAAATCCATCGACAGGAGCGAGCGCATGCTGGCAACGGCGATCGCAGGGGGCTCGAGTGACATGTCGTAGGCCACCTTCTGCACCAGCAGCGGATTTGCATCGCGCGTGAACAGCGAGCCGGCGACCAGCTTGCGTGTCTCGCCTACGAAGTCAGCGCGAAACGGTGCGATGCGCTGCTCGATCTCAGACGGGCTGAGCGCTGGCAGCCCGACCGAGCGCAGCGCCTCGACCGCGATCACGCCGATCACGCGCGTACCGATCAGCGGGGTTGCCGCCAGCGACACCGCAGCACCCATGGAGTGCCCGACCAGCACCAGGCGTGGGTTGGGGATCTGTCGTGCCACCGCCGCGACGTCCTGCGCGTAGTTGGCGATCGACCAGTCGCTGCGGTTGTTGCCCGAAGCCCCGTGGCCGGCGAGGTTCAGCGCCACCACCGTGTAGCGCGACCTGAGAGCCTCGAGCTGGGCATTCCAGTAATTGGCGTCGCTCGCCCAGCCGTGCACCAGCACCACGGCGGGGTCGCCGTGTCCATAGACGCGGTAGTCGATGTGCACGTTGTCGGGGGACATGGCGATGCGCGGACCCTCGTCCCCGCCGGCGGCCGCGGTCGCGGGCACAGCCTCGGCGGGGCCGTGCCGGCTGCAGGCCGCCACGGCGCCGAGCAGCACGGCGCAGCCCGCCACCCGAGCGTAAACCATCCGTGGCTCCTTCATGGCTCGCGCAGGACCTTGCCCGGATTCATTATGCCGTGTGGGTCGAACGCGTGCTTCACGGCGCGCATGAGCGCGAGCTCGACCGGGGAGGCGTAGCGCTCGAGCTCCGCCACCTTGGTCCGACCCACCCCGTGCTCGGCGCTGAAGCTGCCGCCGAACTCGTGTACCAGCTCGTGCACGGCGCGCCGCACGCTGTCGGCGCGACTGAGGAAGCGCTCGCGGTCACTGCCTGCAGACTGACTGATGTTGAAGTGCAGGTTGCCGTCGCCCACGTGGCCGTACGCCACCAGCCGGCCATCGGGAACGTTGGCGCTGATCCAGGACGCGGCACGGGCGACAAAATCCGCGAGTACCGCGATGGGGAGCGAAATGTCGTGTTTGAGGCTGGCGCCCTCGTGGCGCTGCGCCTCGGGGATGCTCTCGCGCAGCTTCCACAGCGCAGCGCGCTCGCGCTCGCTGCGCACCAGTGCCGCATCGAGCACGCTTCCGCGCGTAAGGGCCGCGCCGAGCGCCTCCTCCAGCACCTCATCGAGCGGCTCCGCGGCGCGCGCGGACGACAGCTCGCACAGCACGTACCAGGCGTGCGCGCCGGTGAGCGGGTCGCTCACGCCGGGGATGTGGCGCGTGGCGAGCTCCAGGGCGGGGCGCGAGATGAGCTCGAAGGAGCTGATGCGATCGCCGCTCCCCGCGCGCAGCTCCCCGAGCAGCGTGACCGCGGCGCGCACGTCCGGCAGCGCCACCAGCGCCGTGGCGCGGGCGCGGATCTGCGGGAAGAGCTTCACAGTCGCGGCGGTGATCACCCCGAGCGTGCCCTCCGCGCCGAGAAACAGCGACTTGATGTCGTAGCCGGTATTGTCCTTGCGCAGCGACGAGAGGCCCTCGAGCACGCGCCCCCCGGGCAGCACCACCTCGAGCCCGAGCACCAGGTCGCGCATCATGCCGTAGCGCAGCACGTTCACGCCGCCGGCATTGGTCGAGAGATTGCCGCCGATCTGACAGCTGCCTTGCGAGCCCAGGCTCAGCGGGAAGAAGCACCCGGCCGCATCTGCCGCCTGCTGCACCTGCGACAGAATGCAGCCGGCCTCCGCGGTGAGCGAGTAGTTGGTGACGTCGACGCTGCGGATGCGGTTCAGGTGCTTGAGCGACAGCACCAGCTGCCGCCCGGAATCATCTGGGATAGCGCCGCCGCAGTAGCTGGTATTGCCGCCGTGCGGCACCACGCCTATGCGCTCGCGGTCGCACAACCCCAGCAGCTGCGAAACTTGCGCCAGCGAGCGCGGCTGCACCACGGCCACGGCGCGCCCGCGGCAGCGCCCGAGGTGGTCAACGAGAAACGGGGCGCAGTCCGCGGGATCCGTCAGTACGCCCTCAACGCCTAGGATCTCGCGCAGCCGGCCTGCCAGGGCTGGCGCGGGCGCTGTCAATGGCTGCCGAGGGCGCGCAGCGCGGCGATGCGCTCATCGAGGGGCGGATGGCTCATGAACAGGCGCGTGAGGCCACCCCCGCCGCCGGCGATCCCGAAGGCGGAGAACTGCTGTGAGGGCAGCGGCTCGTGCACCCGCTTGAGCTCCTCGAGCGCGGCGATCATGTTGCCGGTGCCGGCGAGCTGCGCTCCGCCGCGGTCGGCGCGGAATTCCCGCCGCCGCGAGAACCACATGACGATCATGTTGGCGAGGATCCCGAGCAACAGCTGCAGCACGATGATGGTGACGAAGGAGGCGATGCCGCGGCCATCCTCGGAGCGGAACACGGCGCGGTCGATGATGTTGCCGATGACGCGCGACAGGAAGATCACGAAGGTGTTGACCACGCCCTGCACGAGCGTGAGGGTCACCATGTCCCCGTTGGCGACGTGCGTCATTTCATGGCCGAGCACCGCCTCGATCTCCTCGCGACTCATGCGCTGCACGAGCCCGCTGCTGACCGCGACGAGGGCGGCGTTACGGCTGGCGCCGGTGGCGAAAGCGTTCGGCTCCGGAGAATCGAAGATCCCGACTTCGGGCGTGCGCACGCCCACGGCGCGGGCGTGATGTTCCACCACGGACAGCAGCCATTGCTCGGTGGCATCGCCCGAGGGGCCGATGACGCGCACCCCCATGGTCATTTTCGCCATCCACTTCGAAATGGCGAGCGAGATGAACGCGCCGCCGAAGCCGAACAACGCCGCGAACACCAGCAGGCCCGCGAGGCTTTGGCCGTGCACGGCCAGATAGGCGTCGAGCCCGAGCAGGCGTGCGACGACCGACAGCACCAGCACGACCGCGAGGTTGGTGGCGAGGAACAACACGATGCGCTTCATGGCGGCTATGGAACCTTTCGGTGAAGGTAAGTGGTTGAGGCTAAGCGATTTCCGCGAACGGCACTCTACCGTTACGGCCTTACCCTCGCCAGCGTGGGGTCGTGGCCCGCGTTTTCAAGCCCTTAGCGGTGAGCCGTCAGCCGATCACGACCCCGAGGACCCGCCCGACGAGGAAGCTCACCGCGCCCGCGCCGCCGCCGATCAGCACCATGCGCAACGCGCCGCGCAGCGCGTTGCGGCCGGTGAACAACGACAGTCCCAGGCCGACCGCGAACAGCGCCGTGAGCGTGACCCCGGCCACGGTCGCGATGGCGCGCACGCCCGCGAGGCCTGCGAGGAAGGGGATGAGAGGCAGCGCTGCGCCCGCCGCGAACGCGACGAACGAGACGCTGGCCGCGCGCCACGGGGAGCCGAGGTCATCGGGGTTGAGGCCGAGCTCCTCGCGCGCGAGCACCTCGAGGGCCTGCTCGGGGCGCGCCAGCAACGCCTGACTCACCTCGCGCGCCCGGGTGAGATCCATGCCGCGCGCCTGGTAAATGAGCGCGAGCTCCTCGGCTTCCTCCTGCGGGTACTCGGCGAGCTCCTCGCGTTCGAGCGCAATCTGGTATTCGTACATCTCGCGCTGTGAGCGCACCGAGACATATTCCCCCGCCGCCATGGACAGCGCGCCGGCGAGCAATCCCGCCACCCCGGTGGTCAACACGTAGCCGCTGGCCGCGCCCGCGCCCGCGACACCGAGCACCAGGCTGGCGTTCGACACCAGCCCGTCGTTCACCCCGAACACCCCGGCCCGCAGACTGCCGCCGAGGGCGCTGCGATGGCGCGCGCCGACTTCCGCGAGCGTGGTCGGCATCGGATGCCCGGCCACGCCCGCCGGGGAGCTGTAGACCGACAGGCCGCGCAGCTTCATGGCGGCGAGCACCGCACGCAGGGAGCGCGGATCGAAGCGCGACAGCAGACGCGCGACGATGCGCGCGCGCAGCGAGGGCACGAACGCTCGCGCACTGGCGGGCGCGCCCGGGTCCGCGCGCCGGGCGGCGAGCTGCCATTTGGCCGCCTGTTCTTCCGCAGCCGCGGCGAGCTTCAGGAACAGTTCGCTCTTGCCGGCATCCGGTTCGGCGGCGGCGACCCGCCGGTACAGCCAGGCCGATTCTTTCTCGTGGTACCAGCTATCGACGCCTGAGGCGGTCAATACTCGTCCCGTTCTTCGTCGACGTCGTCCTCGTCCTCGTCGTCGTCCCAGTCATCCTCATCCTCGTCGTCTTCCTCGTCGTACTCCTCGTCCTCGTCGGTGTCCTCGTCGTCGGACTCCGACCAGCCCTCAGGCTGGGCAATCTTCTCGAGGTCCATCTCGTGCCAGGCCTCGAGGTCGAGTTCCTCGATGTCGCCGTCGAGGTACTCGATCTCTATGAGCTCGGAGTCCTCGTCGACCGACAGCACGCGGAACGATTCTTCTTCTTCGACGTTTTCGTACCACTGGGAGGGCACGGGCTCGTAATCTCTGCTCACCGCGAAAGCCACCCTTGTCATCATCCGCCGCCGATAAGTGTAGGGGCTGCGGTCGGGTTGGGCAACGCAGCTCGATTGCGTATAGTTTTCCTCCATGAACACCCGGCGTCCGGACTCGGCAGCGCCCCTCACGCAGGCACGGCGAATCGTCGTGAAGGTGGGCTCGGCGCTGCTGGTGGATGGCGAGAGCGGGCGCGTCAACCGCGCCTGGCTCGAGACCCTGGTCGAGGACCTGCTGCGGCTGCGCAAGCGCGGGCAGCGCGTCATCCTGGTGTCATCGGGCGCCATTGCGCTCGGCCGGCGCCGGCTCGGGCTCAAGCCCGGCGTGCTGCGGCTGGAGGAGAGTCAGGCCGCCGCCGCGGTGGGACAGATCCGGCTCGCGCACGCCTACAAGGAGCTGCTCGAGGGGTGCGATGTGACTGTGGCGCAGGTGCTGCTCACTCTGGAGGACAGCGAGCGCCGCCGCCGCTACCTGAACGCGCGCGCCACCCTGGAAGCGCTCCTCGCGCTCGGCGCGCTGCCGGTGATCAACGAGAACGACACGGTGGCCACCGCCGAGATCCGCTACGGCGACAATGATCGCCTGGCCGCTCGTGTCGCGCAGATGGCGGGCGCGGATTGCCTGGTGTTGCTGTCGGACGTCGAGGGACTGTACAGCGCCGATCCGAACCGCGAGCCCGGTGCGCGCTTCATTCACGAGGTACCGCAGATCACGCCCGAGATCGAGGCCATGGCCGGGCGCTCCGCCTCCCAGGTGGGCTCCGGCGGCATGGCGGCCAAGATTGCCGCGGCGCGCATCGCGATGGCGGCCGGCTGCCACATGTGCATCGCAGCCGGTGTGCACCGGCACCCCCTGCGGCGTATCGAAGAGGGAGCGGACTGCACCTGGTTCGTTCCGAGTGCGACGCCGGCCGCGGCGCGCAAGCAGTGGATCGCCGGCACGCTGCGCCCCGCCGGCGCCATCACCATCGATGCGGGAGCGCTGCGCGCGCTGCTCGAAGGCCGCAGCCTCCTGCCCGCGGGCGTCACCGCGGCGCGCGGACGCTTCGACCGCGGCGACACCGTCAGCGTACTCGCCGCGGACGGTGCCGAGATCGCCCGCGGCATCGTCGCCTACTCCGACGTGGATGCCGCCCGCATCATGGGACGCAGGTCCTCGGAGATCGCCGATATCCTGGGGTTTCGCGGCCGTGACGAGATGATCCATCGCGATGACCTGGTGCTCATGCGCCAGCCAGCCGCCGGCGCCGCGGAAGCCGTGCCCGTCCCGCAACCGGTACCTTAGAGACGCCGTGGACGCGGACCACATCGGTGAGTTGATGGAAGGGCTCGGCAAGGCCGCCATCGACGCTGCGGCCGTGCTGGCGCTCGCCCCCACGCAGCAGAAGAACGACGCACTGGCGGCGGCCGCGGCCGCGGTGCGCGCGCGGCGGGCGGCGATTCTCGCGGCCAACGAGCGCGACATGTCGGCGGCGCGCGCCGCGCACCTGAGCGGACCGCGACTGGAACGGCTGCGCCTGGACGAGCGGCGCATCGAAGGGATCGCCGCCAGCATCGACGCGGTGATCGCGCTGCCGGATCCGATCGGCAGCACCATCGCGGAGTGGGAACGGCCCAATGGACTGAAGATCCAGCGCGTGGTCGTGCCGCTCGGTGTGATCGGCATCATCTACGAGAGCCGGCCCAACGTCACCGCTGACGCCGGCGCGCTGTGCCTGAAGTCAGGCAACGCGGCGATCCTGCGCGGGGGCTCCGAGAGCCAGCACTCCAGTTACGCGCTGCACGGGTGCCTCGTGCACGGGCTGCAGGCGGCAGGGTTGCCGGCGCAATGCATCCAACTGGTGCCAGTCACCGATCGTGCGGCGGTCGGCTACATGCTCGCCGGCATGAGCGAGTACCTCGACGTCATCGTGCCGCGTGGCGGCAAGACCCTGGTGGAGCGCGTGCAGAAGGAAGCGCGCGTGCCGGTGATCGGGCACCTGGAGGGCAACTGCCACGTGTACATCGACCGCGACGCCGACGTGCGCATGGCGCGCACCATCGCGCTCAACGCCAAGATGCGCCGCACCGGCATCTGCGGCGCCGCCGAAACGCTGCTGGTCGACCGCGCCTGCGCGGGCACACACCTGGGTCCGATCGTGCGCGATCTGCTGGATGCCGGCTGCGAGGTGCGCGGCGACGCCACGGTGCTCGAGGTGGATCCGCGCGTGCGCCCGGCGAGCGAGGACGACTGGTACACCGAGTACCTCGACGCGATCATCGCCGCGCGCGTGGTCGAGGGCGTGGATGCGGCCATCGCGCACATCGCGCGCTACGGCTCCGCGCACACCGAATCGATCGTCACGGAGAACCGCGTCACCGCCGAGCGCTTCCTGCAACGCGTCGACAGCGCCATCGTGCTGCATAACGCGTCCACCCAGTTCGCCGACGGCGGGGAGTTCGGCATGGGCGCGGAGATCGGGATCTCCACCGACCGTTTTCACGCCCGCGGGCCGGTCGGGGTCGAGCAACTCACCAGTTACAAGTACATCGTGCGCGGCGCGGGACAGGTGCGCCCCTGAAGCGGCGCTAGTCGTGCTGGTGCGCGCCCGCTGCGTGCGCGGGCGGGGCGGCGCAGCGCTCGCAATTCACCCAGCCCGAGTCACCGCTCAGATAGTGCTCCTTCTTCCAGATCGGCACGCGCTGCTTGACCTCGTCAATGATGTAGCGGCAGGCGAGAAACGCCTCGTGGCGATGCGGTGCGCTCACTCCGACCCACACCGCCAGCTCGCCGATCGCAAGCTCGCCGACGCGGTGCAGGCACGCGGCGTGCGCCACGCCGAAGCGCGCGATCGCCTCGGCGAGGATGCGCTCACCTTCGCGCACGGCGAGCGCCTCGAAGGCCTCGTACTCCAGGCGCCGCACGCGCATGCCCTCGTGGGAATCGCGCACCCAGCCTTCGAACGCCGCGTATCCGCCGCAGGCCGGATCGGCGAGCTGCGCGCGCAGCGCCTGCGGCTCGATGGGCGTGCGGGTGAAGCGGAACATGGGGCTTGCGGGGGCGCGTCCTCAACCACCGGCGACCGGCGGAATGAACACCACCGCATCGCCGTCCGCGAGCGGCGTCGACCACTCGCCGAACTCGGCGTTTATCGCGACTCGCAGCACCTCCGGAGCCAGCGTGAACGGATAGCGTGCCGCCAGCTCCGCGTACAGCTCGCGCGGCGTGCGCGCGGCGCTCACCAGCGCCTCCTCGCGCCGTCCGGCCTGCTCACGCAGCAGCGCGAAGTACTGCACCGTGATGTGCCGGGTGGTCGCGGAGTCCTCAGCAGTCAACGTCGCCATGGCCGATCCATACTCCTCGGGTGTGTTGATGTTGTCGAGTGCGCGCGGGTTCGGCTCATCGAGGAGCAGCGTGTCGGCGCCCAGCAGGAACTTGCGCGGGCAGTGCTTGCCGGCGGCGACGTACGCAGCGAGCGGTTCGCGGCTGCGCGGCTCGTAGATCGCGCACAGGGGCTCGGGCAGTCCGTCGTGGCTCGAGCGGTAGGCGGTGGCCGTGCGAGCGGGGTCGCGCGCGTGCAGCAGGCGCGCGAGCGTGGCCTCATCCAGCAGCGGCAGATCGCACGCCAGGACCAGCCAGGCGGCCTCGGGGTGCTGCGCCTGCGCGGCGAGCAGCCCGGCGATCGGACCGAGGTTCTCATGCGCATCGGTGATGTGCGCAAAGCGCGCGCGCACCGGATCGCTGCGCTGGTCGGCGCGCACCGACACGAAGGCACGCGCCACGTGCGCGCTGAGCAGCGCCATGGCCCACTCGAGTTGCGTGCGCCCACGGTAGGCGAGCGCGGCCTTGTCGCGGCCCATGCGCGTGCTGCGCCCCCCGGCGAGTACCAGGCCGTAGAGCGGCGGGGGAGCGAGGCGCCCGGCGGTCAGCGGATCCATGAGCCACTACCGGCCGGCGGCGCGGGCGAAGCGCCGGCGGCCGCCGGACTTTTCCAACAGGCGCACGCCGGTGATCTGGATGTCGTGGGACAGCGCCTTGCACATGTCGTAGATCGTCAGTGCCGCCACCGCAGCTCCCGTCAGCGCCTCCATTTCCACTCCGGTGCGGTGATGAACCGCGACCCGGCAACGCACCGCGATCTGCGCGCGTCCGACGGGCGCGATCTCGATCTGACAGTCCTCGAGCGCGAGCGGGTGGCAAAACGGGATCAGCTCGTGCGTGCGTTTCGCCGCCATGACGCCCGCGACGATCGCGGTGTCGAACACCGGCCCCTTGCTGGTGCGGTGACCGCTGGCGCGCAGCGCGAGCGCCACAGTGCGCGGCAGGAGAATCCGCGCCTCGGCGACCGCCAGGCGCTGCGTCACCTCCTTCGCGCCAACGTCGACCATGGCGGGGCGGTTACGGGCATCCACATGCGTGAGGCGGCGGCGCGCCATCAGCCACCGATGTAGAACATCTCGACCTTGCGTTGCTCGGGTGGCGCTGCGTGCCGGCTGGCGCGCAATTCGCTGTAGCGGTCGGAACGCTTCAACCACACGCCGCGGATCAGCTCGAGCAGCGCATCATCGCTCGCGCCGCCGCGCAGAGCATCGCGCAGGCTGGTGCCGTGGGTGGCGAACAGGCAAGTGTAGAGTGCGCCGTCCGATGACAGGCGCGCTCGCGAGCAGTCGCCGCAGAACGGCTGCGACACCGACGAGATGAATCCCACCTCGCCCTGGCCGTCGGTGAAGGCGTAGCGCCGCGCCACTTCTCCGCGATAGCCGGGCTCGAGCGCGCTGAGGGGCCAGCGCCGGCCGATATGCTCAGCCAGCTCCTTCGCCGGCACCACCAGCTCCGAGCGCCAATGGTTGCGGTTGCCGACGTCCATGTACTCGATGAAACGCACGATCACGCCGGTGCCGCGGAAGCGCTCCACCAGCTCGAGCACCGTGTGATCGTTCACGCCGCGCTGCACGACGGCATTGATCTTGACGGGAGTCAGTTCCGCGCGGCGCGCCTGCTCGATGCCGGCGAGCACCTCATCGACGCCGCCGAAACCGCCGCTCATGCGCGCGAACACCGCGGCGTCCAGGCTGTCCAGACTCACGGTGACGCGCTTCAGGCCCGCCGCTTTGAGCTCGCCCGCGTAGCGGGCGAGCAGCACCCCGTTGGTGGTGAGTGCGACATCCTCGACCCCCGGGATGGTGGTCAGGTCGCCGACCAGGTCGGGGAGGTTCGCCCGCAGCAGCGGCTCTCCGCCCGTCAGGCGCAGCTTGCGCACTCCGAGCTGCACGAACAGCCGCGCCAGGCGCACGATCTCATCGAACGACAGCCGTTCGTGCGATCCCAGGAAGCGGTACTGCTCGTGGAAGGTCTCGCGCGGCATGCAGTACGGGCAGCGGAAGTTGCACCGGTCCATGACCGAGATGCGCAGATCGCGCATCGGGCGGGCGAACGTGTCCCGCGGCGCGGGCAGCGCGTTCAGCGGGACGATGACCTCGCCTCTGGACATGGCCATTCACAGTATGCTCACCGCGGGGGGCGATGGCTATCGGTCGAAGGGGAGGGACCGCTTAGGCTTCCCCCAGCCATTCAAGGCGTTACGACCAGCGATAGACCCGCGTGACGAACCCCCTGGCGTAGGTGTTGGGGCCGGGGGGAAGCTCGACGAAGCCACCGGTCCCGGCGAGCGAGGTGAAGTCTCCGGAGCCGTTGGTGGGGGCGGGCGCCGCCCAGGTGCGCCCCCAGTCGTCCTGCTCGAAGCGCACCGGCAGGAAGAACGTGAGCGGCGGCGTCACGGTCACGGGCGCCCCGAGCGCGACGCGCTCCACCGGTTGCGGATTCTGACCGAGGCTGCCGCACAGCGCCGGCAGGACATAGCGTGTCAGGCACACCAGCGTCGAGACCGGGTTGCCGGGCAGGCCGAACACGGCGGCTCCCGAGGGCGCGACGCCGAACCACAGCGGTTTCCCGGGCCGTTGCGCCACCTTGTGAAAGATCGCCCGCACGCCGAGCTCTTCCAGCACCTTGGGCACGAGGTCGAACCTGCCCATCGACACGCCGCCCGACAGCACCAGTACGTCGTGGGTCTGCAGGTGAAACTTGAGCCGCTCACGCAGCTCACGGCTGTCGTCCTGGATGTGATCGTCGGCGACGCGTTGAAAGCCGCGCTCGCGCAGCGCACTCACGATCGCGTAGGCGTTCGAGCGGCGCACCTGGTGAGCGAGCACCGGCTCCCCGGGTTCGACCAGCTCGTTGCCGGTGGAGATGACGGCGAGCATCGGCTGACTGCTCACGCGGATGCGTGCCATGCCGGCGGAGGCAGCGATGGCGATCTCCGGGGCGCGCAGCCGCACACCCGACGACAGGAGCAGCGTCCCCTGGCGCGTGTCGCTGCCGCGCCGGTGAACGTGCTGCCAGGGTTCGACACGCGTGCCCGGCGCGAGGGCCACCTGCCCGCGCGCGACCGTGAGCTCCTCGACGGGTATCACGCTGTTGCAACCCACCGGGAGCACCGCTCCGGTCATGACCTCGATACAGTCTCCGGCAGCGGCGAGCGTCAGCGGCGGGTCGCCGGCGGCCTGCGTCGCCTGCACGCGGAACGAGCGCGTGCCGGCGCCGACCGTGTGGCTGTCGAGCGCCACGCCATCCATGGCGACGCGGTCGAAGGGCGGCTGGTCACGCTCGGCGTAGATGTTCTCGCGCAGCACCGTGCCGGCACACTGCGCAAGAGGCAGCGACTCGATCGGCAGGCATTGCAGGTGCTGCCCGATCAGCAGATCAGCCTCGGCCGGTGTGAGCACTCAGCTCTTCTTGTCGGTCCTCGCCTTGAAGACCTTCACTTGCTCGTTGAAACGGTCGGCAATGCTCTGCAGCTGATCGATCGCGGCGTTGTGTTTCTGGGCCTCGACATGCTGCATGTCCGACTTCTGCTGCGGCTTGAGCTGGTCGCCCCCTTTTTTGATGGCTTCATCGAGCTCGTGGTCGATGCAGCTCACGTAGTCGTTGATCGCCTTGTCGTATGCCCTGACCGCTTTCTGTCCCGCGACCATCTCCTCGAGGCTCGCGGAGGAGCCGTCCGGGAGCTTGTCTGGAGCTACCGGGTAGGGGCAGTCGGCGTGCACCGGTGCCGCCGTGAGCGCCGCGGTGAGCGCCATCGCAAACAGTGCCTTCATGACCAGATCCTGAAAACCCATGAGTCGGACCGCTATCTTAAGAGGCGCCCGCCGCCCAAGGCTACTTCCGCCTGCGGCGCTGCGCCACGCGCCGGGCCCCCGGTGCGCGCCGCGGCGGACAGCGGAAGCAACCCCGGGCGTGATCGTTCACGACCCCGACCGCCTGCAGGAAGGCATACACGATGGTCGTGCCCACGAAGCGAAAGCCGCGTTTCACCAGGTCCCGGGAAACCTGGTCGCTGAGCGGCGTGCGCGCGGGCACCGCGCCGCTGCGCGGGCGGTTGACGATCGGCTTGCCCGCAACATACGACCACAGGTAGCGGTCAAAGGAGCCGAACTCGCGCTGCACCGCGAGGAACGCCCGCGCGTTGCTGACGGTGGACTCGATCTTCAGGCGGTTACGCACGATGCCGGCATCGCGGCGCAGGGCCGCGCGGCGGCGGGCATCAAAGCGCGCCACCTTGCGCGGCTCGAAGCGGGCGAACGC
>Ga0307479_10000828_pt1 | contig 28066 bp, 21 predicted proteins | sample atmos_gasesECM4C_FD_203743 | JGI IMG/M metagenome (GOLD analysis project Ga0307479, IMG submission 203743) | Hardwood forest soil microbial communities from Morgan-Monroe State Forest, Indiana, United States - atmos_gasesECM4C_515 | ecosystem: Environmental > Terrestrial > Soil > Temperate... | reverse complement strand
CGGCCATCGTAGTCGATGGCATCCAGGGCGCCCGCGTGGCAGGCACAACCTTTTCTGCGAATCTGCCGGTTCTCAACGCCATCCAGTCCACGCTGGCGGGAGGGAGCGATGCCTTCATCGCCCGTCTTGACACGGTGAAGGGCACGAACACCGGGACCAACCAGTTCCTCACCTATCTGGGCGGCTCTTCCAATGACACAGGTACGGGGATCGCTATCGATACCAGCACGACCACCACCTATATCACCGGTCAAACCGGTTCCGCTGATTTCCCGAAGGCGAGTCCCTTCCAGGCAAGCCTGCAGGGGCCGCAGGACGTCTTCGCGGCCAAGCTGGGCCCGGTGGTCAACCTCGTGGTTACGCCAGCCACGCCAGCCACCAACGTGAATGCGGGCAACCAGGCCAGCTTTGTGTACAACATTATGAACAGCGGCGACACGGTGGCGAATGTCGGGTTCCTCGACCAGCTCTCCACCGGCAGCGGTACCGCGCCGGCGACGTTTGTTTCCGCTACGGCGACCGGAGGCACCTGTCCCACGACGGCCACCAGCAACACCGTGCTATGCAATCTCGGGATCCTGAACGGTCAGACCTCCGTGAGTGTCACGGTGAATCTCACCCCAACGGGCCCGGGCACGCTTGGCAACAGCGGCGGCGTGGTGGTGCCGGGCGTGCCGTTTGTCCCGACCAGCGCCAAGCCGGTGACCGTGAATGCGTTCACGATTACCGCCATGCCCACCAGTCAGATCGTGGCTGCGGGCAATCCTGCGGTCTATCAGCTCCAGATAGCTCCCCAGCAACAATTCAGCGCCAGCATTGCAGTCTCATGCTCCTCTGGATTGCCCGGCGGAACGCCGGCGTCGACCTGCAAGCCTTCCACGTCGCCCATCACTCTGCTCGGAACCAGCCCGTCCACGATCACATTGAGTATCAGCACGTTCCCCAGGACAACGACCACCGTCGACCTTCGATCGCCGGCTGGCACGTTGTACGCTAGTTGGCTGCCGATGACTGGGTTGGCCTTCGTCGGCCTGGGAATTGGCACCCGTGCGCGTCGCAAAGGGCGCATCCTGGCTGGGATCTTCTTCCTAACCCTGATGACGCTCGTCCTGCTGCAGCCCGCTTGTGGAGGGCATAGTTCCAGCACGTTGACCAGCGGGACTCCAGCCGGCACTTATACCGTGACCGTCTCAGCCTCTTCCGGGCAATTCACGAAGACTACACCGATTACCCTGGTTGTGCAGTAGGGCCTTCAAATTCCACGATGGCGATTGCCGCTTGAGCTGTCACGGTTAAAGTGATACCTTTTCCGGGATTCAACTGCAGTCCCGGTCGGGCCCATTCAGGTATTGCGTGATGATTTTGAGGCGATCCGCACCTTTCGGAAGCTGCGCCTGCCCAACCCGGCGACCCGAAGAAGTGGGGGCGTAGAACGAGGCGGAAGGGCATCGCCGAGAAAGCGAGACATTTCCTCGCCGATCTCAGCGGGAGACTCGGCAAGAAGAGCGCGTGATGGGAACTCTCCGCGCCACTTAAGTTCCCCTGTCGCCGATGTCGGGCCCAGCTGTCGGTTCTCTCCAAATCCGCCCGGTGCCGGAATTTTCCGGCACCGGCGGAAGTGTCCGATGGCTGGGTTGCTCGCACAGGTCGCGCAACCACAGCGCCACTCCGAATGCGGGCAATGCGACCCACACCACTCGGATCGCTAAAGCTCGACTAAGTCTGCTAGATTAGTGGAACTTACCTCCATGACAGCCACCGCCGGAGGGCCGCGCTCGATGCTCCAGATCCGAAAGGAATCGATCGCGCCCGACATCGTCGTGCTGCACTTGATCGGCCGCATCGCGATGGGCCGGCCTTGCCAGGAGATCGAAGCGAACATCGAGGAACTGATTCAGCAAAAAGTGCTGAGAGTAGTTCTAGATTTCTCCGAGGTGCAGCGCATGGACAGCACCGGTTTCGGCACATTGGTGTTGTGCGCCGGAAAGTTCCGAAAAGCGGGTGGCGATCTCCGGGTGGCTGGCGCGAAGGGGATTGTCGATGAGATCGCCCACACCTCCAATATCCCGCGGATTATCCCGTTCTACGCTTCGGTCGAGCAAGCGGTTGCGAGTTTCACCGCGCCGGCCTAATTTCTTCTATGGCCCGGGGGGCGATGTGGGTTCCTGCCTCAGGATCTTGGCCTTCATTTCCTTCCCGTCGAGTCGCTTCAGCACCAGTTTCTTGCCTTCGATCCGGGCGGCAATCATGTCCCCTGCGCTGTAGTCTGTGATCTTGAAATGCTGGTCCTCGGGGTAGGCCGCGGTGTAACTGGTGCCCGCAAGGTCAATCGTGATCTCGCAGCGGAGGTATTGACTGGGTACCGAAGTGGTCTGCTCTCCTCCCGCCTTGATGGCCACGGGATGGTTGGCGACGGCTGCTTCGGCCAGAGCACTGACATCGTGCACATCGAGCACCTTGGCCAGCTTGAAATCAGCACCCATGGCCAGAGAACTCAACAGCAGCAACGCACCCAAAACGCGTTTCATGATCCGTTCCTCCCCTCGTAAGGAGAACCCCCTCTGGTTTGTACGGCGACTGGCTTTCGTTTAAGGCCAAAAATTATCACGAGTCGGGACGTGACTTTGCAAGTCTTTACATTCTTTTACGGTTCTGGAGGTCACGCGAAGGAACCGGGAAGTCGCCCCTTTTGGAGTCGGCTGCGGAGAGACTCGCTCTCGAGCAGAGTGCCGGCTGCAGCGGAACGTATTGAAAGGATTTCCGGAGCGGGGGCCAAACCCCGCTAGAGGGTGGATGGTTCGGCCGTGTATTGCAGCCTCGGGACCAGCGTCGGTCTTAGGCACTGATCAGCGATTCCAACGCGACTCGGTTCGGAACCACCAGGGTTGCGCCCTGCTGCTCGAGCAAGTGTTGCTTCTTAAATCCGGCGAAGAGGCGTGTGACCGTCTCCCGTGACGTGCCAATCATCTGCCCGATTTCTTCATGGGTGAGCCGCATCTTCATGCGCGACGGATTCTGCGATCCCGGTCTCTGGTCAAGCCAGCCCACCAGCAACCGCGCTAACTTCCCGCTTGCCGACCTGGAGAGCATCAGGGCGCGAATCTCGCGGCAGGTAGAGGTGTTAGTCGTGGCTGAGGCGCTGGGTAGCCCAGAGGGCAAACTCCCCGTGCGCGCGCATCATGCGGAGCACGTCGCTCTGGCGCAGGAAAGTCACTTCGCAGGGTTCCTGGGCTTCGGCTGTGGCCTCGTATGCAGTGCGGCGATCAAGTTCGTCATTCGCGTGCTGCAACTCGGCCTCGATCTCTTTTCGATCGGTGATGTCGCGGATCGCGCTGAGCACCAGCGTACGGTTCCCGATCGAGACCGGACTCAAACTGATTTCAACTGGAAACTCGGCACCGTCGCGCCGCCTGCCCAGCAACTCTAGCCCTGCCCCCATCCGCCGCACCTTCGGGTTTTGGGCGAAGCTGGCGCGATGGCCACCGTGTTGCGGCCGATAGCGCTCGGGCACCAGCACCTCGATCTTCTGCCCCAGTAACTCCTGCCTGGTGTAGCCGAACATCTCCATCGCCTGCGAGTTGATCTGCACGATGGTTCCGTCGGACTCGACAGCGACCATGGCATCGGGCACTGCATCCAGAAGGTGACTGGAAAGGAGAATGTCGGCCAGTGGTGTGCCGGTAGGCCTCGTCGCCACGACTTCGTTAGCGGAAGGCGGCTGGGACATGCAGGTTGTCCAATTCCGAGGGCCGAAGAGCACTCAATTTATGCCCAAACACCTGACATGTAAAGGCCGCCTGAGAGCGGTTGCGATTCCGGTGGGGGAAAGGCGAGGTCCAACCCAATCGTTGGACGAAGATATGCCGCGACTGATTAACTCTTGCCGCGGACGGGGAGGTGACTTCGTTCTCTATGCCCCGGCCGAAAGCCGATGGTGGCTGCGGGTTTCAGCGATGCCGTACTGGCGGATCTTGTACAGCAGCGCCTTGTAGCTGATCTTCAGCAGCGCCGCCGCCTGCTTGCGATTCCAGTTGGTCTGTTCCAGAGCCTGCGTGATCGCGGCGGCCTCAGCTTCATCCTTCGCGCTGCGGGCGAGAGACTTCAATCCTCCCGCCGACGATTCGCCTGCACCCGGTTTGCCGGATCCATCCGCGCGCGGTCCACCGTTGGCGTCGTTTTTCGGACTCAGTTCCACAATCGCCAAAGTTTCGTCGCCGAGGATCAGGTACCGCTTGATGAAGTTGCTCAGTTCGCGCAGATTGCCCGGCCAGGAATACTCCAGGCAAGCATTCATCAGGGTCGGGGAAAGCGGCAGCGGCGCGCGCGCGTAGCGCTCTGACATGCGCGACATGAAATGCTTCAGCAGAATCGGGACTTCTTCTTTCCGTTCCCGCAAGGGCGGCAGGCTCAGCGTGAAAGCGTTGAGCCGGTAATACAAATCCTCGCGCAAGCGCTTGGTCGCCAGCGCTTCCGGGATGTTGATGTTCGTGGCTGCAAGAATGCGTACGTCGACCTTGACCACAGTCCGGCTGCCCAGACGCGAGAACTGATTGTCCTGCAGCACGTGCAGCAGCTTTGCCTGCAGGCTTGGCGGCATTTCGCCGATTTCGTCCAGCAGGATTGTGCCCTTGTTGCAGAGCTCGAATTTGCCGGGTTTGGGATGCGTGGCCCCGGTGAATGCGCCCGCTTCGTAGCCGAAGAGTTCGCTCTCCAGCAGGTCTGCAGGGACGGCCGCGCAATTCACTTTCAGGAAAGTCCGATGGGCACGCGGAGAAAGCTTGTGCACGAGCCGCGCCAGGACTTCCTTGCCGGTGCCGCTTTCGCCGAGCATTAAAACCGGGATGTCAACGTTCGCGACCAGGGCCGCTTGTGAACGGATCTTCCGCATCGCCGGGCTGGCCGCTACGAAGAACACGTCGTCGAACAACTCCTCGACTTCGCCCGAAAATGCTTGTTGATTTTTGCCCAGACACTGGTCGATCACCGCATCCAGTTCGGCCTTCTGAAAAGGCTTGGTCAGGTAGTCCTGCGCGCCCAGACGCATGGCCTGCACCACTTTGCGGGTGTCGTTCACGCAGGAGAGCATCACGACTTTCACCCCCGGCCGCAACTGCCGCAGCTGTTCGAGAGTGGCCAGCCCGTCGATGCCCGGCATCAGGACGTCCAGCAAGACCAAGTCCGGCTGCAGCCCCTTCTCCACTCGCTCCAACGCCTCTTCGCCGGTCGATGCCGTCTCAACTTTGTAATCGTCCACTTCCAGCAGGGTTCGGATGTACCGGAGCATTCCCGGTTCATCGTCCACCAGCAGGATATTGGTCGCTTCGCTCATTTCGTCTTTCCTTTACTTGAGCTGTTGAGGGAGGGCTTCAGGAGTAGCAGGAAACTGAACTTGCATCCGGCCCCGGGTTCGCTTTCGACCCATAATTTGCCGCCCATGGCGTTGACGAGGCGGCGCGCAATGGCCAATCCCAGGCCCATGCCGTCGGATTGGTTCTCAGTGCCGGGCAGTCGGAAAAAATCGTCGAACACTTCGAGGTGATATTCCGGGGGAATTCCGGGGCCGGTGTCGGACACGCTTACTTTCACGGCGTTCGGCGAAGAGAGCGGCTGGCGGCGGCGCTCTTTCTCCATCCCTGGTTTGGCGGCGCTGCGCCGTTCCCACATGTAGGGCTCGGCATGCAGCCAGACCGTGCCACCGGCGGGCGTGAACTTCGAAGCGTTCTCCAGCAAGTTGGAAATCACGCGCTGAACCTTAGCTGAGTCGAAGGGAAACGCATGCAGCTTTTCGTTGGCCAGGAAGTACAGGGCCAGGCCCTTCTCCTGGAAACGATGCGACCACAGCCGGCACACTTCCGAAAGCGAAGCGTTGATGTCGCCGACCTCATACTGCATGCGCAGTTCCCCGGTTTCGAGAACCGTGTAGGACAGAAAATCCTGGATGAAGTGTTGTAACCGCTGCCCGCTCGCCTGCATGTCGCCGATGATCTCTTTTTGCCGCTGATTCAACGGCCCGAGCTTTTCGCTCTCGAGGAGTTCGACGTATCCATTCAGGATCGCCAGCGGGGTCTTGAGATCGTGAGCGGCCGAGGCGAGAGCGTTGGTAGTGCGCTGAAAGCGCTCGCACAGCTGGCGGTAGTTCTGCAGCAAGTCCGCCGGATAGTCGGCGGCGCCCCCGGCTTCAATCCCGGGTTTCGCCTCTGCGAGGTGAGATTGCCCTTCCGTCTTCGCGCTGGCCTGTGGAAGACACGTATTGTCCGAAATTGTGCCCATAACCGGAAACACTCGTGGCTTGGTAAACGGGGAGGGTACAGCCTCTTACAGCTGCATCTCAGAAGAATAACGTAGACAAATCGTAGGATAGGTGAACCGACGTTGTCAACGAAAAAGGCACCGGAATTGCCACAGAAGGGTAAATCATTGCACTTTTCAACGAGTTGCGGATCTGGGTCAACCGGCTCTGGCAATACCGTCCTGAAGATCGACTGACCCCGCCAAATTCCGTTCAGAGAGCGTTGTTTCCGGCTTTCCTCACTTGCGTTTTCGGCCAAAACTCGTTGTTTCCCGGCTGCCTTTCCAGGATTTGGCCCCTTAGGTGCCACCATCTCGATGTAAACCCTAACATTAGGGGACCCCCTTGATCCGTCGCCGATACGAAAAAGAACGTCGCAAATGGACCCGCTTGGCTCTTGCCATCCCTGTGTTCGTTCGCAGCCGGGATGAGAAGGGCAAGGAATTTCTTGAGTTCGCCACGGCTCTCAACATCAGCGCCGGGGGAGCCCTGGTGGCTGTGCGCCGCTCCTTGCGGCCATCCGCGCAGGTTTTGCTCGAGATCCCCAGCGCCCCTCTGGCCGCTGCCGCGTCGTTACCCCGGGCGGCTCGGACCCTGCGCGCTCGCACCGTGCGAGTTACTCATGCCGAAGGCTACCATCTGGTCGGCCTCAAATTCTCCCGCCCGTTGTTGCGGAGCGCGCCCAAGGTTCTGTCCTCTCGAAGGAAACTTGTTTCTGCAATGTGAAAGTTTTTTCCTACACTTTTGTGGCATATGACCTGCCCAGATCCTCGGCGATCCGGCTCGCCGAAGCGGTACTACGAACCAGCTAACTCATTTCCAATTAGCACGATAGGTCGATATTCCCAGCCCGCCAGCCCGCGTCATGGGGTTTGGCGTCCGGGATGCATACATCACTGTCGTTGCGGGTAGGGCCCGCCCTAAAAGCCATGACAACGACTAATTCCGTCAGTTCGCTGGTTCAGCCCATCGGGGAGATTCCCCCTGAGTCCGTCATTTTTGGACGCTCCGACGCCATGCAAGCTCTCCGGGCGCGCATGGACAAGGTGGCTGCCGCCAACGTTCCCGTCCTGATTCAAGGCGAGAGCGGCACCGGCAAGGACATCATTGCCCGCATGATTCACGGCCGTTCCCCTTGGCGAACTGGCCCCTATGTCAAGGTGAACTGCCCCGCGATCCCGGGAACTCTGCTGGAAAGCGAGTTGTTCGGTTATGAAAAAGGCGCCTTCACCGGAGCCTACGGGACCAAGCCCGGGCGCGTGGAAATGGCCCACCGCGGCACGCTATTTCTCGACGAAATCTCTGAACTCGATCTCGCGCTGCAGTCAAAGTTGCTGCAGCTTCTTCAGGACGGCCAGTTCTGCCGCATCGGGGCGCAGGAGGACAAGAAAGTTGAAGTCCGCGTGGTTTGCGCTACCAACCGAATTCTGGAAAACGAAATCGAGAATGGAACGTTCCGTCAGGATCTCTTCTATCGCATCAATGTGGTGAACCTCTCGTTGCCCCCGCTACGTGGGCGCCGCGGCGACATCGACGAATTGGTGAACTACTTCCTCGAGTACTACAACCGCAAGTACAACTGCCGCGCCAAGGCGCTCTCGGTCGAACTCATGGCGGTCCTGCAGAAGTACCACTGGCCCGGCAATATCCGTGAACTCGAGAACCTGGTCAAGCGCTACGTCATTCTTGGCTCCGAGGAAGTCATCTCCAGCGATCTGGTCACCCGGGAGCAGGAATATTTCAATCCGGAGATCAATCTGGACGGGCCGATTTCCCTGAAAAAGCTGACCCGCCAGGCGACCCGCGAACTCGAGCGCAAGGTGATACTGAAAGTCCTGCAAGCCAATCACTGGAACCGCAAGCAGACAGCTCGTGCGCTCAGCATCAGCTACCGCGCCCTGCTATACAAGATTCGCGATGCCGGTCTGCCCTCGAATCGCACCGTGCGCCGCCGCGAGGACGCGGCAGGTACGGGCATCGCCGCCGACTGAAGCCCACACGACCCCCCCTCCGCCTCGTTCCAGAATGTTCCTGGGATTCGCCTTTCCATCGCCTTTGTGTCCGATTTGTCGCCGCGGTGCTCCTTGGCCCAAATCCCGCGTCTGGCAAGGGTTTTCGAAGGGAAACTATATGCATGCGCAGAGGTTTGCAGCTTGGGTGTGCCAGCCGTCGTGTTACCTCCCCTAAACAGGTGAAAATCGGGACCTTGTTTTCCAACGGTTTTGGCACCCAGTGTGCTCTTACACGGTGCGGGTACTAATCATCCCCCCGAAGAGACTGCCCACGACTTAGGTCTCGTCCCCCAGGACTCAGGTGATTCGGAACCTTCCTAGGAGGCAGCAAATTCATGGTTAAGAAAGTCTTATTGTTGGCTGTCCTGGCACTGGCCCTGCGGGTGGCAGCTTTTGCGAGCAGCGGCGTTGAAGTCACCAACGTCCACGGAACGTTGACGGGCAGCAACGCAGGCCTGTCGCTGACCGGCTCAACTATCAGAATAGTCGACGGGCTCTACGGGGGCGGAGAAGATCAGGGTTCCAACCTGGGTAGCTACTCCTTCTCGACGGGCGCGCTAACCAGCGGCTCGCTGCAGATGGGCGGCACCTTCGCGGCTGGCGGCTCGTTCATGATCATGGGCAACGGCAGCAACGGCGTTCCCAATGGCGTGATCTTCAGCGGCGCGTTCAGTGGTCCCGTGAGCTGGACGATGGTCTGTCTCGCCAATGGCACCCATAACTACACCCTGAGCGGCGCGGTCTCGGGCGCTCTAGGCAACGGTTATGCCACCAATGGCGCCACGGTTCGGTTGACCATCAATACCGGCAAGGGCTTCTTCAGCGGCTCGACGACCATCTCCAGCGGCGACACCAACATCGTCGTTCCGGAGCCGGGAACTCTGAGTCTGTTTGGAACCGGCCTGATCGGTTTGGCGGGTGTCATTCGGCGCAAGCTCAGCTTCGCTTAAGCTGTACGTTCGGAAACAACTCCTGTACCGAAAGACCCGCCATGGGGATACGGCGGGTTTTTTCTTTTATCTCGAACTCCCACCCGCCCTACTTCGTAGCCCGCTCCTGGCGAAACGACTCCGCATTCGTCTTGTCGACGAGCGCCGTTCCGGTATCGACGAATGCCGGTACGGGCGCGAAGCTGTCTTTCGACCAATCTCCGTCAAGGCGGCCCGCCTGGTTGTGGTGCAGATCGTCGATCATGTGCAGTCCCACCTTGGCCATGGTGTAGGGCTTCTGCGCGATGGTGGCGGCGATTACCCCTTTCTGAATCCAGTCCAGCGTGTCGGCGTCGGTATCCATCGCGATGACTACTTTGTCTTGCACATGCCGGCTGTTGAGCACGGTCGCCACCTCGCGCCCGGCCTGCGCTTCCAGGCACACGAAGGCATCGACCTGGCTGCGATCTTTCCCCAGTATGTCGGTCACCGTGTCGAAGGCGACCCGCGGATTTCCTTCGATGTCCACCACCCGCGCCACGCGAATCTCCGGCGACTTAGCCAGCACCTCGCGATATCCGCGCAACCGGTCCGCCAGGTTGGTCTGCTCGGGCATGGTGAAAAACATGACCTTGCCCTTGCCCTTGAGTTCCTGGGCCAGCCGCTCTCCCCCGAGCAGTCCCGCCTGGTAATTGTTGGTCCCGATGAAAAACAGCCTTTTGCTCGCCGGAGCGTCCGCGTCGATCGTGATCACCGGCACACCTGCCGTGATCGCCTTGTTGATGTCGTAGGTCAGCAGTCCCGGTTCGACCACATTGAGAAGGACTCCCGCTGGCTTCTCCTGAAGCGCTTGCTCGAAGGCCTGTTGCTCCGCCTTAGCATCGTAATTCTGCGGCCCAACGAACTTTGCCTGTACGCCGAGTTCGGCGGCCGCGTCCTGAAATCCTGCACTCGCCCTCTGCCAGTACGGAAGCTGGATATTGGCCGCCACCAGAAAATATTTTTCTTTGGAGTCGTGCCGTCCGCACGCGCAGTTGGAAATCAGCAGCCCGGTGAGCGCCAGAAGGGACGCAACGCTATTCCGACGGGACATGGCAACCTCCAGCGGATCCGTCACCGCCTCCGCGTTTCGAATCGTCCGGGATTACGGCGTGCCCGAGCGCCCCGACACCTTCAATCCCTTGTCCAATGCACAGGGATTACAGCGCAGTTCCTACGTCCTGTCCAGTCCGAGGTTTCGCATCGATCTTCGTGGCCTCGGTGCCTGCGGGTGAAAATATTTCTCAAGCAACTGCCCACCTACGCGGGCCTGGGCTCTGGCCCTCTACGGCGTTCCCCGTAACCTGGCCTGCGCATTTCCTGAGGAGCGTGACGGATTCACCGGACCCCAAGAGCTCGGATCGTGCTAAGAGACTCAGAGCAAACGGTTCCCATATTGAGGCGCGAAAACATGTCGGCAGTGCCCCCTGTGGCCGCGAGTTTGCAGCGCAAATGCAGAAGCTAAATCTCCCTTGGGAGGATGTAATGAAAAAACGCACGCAATCGCTATGGATTCTTGGTGCACTCGCGACGGCGCTCGCAACCGCCCCGCTCTTTGCGCAACCGTCCGACACGCAGTCCCCCAACTCGCCATCATCGCACGAGCAACAGCAGGATCCCGGCCAGGCACAGCCGCCCGCGAATCAGAACGGCAACGACTCCCAGGCCCAATCGTCCGACAAGACCCAGACTTTCAGCGGTACGATCGTGAAATCGGGCAGCAAGTATGTTCTTCAGGATGCCGGCGGGAAGACCTATGACATCGACCGCCAGGACGGACTGAAAGAGTACGAGGGCAAGCAGGTTCGGGTTACAGGCACGCTCGATCCCGACGGCAAGACCATCCACATGAAGTGATCCACTGCACTCACAGCTACGCCGCACGACGAAGGGGGTCAGATCATCGGCCCCCGTTGTCGTTGGGGGTGCCCGGTCTATCGATCAGGGGTAGAACGAAGACCCGAGATCAAAGGAACGTTTCCGCTCCGTTGCAGAGGTTTTGGGATTTTGCGGACCAAACAGGCGGCGGTGTACCCGTTCGGTTCACGCCGCTAACCCGACGGTTAACGGAATCTTCATCAGAAGCCTCCGCGAGGCATGCAGCCGTCCGAGGTCAATGTGAGCGATGCCCTGTGTTGTCAATGAATTACCCGAAACTTCCCGCATCGAGGGCAGCCAGGTCCGGCGCGGCATTTCGATTGCCCAACTCACAGGCGAGTTCAACACACGGGCGTCCGATGCAACGCCCAGTGAGCCGGGAACGGCGGAGGTAATGTATGAAATTCTTCAAGAAATCTCGAGTGAATGAAACGCTGCTCGCAGCCTTAACCCTGTTGATGCTTCTCGTTCCGGCGTTCGCGCAGCAGGACACGGACCCCACCTGGTACGATCCCTGGGCCAAGCCGAGTCCGGCGGTTGCTCGAAAGGCGACTCCGCGTAAAGTCCGCCCGGCCAATTCGCGCTTGAAGAGTTCGCAGGCGCCGGAGGCGCGCAAGAGGGAGATCCGCGCGTTGGCCCCAGTTGCCGCAGTGCCCGCAAAGAACGTGGCGTTGAGGCCGTGAACGTGGGAGGAACAGAGCTTTTCGCCGGGCTCGGAGCCGTTGCTTTGCTACGCGCGAACGCTGACCGAATAACGAGCCCGGCGAGGTTATTCCGGTCTCTTCCCGAGTGATGGGCCTAGGGCCGGCGGATCGATGATTTCCGGCGTCAACGTCGCGGCGGTCATGTTTCGCATAAACCGGATATGCTCCCGAAGAGCGAATCTCAGCTCAGCCAGAATTGCTTCCAACTCTGGGTCTGTGGCCGAAACAGCGCTTTGGCACAAGGCCCTGATTCGGTCTTCGAGGGTAGGACGGTCGGACACTTCGACCAACATGCCACACGACGGCGGATGCGCCTATACACGATCTTCTGTAGTCGTGTTGCCTGTGCGCTTGCTTCCACCCCGTTCAAACACATCACACAGCTCGGTGACCAGCTCCATCAGCCTGCGACTGTCGGTTTCAATCGCCGCTTCGGCGGCGAGTTCTTGCCAACGCTGCTCATGGGGTTCGTGGCGGTCCATGCACACCTCCAGATGCGACAAGTTCACGCCTTCCGTTTTCCGAGTGTCACGCAAGCCCGACACGGGTCTCATGCGGGAGCGTGCAATTCTCCCTGGTAAGTTCTGTGATGCCATCCCTCGGTGTGATTGCAATTCTGCCGCCGAAGCCGACACTCCGGAGAATTGCAGAGCCATCAATCACTTAGCACATGTGCTTTCTTACCGGCTGGAGATGGACTGCCAGGTAAAATCTGCGCGAGAAGGGCGCACCCAGTTGCAACTGGTTCGAAACTCCGATTGACGTTGTGCCCATCCGGGGCGCACCACAGACTCCGCGGCCCGCCCGCTTCACATCCCGGATCGAAGCTGAGCGTGCTTTGTGTGTGCCTGCTTTTCTGGGCGCTCCTGTCCCTTGGCGTTCAGCGAAGTGGCGAGTGCTCGTCCTTTCATGTACCTCGCTCCCACCACTGAGTTGATGGAGTGTCAGAAGCGCGCGTTCTTTGTGAAGATCGTCGGGCCGCACCCTCTTTCGCGAGTCGAAGTAACGCTGAAGGACAACAAATCTGGGCAGACGATCGTTCAGTCCTTCCCCGAGATCGATCCCGGTCCGCTGCGATCCGATCAGTACCTTATGGTTTACTCCATCGTCGCCGTGGGACGAAGACTACACCCTCACGGCCACTTCAAAAGAATCGCACTCGTCACAGAACTTGATCCGAGGTACTCAGCATCAGATTCGGTTCGCTACACAGGTCACCGTCGAGGAGGAAGCACCTCCGGCTCTAAGCTGTCGCGACAAGCTACTCCCTCCCTCATGCACGCTCGCTGCGAAGGAAACGCGCTCTTGTGCTGAGCCGATGAAGCTGCCAGCAGACGTGGCGAGCACGCTCGACGTGTACACTACCCAGCATCCAGACGGTTCGGTCACGATGCGAAAGGTGCGGACTTTGCCTTCGCCATCGGAGCTTGATGAGCAATCCGATCAACGTCATCTCACCGATTACCAGAAAGAGCAACTCCGTCCTGCGATCAAGCAATACGCTGGTTCACGGCTGCGAGTGTTCTACTCCGGCGGACCCAACACGCTCGCCTACGCCGAGGAGCTGAGGCAGTTATTCGCGGAGACTTGGAAGACAAACGAAGTTTCAGTGGTACCGGTCGGAGATGAGCGGATCATCGACGTGCAGATCACTGTCGGCAACAAGGGGCAGGAGGTCGAAGCGCGGACGCTGCTGGGCGCCTTCCAGAGCGCAGGAATAAAAGCACAAGAAGTTTTTCTCGGTCGATCCGGATGCGGGGAACGATGTGGTGCTTTGGGTCGGGCCGAAGAGCCCAAAGGACGCCAGTCCAGATCAATGCGGGTCACCGGAGCTAAACCCCCAAAATCGGGACAGGCTCACAATTGTGATTGGATCGCTCAAGCTGGAGGAGTTTGCCCATTCGTGCCGGAGTGACGAACCGGCGAACGAGACACCCTTGGAACGTACTTGATCGGCCTCCTAACCCATTGTGTGTCAACAGTATACACTGGTTCCGTTCGTACGCCGGGCGAAGGTATAGCCGTGCCGTTGTGATAAAATCAGTGCATGGCCACGCTCGCCGCAGCCCGACCGATAGCTGTATCCGAGAGCCTATTGCGACATGAAGCTGTCGAAAACGCACTTGCGGACCTTCGCCTTGAAGGACTCACTCCCAGTTCTGAAGCACTCCTCCTCTTCGAGCGTTACGTCAATGGCGACGTGACGGATCAAGACTTGGTGAATGCTATCCTCGCTCGATGAGCGATCCGTACCTTGATCCTCAATCGGGAATTCTAAGAAACAAGTTTGGGCTGAACGATCAGGCATCGCTGGATCGAGCGGAGGCCGACGCCGTCGCCGTACGTTCGATTCTCCTTCAAGGCAATCCGCTGAAGGGAGACTTCGATTCCCAACACCTCAAGCAAGTCCACCAATATCTCTTTCAGGACGTTTACGAATGGGCGGGCCAGTTCCGCACGACCTCTATGGTCAAGGCTGATTATGTCGACGGCGGGCGTGTGACGCGCTTCACGCCTCCGGACCTCATTGAGCAAGAGTTGACAACGGTGTTCCAGAGTCTCGCACGGGACGGCTTCCTCAAGGGCCTGCCCCGGAAAGATTTCGCCCAGAAGATGGCGATGTTCTTCGCTGAGATAAACAGGGTTCATCCGTTCCGAGAGGGAAACGGACGTGCCCAGCGTCAATTCGTCCGTCAATTGTCGAGCAGCGTCGGGTACAAACTGCACTTTGAGGTCGTTAGCAAAGAGCGTCTCGTTCAAGCCAGCATCCTATCCGCCAACGGCGAAATCGCCATGATGACGCGTCTGATGGACGAGATTACTGACACCGAGAGAATCCAGCCCTTGGCGAAGGTGATCGATCATCTCAAGCGAAACCATTTCAATTGGAATGACGTTTACATTGCGACCACTACTACCGGTGAGCAATACACAGGTACGTTCGCGGGGAGCGATGGTGGCAATTTTTTCTTTGGAACCGAACAGAACCAGATATTCGTTGGTAAACTCAGGGACCTGAAACAAGCACCAGGGCCAGGAGACAAGATTAACTTTACGGCGCAATGAGCCCACGCTTCAGAACGTTTCTCTCAGGAACAGCTTCACTTCCCTCAATACCTCTACGAGAGTTCAAATAACAGAGCCTTCCATGCGGCGTTCTTAGCTGAAGTCTTTTCTCTTTCATTTTTTCTCCACTCAACCCGCGCCTTCCACAACCGGCGTTATTCCAGCGGTGCTCCCTGTCAAGGGTCTTCGATGAACGCGGAACTTGCCCGCGCCCTTGACAGGTCCGCGCCGCGGAACGCCTTCAAAACCGTCGCGGAGTTTCGCGAAGAGAAAATTGGTTGTGAAGGAGAAAGAAGACGATGCAAAACACCACCGAAAGGAAAGATGTTTTCAGCCGCATCACCACACAGATTGTGGAGTATCTGGAAAAAGGTGTCCGTCCGTGAACTCGTCCGTGGAATGCTGAGCACGCCGACGGCCGGATTACCCGTCCTCTGCGTTTTAACGGCCAGCCCTATTCCGGAATCAATGTCCTGTCGCTCTGGATGTCTGCTCTCAGCCAGAACTTTGCCGCGCCGATCTGGATGACCTTCCGCTTCCAAAGCGAAACGTCCCGGACTCAATCAGTCACGGGACGCTTCGTTTTGAGCAGCTCTCCCCCAGGCGCTGCTCAAGCAGCCCCGAAAGTGCATAGGTTCCGGAGTCGACTTTCCGCCAACTACGCACCTCTCTCCTCGAGGCTACGACCTCGTCGAAGTTCCTTCTGGCGGATGGTGCCCAGGACAGACTCGATGACCAGGCCCAGTCGGCAAGGGAGGTAGGCTGAAGCGGGACGACTGGGCGACACATAACTTACATGCAGGTCCACGGTTGTCAAGCAAAATCCGCGCTGGTAGCGACGTTTGCCGCAAGCGGGCTCTGCGCACCAACAGCGACACAGAAGGCAGGCAAGCCCAAGCTGGGCACGGCGGGGTGAAAAAAGAGTATATCGGCGCCGCTGACTAGCAGGTAAGTGAAGGTCGCACCTATATGTGCTTCCGCCGCTCGCTCGCCAAATCAGATCTCGGTATCAGTGGCGAGTACAGGAGCCTCGAACAGCGAAGGCAAGTGGGCCCTGGTGACGGCTGCTGCCGGCGATTCAGTCGTAACGGCCCGCATGTATCAGTCATTCGTGAACCACCCTCGGCTCGCGGTGTTTCGATCCTGGCTGGATGCGGTCGCGCGGCTGGGGATAGGGGCCACGATTCTCGATCGTTCTATCGCGAGCGGGTCTTGCACTCTCAGGCGAGACCCGTTCGGAGAACGCGATGCTACTGGAGTTGCCCTCAGAGGTTCGGGCATCCTTCCCCTGGCCGTCCTCAAGTCGCCGAAAAAGCACCGGGTTCGGCATCGGGTAAGCCCCGATGCGGTTGCGTGGCCTCAGCCGAGTAGGCGTGTCTCTGCTGCGAGGCTCACCGCTGGGTCTGACATCGAAGTGCGTGCCTCGTCGTTGTCGATGTGCGCGGATTGATCTCGCCTGTCTTCCTATCGCCGCCGTCGGAAGTCCTCTCGTCGTCCGCGCCCACAAGATCACCGAAGCGGCGCAGCGCGGCGCGGTATCCGCAGTGGTTGAAGCCTCGCTGCTCCCGGGTGTGAGTTCCGAACAGGCGATCGAAGAAGAAAAAGCCGATGCCGAAGTTCTTGTCCATGAGTCCTTGGTCGTTGAGCGCCCAGTGGTGAATATCGTGGGAGCGCCGTGCGCGCACGAACCAGAACTTTAGGCAGCGGTTGCGTTCCATCCAGAAGCCGGCGATATGCATGCGGTCATGCAGATAGCTGAACATGAGAAAGCTCCATGCGAGCGAGGTCGCGACGAACGCGATCTGATCGCGCAGGGCGACGCCAAGCAGATGCAACGCCGTCACCGATGAGGCCAGGACGATGGCTCCAGGGATGAGCCATTCCAGACCGACGTTGCCCAGCGCGACTTCGCCGGTGGTCGCATCGTGATAGCTGGCGCCCGGCCGCTGTGGCTGGAGCGGGCCGTAAAGTACCAGGTGATGCTTCATGTGGCTCCTGCTCAGGAACCCGATCTTGCCGCTGTGCAGCAGGCGGTGCAGAAGATACCCCAGCAGTTCGGAAACCAGAATCGAAGTGGCCATCCATGCCAGGAGCGAAAGCGCGTTTTTCATAATGGCGGACGTTAGTGCGGCTGGAATACGACTCGCAAGCGACAAGCCGCGCCAGCCAGAGGTTGTCGCGGTATGCCGGGCCGTGTCGCGTCGAAGCCGAGTTCGCGGGCATCCACAAAGGATGGGGAAACCGAACGTGAGCTAGTTGGTCGTCCGAACCGACAGGTGGACGGGTTTCAATCCGACCTGTTCAACCAGTCGCGGGAAGCGGGGATCGCTGCGGAGCGGGTCGGCCAATGGCTCGCTGGACAGATAGACAAGGTATTCGCTGCGCTCTTTTCGGGCGGCCTCGAGCCACTGGAAGGCATGATTGAGATCATGCATGCCGGTATAGACCAACGCGAAGTAAATCGGTGAAACGTAGGTGTGGCCAGACACCTCATTCAGCTTCTGAAGGATCTGGTTGGTCTTGCCAGTTTCGCCGGAGACTGCATACTCGTGTCCAAGCAGGGCAAGAACGGCAGGGTTGTCGGGAGAAACGGCGAGAATTTTTTGGAAGGCGTCGCGCGCCTCAGCATGCATGCCCTTCAGTTCGTAAGCGCGGCCGATGTTGACGAGAGCGATGGCGTAGCTGGGATCGAGTTCGAGTGACTTGGAGTTCAGTTCGATGGTGCGGTCAAACTGGCGCTGCTGGTAGTAAGCCTCTCCCAGTGCGGAGGTGAGCAAAGGATTGATCGGTTCTAGTTCGACCGCTCGTTTACGCTCGGCGACGGCGGCATCGAGATCGCCGATGGCGGTCAGGTAGTAAGCGTAGAACTGGTGCGCGGTCGCGTAGTCGGGGCGCAGTTCGAAAGCGCGGACAAATTCCCTTCGCGCTTCGGGAAGATTCCACTCGTAGACGGTGTCGGAGTAGCCCAGCGAAACGTGCGCCTCGGCAAGGGTCTCGTCAAGCTCGAGAGCTCTGCGCGCGGCTTCCTCGGCCTGGGGGAAAGCCTGGCTGGGAGGCAGCGTGGTGAAAGGCGCGGAGCCCAACAGTTCGTAACAGTCCGCGAGTCCCGCGTAAGGTGGAGCGTAGGTGGGGTCGATAGCAATCGACTTCTTGAACAATGCAATGGCTTGGGTGAGGCTCGCGCTGGTGCGCTTGTTCCAGAAATAACGGCCTTCCAGATAAGCGAGGTAGGCGTCGCGATTCACCTCGCGCGCGGGAGCAGAGTGGAGAGGGAGCTTGCGGAACACTTCGCTCGCGATCGCGTCGGCAACTTCCTTCTCGACAAGCAGCAGGTGCTGCAGATCCCGATCATAGCTCTCGCCCCACACCACGGTCTGATTGCTGACTTGCACGAGCTGGGCTGTGGCCGCGACCTGATCGCCAATGCGGCGAACGGTGCCTTCGAGAACGTAATCGACATGAAGATCCTTCGACAGCCGTTCCAGTTGGGCGGCGGCGTACCCAGCAGAGAGGCGGATCACGCTCATGTGTTGTGGATGAAGCTGACCCAGCCGGCTGACCATCTCTTCGGTGATTCCAGCCGCGACGAAGTCCTCTCCGGATTCTCCGCTCAGATTTTTGAAGGGACGGACGGCCAGTGTGATTTTCCCCGGAAGCGGAGGCCAGATTACGGACCTCGCCCAGCGGACGCCCACTGCGACTAAGACAGTTCCGAGCGTGACCGCGATCCAGAACGATGGTGTGTGACGCGGGCGTGGTCGGTCGGCGTCGAGCTCCGGGTCGGAGGGAGTGAGAGTTTCCGGCGTCGTGGTGGGATCGTCGCCGTTCGGGTCTGGGCGGCTGAGCTGCTCCTGCCACCAGGCATCCAGTTCGCTCTTGTACCCGAAAACGCGGGACCCTTCGTCCGGTGAGCTCGCCTTGAGTCGCCGGACGGGCAAGCCCCGGGTTTTTTCCCAACGCTGGACGGTGCGTTCGGTCTTGTGCAGATGGTCGGCGATCGCCTTCCACCCTTCGAGGATGTCTTCCTCCCGCAAGCCCACATCCGTCATGCGAACTCTCCGGACCGGCATCTCTGCCAGCGAAAGTCGGGAGAGTGTATCGTGCCTCGGCTTGTTATTCAACGACTCGACGGACGAGTCGACGGACGAGGACAACGGTGGTCTGGCGGGCCAAGCTCTCGCAGTCCGATTCAATTTTGGGGGACGGAGTCGGCGCGCACGCGTGCGCAGGTTGGAGTAGCGATCGCCGACCGAACTGCGCAGGGAAGACCCCACCCGGCGGAACCAGCGTGAAGGCGGCAGGTGGAGGAAGTTGTTGGAACGGCGTAGGTTGTCGGGCACCTCGGGCGCTCGAAACATGTTTCCATCCAAGCCAGCTTTGGTGGTCGGGCCGGATTGAACGGTAGGCCGCGTTGGCCGGCCTGGCAAGTGACAAGCTGCGACGCAAGACCGATGTCGGACTTTGTCGTGGGGATGAAGCAGGGCGGATCACCTTGGGAGGCCACTTGCCGAACCGAGGACTGGATCGGGCGTCGCTCGACAGCTGAACATCGGTCTGTGAAAATCTCGCCGCTTCGATCTAGTTCGCCGCAGCGAGCTGGCCGAGTTGGGCCAGAGCCTTCTTGACCTCTTCGGCATCGGGGTAGTTCGGGTTCAGCTTCAGCACAAGCTGCAGCTGTTCCTTCGCCGGCGCGGGCTGATTCATTTTCTGGTACGTCAACCCCAGATGGTAGTGGAACGTGGCGTCGTTCGGATTCTTGTTGACGGCTTCCTTGAAGAGATCGAGAGCGCTGCCCAGGTTGCCCTTCTGGTAGTAGGCCCAGCCCAGGGTGTCGGCCGCGTTGGCGTTATCGGGCATGAGGCGGCGGGCGGTCTGCGCCAGCGAGATGGCCACATCGATATTGCCCCCGGTGATGAGCATGACGTAGGCGAGGTTGTTCGAGGCGACCGGGTTGTCGGGCTGGATGGTGAGCGCCTTCTGGTACATGTCTTTGGCGGTCGTCCAGTTTTTCTGCGCTTCGTAGAGCTGTCCCAGGAAGATGGGGAAGAAGACTTCGTTCGGATTGTCCTTGGCCGACTGCTGATAGGTGGCGATGGCCTGGTCGACGGAGCCCTCCGCTTTGAAGACCTGGCCGAGTTTGAGCAAGGCATCGGAATTCTTCTTATCGAGTTCGGCAGCTTTGCGGAGGGCGGCTTCGGCTCCCTTGCTGTCTTTCTTGTTGTTGAACAGCGCCGTTCCCAGCAGGTCGTAGAACGCGCTGCTGCTCGGAACCTTGGCGATCTGTGCATTCGCGGCCGCGACCGCCTTATCAACATCCTTTTGCAGAATGTAGACGGTCATCAGTCCGTTAAGAGCGTCGCTGCTGGCGGGATCGATGTCCAGCGCCTTCAGGTAGGACTTCTCGGCTTGCGGAAACTGTTTCTGAACCTGGCGCAAGGCGCCCATCTGTACATAGCCGGCGGGATTCTGGGGCGCAACCTCGATGGCCTTGTTGATGTCTTGCTCGGCCTTGCCGAACTGCTTGCGGTTTACGTCAGCGATGCCGCGGAAAGCGTAGCCGTCGACCGCCATGGGCTGAGCCTGGATGATCGTAGACGCGGTCTGATCGAGAGCTTCCCAATCGCTCTTGCGAATCGAGACCGCGGCGAGGGCGTGTTGGGCTTCCATGAGGTCGGGACGGAGGCGGACCGCTTCGCGCCACTCCGTCTCAGCGCGCCCGCCGTTGCCCTGCTGACTGAGGGCCACACCCAAGTGATAGTGGGCGACGGCATTCTCGGGATCGCTTTTGATCGCGGCCTGGAGAGAGTTGACGGCTTCGTCGATATGCCCGTCACGTATCTTGATCTGGCCGCGGTAAACGAGCGCCTCAACATCCTGGGGATTGGCCTTCAGAATCTCATCGTTCAACTTGCGCGCTTCGTCAAGCCGGTTCTTCAGGATAAGGAGCTGGATGTAGTTCTTCTTGGTCTGAATGTCCTTGGGGTGGTCGCCATAAAGCGAGCCATACTCGGTGACCGCCTTATCGAGATCGCCCGTGGCGAAGTAGTAGTCCCCCAGCATGCGGTAGCCGGCGGGAAGGTCAGAGAGATCTTTCTTGGTCTGAGTCAGGAAGGCCTCCGCGTCAGTCTTCTTGCCCTCCAGCATGTAAAGGCGGGCCAGGGAAGAGCGCGGATCGGGATTCTTCGGGTCGACGGTGATGGCGTGCTTGAATTGCTCTTCGGCTTCGGGAAGACGGCCGCGCGACTGGTAGAAACCGCCGAGAGCAAGCTGGGCGTTCATGGCCTTGGGATCAAGCTCGGCGGCCTTCTTCAGGCTGGCTTCAGCCGCGTCGTACTGCTGCGCCTGGATCTGCATGATGGCGTAGTTGAGGAAAGCTTCGGATCGATTCGGGTCGAGGGCGATGGCCTTTTGCATCTCCTGCATGGCCCCAGGGAGGTCGCCCTGGCGGGCCTTGAAATTCGCAAGCGCCGCGTGGACGTCAGGATTGTTCGGCTGCTTGGCGAGCAGGATATCGAGGTTTTCTTGCGCCTCCTTGAAGTACTTGGCCGAGATCAGCATGTTGGTGATGTCGATGCGGGCCTGGTAGTTCTCGGGATCGAGTTCGAGCGTGCGGGTCAGTTCCTGGAAAGCTCGGTTGGTTTCCTGCAGCTTGAGGTAGGTGAGCGCGAGCTGGTAGTGAGCCTTGCCGAAGCGCGGGTCGACCTGGATCGCGTTGCTGTATTGAATCGCGGCCTCACGGTATTTGCCCTTCTCGGCATAGCGCTGGCCACTCTCGAAATATTTCTGCTTGCGCACGTTGGGATCGCGCGAACAGCCCACAAACAAGCCCGCGGTCAGAAAGAGAAGCAAGAACAAGCGGAATGCGGAACCACGCCTCATGGCTAAGTCTCCCAACGAAAGCGCGCTGAGCGCGCCCTGTAGTGATGTTCGATGATGGCAGCCCTTCGGGGTGCAACCCAGGCACCCGCGGACGGCACACTTAGTTCGATATCGAGAACTCTACGAAGCAAATCCGGAGTGGCCGGACGCGACCGGGTACAGGAACATCCTAAGGTCTGGCGGTTCATTGGGGGATGTACTGATTGAGTAACGGGACCAGTTTTCCCGTGAAGGGGAGCACGCGCTGGAGGGCGGCGTCGACCGATTCCCCCGGCAGCATGTGAGTCGTAATGCGCACCAGCGATCCGTCACTGCGATTCATGCGGATGGAATCCGTGACCAGGTAGACCCGCGCCCAGTACTCGCTGGCGACAGCGCGATCGTGCGCCCAATACCAGTAAAGAACCAGCTGGCGATCGGTGCCCTTGGCAATCACGTAGCGATTCACAACCAACGGGGCGTGTCCTTCCACGGAAAGGGTGATGCGGCGCGAGTCGACCGGCGTCCATCCCGCACCGGGCAGGCAGTTCTTGGGTGAGTGAATCGTGTCCCCCGCGCGTTGGGTCGGGAAGTAGGCGATGAAAAGGTCAGCCACGGGCTTGGTTTCATCGTCGGGGCGGTAGACCCGGAGTAGGAAATCCCCGGGCCCGAGCACGTCGCGCACGTCCTTTGGAATTTCGACGTCGGTGCCGGTCCAGTTGCCCACCCTTTCCGGAAATGACGCCATCGGGAGCCGCGGCGGGAACACTTCACTGCGGCCGCGAGCCTCGAGAAACAAAGCCGTGCCGGCGAGGAGCGCGAGGGCAATCAGGAGACGAGGGTGAAGACGCATCAGCGGGACTCTCCTTTCAGCCACACCCACTTTAGGGCGCGGTGCAGGAGAAAGAGCAATGCGAGCGACACCACGAAGATCAGCCAGCCCGAGAAAGCATGAAAGAAGCCCTCGGCCTTTTCGGGATCCCAGTACTGCACCAGCAGTCCGGTGCCGACGATACGAAAGCTGTTGGCGAGCACCGCGATGGGGACGGCGCCAAGCGCCAACGCCACGCGGATGAGCTTGCGGGGCTCGAGGAGGTATCCGTAGATCACAGCGAGGGTGGCAAGCGACATCAGGGAACGGATTCCGCTACAGGCCTCGGCCACTTCGAGCGCCATCGCAGGCAGTTGGATGACGTTGCCTTCGCGCAAAACCGGAACGCCGAGTGCAGGCAGCGTCCAGGCAGCGGCTTTGGAAGCCAGCAACTGCAAGGGGAACGCGACCTGATTGAAGATGATGTTGGGGATCGGAATCATGAACAGCAAGAACAGCCAGGGGAACAGTCCTGCGTGCAGGTGATTCCAGCCGTACGCCAGGACAACCAGTCCTGCGATGGCAAGCAAAAATGAGAAGCGTGACAGGAAAAGTTCGGCACCCAGCACTCCCGCCATCAGCACGAGGAGCGCGCAGGCGAGCACCAGCAGTCCGGACCAGGACGGGTGCAAGGGCAGTTTCCGCAAACGATCCTTCTCCTGCCAAAGCACGAACAGCGAGAAGGCCGGCACAAAGAAGCCGTGGGAGTAGTTCGGGTCGCGATTCCACTGACCGATCAAATGTCCGAGCACTGGCGCATACAGCCACGCCAGCACGGCACAGAGCACCAGCACCTGCCAGAGCGGCGTGGACTCAACAGACGCACCATCACTGGCGAGCGGCGGGGACGCGGCTTGGGCGGCGGGGCTCAAAACTGAAGTTGTCGGGGGTGTCCACAGAGAGGATATGCGAACCGCACAGGGGGTGCAATCAAGGAGTGCATCAAGTGTGACCTTGGTTTGCCCCAAGCGCGGGCCGCTGAGATCGGGGAGGAAGGGAAAAAGATTGGACACTGGAACAGCCTGGATTTCCCCTCGAAAGTAACTCGAGTTTTCCCCCGCCGGAGGACGAGGCTCCTTTTTTGACAACAAGTTAACAAGACATGTTCGGGGGATAGGAGAAAAGTAATACCCACTTGTTACTTTGGAGTGGGCAAAAACTTTCCCTTCAAGGGGGCATGTTGTAGGCTATCCAGAAGTTGACGGGAGTGGCTGGAGCATAGCAGCTACCTGCTCAAGTTGTTGAAAATAAGAGACAAAAATCCAGACTGGAGACTGACCGTCTGGCCGGGCAGTTGGCCCACGTCGTGCTCTTAGCTAGATAGGCAAGACATCCGACCCAATAGTGACATTCCCCCGATAAGAAACTAGCGTTTAAATGTCGAAAGATTTCCCTGAAAACTCGGGAAGCCACGGCACTCGAGGCGCCGAAGCTGCGCAGCATAGCTTCGTCGAGAGCCTGGGACAGAGCATGCGTGCTCTCGAGGTCGTAATCCGCGAGTTGGCGAGGAACGAAGTTCCGGTGCTGCTGCTGGCGGAGGGGGGAGCGGGTAAGGAAGCGACGGCGGAGCGGATTCACCAGATGTCGAAGCGCCGGGAACAGCCGTTTCAGGTTGTACCGTGCGCGGAGGTCGTTCCGGAGATGCTGGCCGCGGATGACACCGAAGGGCTGCTCCAGACCGCGGGTACGGTGTACCTGGAGGAGCTGGCCGATCTCAGTCCGGCCTGCCAGGAAGGCCTGCTGCAATCGCTGACCACTCCGAACCAGAACGGGCACCCCAACCGGACGGTGGCGCGCCTGATTTGCGGCAGCGCACGGGAACTCGAAGCCGAAGTGAAAGCCAACCGTTTTCGCGAAGATCTTTATTACCGGGTCAGCTCCGTGTGTTTGCGGCTTCCACCTTTGCGCCAGCGGAAAGAGGACATTCCGTATCTGGTGAACTTCTTTCTGACGAAATATGCCCGGGACTTCCGGCGTCCGGTGCCTCGATTGAGCGCGCAGACGCAACGCTTGTTCCAGGAGTACGCCTGGCCGGGAAACATCCGGGAGCTTGAGGACGCGGCGAGGGCGATCGTCGCACTGGGCGACGAGTCGGTCGCGATGGGCGGATTGCGATCCTTATTAATGCGCTCAGAAAACGGCAGCAACGGCGAGCGGATTTCGTTGAAACAAGCCTCGCGTGCAGCTTCGCGGGAAGCCGAGAAGGAATTGATCCTGAAAGTGTTGAATCGCACGCGCTGGAACCGGCGGCGAGCGGCGCAAGAGCTACAAATCAGTTACAAGGCCCTGCTCTACAAGCTGAAACAGATTGGATACCAGGACTACGGAGCGTCATAGCGGTCAGGAGAGAATTTATGGAAGGGAAAATGAAGCTCGGGATTTTCTTGCTGGTGGCGGTGCTGGCGTCGGGTGCGTCGGCACAAGCGAACGCGAAAGCGAGTGACGGTCCGGCGAAACCGGACAAGGTGCAGAGCGAACCGGCGTCGGTGGCTGGACCCGATTACAAGATCGGTGCCGACGACACGCTGCACATTTCGGTGTGGAAGGAACCGGACCTCACCGAGACTCTTCCCGTGCGGCCGGACGGGAAGATTTCCATGCCGCTGTTGAACGACGTGGCGGCCGCCGGATTGACGCCCTCCGAACTCGCGGATTCGATCAGCACTAAGCTGAAAAAATATATCTCGGACCCGCGCGTGACGGTGGTCGTAACGGCGATGAATAGCCAGAAAATCTATGTGATGGGCGAAGTAACGCATACCGGCCCGATGGCCCTGCAGCCCAACATGACGGTGTTGCAGGCGCTGGCTACGGCGGGCTTCACACAATTTGCAAATACCAAGGGAATTTATGTGCTGCGCATGGACAGCGGCAAACAGCAGAAGATTCCCGTGAACTACCGGGCGCTGATCAAGGGCGAAGCCATCGACCAGAACCTGGTACTGAAACCCGGCGACACGGTCGTGGTCCCGTAAGGATTTGATGATGAACATACGCCAAACAACGTGGATGCTGGTGATGCTGGTCGTGGGCTCGATCGCGGCCTGGGGACAGGATTCCGCCGGGCAGGCTCCGGCCGAGGCGCAACCGGGCACACCTCCGCCGGCAGCGTTCGGGCAGGATAACCCGCCGGTGCTGATGAATGACAACCCGCCGATTTCCGGCCTGGACCGGCCGTCGCTCGAACCGAACATTCAGCCGCGCAGCATGCTGCTGGGCGGGGTCGAGGGCAGCGAATCGCTCGATACCAACATCGGCAGCGACGCTTATCCGGCGATCCACTCGGTCACTCGCGGGCTGGGCGGCCTCACCATGCAGCGCCTCTGGAGTCGTTATCAACTGGCAGCAGCCTACGTCGGGGGCGCGGCCTATTACAACCTGGCCGGCCAGGGAGTGAAGCAGATCCAGGAAGTGCAGGCCCAGCAGAGCTTGTTGTGGAGAACGGGACAGATCACGCTGCGTGACTCGTTCAGTTATTTGCCGGAGGGTTCCTTCGGCTACGGTTCTTACGGAGGGTCGGGCGGATTTCAACTCGGCCTGGGTGGAATCGGCGAGGGCATGGGCGTCCTGGGCAGCGGGTTCGGAGGGCGCTACGGCATCCTGGGATCGGAGCAATTCGGCTCGCTCGGCCAAGAGTCGCGAGTCACCAACGTCGCGGTGGCCGATGTGGTCGAGAACCTGACCCCACGCACCTCAGTGACAGCCGCCGGCTCCTACGGCCTGGTGCACTTCGACAATGCCTCCGCCGGGCTGATCAGCAGCCGGCAAGTGGGGGCGCAAGTTGGGTACAACTACACCCTGAATCCGAAGGACCAAATTGCCCTGATGTTTGGCTACCAGACCTTTCATTTCCCGGGATTGGTCGGCACCGACAACATCAACACCGAGTCGGTGCAGTTCATGTACGGCCACCGGGTGTCGGGCCGCATGGACCTGGTCTTCGGAGCAGGGCCGCAATGGACGCGGATCCAGGATCCTCTGTCGGGAGCGATCTCGCGCCTGTCGGCAAGCGGTGTAGCGACGTTGCGCTACAAGTTTAAAAGGGCAACGGCCGCGGTCAGTTACGAGCGCTTCAACACCAGCGGGTCCGGATTTTACGCGGGAGCGGAGAGCGATGTGGTACGCCTCAACGCTGCGCGCTCGTTCTGGCGGCGCTACAACGCGGACGCGGACATCGGGTTTTCGCACAACAAGCGGCTGGAGGCGAGCCTGGTTGGCGTGGACTCGAACTCCTACAAATACATCTTCGCGGGCTTCGCGGTACGGCGCCAGTTCGGCTACAACTGGGGCGCATTCCTGAGCTACCAGTTCAACGATCAGATTCTGGACAGCACGTGCACGGTGGGGGGAGTCCCGTGCGGGACTCGGATCTCGGTCCGGCATGTACTGACCATTGGCCTGGATTGGCATTTCCGGCCCATACGGATCGACTAATTTCACGGCTGCCGGGAGTGGCGGCCAGAACGGAAATACTGGAAATGATTGAGAATCGCGATCTAACGATAGACGACTACCTGTCCATGCTGCAGCGGCGGATGAAGTTGATCCTGATTCCGACGCTGCTGGCGCCGCTGGCGGGGTTCCTGATCTCGTACGCCTTCACGGCAAAATATACTTCGCAGGCCCTGGTGCTGGTGGAGGGCCAGAAAGTGCCCGAGGGCGTGGTGCCGTCGGTGGTCACACAGGACTTGGCCCAACGGGTCGCGACCATGCAGCAACAGGTGTTAGGGCACAATCGCCTGCAGCCGATGATCGAACAGCGCCACCCGGGTCTGCTGCGCGGCGGCAAGAACCTGGATGATGTGATCGACGATATCCGTCAGGGCGTAACCATCGAGCCGGTGGTCACCGATCTCAGCCAGATCGCGAATACGGGGGGCGCAAGGCGGCGGCCGGGACAGGGTACGAGCGTACCTGGGTTCTATGTGAACTATACCGGTCCCAGTCCGAAAGAGGCGCAGGACATTGACAACGATCTGACCTCGATGATGCTGTTCGAGAACCAGAACACGCGCGAGCAAGTGGCGCAGAGCACGACCGATTTCATCACTCGACAGCTGGAAGAGGCCAAGCACAACCTGGACGACCAGGATTCGAAGCTGGCGGCGTTTAAGCGGCAATATGCCGGGCAGTTGCCGGGGGACGAAGACAATAACCTGAAAGTGCTGGGCTCGCTGAACTCGCAGCTGGACGCCGATACTCAAACCGTGAACCGGGCGCAACAGGACGAGGCCTACACGGAGTCGTTGCTGGTGCAGCAACTCGCGGCGTGGAAGTCGTCGCAGGGAACCAACAATCCGCAGAGCCTGGAACAGCAGCTAACCACGCTGCAGGGGCAACTGCTCTCCTTGCAGGCGCGCTACACCGATGACCATCCCGATGTGATCAAGGCCAAAGCCGACATCGCGGAAGTCAAGAAG
>Ga0307479_10000825_pt1 | contig 28141 bp, 27 predicted proteins | sample atmos_gasesECM4C_FD_203743 | JGI IMG/M metagenome (GOLD analysis project Ga0307479, IMG submission 203743) | Hardwood forest soil microbial communities from Morgan-Monroe State Forest, Indiana, United States - atmos_gasesECM4C_515 | ecosystem: Environmental > Terrestrial > Soil > Temperate... | reverse complement strand
GAGGCGGAGATCCGACGGCGCGAAGAAGCGATTGAACGCGGCGAGAGAAAGTTTGAAGGGTTGCTGCCGCTTTGCACGCCGCAAACGCTGGGGCTGGTGAGGGAATTTCAAAATGCCGTGGTCCGCGACCTGGTGGAGCGCACGATGGCAGCGGCGGAGGAATTGTCCGCCGGAAGCGTGCTGGTGTCTGGGGGCGTCGCCGCGAACAGCCAGTTGCGGGAGACGTTTGAGGAACGCGCGAAGAGGGCGGGAATCGAAGTGTATTTCCCGAGCCGCGCGCTTTCGACAGACAACGCCGCCATGATCGCCGCCGCGGCGTATCCGCGGTTGCGCGCGGGGATCCTCGCCGATGTAACTTTGAACGCTGACCCCAGCCTGGCGCTCGCGTAGTCTTCCGCTCGACGGGTGCCTGTCCTAGAGGCACCGGCGCGTGCGGTATACTTTCGCGAGCATGGCCACGTCTGCAGGCGAGAGTGCGCGATTTCAATTCGCGAGCGACCAAGCGCTGCTGGTTTATTTCGATCAACCGAAAAAGAAAAGCCGGGCTAAAGCCCGGCCTCTACAGAGTCAGATCACACTCCAGGCGCATGAACGAGTCAGGAGATTGTTGCGGCTGCTCGAATTGGAACCTATTGCAGGTGTCCGCAACCTTCATCCCGCGTATTGCTCGCTGCTAGTCAAGTTCGACGCGCTGAAGTTGTGGCACGACGAACTAGAAGCGATACTCCGAGAGTATCTCGGTCGATTGGAAGAAGTGAGTCTCCCCGAGCCTCGACAAGTGGAAATCCCGGTGTGCTACGGCGGGGAATATGGTCCAGACCTGAGCGACGTGGCTGCCATGCACGGAATGACGCCTGCACAGGCGGTCAAGCTGCACACCTCAACCACGTATCTTGTTTATTTCTTGGGGTTCGTGCCCGGGTTCGCGTATCTGGGGCAATTACCTGAAGCGCTGGTGACGCCGCGCCTAGCGACGCCGCGCAAAAGGGTGCCAGCAGGGAGCGTGGGAATCGCGGGCAATCAAACCGGCGTGTACCCGTTTGCGACGCCCGGCGGATGGAGATTGCTGGGGCGCACTCCCATGGCGATGTTTCGAACGGAGCGCGACGGTTTGAGCCTCTTGTCCATCGGAGACCGCGTGCGATTCACGCCGATTTCCGCCGGGCGATTCGCCACGCTGGAGAAGGAATGAGCGTAATTCAGGTGCAGGAGCCGGGCCTTTTTACCACAGTGCAAGATCTGGGGCGAGAAGGATTCGGTCCCATGGGCGTATCGCCTTCCGGGGCGGCTGATGCGATCTCACTTCGGATAGGAAATCGGTTGGTTGGAAATGCGGAGGGGGCGGCCGGACTGGAAATGACGCTGCTCGGCGGAACGTTCGTATTCCCAGAAGGAGCGTTGCTGGCGCTGACAGGTTCTGATTTCGGCGCGACATTGGATGGAAAACCAGTCGAGCTGTGGAACTCATTCGAAGCGCGTGCGGGGCAAGCGCTTCGGCTGGGGCCCACGCGTTCGGGGGCGCGCTGTTACTTGTGCGTCTGGGGCGGAATCGAGGTAAAACTTTTTCTCGGAAGCGCGTCAACACATATCTTGAGCCGGCTCGGCGGCCATGAGGGCAGGCCCCTGCGGAAGGGAGATGTGCTGAAGATCGGGGAGGCGAATGGGTCTTACCGTAAAAGGACGGTGGCCGCACGAGTGTTGGAGCAGTTGCCGCCTCGTAAGGTTTTGCGCGTGACGCCAGGCCCACAGAGTGATTGGTTCCCGGAGGCGGCCCAGAAAGTGTTTTACGACAGCACATACCGCGTGACGGAGGAAGCGAACCGCATGGGGCTGCGGCTGGAGGGAACGGCTCTTCCGGAAGGGGCGCGCGGAGAAATGATTAGCGAGGGCGTCTCGCTGGGGGCCGTGCAGATTGCGGCGGGGGGATTGCCGATTATCTTGTTTGTGGAGCAACAGACCACGGGCGGCTATCCGAAAATTGCCAACGTGATTTCCGCGGACCTGAGCAGCCTGGGGCAATTGCGGCCGCGAGACGAGATTCGCTTTGAACTCGTCGATTTGGCAACCGCGCGCGCCTCGTTGATTAAACAAGAAAAGCTGCTCGCTTCAGAGGGCTTGATTGTGTAGCAGCGGCTTTACGCCGCTGCGCTGAGGCTTTATGCAGCTATCTTGGGCTGCCAGGGCGCGCGCGAAGGCCAGATTTGACGCAACATGTTCTGTCCTGGACACTTACATGTGCCAACAAAGAAGTGAAGATTTCCCTTGACTGAATTTTATAATCTGATATACTAGGTTTTGTAGGAAAGTGTGCCCCGAGTTCTCCGGGGCGTTTTTCTTTTTAGGGCAAGTATCCTTTCGGCACGGCTAAAGCCGTGCCCTCTTACATCCTGCAACTCCCGCCTTGGATCGAAACCATGAAAATCAAAAAACCCAGCGCCGAACGGGTGTGGAAACAATTCGAGGACCTAGCGCCTCGTCTCCGCCTGTCCACTACCGACCGCGTCGTCTTTACTCATCTTTTCCGTCACAGCCGCCTAGAAGGAAAACTTCAGCTCCGGTTTTCCATTCCCTGGCTCGCTCGGGGTGTCGGTCTCTGCGGCAACTCCGTGCGCTGGGCCGTCCGCCGGCTCATCGCGCGCGGCGTCTTGCGCCTCGTGGAACGCAGCAAAGCGGGCCATGTGGTTCAGGTCCGCTTGCCCGGGCAGGTTCCCGCCGTCGCCGCCGGTCCAAACGACCCCCGCCCCCTGTGTCCTAATCGCACCGATCATTTCGAGGAGCTGGACTTTCTGAAACATCCTGCTCTGCGCCGCGCCATCCATTTGCGGGAACGCGGCGGTTGTTTTTATTGCCTAAGTCCGCTAACCGTCTCTACCCGCTGCATCGATCATGTCATCCCGCTCGTCGAGCTGAAGGATAATTCCTACCGCAACCTCGTCTCTTGCTGTCGGAAATGCAACTCGCAGAAGAGCGACCTACCAGCGGAAGGTCATCTCCGCCGGCTCTACGACGACCGCCGTTTGACCGCTGCCCAGTTCACCGCCCGCCTCCGCGCCCTGGACGCCCTCGTGGCCGGCAAACTCCGCCCTCCCATGTAGCAGCGGCTTTACGCCGCTGCTCTGCGGCTCTGCGGCTTTACGCTGCTGCTCTGCGGCTCTGCGGCTTACGCCGCTGCCGCCGGCGGGATAAACCCGCCGCTACAAATTCCTTCGCCTGGCTTTGCCCGCAAGCTACAATCCCCTGACGTGATGCAAAAACATCCGCGCCATCGCCTTGCCCGTGCCTACTATTTGGGCTCGCGCAGCTATTTTCTTACCATTTGCACAAGCCAACGCCGCAAACTTTTCACTGACCAGCGATTGGTCGAGTTGCTGGTCAACGAACTGGCCCAGTTTCGCAGCCAGGGATTTTCCATATACGCCTACTGCTTCATGCCTGATCACTGTCATGTTCTAGTGGTCGCAATGACTGACACATCGGATCTTGCAAAGGCCGTACGAGCATTCAAGGGCGCGTCTGCTGCCCATGTCCGCGCCCTGGGGATAACCAATTTCTGGCGGCGCGACTATTACGACCGCATTCTTCGTTCCAGCGAGAGTTTCGATGCCGCGGCGGCGTACATTTTCGAAAATCCGGTTCGCGCGGGATGAACTTCAGACGCCCACGACTGGCCGTTCACCGGATCCTTCGTATTTGACTGGAAGAAGTGTAGCAGCGGCTTTACGCCGCTGCCGCCGGCGGGATAAACCCGCCGCTACACAAGGGTCCAAATATGGAAAGCGTGAAACACATCGACCTCAATTGCGACATGGGCGAGCTGCCGGAGGCGATTGCCAACGGCACGCAAGAATCGCTGATGCCTTCGCTCACGTCCGTCAACGTCGCTTGCGGCGGACACGCGGGCGACGAACGAACCATGAAGACCACGGTCGAGCAGGCGCTTCGCTGGAAGCTGGCAATTGGAGCCCATCCCGGCTATCCCGATCGCGAAAATTTCGGGCGGCTGGAAATGAACTTGCCGCCCGAAGCCGTTGCTGATTCCGTGTGTGAGCAAGTTCGCGCCCTCACTGCAATTGTTGCCACCTGCGGCGCAAACCTCGTTCACGTCAAGCCGCACGGCGCGCTCTACAACCAAGCCGTAAAGAATCGCGAACTCGCTGCAGCGATCGCCGAAGGCGTTAAGAATGCTGTCGCTGCTGAAAATGTAGCAGCGGCTTTACGCCGCTGCTCTGCGCCTTTACGCCGCTGCAGATGCTTGAGCGAAGACGTCGTCCTCGTCGGACTAGCTGGATCGTCGATGCTGGATGTTTTTCGAAAAGCGGGCTTTGCGGTTGCGGCCGAAGCGTTTGCCGACCGTCGCTACGAACCGGATGGAGCTTTGCGCTCACGCAAATTTGAGGATGCGCTGATCCGCGATCCCGAGGAAGCGGGGCGGCAGGCGTTGAGCATCGTCGAGCGAGGGATAGTGATCGCGAGCGACGGGAGCGAAGTCGCGGTTGAGGCGCAGACCCTTTGCATTCATGGAGACACTCCCGATGCACCGCAGATTGCGGTGACGGTGGCGCGGACTCTGCGCGAAGCGGGCGTTACGCTTTGTGCGCTATCGCGACCCTGAACGTGCGGCGGCACGTATGCAAGTGCGAGCCATTGATCAATTGGCTCAATAATCTGCTTGGAGCCATTTTATGATTGCGAAGGCAAGCATGCACAGCTGAAAAGGAATAACGGAAGTGCGTCCCCCACTGCCAAAGGTGCAATTCATCCGGATCTTCCGGGCGTGGGCCCAGACCGAAGGCAAGCTTGTTAGGAGAGCTCCACCCTAGCTTGCGAAAGCCGCGTTCCCATTTCAACACGGAGACGTTTCCCCACGCAAACGACAGGCAAAACAGGGTCAGAACCACCGGTTCTGCGATCGTTGAGTGACGCGCCCAAGCGAACCACAGGGTGAGCGGTATGACCACCAGGAACGCCAGCAGAAATTCCAGCGCCGTTCCAGCTCTCACAAAAATTCCTATAGCCTTGGAAAACTCGCGATCTATCTGTTTGTCCATATCCTAATCTTGTCATGACTTATTGGGCGCTGGCCTGACTCATGTTCTCGATTTCACTTTTCGGTTACGTCGGCATCTTGGGAATCGTCATCCGCCCAAGCGAGGAAAATGACTAAAAAGAAAAAGGCGAGCAACTGAAGCGCCCGCCGAGTCGGTTCAAAGTTTGCTGAAATGGGGCGCAGTCCGCCACGGCGGACGCCCCTACAAGGAGACTAGGAGAAAAGAAAAAAGCGGGCAGCCGAGGCTGCCCGCCGGGGAAGGAAGCGCCGCGAACGCGGCAAGGGCTATTCGAATTTTTCGGTCATGACAGGGAACTGGAGCTTGGCTTTGGCGAGAGACTTCACGACGACGGCCTCGGCGCTTTCCGCAGTGGTGTTGCGTGAAGTAGCCATTTCGCTGACGAGGAGGTACTTCGCGCGCTCGAGCATTTTCTTTTCGCGGAAGGAGAGCGGTTTGCTGCGGCTGAGGGAGACGAGGCTCTTCAGGACGACGGCGACTTCGAGGAGAGAACCGGTGCGCATGCGCTCGGAATTCTCTTTGAAGCGGTGTTTCCAGTCGTGATGAGAGTTGAGCTTGCCTCTCTCGAGGAAGCCAAGAACTTTGGTGGTGTCATTGGAACGAATGACAGTGCGAAGGCCAACTGTCTCCGCGTTTGACTGAGGAACCATGACGCGAAGACCGCTGGAAACGATGCGAATCATGAAGTAACGTTCGGTTCTACCGTTGAGAAGTCCGTAGCTGATCTGCTCTACTAGCCCAACCCCGTGGTTCGGATAAACGACTTTTTCCCCAATTTTGTAATCCATATCTTCGATTGCCCCCCTAGCCCAACAAGAAAGACTCTAAGGCTTTGTGCCGGAAGAGTCAAGCTATATCGAGTGGAATCAGGAGCTTAGGGAAAATGGGATACCATTTTGGCATTAGAATTGCTCGGCGCGGGCAGGAAAAGCCATAGACGCTTGGAGGACGGAAGCTCGAAATCCAAGACCGAAGGAAGGTGAAGTCAAGTGAAACTGGCGTTTAAAAATGCTGCGGGACTTGGGGAGGCGAGCGCGTTTCTCTTCGCTCAGCTAGAATCGGCGTGTGCTCTTACTCGCTTTGGATACGTGTGATTCTCAGGGCAGCGTCGCGCTTCTTCGGGACAGTGCGGTGCTTCACGTTGCCGTGCATGAAACCGCCGAGGATTATTCTTCGTGGTTGTTGCCCGCAGTGAAGGAGATTCTGCAGGTTGCCGGCGTAAGCATGGAGCAGGTGGAGGCTTACGCCGTGGCTTCTGGGCCGGGGTCGTTCACGGGATTACGAGTGGGATTGACGACGGTGAAGGCTTGGAGCGAGGTGTATGGACGTCCGATCGCCGCGGTTTCGCGGCTTGAGGCGCTTGCGTCGCAAGCTAAGGAGGGAGCCGGAGCGGTGGCAGTTTTCGCAAATGCCCATCGGGAACAGATCTTCGGAGCCTTCTATCGGCGAAAGGAACAGAGATGGGAGAGAGTCGAAGACGAGATGGTCATCGCGCCCGCGAAGTTTGTGGAATGGGTGAGCGAACGGGCTGGCGAGGAACGCGTGAGTTGGGTTTCGCCGGACCCGGAGCACATCACGCAGCAAGAAAATTGGGGAGAACGGGAAGAAAGGGGAGAGTGGGTGCAAGTTGTTTCTGCCGTATTGGCTCCGGTGATTGGGAGGATCGGCTACGCGAGGGTTCTTGAAAACCGGCTGGCGGATGCGGTTACACTGGACGCGAATTACGTGCGGCGGTCAGATGCGGAGATCCTATGGAAGGGCGGACGCGGCCGTGGCCGGTGAAGGCGAGGCCGTTTCCCAACGCGCGAGGATTCGGGCGTTTCGGCCAGAGGATATCCCGGAACTCGTTTCGATCGCGGAGGAATCCTTTCAAGCGGCCAGTTGGTCGAGAGAGAGCTATGAGGAGTTATGCAAGTCGGAAGGATTTCTAGGCTTTGTGAGCGAGAGGGCGGGGAGAGTGAGTGGATTTGTGGTTGGGCGTCAGGCGGCGGACGAAGGAGAGATCTTGAATGTCGCCGTTCGGCGTGAAAACCGAAGGAAGGGCGAAGGACAGGCACTACTTTCGGCCGTTTTGGAACAGCTTCACAGGCGAGGTGTAAAGCGCGTCTACTTGGAAGTGCGCGAATCGAACGAGAATGCTGTCGCTTTTTACCAAGAACAGGGCTTTGCCAAAACGGGAAGGCGGCCGGGCTACTACCGGGAACCAGAGGAAGCGGCAGTGTTGATGGAGAAGAAACTCACAGGCTAGTGCCGTTCCAACTCATTCGAGCCTGCCCGCGCAGGCAGGCAAATCCTTTCGACAATGCTTTTTTCATCTTCGGGCTCGACCGTTGGAGGGTCATTTGGCTTGCCTACCGCAGGCAGGCCTAAAATAGTTGGAACGGCACTAGGACCAAACTCCTAGCAGTTCTCCCTTGACGTGGCAATCCAGAGTGGTATCTTTCGTTCATGTAGTCTACTCATCTCATCCATCGGTCGTGAGGAGGAACGCATGGCAACATTGCAGCGGAACCCTCGGGACATACTTCTCGAAACAGACGCCGAGTATCAGCGTCTGGCCGAGCAGCACCGACGGTACGAAGCAGAACTGCAGAGAATCTCCAAAGCACCCTACCTGAATTCGGAAGACCTCCTGGAAGAAATCAAGCTGAAAAAAATGAAGCTCCACTGCAAGGACGAGATGGAGAGGATTGCCTTGGGCATCCAGCGGGCCCGGGCACATTCCACCCAATAACGGCATCCGCGCAGAGAATTCTGTCGTAAAATGACCACGTTCGCTCGACGCGAAGCTAGAGCGCGCGAGAATGCAGAGGTTTCCTTCGGGCAGCATGGTCAAAGAGGGATACTATTTTGGATTGCCGCCGCTGGCCCTGGGTGGCGCGGCTTTTCTGGCGCACTGGGTTGCCGCTGGGGCTGTTCTGGTCTGCCTTGCTGCGTTTGTTTTCTCTTTTTTTCGCGATCCTGAACGTGAGATTCCGTCTGACGCCGGGGCCGTGGTGTCTCCCGCAGATGGGCGCGTGGTGGTTGTGACGGAGGAAGAGAACGCGGGGCGTCCCGGAAAGCGCATCAGCATTTTTCTGGCGATTTGGAACGTGCACGTGAACCGCGCACCGGCGGAAGGGATCATCAGGAAACTGGAGTACCGGCCGGGGAAATTTCTGGCGGCGATGCGCGAGCGCGCGTCGGTGGAGAACGAGCAGAACGTGATCACGCTTTCGACAGACGCCGGAGAGATCGTGTTCAAACAGATCGCGGGGTGGATCGCGAGGCGCGTGGTTTGCTGGAAGAAAGAAGGGGAACGTGTAGCGCGCGGAGAGCGGATCGGGCTTGTGCGGTTCGGATCGCGGGTCGATTTGTGGATGCCGCGGGAGGCTGAGATTATGGTTTCACCGGGCGAGAATGTGAGGGGGGGATCAAGTGTTGTGGCGCGATGGCCGGGGAAGCCGACGGCAAAGGTTTCCGATGGCCAAGGCGCGGCTGCCGCGGATGCACATCTCGCAGCGGCAGGGAAGCGGGCGTAACGATGCGGGAACTTGAGCAGCACGAAATACCGTTCGAGGAGCGGCGGATCAGGAACCCAAAGCTGCGCCGGGGAGTCTTCCTTCTGCCGAGCCTTTTCACAGTCGGCAATCTCCTGTGTGGCTACTACGCCGTAGTGGCGTCGCTCGCAGGCACGAAAGATGATTTTGATCACGCGGCCAAGGCCATTGGATTCGCCATCCTATTTGATTCGCTGGACGGACGCGTCGCGCGCATGACGGGGACGAACACCGAGTTTGGAGTGCAATTTGATTCGCTAGCGGATGTAGTGAGTTTTGGGATTGCGCCCGCGGTGCTGGCTTATGCCTGGGGCGTCCGCAGCTTGCCGGGACAGGATACCGCTGTGGTCCAGCAACTTGGGGAAATGGGCTGGGTGCTTTGCTTATGGTTTCTGATCTGCTGCGCCTGGAGGCTGGCGCGGTTCAATGTTCAGGGCATGGCGCCGGGCGGATCGAAATATTTCGTGGGCATGCCGACGCCGGCGGCCGCCGGGCTGATTGCGGCCATCGTGCATGGCTTCAAGGCGCCGCTGCACGACTGGCGCTGGTCGGTGGCGTGGCTTCTGCTGACGGGTGCGCTGGGCGGATTGATGACCAGCACGATCCGCTACTACAGTTTCAAGGATTTGCCGTGGACGCGGAAACAGCCGTCGCTGACCATCGTCTTGTTGGGATTGATGGTCGCGGCCATCTGGCGATATTCGGAATATGTGCTGGTGATTCTGGCGAGCGCGTACGCGGTCACGGGCATTGTGCTTCACGTGATACGGCTGCTGAGGCACCGGATGGTTTCGCGGACCGCGTGATTCATGGCTTCGCTTCAACGGGACTCCCACCTGATCGTGATTGCGGGCACATTTTCTCTGCTTGGCGCGGAGTTGCTTGGATGAAGCGAAGCCCCTTGATTTGCGGGTCGTTGGTGGCCGCCGTCTTGGCGGTGGGTTGCGGTTACCATGTCGCGGGCCGCAGCGATTCGCTGCCAAAGAGCATTCACGTCATTGCGGTGCCGGCGTTCGAAAACAAGACAACAAGCTATCGGATCGAGCAAAAATTGACGGCGGCAACGGTGCATGAGTTCCTCGCTAAGACGCAGTACAGAGTGACCTCAAATCCCGCACAGGGCGATGCGGTGTTGCGCGGAACAGTGATCAGTGTGGAGGCGGTTCCGTTGCTATTCGATACGGCCACGGGGAGCGCTACGACGATGCTGGTGACGGTGAAATGCGCCATTTCGCTTACGGAAACTGCGGCGCAGAAAGTAATATATGAGACAGATAATTTTTTGTTCCGGAACGAATACGAGATTTCGACGAACGTGAAGAGCTTCTTTGAAGAGCAGGACCCGGCGCTGGACCGGGTGGCACGAGACTTTGCGGCGCGATTGGTCGCCGCAGTGACAGAGAATTATTGATACGGCCTGCCGCGCGGAAGTCCGGCAGCCGCAGGAGCGAAGAGCAGATGGCGAGAGTTTCACCGGAAGAACTTCTTGCGCGGCTGGAAAAAGGGAAGCTGATTTCCGCCTTGCTGCTGTTGGGCGAAGAACGCTATTTGCGGGACGCGTGCCGGGCGCAGTTGATCGAAAGATTTGTGCCGGAAGCCTCACGGACGTGGGGCGTATCGCGCTATTCGGCGGAGCGCGGGGAAACTCAGGCGGCCCTGGAGCAGGCACAAACGCTGCCAATGCTTTCGCCGCTGCAGGTGGTGTTTCTGGAAGACGGCGAAGCGATCGAAAAAATGGGAGAGAAAAACCGGGATCAAGCTGTGGGACTTTTAGAGAACTATCTTGGAAATCCGGCACCGTTCACCGTGCTGGTCGTGGAGGCTACCGGGCTGGATCAGCGCATGAAGCTGGCAAAATTGCTGATGGAAGAGACGCTGGTCGTGGAAGTGGGTATCGGCGGGGACGCCGAGGGCCGGCAGGCGGCCGCCGTGGCGCTGGCGCGTGCCGTCGGCAAAGAACAAGGCGTGGAATTCGAGCGGGGCGCGGCAGAGGATTTGGCGGAGTTTGTTGCCGCGGATCTGATGCGCTTGAAGACGGAGATTGACAAGCTTGCGACATTTGTTGGCGCGCGAAAGCTGATCCGGCGCGCAGACGTGAGCGCCCTAGTGGTCTCGGAAAAGACGACAACGATCTGGGAGCTTGCCGACATGCTGGCGTCGCGCCAATCGAAGATGGGTTTGGAGTTTCTAGATCGATTGCTTCGCGATGGCGAGGAACCGCTGCCGATGCTGGGAGCGATGGCGTGGATGTACCGGAAGCTGATCGAAGCAAGCGAAATTCAAGGCGCGACTAATGGCTGGCAGGCGGCGCGCCAGTTGGGGATGGGTCCAGAGCAGGCGGAATTGGCGCTGCAGAATGCGCGCAAAATACCGAAAGCGCGATTGCTGGATGGTTTGAGGGCCCTGCAAGAAGCGGATGACCGGCTCAAGCGCGGGAGGGAAGATGCCCGCGCGGTGATGGAGTTCCTTGTGACAAATTTGGCGGCCGAAGAAACAAAAGCGGCGCGCCGCTAGAGAAGGGGGCGCTAACAATAAGGACAGGCAAGAATGCCTATCCCGCAAGAGAATTTCGCGGCAAGTTTTAGGCTTTGGCGGTTTTGAGGCCGTTGTATGCCAAAGACAGGCGGGACTTGTAGCGGTTGCCAGTGTTTTCGTGGAGCACGCCCTTGGTGATGGCGCGGTCGATGGCCGCCATGGCGGGTTGAAGAAGATTGCCCGCGGCGGTGGCGTCGCGCGCGGTGATTGCGGTGCGCAGGCGCCTCATCAGCGTGCGGACCCGAGTGCGGTTCGCGCGGTTGACATCGGCGCGTTGACGAGCTTGCGCCGCCCGCTTCAAAACCGACTTTTTCTTCTTCTTAACTTTGGTAGCCTGTCCCTGGGCCATCTATCGCTCCTCGTGGGTGTCGCTCAAACTTCTAACGTTAAACGAGGCGGAAATCTTTGTCAAACGAGCCCAAGGGTTCGGTAGTGGGTCAGTTTGAAAACTCTCGCTCTTGACGTCCGCGATGCGCTCGTCCCACCCATCGATGATCAATACTTGGGACCAGCCTTATGCCGCGCCGCCCAACTTCGTGAAAATCAGCGGCGCGCATCGTATGACCCCTGCGATGGCTGCTGGCGTCGAGTCCCGCCTTTGGGAGATTGGTGATATCGTGAAGGTGGTCGAAGCGTGGAAGCCGCGCTAGGCTAGTCAGATACTGCAGGGAACTTGTGCGAGGTGTGAGAACATGGCGAAGCTCGTCTTCGGAATGAACCTGTCCCTGGACGGCTACGTCGACCACCTGGAAATGCGGACAGGCCCCGCGCTCTTTCGTCACTGGATAGAGCACGTGCGCGGCCTGACCGGCAGTGTGTATGGTCGCCGCATGTACGAGGCCATGCGTTATTGGGACGAAGACCGTCCTGAGTGGAGTGCGGAGCAACGCGAGTTCGCGGCGGCGTGGCGGCGCCAACCGAAGTGGGTCGTGTCGCGCTCGTTGAAGTCAGTCGGCCCGGCTCATTGGGGAGATTGCAGTTTCCGGACCAGACCTAGCACGAAGCCTAACCGACCTTGGTGTTATTGATGAGTATCGACTCTACTTCCACCCCGTCGTGCTTGGTCGCGGCAAGCCATTCTTTGCCGGCCCGCGGCCGCCGCTCCGCCTTGTTTCCACCGATCCCGTTGGCGAGGACACGGTTAGGCTGACGTACGTCCCTGCCTGATTGCGCTACTCCGCCGGCCCGGTGCAATCGGTTTTGTCTCAAACCACCGCCACGGCCCTCACCAAATGCTTACCGCTTGCGGCTGTCGATTGAGTGGAAGAATCAAACTGACCCACTACCGAAGGGTCAAAATCCAGCGCCAGTGCTGCCTGCGACGTCGTCCCGAATTGCAGTGCAAGCGGCAGGGAGCGGAACCTCGGGCCTCTCGCGAGGGCGAGGCGCATCCGCAACGATTGAGAGGTTCGGCGCGGCTAGCTTGGACGATGGTGCGGTGCCTTTTAGGACCGTAACGAGGGTGTAACTTGACCGTGAAGCAGGGGTGGGGTAGGGTGGAAGAAGCTTCGCTTTAAGCTGCCCGCTTCAAGATAGTGCGTTAGCAGGAGGAATCTACTATCGGCCACTCAGTACCGTTAGCAGAAAAACCTTCCACTTGGATGCGACGTACCGTTCACATTTCCGGGAAAATTGAACCCTTCTTTGGCACGCTGGATGAAAATCTGCGGTTGCTTGAGGATTCGCTGCGCGTGCGCACGCACCTGAACGACACTCGACTAACGATTGAGGGCGATCAGGACAGCGTGGACCAGGCTGTGAAAATCATTGAAGAGTACAACCACCTGACGCGCCATGGGCGCACGCTTTCAAGCGCCGAAGTGAAATCCCTGCTGCGGGTGGCGACCGAAGAACCGCACGAATCACCGCGGGCCATGTTCGAGCACGGACGGACGCGCTCGTTTGGAAAGAAGAGCGTCACGCCGAAAAACGCGAGCCAGCGGCGGTATATGGAAGAGATCGAAAAGCACGACATGATGTTCGGCATCGGGCCAGGAGGAACCGGGAAGACCTACATCGCGGTGGCCATGGCCGTCAGCGCGCTACTGACGAAGCAGGTGAACCGCATCATTCTGGCGCGGCCGGCGGTGGAAGCCGGCGAGCGGCTGGGTTTCCTGCCGGGAACGTTGCAACAAAAGATCGATCCTTATATGCGGCCGCTCTACGATGCGCTGTACGACATGCTGGATGCCGACAAGCTGGAGCGATTTCTGGAAAAAGGCATCATCGAAGTAGCGCCGCTGGCGTTTATGCGCGGCCGGACCCTGAACGATTCGTTCGTGATTCTGGACGAAGCGCAGAATACGACTAGCGAACAGATGAAGATGTTTCTAACGCGGCTAGGTTTCAATTCCAAGGCGGTGATTACCGGCGACGTGACGCAGATCGACCTGCCGGCGGGGAGGAAGTCCGGATTGATCGAGGCGCTGGAGGTTTGCGGAAAGATCGAAGGGATCGGGGTTGTCCAGTTCAGCGAGAAGGACGTGGTGCGGCACAACCTGGTGCAGCAGATCATCCGCGCGTACGAAGAGTTTGAAGTGGCGTACCCGCAGAATCGCGCGGCGGGCGAGAATGGCAAGGCCAATGGCCGCGGAAAAGAATCCGAAAAACAACCAACGAAGGATCGAACCAAAGAAATTCAGCAAGGATGATCCTCAATCGCCAGAGGACGGCGCGTCTGGCGCGGCGGCCACTCGAATTATTTCTGCGCCATATAGGGGATGAGCTCGGCTTTGAAGGCGCTGAGGTTACGATCTGTCTGGTGAGCGATGCGGAGATCGCGCGGATGAATGCGGCCTTTCGCGGGAAGAAGGGGCCGACGGACGTGTTGTCGTTCCCGGCCACGGAGAATCGACGGTCGTTATGGATCAAGCGCGGACGGCGCGGCCCCATCAAGAACAGATATCTAGGCGATGTGGCGATCTCTCCCGCGACGGCGGGCCGCAACGCCAAAACTTACGGACGAACGCTCGGCAACGAAATTCGAATTTTGATGCTCCACGGCGTCCTCCACCTGTTAGGCTATGACCACGAAACTGACCGCGGCGAGATGGATCGCCTGGAACGGAAGCTGAGGCGGCGCCTCGGACTGGCTTGACAATGTTTTCCTGGATCTACGCGCTGGGTGTCCTGCTTCTGGCCCTCGGACTGCCCATCTTTTCCTACCTGACGCTGATCTATCGCGAACTTGGCCGGATGACCACCGGACGTGTCCACGAACATCTGGACATTTTCGAAGCAGAGATTGAGGCCAAGCTGCACATCAATCGCCGCAGCGGCGGGCGGACATTCCGCATCCTGGGACATTTCTGGCTGGCGTTTCTCGTGCTGGAGACGACTCGCGGAGTGGTCTATTTCGTGCCCGGAACGTGGGAGTCGTTCGTCGAGTTTTGTGTGTTTTTGACGCTCGAAGTCGTCATTGCCATGCATTTTATTCCTGACATGCTCCTATACAGGACAACGGGGCGTTGGTTGCTGCCTTTGTTGCCGCTGATTCGCGCGGCGATGTGGCTGGTCTGGCCGGTGCGCGTGTTTCTGGAGGGCGCGGAATCCCTGGCGCGGATTTCCGAATACGAAGTGGAGAAAACGGAAGAGCAGCGCACCGAAGAAGGTATCGAGGCGCTTGTCGAGGCAGCGGAAGAAGAGGGCATCATCGAGCCGGAACAGGCGGATCTAATCGAGCAGGTGGTGGAATTCAGCGACAAACGAGTGCGGGAAGTTATGACGCCGAGGCCCGACATTGTGGCTATCGCCGCGGACGCATCGCTCGAAGAATTGCACGAGAAATTTACGGAGACGAGATTTGCGCGTATGCCGGTCTATGAAAAATCGCTTGACGATATTTTCGGAGTGGTGAATGCGCGGGACATGTTGCAAGTGGCGGACCAGGACCTGCCGAATCGCAAAGTTCGCGAGCTGGTGAAGCCCGCGCTTTTCCTGCCGGAGACAAAAGCCGGATCGGACCTTCTGCGGGAAATGCGGCAGAAGGGTCAAGAGATGGCAGTGGTCATCGACGAGCATGGATTGGTTGCGGGGATTGCTACGGTGGAAGATCTGGTGGAAGAGATTGTCGGCGAGAGCGGGTACGACGGAAGACAGCCAGCCGCGGACGTTGTGCGCGAAGCCGACGGCGGGTTGCTGATGCGCGGGAGCATGGCGATCCGCGACCTCGAGGAATTGCTGGGCGTGCAATTCGGCGAGAATGCGGGCGAGACGGTGACGACGATTGCCGGATTGCTGAGCCACGTATCCGGCAAGGTGCCGGCTCCGGGTGAAAAAATTGACTTGGAGGGCTATCGCTTCGAAGTGGTGGAAGCGAACCAGCGCAAAGTGCTCCGCCTTCGCATCCGGAAACAAGCAGCGAGGAGTGCCGCCAAGCGGGAAGCATGATGTCGAGCACAACAAAGGACGAGGAGAAAAAAGGAATTACGCAACGCGCAGGTTTCGTCGCGATTGTGGGCAGGCCGAATGCCGGAAAATCCACGCTGCTGAACCGGTTGGTCGGACAAAAGATCGCGATTGTGACCGCGAAGCCGCAAACGACGCGGAACCGAATACAGGGGATCCTGACACGTCCAGAAGGACAGATCGTTTTTATCGATACGCCCGGACTGCATGAAGCGAAATCGGCGCTGGGCCGGCAGATGATGCAGGAAGTGGCGGCGGCATTGGAAGGAATCGACATCTTGCTCCTGATGGTGGACGCCAGCAGTGCGTATCTCCAAGCAGACGAACTCCTGATGGAACGCGCCAAGCGTTTTCGAGGAAAAACAATCCTCGCGCCGAATAAGGTCGACCGGGTGCCCAAGCCGAAGCTCCTCCCGTTGATCGATACGTTTCAGAAGGCGTTTCCTTTTTCCGCGATCGTACCGATTTCCGCCCTGAAGGGCAGCGGATGTGATGAACTTTTGGAGGAGATCCTGGGGCTGCTTCCCGAAGGACATCCATACTTTCCCGAAGATCAGGTTACGGACCAGCCGGAACGTTTCCTTGCGGCGGAAATCGTGCGCGAAAAAGCGATTCAGGTGATGTATCACGAGGTGCCGTACGCGCTGGCTGTCATGGTCGAAAAATTCGAAGAGTCACGGCGGCTGTTGCGCATCGAGGCGACCATGAACGTGGAGCGAGACACGCAGAAGAAGATTTTGATTGGACACAAAGGGGAAATGCTGAAAAAAATCGGCACGGAAGCGCGGAGGGAATTGGAAGAGATCTTCGGCGTGAAGGTTTATCTGGGATTGTATGTGAAAGTGGCGCCGGACTGGCGGGAGAATCCACAGAAGGTTCGGGAACTCGACTGGCATTTTCAGCTGGAAGGGCTCAGCGGAGATCAAAAAGAGTAGACCCGCTAATCGGGTGCGGTGATTCCGAGAGATTTCATTTTTCGGTAGAGGTGGCTGCGTTCGAGGCCCAGCGCGGATGCGGTTTGCGTCATGTTCCACCTGTGTTCCTGTAGTTTCCGCAGAATAAATTCACGTTCGTAAGCGCTGCGAGCCTCGTGCAGCGTGGAATAGGGCTGCTGCGGGCTCTCTGCGGCGCCCCGGAAGAGCTCGGGCGGGAGATGGTGTGGCTCGATACGCGCATGCGGACAGACGATGACCAGGCGTTCGACAAGATTGCGCAGCTCGCGGACATTCCCGGGCCAGGGGTAGCGCAGAAGAATATCCATGGCCGTGTCGCTTAGTTCCCTGGTCCTCTTTCCGTAGGCGGAACTGAATTCATTGAGAAAATGGCGCGCCAGAATCGGAATGTCCTCCTTGCGATCGCGCAGAGGAGGCACGTAGAAAGGGATGACGTTGAGGCGATAGAAAAGGTCCTGGCGGAAAGAGCCCCGCGCGATCTCCTGTTCGAGATTCTTGTTCGTAGCGGCGATGACGCGAACATCTGCACTCACTGTTTGGTTGGACCCCACCGGCTCGAAGCGTTGCTCTTCGAGGACGCGCAGAACTTTGGACTGAGTGCGAAGGCTCATGTCGCCGATCTCGTCGAGGAAGAGGGTGCCGCCGTCGGCCTTTTGAAATTTGCCGATCTTGTCTTCCGACGCCCCGGTGAAGCTGCCTTTGACGTGGCCGAAGAGCTCCGATTCGATCAATTCTTCCGGAATCGCGGCGCAGTTCACTTCCACAAATAGCCCACTGTTGCGGAGGCTAGCGGCGTGGAGGGAGCGCGCCACAAGCTCCTTGCCTGTACCGCTTTCTCCGTAGATAAGCACACGGCCGTTCGTTGGCGCAGTCACCGCAATCTGCTGGCGCATTGCCTTCATAGGAACGCTGTCGCCGATCACCTGATACCTTTGACCGAGTTCGCTGCGCAAGAGCTGATTCTCTTCCGCAAGACGCCTCTGCTGCAGAGCATTGCGCACGAGAACAACAATTTTTTCGAGCGACAGCGGCTTCTCAATAAAATCGAACGCACCGAGTTTCGTGGCGCGCACGGCAGTTTCAATGGTGCCGTGGCCGGAAATCATGATCACTGCGGGAGGCCGCTGCATGGCCTGAATGCGACTGAGTGTCTGGAGGCCGTCGATGCCGGGGAGCCAGACGTCCAGAAGAACAACATCGAAATCGCCCGAAGTTGCACGGGCCAGCGCTTCTTCTCCGGAGGCGACAGCATCAACCTGGTACCCCTCGTCCTTGAGAATGGAAGTGAGTGATTCGCGGATGCCGGCTTCGTCATCGACAACAAGGAGATAAGAGTGACTGGTCATCGAGAGTTTTCGGCCCCGTTACGCTCGGCGACGGAAGAAGGCGCCAATTCCGTGGTGGGCAATTCGACAAGAAAACGCGAGCCGACGGGATAATTATCTTCTACGTGGATGGTGCCGCCGTGCTCCGCGACAATGCGCGCGGCAATCGCCAGGCCGAGCCCCGTACCGCGATCTTTGGTCGAGAACTGGGGAAGGAAGAGTTTGTCTTTGTCCTGGGGAGAAATCCCGTGGCCGGTGTCTTCGACGCGAATTTCAATCGTCTCTGCGTCGGGATTGCCGTGCGTCGAAACAGAAATCTCCCGCACAGGAGCGTTTTCCAACGCCTCGGCCGCGTTATCAATGAGGTTCACGACGACGCTGCGCAGTAAGCCGCCGTCGGCGCGCACTGCGGGGAGATTTTCTGCGAGCGAGATTTTCAAGGTGACGCCATCCAGGCGCCCGGAGAAAACTTCGACGGCCTCGTGCACGATGGTGTTTGCATTGGTGGGTGCGAGCCTTGCCGTTGGGAAGCGGACAAATTGCGAGAACTCGTTGACGAGCGCCGCCATAGTGGAAACTTCACGCTCGATGAGCCGGGAGCACTCCTGGACAAGATTCACAAGCTCTGGGTCACGCGCTGTGGAGACTTCGGAGGGATCCCGGCGATCCAGGAAGCGCGACAGCCTCTGCGCCGAGAGCTGAATGGGCGTGAGCGGATTCTTGATTTCGTGGGCGATGCGGCGAGCGACTTCCTGCCAGGCTGCGGACTTCTGCGCGCGCAGCATCTCGGTTAAATCGTCGAGAACGACGACGTAACCTACATTCGCGCGCCGGGGGCCCAAAGAACTTACGGTGACGGCAACATGAAGGACGCGGCCGGCGACGATCATCTCGATTTCGCGAGATACGACCCCCATGCGCAGGGAACGCCTCATGAGCTGTTGAACGGTGCGGGCCGAGTCGGCTCCAATCAGTTCTTCCAACGATCGCGTCTCGCGGGCTGTCCCGCCGAACAAGCGTGAAATCGCCGCGTTGGCGCGAAGAATTGCGCCGTTCGAGTCAAGAGAGATCACTCCGGTGGGAATGTTCTCCAGGACGGTTTCCATGAGCTGGCGGCGGCGCTCGAGCTCCTGGACAGCTTGCTGCAGATTGCGGGTGAACTGGTCGATTTGTGAGCGGCTGTCCCGCAGCTGGGTGGTCATTGTATTGAAAGAGCGAATCAGAACCCCCAGCTCATCCTGAGCTTGCTCGGGAACTTGATATTCGAAATTTCCGACGGACACCTCGTGCGTGCCCTCGGCGAGTGCCTGGATCGGGACGGTGACCTGTTTCGCAAGAAATAGTGCCAGCCACATCACTGCGAATAGCAGGAGCATCGTGAAGAGGAGCAATATCAGAAGCATTTGCGTTTTTAGGGCTCTAAGATTTTGCTTTTGCTGCTCATAGTTGCGCGTTTGGGTCTGGATCTCCATAAAGCGCTTATAGAAGTCGGGGCTTGTCCTATATCCTGCGACGATGGAGCCGGCAGATTGGGCCGGGCCAGCCGCCGGGATGCGCGCGGCGAGATAGTTCTTTCCCTCCGCAGTCCAGAGTTCGATGCCGCTGGGCAAAACACGAATTTGGGCGCCTAATACATTTGGTTTAGAGCAGAGCGGTCCCGCACGGACTTCCGGCTGATTGTCGCAAATCACGCCCCCGCTTATTGCTTTTCCGTCCTTGTCGAGAATCCAAACCGCATCCGCACCAGCCGCGAGAGGCCGCTGAAGAAATTTGTCAACCGGCTGAGGTGGAATCGCCTGCGCGCGGCGCGCGAGTGCCCTCAGACGCGGAATCTGCGACTTGCCGAAATCGGTCAGGAGTTGCTGCGTTTGCTGGGAAGCAATTTCAAGCGGCCGCGGAAACCAACGGCCGAGAGTGCGATTCAGCAGGGAATAACTCACGAGGAACATGAAAACGACCGGAAGGAGAGACAGAGCCATGGCGCCGACGACCATTTTTGTCTTGAAGCGCGCGCCGAGCTGCTCTTTACTCCGCTCGGCCCAAAGTCGGACTAACGTGCGCGAGAAGATGAGGCCAAAAATGATAAGCGCGGCGCTGATGAAACTGTTAACGGCGAAGAGGGCCATGACCTCTCGCCAATCTTTTGGCTCGAACGGTACGTCAAGAGACCCAAACGTGAAAACGGCAGCGAGGAGAAGCGTGAGGAGGACGCCTCCGATCGCCAGACTCCATCGTTGCTTGGATTCGAGCGGACTCATGCTGTGGCCACCGCGCAAGGCCGAGCAATATACTGCGTAAACGTGACGCGACACTGCGCCGCTCGGCGGGTACTCTTTGTCAGCTTGTGCCGAGCGTGGACAAATTGTGGCAAACTAGTAGGAGAGAACATCTCTCACGCACGATAGCCACCGTAGCGCGGCAAGTCAAGGTGGGTGCCTGTACTGAGAAGGATGAACCTGTCCCTGAGGGCAGGTATTAGCCATTTCAGAACCGCACCCGATTTTCTGTCTCACTAGGCCCGCGCTATTTGCTATCGTGAGCGCTGGGTGCCAATCGGCACGGAGTACCGCGGATGTCTGTCCGGCTAGGCGAAATTCTAGTCAAGGAAAGCCTGATTACGCAGGACCAGCTCCAGAAGGCGCTGGATTTCCAGCGTGCCAATGGCGGCAAGCTGGGAAGCTGCCTGACGAAAATGGGCTTCATCACGGACGATGACATTACCGGCGTGCTCTCCCGGCAGTACGGCGTACCCTCCATCAATCTGAAGTATTACGAGATTGACCCCACCGTCATCAAGCTCATTCCTGTAGACACCGCCGTGCGTTATCAAGTCGTCCCGCTTTCGCGTGTCGGCTCCGTCCTTACGATTGCGATGACCGACCCGACGAATGTGTTCGCAATGGACGACATCAAGTTCATGACGGGCTTCAATGTCGAGCCTGTGGTGGCCTCCGAATCGGCGATTGGCGAGGCCATTACCCGCTTCTACGGCGGAACAAATTCGAATGGCGAAGAACTGAGCAATTTGATGAAGGACCTGGTCGAAGACGATCAGGAGCTGGAGCTGGCCAGCGAAGAAACAGAGACGGACGCCGCGACGCTTGAGAAGGCTGCGGAAGAGGCTCCGATCATCAAATTGGTCAATTTGATTCTGACGGATTCGGTCAAGCGGGGCGCAAGCGACATTCACATCGAGCCGTATGAGCTGGAAATGCGCGTAAGGTTCCGCGTTGATGGTGTGCTCCAGACGGTAATGAGTCCGCCGCTGCGATTGAAGGATGCCATTACCAGCCGCCTGAAGATCATGGCCAAGCTGGACATTGCGGAAAAGCGATTGCCGCAAGACGGCCGCATCATGATCAAGTACAAGTCGGAAGGAAAGAGAAAGGAGCTGGACTTCCGCGTCTCGACCGTGCCGACGCTTTACGGCGAAAAAGTCGTAATGCGTTTGCTGGACAAAGAAAATTTGCGGCTGGACATGACCAAGTTGGGTTTCGAGCCGGAATCGCTCAGGAAGTTCGAGCGCAATATCTCAAAGCCCTACGGAATGGTGCTGGTCACGGGACCTACGGGTTCCGGCAAGACAAATACACTCTACTCCTCCGTGGCAACGCTGAACAAGGTGGAGACCAACATTATGACCGCCGAGGACCCGGTGGAGTTTCAGCTTGGCGGCATCAACCAGGTCCAAATGAAGGAGCAGATCGGCTTGAACTTCGCGGCCGCGCTACGCGCTTTCCTGCGCCAGGACCCCAATATCATTCTGGTCGGCGAGATTCGCGACTTCGAAACCGCGGAAATCGGGGTAAAGGCGGCGCTGACGGGACACTTAGTCCTTTCCACCCTGCACACCAACGATGCGCCGTCGACGATCAGCCGATTGATGAACATGGGTATTGAACCTTTTCTGGTCGCCACGTCCGTAAACCTGATCTGCGCTCAACGCCTGGTACGGCGCATCTGCACGAATTGCAAGGAAGAATTGGAAGTTCCGCAACAAGCTCTGATTGACGCGGGGTACTCTCCGGAAGAAACGAAAACAACGAAGATCTACCACGGCAAGGGATGCTCGACCTGCAACAAGGGCGGGTACAAAGGGCGGACGGGTCTTTACGAAGTGATGGAGATCAACGACGAGCTTCGCGAGCTAATCCTCGTCGGTGCCTCCGCGCTGGAATTGAAAAAGAAAGCAATCGAGCAAGGAATGATAACGCTGCGGCGGAGCGGATTGATCAAGGTGGCGGCAGGCCAGACAACAATGGAAGAAGTCTTGCGCGAGACGGTTCTCTAAGACCGAGAAGGTGAACGATGGCCGGAATTACGCTGAGTGAGCTGCTCAAGAAGATGATCGAAATGGGGGGCAGCGACCTCCACATCACGACGAACAGTGCGCCCCGGGTGCGCGTCCACGGCCGGCTGCGTCCCCTCGATATGCCTCCTTTGACGGCTGCGGACACGAAATCGCTGGCTTACAGCGTGCTTACGGACGCCCAGAAGCATCGTTTCGAAGAAAACTTGGAGCTGGACTTTTCCTTTGGTTTGAAGAACCTGGCGCGTTTCCGCGGCAACGTGTTCAACCAGCGCGGGGCAGTGGGTTCCGTTTTTCGCACGATTCCTTGGGAGATCAAAGGCTTCGATGCTTTGGGTCTTCCGCAGGTGGTGAAAGGATTGTGCGACAAACCTCGCGGGCTTGTTCTGGTGACCGGGCCAACGGGGTCCGGGAAATCGACCACGCTCGCGGCGATGCTCGACAAGATCAACAGCGAGCGCGAAGAGCACATGATCACCATCGAGGATCCCATCGAGTTTCTGCACAACCACAAGAAATGCCTGGTCAATCAGCGAGAGGTGCACGCCGACACGCACTCTTTCGCCAATTCCCTGCGCGCCGCGCTGCGCGAGGATCCCGACGTAGTCCTGATCGGAGAAATGCGCGATCTGGAAACGATTGAATCGGCCCTGCGCATCGCGGAGACCGGCCACTTGACCTTCGCCACTTTGCACACAAACTCCGCTTCATCCACCATTAACCGAATTATTGATGTTTTTCCTGCGCATCAACAGCCGCAGATCCGCGCGCAGCTCTCGATGGTGCTGGAGGGAATTCTCTGTCAGGCGTTGCTGCCGCGCACCGATGGCCGAGGCCGAATGATGGTCATGGAGGTTCTGGTGCCGACTCCGGCTATCAGGAACCTGATCCGCGAAGACAAGATTCACCAGATCTATTCCGCCATGCAGACGGGAACAGGACAGACCGGCATGCAGACCTTCAACCAAGGTCTCGCGAACGCCTACTTCGCGAAAACGATTTCGCTCGACATGGCTCTTTCACGTTCTTCGAATCCAGATGAGTTGCAGGACATGATTAATCGCGGTGTGGCTTCGCCAACCGGAGGAGCAAAGGCGCCGGTGGCAGGGAAGCGATAGAGGATTGGATGGGCCTTATGGCCGTTAGCCGATGAGATTGACAGACTGAGGAGGATAACTTATGCCGGATTATACATATCGAGGGACCAATCGGGCCGGCTCCAGCGTGAGCGGCGTGATGCAGGCCGCGAGCAAGTCCGAACTGCAGAACCTGCTTCGCCGCCAGCAGATCACGCCAACAAAGATGTCGGAGAAGGGCAAAGAGTTCAACTTGCCCACCTTCGGCGGCGGAGTGAACGCGAAAGAGCTGGCGATTTTTACGAGACAGTTTTCCGTGATGATCGACGCCGGCCTGCCGCTCGTTCAGTGTCTCGAGATTCTGGCGGGCCAGCAGGAGAACCAAACATTTCAAAAGGTGCTCGCGGGTACACGCGGCTCAGTCGAAGGCGGCGCTACCCTCTCCGCTGCGATGCGCCAATACCCCAAAGTTTTTGACGCTCTTTATGTGAACATGGTGGAGGCCGGGGAGACTGGCGGTATTCTCGACACTATTCTCCAGCGCTTGTCCACGTACATCGAAAAGAACGTCAAGCTGCAGAGGGCTGTGAAATCCGCTCTTGTCTATCCGGTCGGCGTCTTGACCGTCGCCGCCGGTGTTATCATCCTCCTTCTTTGGAAGGTCGTCCCGATTTTCGCAACTCTGTTCGCGGGCCTCGGCGTAGATCTCCCACTGCCCACGAAGATCGTTATCGCCATGAGCAACTTCGTCGGGAGTATCTTTGGCTTGCTGATCGTTGTGGCGATTGCAGGCATCATCTTCGGGTTGAAGGTGTGGTATGGCACTGAGCAGGGGCGGTATGCGATCGACGCTACGATATTAAGACTGCCGGTTCTTGGCCTCTTGATGAGGAAAATTGCTGTCGCGCGTTTCACTCGGACGCTGGGAACATTAATTTCGAGTGGCGTGCCAATCCTGGAAGGACTCGACATCACCGCCAAGACGGCTGGCAACGCGGTCGTGGAACGCGCCTTGAGAAGGGTGCGCAGATCGCTCGAAGAAGGCAAGTCCCTCACGGAACCGCTCAAAGATTCGGAAGTCTTTCCCGGCATGGTGACGCAGATGATCGCGGTCGGCGAACAGACGGGCGCGATGGATGCCATGCTGCAAAAAATTGCGGATTTTTACGAAGAGGAAGTCGACGCAGCCGTAAAAGATTTGCTCACCGCCCTGGAGCCGGTCATGATCGTTTTCCTGGGCTTGGTGGTCGGCGGCGTCGTCATTTCGATGTATTTGCCGCTGTTCTCCTTGATCGGCAAATTGAGCGGCAGGTAAACAGGCTGCGTCCGCTCAGCGTATCCAGCCGGCCGGTGAGGGGATGAAAAAACCGGGGCCGGGACTGGACTCCTTCGCATACGATAGGCCCGAGGGCCAGGGCAAGCGATGAATCAGAACGTAAGCATGCGGGAGTGGCTGGACTGGCTGACGCGTGTCCGCTTGCTGATGATTGTACTGATCCTGGGCGTGGGCGCGGTGTGGCCTCAGTATGTTCCTGCGTCCAGCGCGAACCGCTACTTTCTCCCCCTAATCATCCTCTGGATTACCCTGGGAATTCTTCATCTCATTCTTGTGCGCTGGATACCCAACGCTCAGTGGCATGGGGGATTACAGATCACCAGCGACATTTTGATGATCTCGGCACTGGTTTATACAACCGGTCTGCAGGAAAGCTATTTCATATCGCTCTATCTGCTGGTCATCATCGTTGCTAGCATCCTGTTTTCCCGGCGGGGAGCCTTTACAACCGCTGCCGCGTGTTTGGGAATCCTTGCGGGGTTGACGGCGCTGGCTTCTGCAGGAAAGATTCCGCGGACCGCCTTAACTGCACCCACTGTCGAGGGATTGCGCACATGGTTCCTCAGCAATCTTTTCGGCTTTCTGGCGGTAGCCTATCTCGCAAGCTATCTCGCCCAGTCGCTTCGTCGCAAGGGAGTGGAGCTTGAAGAAAAGCGAGAAGAGCTTCTCGACCTCCAGGATTTCACGCAAGACATCATCCATTCCATGCGAGGCGGACTGGTAACCACGGATTTGGAGGGCCGGATCATCCTTCTTAATCGTGCGGGGGAAGACATTCTTGGCTTGCGGTTTGCCGACGTTCGCGGGCGAAAGCTGGGGGAGATCAGTGAGGATTTTTGGCTGCCTGGCTCGTACGAAGCAAATATGAAACACGGCTTCCGCAAAGAAATCGATTTCCGCACCCCGGACGGGCAACTAAGGTACGTCGGTATCTCCGTTTCCCTCTTGCGTTCACGAGACGCTTTGCGAAGCGGGTACGTTTTCAATTTTCAAGACTTGACCGAGTTGCGCCGCCTGGAGCAGGAGGTGGCGACCAAAGAGCGCATGGCGGCGCTCGGGCGGCTATCCGCAGCAATCGCTCACGAGATTCGGCAACCGCTGACAGCGATGGCCGGCGCAGTAAAGGAACTAGCGCGTCTTGTTCCGCTGGAGGACGACGAAAAGCACCTCGTCGGTATTGTCAGCAGGGAATCGGAACGGCTCAACCATATCATTACCGATTTCCTGAATTACTCGCGTGAGAAAACCTACGAGTTTGGCGAAGAGGACGTGCGCGCGCTTCTGGACGAAACGCTGACGCTGATCGAGAAGAAGCCGGAAGTGGGGCCGAAGTATCAAATCGTCCGGGCATTCAACGGGAAAGTATTGCGCGCGCGCGTGGACGCCAACAAGATAAAGCAGGTGTTTTGGAACTTGTGTGACAACGCGCTTCGGGCTATGCCCGGGGGCGGAACCCTGACCGTGGGGCTGGAAGAGCGGCCGTTCTGGCTGCGGATCGCCTTTCGCGATACCGGCATCGGGTTCGATGCGAAGCAACGCGCCAAGATTTTCGAGCCACTTCAGTCCGGTTTCGAAGGGGGCACTGGTTTGGGCCTCTCCATTGTGTATCAGATCGTTCAGGCCCACAGTGGGAGAATCATGGTTGTTTCGGAAAAAGACCGCGGGGCGGAGTTTATCGTGGATTTGCCACGGGTGGCGTGAGGTCTTATGCAAGGAACCAAAGTGGCGGTCCGTGAATCGACCCGAGACATGGCGCATATCCTTGTGGTCGATGACGAGCGGTCCATCTGCGAGCTGCTCGATATCACCTTCCGGAAAGAGGGCTATCGCGTGGAAGTGGCCAATAGCGTGGACGCCGCCAAACGCAAGCTGGAATCACAGATTTTCGACATCATTATTTCGGACATTCGCATGCCCGCGGCGAGCGGGCTCGATCTCCTTAAATTCACCAAAGAAATCGCCCCGGAGTCTTTCTTTCTTCTAATGACGGCACTTCCTGCCCTGGACACGGCGATCGCCGCGCTCAATTCCGGCGCTGACCGCTATGTCGTCAAAGGGGACTCGCTCGTCGATCAGTTGCGCCGGACCGTGCAGGAAGTGTCCGATAATCTCAAATGGAAAAAAGAAGCGAGATATCTTCGGCGCGAACTCCGACGGCTCACCGGGCTCGACAACATCATCGGCCAAAGCCCAAAGATGCGCGCGATTTTTGATCTCATCCAAACGATTGCGCCGCAGACCAGCCGAGCGCTAATCACGGGTGAGAGCGGCACGGGAAAAGAACTGGTGGCTCGAGCCATCCATGAAAACAGCCTGCGGGCGGAGAAACCTTTCATCACCATCAATTGTGGGGCATTTCCAGAGACGTTGCTGGAATCGGAATTGTTCGGCTATACGAAGGGGGCGTTCACCGGCGCCAACGAGAATCGCGAGGGACTCTTCCAAGCCGCAAACGGCGGAACCCTTTTTATGGATGAGATCGGCAATATGAGCCCGACCATGCAGGTGAAGCTCTACCGGGTCTTGCAAGAAGGCAAAGTACGACCAATTGGAAGCACCGAGGAAACGGACGTGGATGTACGAATCATCGCGGCGACCAATAAAGATTTCGAAAAGGAGATCGCGGAGGGCCGCTTCCGGGAAGATCTTTATTACCGGTTGAGCGTCATCCCGATTCAGGTGCCTGCCCTGCGAGAGCGGCGGGAGGACATTCCTCTGTTGGCAAGGTATTTCCTGGAACGGTTCCGTAAAACCATGGAAAAACCCATCGAAGGTATATCTCCCGAGGCAATGCGGCGCCTGGAGTCCTACGACTGGCCAGGAAATGTACGCGAATTGGAAAATACCATGGAACGCGCAGTCGCGCTGGAAGCCGGCCACGAAATTACTTTGCGGGTGCTTCCGGATCGCATTGCTGGATATGCAAGCGCACCGGACTCGGGCGGGTTGCCGGTCGGGCTGCCAGGCTTTCCAGCCGAGGGGGTCGATTTCGAGAAGGAAGTTGCCGAGGCGGAGCGGCGGTATCTGCAAGCAGCTTTGGAGAGATCAAAGGGAGTACGCACGCAAGCAGCTGAATTACTGAAGATCAGTTACCGGTCGTTCCGCCACTATGCCAAGAAGCATAACCTCTAGCGCTGGCTCAATATCAGGCGGGCAAGAGAGTTGGATCAATTTGGGGGTTCATGCGACCTGACCGTTTCCGTCTAGCGGCAGTGACAGAAAAGGTCATTTTGGGGCTGTCTAGGCCCTACCTAACCCAACCGGGCGTATTAGCTAGCGCCGTAGGTTTTACCGCAAACGGTTTAATTTGTGATGGTTAGACTGTTCCAAATGGCAGGTGAGGAATGCCTTCGGAATGGCATTGACCTTGCCTTCTATCAAGACGTGCTCTGGCACCAGATCATATCTCAAGGAGAAAGTATGAAAAAGCAGCAAAAGGGTTTCTCTCTTATCGAACTTTTGATCGTTGTGGCGATCATCTTGATCATCGCGGCGATCGCCATCCCGAACCTCCTGCGCTCGAAAATGGCAGCCAACGAGTCTTCGGCGGTGGGCTCTTCACGTACGATCAACACCGCGGAAGTGACTTACGCCA
>Ga0307479_10000824_pt1 | contig 28157 bp, 28 predicted proteins | sample atmos_gasesECM4C_FD_203743 | JGI IMG/M metagenome (GOLD analysis project Ga0307479, IMG submission 203743) | Hardwood forest soil microbial communities from Morgan-Monroe State Forest, Indiana, United States - atmos_gasesECM4C_515 | ecosystem: Environmental > Terrestrial > Soil > Temperate... | reverse complement strand
AGTAAAGGCTTGCAGCAGAGTGCTGGGCCAGAAGCAGCGGAGACATGCTCAGCATGCTGAGGTTGCTTTGACGGTGCCCTAACTGCAAGTGCGAGATTGGTAGCGCTCATCTCACCCCTCAGGATCTCAGAGACGCTTCTAAGTGCCTGGCCGGCCGAGCTTAAGTGTGGAAAAAATCCACAGGTTAAGAGCGGGTCGCTAAGATGCCACCGGAAAGGTTGTGAGTCAACCAGCAGAAATTTCGGAAGTTGTCCTAAACTCAAACACTTAGTAATAGTACTTGATTCGGCGTTCGAATGCGGATGGCGATGATTGAGGGAGCGATGTTGCAATATGAGGCGTGGCGGCCAACCAATATGGTGCTGGACGTCAGGCTGCGGGAAAGATATTTGTAGAGGTAGAACGGACTGAATGGCCTCCACTGCCACTGAAATTGAACGCCCTCTCACACCAATAAAATCTTCACGCGCGGAAACGGCGCGTTGGGTGCCACTTGCTTTCGCAGCCGTGTATATCTTGTGGGGATCGACATATATTGGAATACGCATCGCGATCGAAAGTTTTCCTCCGCTGGCAATGGCTGCGATTCGACACTCGATGGTGGGGTTGATTCTGTACCCGATTTTGCGGATCAAGACGGGGATTCGGCCTACGGCGGCTAATTGGTGGACTGCCGCGGTGACCGGTGTGACGCTGCTGTGCATCACCAACGGGGGGCTTAGCTGGGCGGAACAGAGGGTGCCTTCGGGGATTGCCGCGCTGCTGGTCGCCACGTTATCGCTATGGCTGGTGATTTTGGACTGGCTAAGGCCGCGAGGTACGCGACCGGTGCCGCGCGTATTTGCGGGCTTGATCCTGGGATTCGTGGGGCTGGCGCTGCTGGTTGGCCCAGCGAATTTGGGTGGGGCGCGGCGAAGTGACCTGGTAGGGACGGGAGTACTGCTGGTAGGGGCTTTGCTATGGGCAGGCGCGTCGTTGTACTCGAAGCAGAGGATTATGCCGTCATCGCCGCTGCTCGTTGTGGGGATGCAAAGCCTGGCTGGTGGCGCGGCGCTGTGGATTGCCGCGATAGTTTCCGGGGAAGTCCGGGGACTGCATTTCGCGACGATTTCGGGACGCTCGTGGATGGCGCTGATTTACCTGATCGTGTTTGGGTCGGGGATGGGGTTCACGGCTTACCTGTATATTCTTAAACATAGTACGGCCTCGAAAGTGGCCACGTACGCGTTTGTGAATCCGGTTGTGGCGCTTTTTCTTGGCTGGATGTTAGCTGGGGAGACGATCACGATGCGGACGGCGCTTGCGGCGGCGGTGATACTTACCGCGGTGGTGCTGGTGATCAGCGCGCCGCGGGCTGATGCGGCTAAAGTCGAGGATCATTGAGCTGAAGTTTGCGGCACTTCGTATGCCGCGAGTTTATCGAAGGTGTTCAACGTAATACAGCACGCCAAACGCCAGAACTAATGCAACCGCGGGGAACGCTAGTGGGCGCACGGCGCGCAGGCCCTGCCTCCAATCCGCAGTGGCAAGAAAAACTAAGATTGCGAGTGCCACCGCCACAATGGACAGTTGAAAGATATGCGCGGCCGTGCCCTCATCGGGTTCGGGTGGTTGGGGCGGCTGAATAAAGCCGCTAAAAATGGTAAGCAAAGCTAAAAGAGACAGGACGAATATGACTTTGGAGCTGAGGCGGTTGATTTGCGGCGCGGTCATGAGGTCGGTTCCTTTCCGGTGGGCGGAGGACCTAACTAAAAGTACTTTGCACTGTAAAGGCAAAATGGTGGTGCGGTCAATGGGCAAGAATCACAAGACAGACTTTGGCGCGCGTTAGCGGATAGCTTTGTTTTTCGGGGTGAGTTAGTTTGGACGAGTGCAATATGAATAATGCGATGGCACAGGCGGGGCCGAAGATAACTGCTAACGCGGCGGAGCAGTATTGGCGCGCGACGCTGGCGCGTGATGCGCGGGCGGATGGCACGTTTATTCTGGGAGTGCTTTCGACCAGAATTTATTGCCGACCATCGTGTCCGGCGCGGCGGCCGTTGCGAAGGAACGTGGTTTTTTTTGGTAGCGGCGAGGAAGCGGAGAAGCAGGGGTTTCGGCCATGTTTGCGCTGCAAGCCCAATGAGAAATCGGGAGCGCTGCGGTTGGTGGAACGCGCTGCGCGAGAATTAGCGAGCGGCGAGGAAGAGATATTTCGCGTTACTACGCTGGCGGGAAAACTTGGTGTTACGCCGTCGGCGCTGCGACGCGCTTTTCAACAAGTTACCGGACTGGCGCCGCGGGACTTGGCGGATGCGCTGCGGCTGAATCGATTTAAAGGTTTGTTGCGCGCTGGAAGAAATATCACCGAAGCGTTGTACGAAACGGGTTATGGCTCTTCGAGCCGCGTTTATGAACGCAGCGATGCGCAGCTGGGGATGACGCCTGCGGCTTATCAAAAGGGAGGCAAGGGCATGAAGCTGGAATATACGATTGCGAAATCGCCGATGGGGAGGGTTTTAGTGGCGGCTACAGAAAAGGGTGTGTCGGCGGTTTATTTAGGCGAGGCGGAAAACAAATTGATTGGCGAACTGCGGGACGAATATCCGCATGCAGAGATTGCGCCGGCGAAGGAATCGTACCAGCGGTGGGTGGGGGAAATTGTGCGGCAGATCGAGGGCAAGCCGTCCAGCCTGGAGCTGCCGTTGGATGTGCAGGGGACGGCGTTTCAGCGGCGAGTGTGGCAAGAGCTGCAGAGAATCCCACGCGGAACGACGCGTACTTATACGCAGGTGGCGCAAGCGCTGGGGCAGCCTAAGGCGGTGCGCGCGGTGGCGAGGGCTTGCGCGACGAATCCGGTTTCGATTGTTGTGCCGTGTCACCGGGTGATTCGGGGAGATGGGAACCTTGCGGGTTATCGGTGGGGACTTTCGCGTAAAGAGCAGTTGTTGGCAGCGGAGCGTAGGGGCGGGAAAAATTCGCGGGATAATTGAAGATGATGCGTGAAGACGCAAGAGTTGGTGAATGCTACGAGTTAATGCTACGGGCTGGCGCTAGGAGCGGGGTTTGGTGCGAATGGCGCTTTTGGGCCAATCCTGTTTGAATTGATTATCGCCGATCTTGAGATTTTTCATCACGTTGGTGTAGTGGAAAATCAGGTAGTCCTCGGAACCGGACTCAAAAAACTTTTGTTGTATGGGTAGCCAGGAAGCTTCGTCGATCCACATCTGGATTTTGGCGATTTGCTTGCGCATCTGGTCGGATTTTGGCGTTAGCTCGATCTGCACGGTTTTTTTGTTGTCCAACTCGGTCTCGCCAATCACGTGGACCTCGTAACTCTTCCTCACGTTATCGCTTTTGGTGCCAAAACCCAGCAAGACATACTGATCGACCAAGTCGCGATTCTTGCCCAGGTCGTATTCCTCGACGCGATTAATTTTGGGGTTGAAGACGAAGAGGGAATCGCCGGTGCGCAGAATGGTACGGCGATCGGGTTTGAAGAACTCGATGCGCATTTTTTCATCGCGGCGGACCAAGAGTTTGCCGGTTTCCGTGGAAGTGTCTTTAACCACGTCGGTGTACTTAATGTGCTCGATGTCGGCGGTGAGGGTATGAAAATCCTTAGCGGATTTGTCCATCATGGCCAGCACGCTGTCGGTGGTCCATTGCGTGCTCTGGGCTGGCGACGGCGGAGTCACGGAAGCGGCAAAAGTCACAATGAAAACCAGGAAGAGCAGAGAAAAACGTGTCAATCGAGGCCCCTATATGGTGGACGCTAACCTTTAACGTTTCGCGAATCCTAGCATAACAAAGAGACGTGCAGAGGTCGTGCGGCGTTTCAGGGCGACGCCGCGATGAAGTGACGAGGAAGCCGAACCATCGATAGCGTTATGGACATAAGTACGCCCTGGTTGGCTCTCTTCTTGTGCAACCTGTCGGTTGCATATCAAGGGGAAACGCTGTTAATATGCAACCCGGAGGTTGCACATGAGCAGCGATCGGATAGAGAAAAAGATTCTTCTGCATGCTCCGCTGAAGCGGGTCTGGAATGCGCTGGCTGATTCCACGGAGTTCGGAACCTGGTTCGGGATGAAATTCGAGGGCCCGTTTGTGCCGGGAGCGCTGATGCGCGGGTTGATCGTCCCGACAAAGGTAAATGCCGAGGTGGCCAAGGCCCAGCAGAAATACGATGGACTGCCTGTGGAGATCACCGTAGAAAAGATGGAGCCGGAGCGGCTGTTTTCGTTCCGGTGGCATCCGTATGCAATTGAGAAGGGCGTCGACTATTCGAAGGAGCCAACCACGCTGATTGTTTTTGCTTTGGAGGAAAGAAAAGATGGAGTGATGTTGACGGTCACGGAGTCCGGTTTTGATCAAATCCCGCTTACGCGCCGGGTGAAGGCGTTCACGGCGAATGAACAAGGATGGGGCATGGTCGTGAAGCTTATCGAGGAATACCTTGTCCGCGCGAAATAAATCGAGGGTGGGAGAACAACCGAGAGAGGCGGCACCGATCTTCGCGGCGTTGGGTGATGAAATGCGCTTGCTGTTAATTTCGCGGCTGTGCAATGACGGGCCGATGTCCATCACGCGGCTGACATACGGCACAAACGTTACGCGGCAAGCGATCACCAAACACCTGGAAGTAATGCGGAAGGCGGGATTAGTGCGGAATAGAAGACGCGGGCGAGAAAGAATCTGGCAATTGGAGCAGCGGCGGGTTAAAGAGGCGCGGCATTGCCTGGAACTTATTTCAAGACAGTGGGATGAGGTGCTGGGGCGGCTGAAGAAATTCGTCGAAGAGTAGAGTTAGCGGCGGATTTCTACGTGATAGGCGATGGCGGTGCCTTGTTCGTCGCGTTCCGGTTCGATTTTCAGGATGGAGAAATTGCCTTTGTGCAGATCGGGCAAGGCTTCTTTTAAGGCGTTGTGCAGGTCGTTTTGCAGGGCGAGCTTGGTGGGTGGCGCGAGAACGCGAGTGTCCACGCGATAGGTCTGGCGATTGCCGTCCTGCGAGAGCAGCAACACCTGGCCTGGGGCCGCGGGAACGCCGCTGGCGGGTTGGTCGTGGAACCAGTGGCGGGGAGTGGTCAGGACGAAGATCAGTATGACCGCGACGGCGATATCGTATTGCCAGGTGCCGCGTTCATAACACCAGTAAAATGTACGGGAAAGAATTTGTCCGAGGCTGGCCATGCTAATCCGCTGGAATGCCGTCGACGATGACACCATCACGCATGTGTACCACGCGATCGAAATAGACGACAGCTTCGGGGTTGTGAGTAATCATGACGATGGTCTGGCCAAGCTCTTTATTGAGCTGGCGAAGCATCTGTAACACGATTTCGGAATTCTTGGAATCGAGATTGCCGGTGGGCTCATCGGCGAGAAGAATTTTCGGTTCATTGATCAAGGCGCGTGCGATGGCCACGCGTTGCTGTTCGCCGCCGGACAATTCCGAGGGGCGGTGCTGCAGGCGCCCGGCGAGACCCAACATTTTTGTGACCACATCGAAGCGATGGGGATCGAAGCCATTCCCGTGGATGAATTGGGCGATGGCGATGTTGCCTTTGGCGGTGAGAGTAGGAAGCAGATTGAAACGCTGGAAGACGAAACCGATTTTGTGGCGGCGGAGCCTGGTGCGCTCGGCGTCGCTCATGGTGGTGAGCTCGTTGCCGTCGACGAGAACGGTGCCTTTGGAAGCTTGCGCCATGCCACCGATAACGTAGAGCAGGGAAGATTTTCCGCAGCCGGACGGGCCCATGACGGCGACGGATTCGCCGGGTAGCACTTCGAAGTTCACGCCGCGCAAAGCGGGGACTTCCACTTTGCCCGCACGATAGAGCTTCCACAGATTTTCTGTTTTGAGTATCGGTTCCAATAGCTTTTCTTGAGATACGGCCTTGTGGCAGGTTGGTATTGTAACTGCGATTGGGGCGGCTGCCTAGTTAAGTGACGGCGATAGTTTCAGCGATTTTTGGGCGGTTGTTGCTAATCGTAGGAAAGGGCTTCGACGGGGTCTTTGCGGCTGGCCAGCCAAGCCGGGTAAGTTGCGCCGAGGATGGCGCCGGCGAGGGCGATGCCGGCGGCGCGTAAAATCCAACCCGGAGTGATGAGAATGGAGAGGGTAGGGAATCCCGCGAGAAACGCGGCGCGCACCAGGTAGGCGAGACCAACGCCTGCGGCGATGCCGAGAATGCAGAGAGCGGTGGATTCGCTGAGCAGGGAGCGAATGATGAAGGAGCGGTCCGCGCCAAGGGATTTCAAAACGCCGATGTCGCGGGTGCGTTCTATGACGGTGGTGTACATGGTGAGAAAAATGACGAGCAGGCCGATAGCTACGGCGAGTCCGATCATGGCGTGAATGAAAGTCTGGAGGCCAGGGATATTGGTGGCGGTCATGAGGGAAAGAAAATCTTTGAGCGGACGAATGGTGTAACCGGGCAGGACGTGGCGAAGCTCTTCTATTACGTCTTCAGTGTGTTCCGGACGAGTGCAGCGCAGAAGAAAAATGGAGGCTTTGTCGCGTGCGCCGACGAGGTCCTGCAAAGTGGCCAGCGGAACGAAGAGACGTGCGCCTTTGCCATGCTCGATGATGCCGACAACGTGCCAATCGTGGTTGAGAAGATTATAGGTGCCGCCGACTTTAATGTTTTTTGCTTTCGCGGCCCAATCGTCCACCAGTAGATCGTTGGGGCCTTCCATATCGTGACCCTGGATGAAGACGAAGCCTCCAGAGACGGCGCGAAAGCTTTCGGGATCGATACCATAAACGACTTCCACGCCACCGGCGGAATTAAATTGCAATAAGGCGGGGGCCACGGATTGAACATATTTTTGTTTTTTCAACAGGGCGGCGATTTTGATGGGCATGGGCGCGCCGCTGAAGCCCAAGAAGACGGATGCGGCAGGCGGCTGAACCATAACGTCCGCGCCAATGCCTTCAATGCGCTTTGCGGTTTCGGAGAGCAGGCCGGAGGTAAGGCCTACGATGAGGACCACGAGGGCGACTTCGACGGCCACGGCCATGACGCCGATGAAGGTGCGCATGGGGCGGTGCAGAAGGTTGCGGGCTATAAGCTCGCTCATCATTGTTTCACACCCTGGGGCTTGGCGCCTCGACTGGACTGCTTTTCTTCAGGGGATTCACCTACGCGAATTAGGTCGGAGCCGGGGGGTTGTTCGAGCTTAAAGCGGTCGAGGGGGATGTCATCGTTCAAAGTGATTTTGGCAATCTGCAAATCGAGGCGGTAATCGTCGTGGGGGCGTTCGATGCGAATGGAGCGTGGGAACTGTGGATTGGGGCTTGATGTGGACGCGGACGCGCCAGGCGCGGGTTTGGCGGCGTCCACCGTTTGCCAATTGGAAAAGCGGGTGTCGGAAAGCAAAATTCCGCGAGAACCAAAACTTTGGAGGCGTGCTACTTCCAGAGTGGAGCGATCAAACCAGATTTTGCGAAGGATTTCCGTTTGATAGCCGCCGCGCAAGACGGTGAGCACGTAATACCGAGCGGCTTCATCGTTGAACTCCTCAAATAAGACGGTTTCCTGTTTCCGAATTTCAGGCCAGAGGAGCGCGTCGAGCAAGTGTTGCGGGCGAAGATTTTCGATGGGTTTGCTGCTGGCGCGTTCGAAAGCTACGGGGCCAGCCAGGAATTTATTTTTGGAGGGGATGGAGACGCGAAATTCCTGAGTGTCGCTGGCCATATCGAAAACGGTGGTGCCGATTACGGGGGCCTGACCAATCACGCGAATGGAGGCGGGTCGCTCGGCGAGGAGGAAGGCTTTTACTTCGTGATATTCCTCGATGATGCCGCTGTACCTGGAGCCTGCAGTGGGCTTCAGCTCGACGGTGGCGTTGAGGCTATGGATGGAGGCTGCGGTGGAGTTGAACTCTTCCAGCAATTCTTCGCGAGTGGCGTCTTTGACGACAGGCTTCTCGGCGGGAGGAGTGTTCTTGACGACGCTTACCTGCCCTCCGCAACCAGCGAGGATGAGAGCGAGTGTTGCCAAGGAAACGCGGAGCAGGTTGCGCCGCGTGGTTGAAGTGGGCTGAGATTTTGCCGGCACGAGAATTAGTTGGGCCGTGCGATGTGCACGTCAAAAGGCTGAAGCGCAGGCCGCACACGGCGGATCACTTCGCTGGGCCACAATGTTTCGCTGAGCAGAGTGATCCAACCGTCTTCGGGTTCACAAACGGCGCAAAATGTGTAGCGCGTATAAGCGGATTGATAGGCGTCGAGTCCGCGTTTGGAGAGTTCGCCTTCGACGGCGGGATCGGGTTTTTCGGCTGCGGGGCCGACGCGCATGCCGAACGTTTCCGATTCGAAGCGAGTAAAAATATCGAGGAGCTGCTCTTGGGTGGGCTTGGGAATTACGAGGCAGCGCTCGGCGGCCTCGCGATAAGGAATTTCATGGGTGCTGCTGAAGTCGCGGACACGATCGAGGTGGCTAAAAAAATCCAGGACGTAAAATTCTTCCCCCGCAAGAGCCGGGAAAGCAGCGGACCAAATTTGCGCGGCTTTGGTTCCTCTAACGGGCTCGCGGCTTTCCGTTTCGAGCAATTCGAGGCCGACGGCTTTGACGTCGGAGCCGAGATTCAAAACTTCCACGTCGAGAGAAAAAGGGGGCAGATCGAGAGCGCCGCTGCCCAGAGCGTGACCGGGAGAGCTCATTCTTCCATTCCTGCGTGAGGAAATTTGGATTGGAACTCGGGAGACTGCTTTCGCAGGTCGAGCCAATCGAAGAAGGCGTCGGGGTTTTCAAGCCAGATGCGGAACCAATTGGCGATTTCTTCTTTTTCGGCGCGCTTGGGAGCTTCGACTTTTTGATTGCGGGAGATCATTTCGGCACGGCGCTTGCCGAGACGCGCGACGTTTAACACGCGCTCGACAGCGGCGTGTTCGCCTTGGGAGCGAAATTTGCGCATCAATTCGTCAAGGCGCATCACGCTGACTTCGGCGTCTTCCAGTGTTTTGAAATGGAGCAGGTCTTCAAACTCTTCCTCGTACTGGTCTTCGGCTTCTTCCTGGAGAGTAAGCTCCAGTTTCAGGCCAGCGTCCTCCAGAACATTAGCGATGTATTCGCTGCCCGTCTTGCCCGCTTCGCCATGTTCGGCGATGAGGCGGCGGCGCAACTGATCGATTTCCGCTGGCGTCCACTTCTGCACGCCGATTTGACGGGCAGTCTGCAGGATGAGCGATTTTTTCGTATTGGACGGGTCGTTCATCGATTTGAAGCCTGCTCCCCGGCAAGAAGATGACGGTACTTAATCACATTATTATTGTGCTCCGCCAGCGTAGCGCTGAAGAAATGGCCACCCTGGGTGTTGGCGACGAAATACAAATAGTTGGTGTGCGCGGGCTGATAGGCGGCGCGTAAAGAGGCTTCGCCCGGATTGCCGATGGGGCCAGGGGGCAAGCCGGTGTGAGTGTAGGAATTGTAGGGCGAATCGATGTGCAGGTCGGCGGTGGTGATGGTGCCGTTGTAGCGACCTTGTTGCTCGAGCGCGTAGATCACGGTGGGATCGCACTGCAGAAGCATGTTTTTGTGGAGGCGATTTTCGAAGACGCCAGCGACCAGAGGACGCTCTTCTGGTTTGGGGGTTTCGCGTTCGACGAGGGAAGCGAGGGTGACGACGGCGGCGATGGGGCGTGTGCTGGGCGGAACGTTATTCGGTGCGGTTGAAGGATCCGCGGGGGTCGATTGAGACGCTTCCGTAAACGTGCCGGAAGTGGTCATGGGGTCGGCGGCCGAAGCGAGGGAGGTGACGGTGTTCCATTCCTCTTTAAATTTTCTGACCATGTCGGTGGTGAGCGCTGTAGCGGAGGGATGACGCGAGAGATGATAGGTGGCGGGGAACAGAAAGCCTTCCAGAGTTGCGGCTTTGGGGGCGATATCCTGAATCAAGGCGGGATCTTTTGCGGCGCGCAGGAATTCGCTGGCGGGCATGAAGTTTCCGGCTTCCAGGTCGCGGGCGATGTCGAACATGGTTTCGCCTTCGCGTACGGTGAAAGGTTGTTCGAATATCTGGCCATTGGCGAGCTTCCAAAAAACGTCGTGAGCGGAAGTGGCGCTATCGAAGAAATATTCGCCGGCTTGCAGGGAACGGCGCGAATGACGGCGAGCGTAAACTTCAAAAGCAATGGAGCTGCGGACGACACCTTTTCGTTTCAGAAGGCGCGCGACGCTGCGACTGGACGAACCGTGGGGCACTTCGACGAAGACTCCTTCGGGGCCGAAACCCTGGTACGGGTAATTAATGGAATACCAGAGCCATGCGGCGGCGGCCGTAGCGATCAGAAGAATAAAAAGTAGAAGCTTGCCCACAGATCAAACCCCGCAATGGAACGCCGGTTCGCGTTCCTAATTTAGATGCTGTACACGTCACGAAAAGCTACCGCTGCAAATATTCCTTCAACATAACGGCGGCGGCTAGAGCGTCGATGGTCAGTTTGCCTTCCGTTTTGGGCTTTCGCTTTGACGGATGCAGATCTTTGCCCGACCCCATGCGAGCGGGAGGATTCATGGGGCGGCCGCCTTGCTCTTCAAGCAGACGCTGGGCTTCCCAGCTGGTGAGACGTTCATCGACCATTTCGACGGGGACGCCTATTTGTTTGCGGACGCGCTCGGCAAAACGGGAAGCTTCATCGGCCATTTCGCCGTGGGAGCCGTCGAGGCGCAAAGGAAGACCGACGATGATTTGCGTTACACCTTGCTGGCGCGCGAGCTCGCGCAGGCGGCGCATGTCTTCGTTGCGATTGATGCGTTCCAAGGTGGCCAGAGGCTTGGCCAGGCGCGCTTCGGCGTCGGCGATGGCCAAACCAATTCTTGCGCGGCCATAATCCAGCGCCAGAATCGTAGCGGGCTGATTTTTAGGGGTGAGCAACTGCGTCACCTTCTTAGTATACCGGGTGGGGTTGGAACTAAGAACACATCAGGGCGGCGGTGGAGTTCTTTAGTTACGAAATCAGCAAAGGCTACAGCGGCGTGTGATGCGGCGCCTGATGGTATGGGAGGAGACGATTTTCTCGCTACCCATCAGGGTTGGCGGCCGCGAGTGCCTTTTACCCAGTCTTGCCAATAACCCAGGGATTTCATTTGCTGATCGAGGCCGGTTTCTTTCATGAGAGTTTCGAGTTCGGCGCGGGAAAGGCGTTTGCCGAGGGGACTGGGGCGATCGGCGAGGCCCCACGCGGTAAGGGCGGCGATGGTGGTGTTCAGCTTTAGCTCGCGAATATCGACTTTGTCGAGAGTGTCGGAGGCGGCGTGGTAATTGGGGAGGTAGTTGGCTTCCTCCTGATTAGCGACCAGGGTGGGGAGGCCTTCGATCAGGAAGTCGAAATGGTCGGTACCGGTCTGGGCGTCGGTGGTGTGGCGATTGACGTCCCAAGACTCGAGCGGTTTGAGGACTTCGCGCAGGGTGGGGGAGAAGTCAGCGCGGCCACCGAGCGAATAACCGGTCACGCGGCCGATGCCGGAATCGAAAATAATTACGGCGCGAATTTTGTCGAGCTCGGCGCGATGGGTTTTTACGTAGGCCCAGGAACCGAGCAGGCCTTGCTCTTCGCCGCTGAATAAAACGAAACGGATGGTGCGGCGCGGGCGTAGGCCGGTGGCTTTCAGGACGCGGGCGGCTTCGATTACTAGAGCGGCGTTGCAGCCGTTGTCGAGAGCTCCGGTGCCGAGGTCCCAGGAGTCGAGATGGGCGCCGAGAATTACGCTTTCGTCAGGCTTTTCGTAGCCGGGAATTTCGGCGACGACGTTTTGCTGGTCGATTGGCGGGCCGATTTTATTGGGCATGGAAAAACGCACGCGAATTTTTCCGGGGTACGCGAGCGCGGTGCGGGAAAGACGGAGCGCGTCTTCGCGCGCGACCACGGCTTGGGGGATTTTCTCGAGCTGGCCGTCGCTGGTATTGGTGTGGCGATAGAGAAGGAGGCGTTCGCGGGCGCCTTCCCAGAGGATTGCGACGGCACCGGCTTTCATGGCGCGTTCGATGATTTCTGGGGGGCGAGAATATTCGTTGGATAGATCGGCCCAGGTGGAACCGATGTCAGTGTGGACGAGGAGGATGGCTCCTTTGATTTGCGCGGCGGCAGCGGTGAAGTCTTGCGGCGTGCCGTAGGCGATGTCGACGACGTTTGCTTCGATGCTGCCCGGAGGCGTTGGGGGCGACCATCCGACACTTACGGTGCGAAGGGGAAATTTTATTTCACCGAGAAGTTCGAGATGGGTGTCGCCTTCGCTCCAGGTTAGCGGGAGTTGATATTTCTCTGTGTGTACTTCGGCGCCGGCAGTGCGAAAGGCGGCGGTTGCCCATTGGACGGCGCGGTCCATGGCGGGGGAGCCGGTGACGCGGCCGCCGATTTCGTCGGTGAGGCGGCGGAGATTTTCCTGCAAGGGGGAAGGGCCGAGGATTAGGGGGAGGATTTTTGCGGCGATTTCCGCGCAGGAGGAAGAGGCGTCGGTGGTGCAGGCGGCTGTGGACGAGGGAGTTTGCGCACGATAGAGGGGGTCGGTTTCGGTGGTGGGGTTGGGCTGGGGGATTTGGGCGTGGGTGAGTGACGCGAAAGTGAGAGTGCAGGTGAGAATAATTAGCAAAACGGTGCGACGCATTGGGAAGCCTTTTTTGGTTGTGAAGCTAAATTTTTGATTGCGGCGGATTATACCGAAAGAGTGAGACGGGTGGCTAATGGCTGCAGCTAATAGTTGGTGGGAAAATCCCCCTGAAGCACCAAAATATTCTTGAAATCAGAAAATCAAACGTCAGCGATCGGATGATTAGAAATGATCGGACAACTGCAAGACCGGGTTCATAACTCAACTGCGAACGCAGGGGCACCCGGCACGTTTTTCGTGAGTCTTTTGTGAGGTGCGAGTTTTAGATTGAAACGACGATTTAAAAGGTGAAGTTAGTTTTTGGGGGCTAGGGTGGGATTCAGGATGGTGTCGGCGATGCGGGCGACGCTGGACATTTGGGCTACCTCGTGGACGCGGACGATATGGGCGCCATGGAGGATGCTGGCGGTGACGGTGGCGGCGGTGCCCCAGACTCTTAGTTCTGCGGCGATTGTGGCCGGGCGCAGCGATGGTTCGAGCTTGGCGTCCTGGGCGAGCGTTTTGCTGATGAAGCCTTTGCGTGAAGTGCCGACTAGTAGCGGGAAGTCTAGTTTGGCCAGCTGGGGTAGCTGCGCTAGCAATTCGTAATTCTGGGCGTAGCTTTTTCCGAAGCCGATGCCGGGATCGAGGACGATCTGAGAATTGGCGACGCCGGTTTTGCGGGCGATTGATAGGGATGCGCGCAAGCCGTTGAGTACGTCTTTCAGTGCGTTGCGCGCGAAAGGCTTTTGCTGCATGGTTTGGGGTTCTCCGCGCATGTGCATGAGGATCAGGGGAACGCGTGCGCGAGCGGAAATCTCGGCGATGCGGGGATCATGTTTCAGGCCGCTCACGTCATTGATCAGTTCCGCGCCGGTTTCGATGGCTCTGGCGGCAATTTCGCTTTTGCGCGTGTCTACGGAGATGGGAATTTTTAGGCGCGTGCGGAGTGCCGCCAAGACTGGGGCGAGGCGGCTCCATTCTTCTTCGGCGGTGATGCCGAGGGAGCCTGGGCGGGTGGATTCCGCGCCGACGTCGATCAAATCCGCGCCGTCACGCTCCATTTGCAAAGCGTGTTGCACGGCTTTTTCTTGTGAAAGGAAATTTCCGCCATCGGAAAAACTGTCGGGCGTTACGTTCAAGACGCCCATCACGATAGTGCGTGGGCCGAGAATAATAGTGCGCGACGGGAGTTTCAGGCGGAATTTAGGACGCGGAATCATTGTATGGCAGTGTAATGCAAAGGCAGCTGACGCCGCTCGGGTGAGATGAGTGCGAGACATGCGCGGTCATTGTGAGGGTGGGTGGGCTTGGCTTATGTGAGGGATCGACGAGACAGTCCTCCACTGCGCAGGCCGACTCGTTCGCGAACGAACGAGCGGGAGAAGGCGTCGGCTTGCTCCGGTCGGTGAATTAATCCAAATCGATGTCGCGAAGTGGCTTTCCTGCCGGGGCGTCCTTGGCTTTCTTCATGGCTTCTTCGAATTTTTTGGCGAGGATGTCTTCTTTGTTGTGTTCCAGGTTCCAGGAATCCCGGAATTTGTCTTCGCGGTTGCGTTGTTGCTCATTCAAAATTCCGGCTGCATCAGTGAGGTCGACATTTGGGCCGGTTTTCGGGGGCGCTTCGTGTGAAAGCACGGCGCCGAAGACGGCGTCGACCACCAGTTTCGAATGGCAGCATGGGCAAGTGACATTCAGGTTGTCTACATTTTGCTTGGCCATGGAAAGTATTCTACGCCTTTTTGCCGGGAAGTTAGAAGCGGTGATGATGGCACGGCGTGAGGTTAGAGGAGACTGTACCGATAATTCTGCCAGTTTTCTGTAATAAAAGTAGCTTTGTGAACAATCATTTTTGCCCTGTGTCTATGCGGTATTTTCTATCCGTGCACAACCGGTATGGCGGGCGATTGACGGGTTTGGCATGTATGGCAAAAATGAATATATGGCTGAGCCGGCAATTGATATTGAAAATCTGACCAAGGATTACCCGTACGGGTTTCTGCAACTGAAGAAGAGGCGCTCGCTGGAAAGCCTGACCATGCAAGTGCAGACGGGCGAGGTGTTTGGTTTTTTGGGGCCGAATGGCGCGGGCAAGTCGACGACCATCAAGCTGTTGATGCGGTTGATTTTTCCCACGGCAGGGTCGGCACGAATTCTGGGGAGGCCGATCAGCGATATTGAAATGCACCGGGATATTGGCTACTTGCCGGAGCAACCTTACTTCTACGATTACCTAACCGCGGGGGAATTACTGGATTATTTCGCGCGGTTTCATGATTTCTCGGCGGCAGAAAGGCACGAGCGCGTTGAGGGCATGCTCAAGAAAGTGGGTCTGGAATCGGCGGGGCGGATCCAGTTAAGAAAATATTCAAAGGGGATGTTGCAGCGGGTAGGGCTGGCGCAGGCAATTTTGCATGATCCGAAGGTGGTGGTGCTGGATGAGCCGATGTCCGGGCTGGACCCGGTGGGGCGGCGGGAAGTACGCGACATTATTCTGGAATTGAAAAAAAAGGGGAATACGGTTTTATTTTCCACGCACATTTTGTCTGATGCGGAAATGTTGTGCGACCGGGTGGGAGTGATTGTGGGAGGGAAATTGCAGGGAGTCGGAGCGCCGAGCGAACTTGTGGGATTGAAGGCGCAAGGGATGGAAATTCTGTTTGAGTTGCCGGCGGGCGCTGATGGTGGAGGCGAGTTGCTGGCGCAAGCTACACGAACCGGGGACCGGTATCGTCTGCAAGTCGAAGAGAGCGGGCTGTATACGGCGATGGAGCGGCTGGGTGCGGCGGGCGCGAGGATATTGTCAGTGGCGCAGGTAAAGCCGTCGCTGGAAGAATATTTCATGCATCTGGTGGAAGCTGACCGAGCGCAAGCCGCGGCGGTGGAAGTGAGAGCAAAGTGACACGCATCGGAACAGTAGCGCTAAATACATTTCGCGAAGCGGTACGCGATCGCGTGCTGTACAACCTGGTGTTTTTCGCGCTGGTGATGATAGCGGCGGCGATTCTGGTCGGGCAGATATCTGTCGGCATAGAACAAACTGTAATCATCACCCTGGGATTGAGCGCGATTTCCATCATTGGATTGCTGATTTCGGTTTTTATGGGTGTGGGACTGGTGTCGAAGGAAATAGATAAACGGACGTTGTATGCGTTGCTGGCGAAGCCGTTGCGGCGCTGGGAATTTATTGTGGGAAAATTCGGCGGGCTGGCATTGACGTTAACGGTAAATACCGCGGCGATGGCTGCGGGATTATTTCTGGCGTTGTTTTACGTGAAGCATTCGATCGAGCGGGCAGACACGACGGTGTTGGTGGCAGTGTATTTCATTTTGCTGAAGCTGGCGCTGATGGTTGCGCTGGCGATGTTGTTTTCGTGCTTTACGACTCCATTGTTGGCGATTCTGTTTACGACGGGACTTTACATCGCAGGATTGTTCGTTCATGAGATGCGCGGATTGCAGGGGGGCTTGATGGATCCCACGCTGGGGCGTCTGCTGCGATGGGTGTCTTATGTGCTGCCGAATTTTGAGAACTTCGATGTTATGGGGGCGGCGGCACACGGACGGGTAATACCGGGAGCGCTGATTGCGCAGAACACAGTCTATAGCGCGCTCTACTGCGCAATTGTGTTGGCGGTGGCGACGGCGATTTTTTCGCGGCGTAACTTGAAATGAGTTTAAAGGGCTACATGGCGTTGTTAGTGTTCGTGCTGCTAGACTTTGCCGGGCTATGGCACTTGCAGGAACGCATTGATGTGCAACAAAGCGCGGTGGCGAAAGAAGACGACCAGGTGATGTTGCGCTCCAGCAAACTGGTGAAAGGCTTGAGTCTGGAATACGCGCCATTGGTAGCGGACATCTATTGGACGCGGGTGGTGCAATATTACGGGAATAAGCAAGCTGAGAACCAAAGTGATTTGCGGCTGCTTTGGCCGCTGCTGGATGTCACGAGCGTGCTCGATCCGCAGTTGATGCCTGTTTATCATTTCGGGTCCACGTTCTTGAGTGCCCCAGAGCCGGGTGGGGCTGGGCGGGCCGATCTGGCAGTGGAGTTGCTTAAGCGCGGGCTGAGAGCTAACCCGGAAGACTGGCGGCTGTATTACGATCTTGGGTTCGTGTATTACTTCGATATGAAGGATTACGCGAAGGCGTCCGAAGCGCTTTATGAGGGCAGCAAAAATCCAAAGGCATTTGTCTGGATGAAAACGGTGGCGGCGAAGATCGCTGCTGAAGGCAATTCCACAGAGACTTCCAGATTTTTATGGCAAGACGTGTACAACACGACTAAAGATCCGCTGGTAAAGAAAAATGCGTTGAGGCATTTGCAATTGTTACGGTCGGAGGACGATTGCAAGCAGATTGATGCGGTGGCTGATGAGTATCAGAAACGATTTGGGCGGCGGCCGCGACGAATGAGTGAGCTGTCCCAGAGCGGGCTCTTGCGTGGAGAGCCAGTGGACCCGTTAGGGTATCCGTATATTTTGTCGGAGGCCGGGAAGGCGGAGCTTAATTTGAAGACTCCGCTAAGGGAGAAGTGGATTAAGCCGGACAGTAAGTAGCGCTTGCGGACGCGTTCTCTCAGCTACTGCGTGGTGCAGAGGAGAGTCATTTGCGGATCGATGAGGAGCTTACGCGGCGGTGTTGGTGAAGTGAAGTGAAATTGAGTTTCAGGGCCGGCGGCGACTACCGTGCCGAGGAGAACTGGGCGGGCGCCAAGGGCGACGGTTGTGTATAGGGGGACTCTGGCGATGAAAGATTGCGGCACGTTTTCCTGGAAAAGTTTTCCTCGTATAGAGTAACCGGCACCGGCGTCACTTTTGTGAACGGTGAATTCCGCGTGGTAGTGGGGAATGCCGGTGCCTTGGATCCATTGCTCGAAAAACCACTCCATGGAATGACCACCTTCGAGGTCCATCGAGGGAATCATCACGGCTTCAACTTCGCGACGCAAATCCTGGGTCGAGAGAGCGCGGTACGCGTATTTTGTGACTAAGGTGCGGAGCAAAGCGTTGAAGCGCGCGTCGGGATTGGCGCCGGGCTGGCGCAACATTTCACGGAGCATGTGAATTACCCACGAGCCTTTGGTGTAGATGAGATCGTCGTAAGCTTCGGGAGATTTTGAGGAATTGAGGCGGGAGCCAAGAGCCAGCGCGCCGATTTCGCCGGGGGGTAAATCGGCGTTGGGCGGTTTTTCGATGAGTCTTTGGCGGTAGCGCTGGAGCCACACGCGTAAGGTGTGATCGGGATTTTTGTGCATGTCGGCGAAAAGCAGGGCGAGATAATTGGCGATGGCTTCATCGATCCACTGATCACGGTAGTTCGACCATCCGACAATGTTGCCCCACCATTGGTGAGCGACTTCGTGGAAGGGCACCAGCTCGGTGAAATGTTCCTGAGTGCTGCTGGAAAGGCCGGCGCGGCGCTGTACGTCCGGAGACAAAAACGAGTAGGTCGAAATGTAGAGCAGGCCGGGCCAGCCTTGGCCGAAGGCTCCAGGAATTTGGGAGACGCTGAGATTGCGAAAAGGGAAAGGGCCACTGTAGGTTTCGTAAAAGTGGATGGAAGCGTCGATGTCTTTCCCGAGTTGTTTGAGAGCGATGGTGGGATTGGGGGGCAAGGGTTGGCCCGGATTCATATCCAGTATTGAGCGCCGAGGCCCGGCGGGTAGTATTTCGGGAGTAGCGCTGTTGGCCAAGCGTTTGGCGAGTTGTTGTTCCACCTGGTGGTTGGCGTACACGTCGATGGAGTAATTCGCGGAGGTTACGGAGGAGGATGCGTATTCGCCGAGGTTGAAGCCGGCGACGGAGACGGGTTTCTCGGTTTTCCAATGGCCCACGCGGATGTCAGCTTCTCCGTGTTCGTCGATTTTTGTGCCGGTGGCGACGAGGCGCATTTTCCTTGGCCAGCGCATAGTCAAGTCATATGCGGCGAAATCGGCGGAATCACCAAAATGCGGGTACCAACTTTCGCGGGCGCCCACGAAGAAAACGTCATTGCCAGCGTCGGTAATGATGTTGCCGCGGTAGTGAAATTGAATAGAAAATTCGCTGTTTGGTGCGAAGGTGCGTGGAAGTACGACGAAGAGAAAGTCGTTGCCGCGGACGCTGCGCTCTTGCGGGGTCATATCTTCGTTTTGAAAATATTCGAGCTTCTGGCCATCAGGGGTGGTCACGGATTCAATGTTCAACGCCCGGGACAAAGCAAAAATCAAGAAACGCTGGCCTGCGCCGAGAGCGCGAAGATTTACTGTGGCGGTGGCGTCGAGCGAATGATCGGGAAGGATGGAAGTGTCGATGGTGTAGTGCAAGGCGCGAAAATCCTGGGCCATGGGGACGGCATCGGGAATTTTGTAGGAAGCCCAAACGTCGTAGAAGGTTGAGCCTGCAGCGGTGTGCACCTGGCCTAACAGGAAAGGTTCGGGGCGCATGTAATCCAGAACCACGTCGAATGGGCCGGTAGCGATGCCGTCGAGACTTGCGTAGAAGTACGGCTGCGGTGTGGGGAAGAGCGTGCCACAAAAAATGCGCAGGGAGTGATTGGCATTGAGTTGAGAGAGAACGGGCTCCCAACGGGACGCGGCGGCGCTGGCGGATTCTGGGTGGAGGCCGGCGGCCTGGAGTTGATGCAAAAGGTCGGCGGGAGTTGCGTCGGTGAAGCGGATGTAGGCGCTGGCGAAATCCTGATCGAGGATGGGTGAGTCGAGGAAGCGGGCCATTTGCTGCTTTTCGATAATGTCACGGGGGAGCGCGAGAATGTGGCCGCGGCCGGAGAAGACGGCGCCGGTGATTTGGTTATCGAGGGGGGCAAAAAAAATCAACTCACCTTGGTCCAAGGAGATTTTGGCGTCGCCGCGACGAAGCTCGATGCGATGCTCGGGTTTAATTTGATAAGCGGAAGCGGTGTCGAGGCGCAGGGCATTGAGGGCATCGTAGAGTTGATGTGCGGTGCGCGATGCTGAAGGCGAGGGTTGCGCTGCTGTAAGGGCGCACAACACGAAGAAGGCCGTCGCGAGCCTCATGGGCAAAGTGTAGTCATTCTTGGGCGTTGTGGAACAAGAGTACACCGGCCCGGCGATTTTTAGATCGCGTTTGCTAATGGAACAAGGGTGCGCGCGGAAAAATTCAAAGCGTTGCGGCGCGGGTAAAATGGGAAGCATGGGGTTTCCCTCTATTGGACGCGGCTATCGAGCCGGGGTGTTTAGTTTGGCGCTGGCGCTGGGAAGCGCGGCGGCGTGGGCGGACACCATTGTGTTGAAGAACGGGCACAGAATTTCCGCCAGTAACGTGGTGGAGATGGGCGACAAGATTCGTTACGAGACAAGCGTCGGGGAATTGAGTCTTCCCAAGTCGATCGTCGATCACATCGAGAAAGGCAGCTACGTTTCGAGCATGGCGATTACTCCGCCGGTGATGGACGCGCCGCGGGGCAACGGCGGAGAAATTGGGCATGCCGTGATACACGGCGGCTCGATTGACCGGGAATACATTGCGAAATTGGAGTCCGAAACGCGTAGCGGTTCAGCGGCAGCGGGAATGGATGCCGCGGTTGCGCATCATGCCGCGGCAAGCTTCGAACTGGCGCACGGCGATATGGATCATGCGCTGGCTGACGAGCGCACGGCGCTCACGTACGCGCCGGAGGAACCGCTGCTGCTGATGAACGTAGCGTATTTGCATTTGCGCAGAAGTGAGTACAAGGAATCACTGTATTACCTGGAGCGGGCGCAGCGGGTTGCTCCGAGCAATCCGGACGTGGCCAAGCTGGCCGGTTGGGCTTATTACGGGATGAACAAGCTGCCGCAGGCGGTGGCGGAATGGAAACGGGCTTTGGCATTGCGGCCGGACGCGGAGGTGCAAGCGGCGCTGGAAAAAGCGGAGCGCGACAAAGGCGAAGAGGAGAGCTACAAAGAAAATGAAAGCGCGCATTTTACGCTGCGCTACAGCGGGAGCGCGGAACCGGCGCTGGCGCGAGAAGTGCTGCGAACACTGGAAACGCATTACGCGCGGATTCATTCGGAGCTGAATTTTGCGCCGCCGGATTCGATTGGGGTGATTTTGTATACGCAGCAGGCTTTCGCGGATATTACCCGCGCGCCTGGATGGGTGGGGGCGCTGAACGATGGGAGATTGCGCGTTCCGGTGCAAGGGTTGACCAGTATGACGGAGGAGCTATCGCGGGTGTTGAAACACGAGCTGACGCATAGCTTTGTGCAGCAGAAAACGCACGGGCGGGCGCCGACGTGGATACAGGAAGGACTTGCGCAATGGATGGAAGGCAAGCGCAGCGGAGAAAATGCAGCAACGCTGCTGGAGATTTACAGCGACGGGCATGCGATTTCTCTGGGGAGTTTGGAAGGCTCATGGATGGGATTTGCGAGTGACGCGGCGGTCTATGCGTATGCCTGGGCGCTCGCGAATATTGAATATATTGTGCAAGCGGATGGCATGGGGGACGTGGAAAGAATACTGGACCGGATCGGGTCGGGGAGTTCGACGGAGAGTGCGTTGCACGATGTGCTGCATAGCGATTACGACGACGTGATGAGATCGAGTGCGGATTACTTACGTAGAACGTACTCGCGCTAGGCTTTCGTTTCTTTTATTTACGACAATTTGAGGGTTTAACTGGTGGCGAGGAGCGCGGCCAGCAGCGCTGCGCGGATGGGCATGACCGCGGTCAGGACGTGCTCATGGGTGGAGTGCGCGCCATCTCCCACGGCGCCGAGGCCATCCAGCGTGGGGATTCCCAACGCGGCGGTAAGATTTCCGTCCGAGCCTCCGCCTACTACACACTCCTCGAGGGACAAATTCATTTGGGCAGCCAGGGATTTTGCGCGTTTGAATAAGGCTCCGCTCATTTTGCGCTCTAGTGGAGAGCGAGAGAAACCGCCGTGGATTTCGAGCCGGGCGCCGCGGAGATGAGGTTTCAAGGCGAGGAGCTGGCGTTCCAGGCGACTCATTTCCGCGATGCTGGTGGCACGAAGATCGAGCACGGCGCGGGCGCGATCGGCGATTACGTTTGTTCTGGTGCCACCCTGGATGATGTCGGCGTTTACAGTGGAGCCGCGACGGGGATTGTTCCATTTTAGAACGCGCGAGAGTTGGTGGCAGAGTTCGTGGACGGCGTTGATGCCTTCTTCGGGCGCCAAACCGGCGTGGGAGGCGCGGCCGTGCACGATAATTTCGGCTTCGCCGACGCCCTTGCGCGCGGTTTTAAGCATGCCGCGGGGACCGTACGAAGGCTCCAGGACGAAAACGGCGTCGCTGCGGCGAGCTTCGGTCTCGATTAATTTGCGGGAGGAATCGCTGCCGATTTCTTCGTCGGAGGTCCAGAGAAAAACGATGCGTTTGTTGGGGGTGAGGTTAAGTTTCTGGAGCGCGCGGTGGGCGAAGAGGGCTTGCACGATCCCAGTTTTCATGTCGAAGATGCCGGGGCCGTAAGCTTTGCCGGCGGTGAGACGGAAAGGCATTTTTTTTAAGGTGCCGGAGGCGTATACGGTGTCGTAATGGCCGAGGACCAGAAGTTGACCTTTGGGGCGAGAGGAATTTGATGGGGATACAATGCGCAAATGATCGCCGCGATTTTTTTGCGGGATGCGGTGGACTTGCAGGCCGTATTCGCGCCATTCGGCGGCGATTATGCCGCAACAACGGTCGGCGTGGGATTTTTCGAGGCTGGGGGATTCGGCAAGTACAAAACGGCAAAGGGTGTCGAGCATTTGCGGCAGGGCCGGTTGGAGGAAGTTTTTGATTTTCTGGGCGATAAAGAGAGCGGGCATTGTGCGAACATGCTAACAATGAGGGGAGGAATGGGCAACGAAGCACGAACCACGGGGTTTTCGGATCAATCTAAACGCAGTCGGACACTGTTGGGAGGTTGGCGGCATATCGCCGGATATTGCATTTGGGGCACAAGATACGGGGCCATGGTAGGCCCCTGGTCGCATATAATTGTAAGTTTGCCGGGTGAACCTGGACGCCGCAGGGGTTGAAGTACTCGCGACGGGGGTGCGAATGATTTTGGATACGATGGAAATACAAAGGATTTTGCCGCACCGTTATCCATTTCTGATGGTGGACGCGATTGAAGAGATGGAACGGGTGAAGCGCATCGTGGGGATCAAGAATGTGACCATCAATGAGTCGCATTTTCAGGGGCATTTTCCGGGTAAGCCGATCATGCCTGGGGTGCTGATCATAGAGGCGATGGCGCAGACGGGCGGGTTGCTGTTGCTGATGGAGTTTTCGGAACGGGAACGCGAGAACAAGCTTTTGTATTTTGTGGCTATTGACGGGGCGCGATTCCGGCGTCCGGTGGTTCCTGGGGAGCAATTGAAACTGGAAGTGAAGGTTATTTCGTGGCGTGGGGATTTCTGCAAGCTGGATGGAAGAGCGACGGTGAATGGGGAATTGGCCGCCGAAGCGATATTGATGTGCAAGATGGTGGACCGCGAAGACCTGGAGAAGCCTAAAACTGCGGAGCAGATGAGTACGCCTGGTAACTCGCGCGATTGATCGAAAGTAGCCACCGTAGTTCAAACGACCGGAATAATCCGCCTGGCGGATCGCGAAGCGTTATCGCCAAGAACACATGATGATGCGGACGAAAGACACCTGGTGCCTAGGGGCTAACAATTTGTGAGCACGCAAACTAAAAGTGAAATTCATCCGCAGGCGGTGGTGTCCTCCGGCGCGAGGCTGGGAGCGGGGGTAAAAATTGGCGCTTATGCAATTGTTGGGGAGCTGGTGACTTTGGGGGATGGATGTTTCGTGGATGCGCATGCGGTGATTCAGGGGCCTTCGACGATTGGGCGGAACAATGTGTTTCATCCATTTTGTTCGATAGGCGGCGATCCGCAGGATTTGAAATTTCACGGGGAACAAACGGAGTTGGTGGTCGGCGCCGGAAATACTTTTCGCGAATATGTGACGGTGAGTCGCGGGACGACGGGGGGTGGGGGGAAAACGACCATAGGGAACGGGAGTTTGTTTATGGCGTATTCGCACATCGCGCATGATTGCCATGTCGGCGATGAAACGATTTTCGCCAATGGAGCGACGCTGGCGGGGCATGTGACGGTGGAAGATTTCGCTACGATTGGAGCGTTTTCTCCGGTGCACCAGTTTTGCCGGATTGGAAGGTATGCGTATGTGGGGGCTTCGACGGTGATTACGCAGGATGTGCCGCCGTTTTCGCGGGTGGTGACGGAGCGGAGTACCAAGAGTTACGGCGTGAATTCGATTGGCTTGGAGCGCAAAGGATTTTCTAAGGAGCGGTTGCGGGCGTTGGGGCGCGCTTATCGATTGCTGCTGCAGTCGAAGATGAATACTTCGCAGGCAGTGAAGGAGATGCGGGCGACGTTGGGGGAGTCGGAGGACGTGTTGGAATTGGTGAGTTTTATTGAGGCGGCGGAGCGTGGGATTGTGAAGTAGGAGTGGTTTTCGGAAGGCGAAAAGCAGAACTTCGACGCCGACTTTTCCTGATTCCACGTTACAAGACCCACCCTCCAAAAATCCGAAGGTGGGCCACGTGATCATTTAGTGGGGCGGGCGTAGGCGGAAAAATTGAGCGCGGAAATCAGATCGAAGGTTGAGGGTGGAACGGAGCAGTGGGGATTGATTGCGGGGAATGGGCGATTTCCGTTTTTGGTGTTGGAGGGGGCGCGGAGCCAGGGGTTGGAGATGGCGGTGATCGCGCTGAAAGAAGAGGCGTCCGAAGAGCTGGGGAAATTTACTTCGCGGATTCATTGGGTGAGCCTGGGGGAGTTGAGCAAGGCGATTGAATTGATGCATCAGGAAGGCGTGACGCGCGCGGTGATGGCAGGGCAGGTCAAGCACAATAAAATTTTCAGCTCGATACGGCCGGACCGGAAGCTGGCAAAACTTTTGTTTTTGCTGCCGCGAAAAAATACGGATGCGTTGATTGGGGCGGTGGCGCGGGTGCTGGGAGATGAGGGGATTGAATTGGTGGATTCGACTTTATTTTTGAAGCCACTGGTGCCGGAAGCGGGGGTGCTGACGCGACGCGCTCCGGACGAACGCGAGAAAGTGGACATCGCTTACGGTTTTAGCGTGGCGAGAAATATTGCGAGCATGGACATTGGGCAGACGGTCGTGATTTCGGATCGCGCTTGCGTGGCGGTGGAAGCGATGGAAGGCACGGACGAAACGGTTGCGCGAGCCTCCCGGATTGCTGGAGGAAAGCCACTGGTGGTGGTGAAGGCGAGTAAGCCGGGGCAGGACATGCGCTTTGACGTACCGGTGATCGGGCTGCCGTCCATTGAACAAATGTCCAGCGCAGGGGTGACGGCGTTGGCTGTGGACGCCGGGCGGACGTTATTGTTTGACCGCGCGAAATTGATCGCCCTGGCAGACGAAAAAGGGATTGCGATTCAGGCTTTTTCTCCGTCCTTCCCACTGGGCGCGGAACCAAAAGCCACAAACAAGGGAATGAATCGGGGATGAGCGCAGCGCCGGAGCGTTTGCCGGTTGCCGTGGTGGGGGCCGGTGAATTTGGACGGAACCACGCACGGGTGTATGGCGAGCTTCACAATACAGAACTGCTGGGCATTTTCGATCGAGATACGGCAAAAGCACGCGCGGTGGCGGAGGAATTTCATACACGCGTGTTTGGCGACCTGGAGGAATTGCGCGGGTGCGTGAAGGCGGCCAGCGTGGCCGTGCCTACGGAAGCGCACAGCGAAGTTGGCTGCTGGTTGTTGGACATGGGGATCGATGTACTGGTGGAAAAGCCGATGGCCGCCGACCTGGCGCAGGCGGATGCGCTGTTGAAAGCAGCGAAAAGGAACGAGCGGATTTTGCAGGTCGGGCATGTGGAGCGATTTAATCCTGCTGTGATTGCCGTCGAGCCCATTGTGAACCGGCCGTTATTTTTTGAAGTGCACCGGTTGGGAGTGTTCACGGCACGCAGCCTGGATGTGGATGTAATTTACGATTTGATGATTCATGATCTGGATATATTGCTGGCGTTGGTAAAGGAAGCGGTGACGGAAGTGAAAGCTGTGGGGATACCGGTTTTGACGGACAAGGTAGATATCGCGCACGCGCGACTGGAATTTACGGGCGGAGCGGTGGCGAATGTGACGGCGAGCCGCGTTTCCACCGAGCGCGTGCGCAAAATGCGGTTCTTCCAGCAACACGAATATATATCGCTGGATTACGCGCGGCGGGACGCTTTGCGCGTGGGCGTGAAGAAAGCGGGACCGCAACCGGAATTTGGTTTTGAAAAATTGCCTGCGCCGGCAGTTGAGCCGTTGCATGCGGAGTTGGACGCGTTTGTAGAGTCGGTGCGTTCGCGGCGCGAACCCCGGGTGGATGGCGCGGCGGGGCGCGCAGCGCTGGAGTTGGCGGGACGAGTGATGACAAGCATCCATGAACACGCGGAGCGCGTCCAACTGGCTACACGAACAGCAAACAAGCCAGCCTAAATATGATTGAACGCACACTTGTACCCCAGGATGCTCGCTTACCTGCGGCGGCGGATTTACCGGCGAGCGCACGGCGACGGCCGACGACGATGGACGAGCGCACGCTGGTGCCGGCGATGCTGCCGATCGTCGCGCTGAACGGGCATTCCAGCATTCCGACAAATTTGCCGTTGCAATCGATCGCTGCGCGAGTCGTGGTGCCGCGCGATATACAACGCGAAGCGTACTCGGTGGTGGAGGACGTTTCCATTCCGCTGCAAGTGACGGAAATGGATCAGCGCATTGCAGTGCCGCAGAACTCGGCGCCGCCGGAGCCTAGCACGACGTTGCCGGTGGTGGATACCGAGCTGGTCGATCCGGATATTTTCACTACTGGCGAAGTTCACCTGATTGCTTCGCCGCCGTCGCCGGAAAAAGCTCGCTCGGATTTGATCACGCGGATTTCTTCGGTGGTGCTGCACGTTGCGTTGATTGCGGTCATTTTGTTGCAGGCAAGATTATTTCCGACACGCGAGCCGACGCCAGAAGAAATAGATATTGCGCGGAAGCAACTGACATTGTTATTGCCGCCGGGGGCGTTCGAATCATCGAAGCCCTCGTCGAAACCGGTACAGCGTCCTCCAGCAGTACATGTGGATCCGCGGGTGTTGAGAAGAGTTGCGCCGCCGGTTGTGCAGCCAACTCCGGCGCCAACACCTGCACCGGTTCCCGCGAAGCCTCTGAAAGAATTGCCAAGCGCGCCGATACCGCAGAAAAATGCGGTGGCGCCAGAGCCGCAAACGACCGCACCAACGCCGAAAGTGGACACACCCAAGCCTGGACTGAAGCTGGAAACTCCGGACACGCAGCTGCCGCGTCCCAATTTGCAATTGCCGCAAAATTCGGCGAGGCGCGCGATTCAGGATTCGCTGAAGGATGCTACGAGAGATCCGAATAGCGGCGGACGATCTGGAGGGGTGATTGGTCCGATGCCGCGCTCTGCTCCTTCGCCCGGGGGAGGCGGCGGTGGCGGGCAAGGCGCGGGGACGTATGGAAACGGTTATGAAATTCTTACGCCGACGGAAGGCGTGGATTTCAGCGATTATATGAAACGGGTGGTGGCCAGTGTGCGGCGCAACTGGTATGCAGTGATGCCGGAGTCGGCGCAGCTGGGCGACCGCGGCAGGGTTGCGCTGCAATTCCGCATCATGCGCGATGGTAGTGTGCCGACCGGGGAGCCGACGCGATTGCTCGGATCCGGTAAAGAGCCGCTGGACCGCGCGGCGGTGTCAGCGATCCGGTCGTCGAATCCGTTTGAGCCTTTGCCTCCGGCGTTCAGCGGGCCGTATATCGAACTGCGCTTTTACTTCCTGTACAATTTGCCTCTCGAAGCCGCGTATCAGTGAAATATCGGTGAAACCGTTGCGACAACAAATCGTGGGCAGCCTGGTGCTCGCGTTGCTGGTGCTATTGTTTCGCGCGCGGCACATTTTTTTTCCATGAACACAATTGGGCCGGAGAGTTTGCCTTTGGTTGTCGTGGTGGGACCAACGGCATCGGGCAAATCGGCGCTTTCGGTGGCGCTGGCGAAAGCATTGCAGGGAGAAATTATTGCCTGCGATTCGACGCAGCTTTATCGCGGTGTGAATATCGGAACAGCCAAGCCGACAATGGAGGAGCGGCACGGCGTCGTTCATCACCTGATTGATGTGCTGGATGGTTCGGAGGCGGCGACGGCAGGAGGTTATCGGGAGCTGGCGCTGACGGTGCTGGCGGAAATGCGCGACCGGGGCAGGTTGCCGATTCTTGCGGTAGGGACTGGATTGTATATGCAGGCGCTGCTGGAGGGGTTAGCGGACTTGCCGCTGCGTTCGGAGGAATTGCGTGAACGGTTGAAGGCGAGTTCCAGGAAACGCGGCGGGATGCACTTGCATCGCGTGCTGCGACGGATGGACGCGGAAGCGGCGAAGAAAATTGCGCCGACGGATGAGCAAAAGCTGATACGGGCGATTGAAGTTTGTATCCTGACGCGCAAACCAATTTCTGAGGTTCTTCGCGCTGGGCGGAGCCCGTTGCAGGGATGGCGGACCGTGAAGGTTGGATTGATGCCTTCGCGCGAGATGCTTTATGAGCGCATTGATGCGCGCACG
>Ga0307479_10000823_pt1 | contig 28178 bp, 20 predicted proteins | sample atmos_gasesECM4C_FD_203743 | JGI IMG/M metagenome (GOLD analysis project Ga0307479, IMG submission 203743) | Hardwood forest soil microbial communities from Morgan-Monroe State Forest, Indiana, United States - atmos_gasesECM4C_515 | ecosystem: Environmental > Terrestrial > Soil > Temperate... | reverse complement strand
TTTAACGGCTAAACACGGGTCTAAAGACCCGCCACTACACCCCGGGCTAAAGTCCGGGCCTCTACACATCATCAGTCATGTTCTTGCGAGGCGTTGCGGGTTTGTTCCTCGCCGGGAGTTCAGAACGCAGGGGTCGCCGACGTCATTCCGGTCGGCCCTTCGGGAACCGCGATCCAGAGGACAATGTAAGCGATGATGTTCGGGCCGGGAATCAAGGTCGCCAGCAACCAGAGCACGCGAACGATGGTGGGATCGATGTCAAAATAGTCTGCTAACCCGGCGCACACACCAGCGAGTTTCCTGTCATTTGTGGAGCGTACGAGCCGTTTATGCACATAGGCGGGAGGGACGGATGGAGGAGGCGCTTCCGCTTGCTTGGCGCCGCAGTTGTAGCAGAATTTGGAACCGGCAGCGATATCTTTCTGGCAATTTGGACAAAGCATTGGTCACCCCCACAGAGCGGCCTTTTTCGGCGTCCGTACCTCTATATACGCGAAACCAGCCAATAAAGTTTCCTTGGCCGACAGTCTAAACCCAATGGGATCAGTATTCCAGAAGCTGTTTCACCGCGGCCGCGATGTGACTCACTTGCGGCAGGATGACGTCTTCGAGCTTCGGCTGGTACGCGCAGAAGGTATCCATGGCCGCCACGCGCCTCACCGGAGCGTCCAGCTCATCGAAGAGTTCATCCGCAATGCGCGCGGCGATTTCCGCCCCGTAGCCCCAGCTCAGCATGTCTTCGTAGGCCACGATGACGCGGTGCGTTTTTCCAACGGTCGCGGCAATGGCTTCCCAATCGTAAGGAGAGAGCGAGCGCAGGTCGATAATTTCCACGTTGATGCCTTCGCGCAGGAGCTGAGCCGCAGCCACCTCCGCGCGGTGCACCACGGCGCCATAGGTGATGATGCTCAGGTCGCTGCCCTCTTTCACCACCCGCGCCTTGCCGAACGGAATCGTAAAGTCCGGCCCGGGATTTTCCGACCGGTTGTACGGCTGGCGGTATAGATGCTTGTGCTCGAGAAACATGACCGGATCGTCGCAGCGGATGGCCGTGCGCAGCAACCCGGCCACGTCGAGGGCCGTGGAAGGCATCACCACGCGCAAGCCGGGGCAGTGCGCGAAAATCGATTCGCCGCTCTGGCTGTGATACACGCCGCCGCCGGTGAGGTAGCCTCCGATTGCTACGCGTAAAACTACGGGCGCCTTGAAGCTGCCATTCGAACGCCAGCGCATCACGCACAACTCATCGCGGATTTGCATCATCGCCGGCCAGATGTAGTCAAAAAACTGGATTTCCGCGACGGGCTTCAACCCGCGCGTGGCCATTCCAATGGCTCGCCCGACGATGCTGGCCTCCGCTAGCGGCGTATTGAAAACGCGGTCCGCGCCGTACTTTCGTTGCAGGCCCGAAGTCGCTTTGAAGACACCGCCCTTCCCTTTGACTTCCTTGAGGCTTTCTTCGCGGCTGGCGTCAGCCACGTCCTCGCCGAAAACCAGAATCCGCTCGTCCCGCGCCATCTCGTCGGCCAGCGTGGCCGCCACCGTTTCCACCATGGTTTTCGGCGCGCCGTGGAGGCGCGCTTCCGCTTCGAAAGAATCTGATGTCGGATCAATTTCCGGCGAGTAGACGTTCGTAAGAATCGAGTCGATGGGCGGCGGCTCCGCAACCAGCGCCTGGTCCGCGGCTTCCCTCACTTCGTTATCCACTTCCATTTCCAGCGCTTCGATCTGCTTCTGATCCAGAATTCCTTCGCGCACCAGGAACAGGGAGAACTTTGAAACCGGGTCGCGGCGCGCTTCTTCCTCGCGCTCCTCCGGAGACTTGTAAAGTTTTTCGTCGTCCGACAACGAATGCGAATAAGGTCGCGTCACGTGCGCGTGAATCAGTGCCGGCCCTCGCCGCTCGCGGCAATACTGCACCGTTTCTTTGCAGACCGTGTAGCACTCCAGCGGATTCGTTCCGTCGCACTCGCTAAGGTGCAGCCCGGGGAAACCACGAACCAGTTTTGAAATGCTGCCGCCCGCGGTCTGCACTTCAATGGGCACGGAAATCGCGTATCCGTTGTCTTCCACGACATACAGCAAGGGAAGCTTCATCGCGCAAGCGGCATTCAGCGATTCCCAAAACTCGCCTTCGCTGGTGGCACCGTCCCCACTGGAAACGTAAACAATCTCGCCACGCTCGTGATTGACGTATTCCCCGAGCGGCGCCTTCTTGGCCTGAGCCAAGGCTTTGGGATGCGCCTCGTAATATAGCGTGGCTTCCGCGGCGCCGACCGCCTGCACAAACTGCGTGCCCGTGCAGGAGGAGCGGTTCACGATGTTCCACTTGGGATGTCCCCAATGCGACGGCATTTGCCGGCCGCCGGAGCTGGGGTCATCCTTCGCACCAACCGCGGCGAGCAAGGTTTCCAGAGGCGTCACGCCGAGCATGAGGCACAGCGCGCGATCACGGTAATAGGAATAAATCCAGTCGACGCCCGGCCGCAGGAAAAGGCCCATGACCGCCGAAATCGCTTCATGCCCGGCGCTGGAAATCTGGAAGTAGATTTTGTTTTGGCGCTTCAGCTGGATTTCGCGATCGTCCAGCCGCCGCGAAAGGTACATCGTGCGGTAAATGCGAATCAGCGTGTCGTGATCGAGGCCGTGAACTTTGGGGGCGTCAAGCTTTGCAAGTTTGACGCGCGTTTGTAACGCCATTCGTTCTGCCCTCGAATTCCGGGATTGTGCCTCCGCGGGAGTCCATTATAGCGAATTTCTACACCCGACGCCCAAATTGGCAGCTTGCGCTGACGGTTTATTTCTAAATGCTTGCGGCCAATTTGGCCTTGAAACACGAATCCGCCCTGCGCTCGATTTCGACAAATCAACCCAGCGATTCGAATTGCTTGTCCGTCGCGTCGAATTCCTTGTCGTCCTGATGAACGATCTTCGGAGACGCACTTTTGAATGGCTCCTCCGAAGGAATGCGCGTCAGCCAGCGCTGTTCCGATAATTTCTCGTGTGAAGAAAAGTACAGCCGCACCAGCAATCCGACTTTGCCGTTCACGGCCGGTTTCTCCGCAGCCGTTTCGCTCGCCTTGCCAGCCGCTTTGCCCTTGGGCTTTTCTGCCGTTTTTCCCTTGGATTTTGCCGCTGCCCCGCCTTTTTCTTCGGCGTCGGGTTTTGCGGGAGCCTCAGCCGGAGCATTCTCCAGCCGGTCAAGTTTGTACAAAAGCCTTTTGTCCAGGCGAAACGCCTGCTTCCACCCGTCGAGTTTGTGCCGGGCTTGCTGGGCCTTTTCCTCGTCGGTGCCAAAATCAAATCGAATATAAATGTGCGCCATGCGTTCAGTCTGCGACTCGCCGGACCTCAAGTCAAGATTGCAGCGATTCGGCTTTCCCCTGTGAGCCAGGTGAGAATCAGATATCAATCGAACCTACTTGATGCAGCATCCAGCTCTTTGGCGTATGATGAGTTACAGTTTGGGTTTCGAATGACCAGTCGGCTTCAAAATCGCTCGCGCTTCTTTTGCGCCATCGCCTGCTTGCTCGCGATGGCGCTGCTCTACGCCCCGCTCGCCGCTGCAGCATGGTCGTCGTATCAAGCTGCCTGCTGCGCGTCCGGTCAATGCCCGATTAAAGCGCATCACCATCACCAGAATCCCGCCGCGCCCGAAAAACATATGGACTGTGGTCATGAAATGTTTACCATGACCGCTTGTTCTATGTCCTGCTGCCACAATCCCGAGCGCGCGTTCGTTTCCTCTTCAGTTTTCGTGTTCCCCGCTCTCATCACAATTTTTGAGCCCTCGGCTCTGCAAACGCATATCACCATCGCGAAACTGACGAATTTGCATCGCTCAACGGAACCGCTCTATCCCCCTCCCCGTTTCTTGACTGCGGCCGCCTGACGCGTCGCCGTTTACTCCCACATTTCGGTAGTCAAAGCCAACGCCGGCCGTGCGCCGCGCGATTTATCTCATTTGGGAGAAAGAGTCTTATGCGCAAGGGTTTTTTGTTCTTGCTTCTTCTTTTGCCTTTTGCCGTCTCAACACTCGCTACGATCTTCGGCACCGTTCGCGGCATCGTTCATGATCCACAGCATCGTCCGGTTTCAGGAACCACAGTGATGCTGAAGGCAAAATCGTCAGATTGGTCGAAAAGCGCCTCCACCGACAACAACGGCGAATTTGTCTTCAATGCCGTCCCTATTGGCGAATACTCCGTCAGCGCGGAGAGTCCCGGATTTGCACCGGCCGTGCAGAGTGTAGTCGTCAACTCCGGCACCGAACCGGTGGTCCACTTTCAGTTGAATCTGGCAGGCGCGAAGGAGACTGTAAACGTGTCCGGCGCGCCAGTGATAGCGCCAACCGATTCCGCGACGCCTACTACCTTGATTAGCCGCCCGGACATCGAGCGAACGCCGGGAGTATCCCGCAGCAACAGCCTGGCCATGATTACCGACTACGTCCCCGGAGCCTATGTAACCCACGACCAGCTGCACATCCGCGGCGGCCATCAGACGAGCTGGCTAGTGGACGGCGTTCCTGTTCCCAACACCAACATCGCCTCTAACCTCGGTCCGCAGATTGATCCGAATGACATCGACTACATGGAGGTCAACCGGGGAAGTTACAGCGCGGAGTTTGGTGACAGGACGTACGGCGTATTCAACATCGTCCCTCGCACAGGTTTCGAGCGTAACAACGAGGCCGAGCTGCTTCTCAGCGCAGGAAACCTCTACCAGACCAATGCGCAGCTCAGCTTTGGCGGTCATAGCGAGCGTTTCGCCTACTATGCCAGTGTGAATGGGAATCGCAGCAATCTGGGCTTGCAGACGCCGGTTCCGGAGGTGGTTCACGATGCAGCGAATGGATATGGGGGCTTCCTCTCCCTCATCTTGAATGTCGATCCCTCCAACCAGCTTCGCTTCGTGACCTCTTTGCGCAAGGACTATTACCAGATTCCATATGATCCCAACCCGAATGACATCGAGAACGCGCCCATCGCTGCGAATAATTTCGTAGCGCAGTACCCAAGCATTGGCCTGCGTGATGGCCAGCATGAAGGCGATGCCTTCATTAACTTTTCCTGGGTGCACACCTTCAACACGAAAACGCTGCTCAGCGTCTCGCCGTTCTATCACTTCAACAGCGCCGACTACGACAGTATGCCCAACGATTCCCGCATCGCTTCCACCGACCACCGCGCTTCGACTTATGCCGGAGGCCAGGGCAGCTTCAATGCCAACATGCCGAAAAACGATCTTCAAGTAGGCCTGTACGGCTTCTATCAGAAGGACAACGAACTCTTCGGTGCCATCTTCAACGACGGCAGCGGCAATCCACCATTCACCGATCCCGAGCATCCCTCCGGCAGCTTGGTCGCTTTCTTCCTCGACGAGAAGTTCAAACCTTTTCCCAGGCTGACTCTTTCGGCTGGCATGCGCCCGACGCATTTTTCTGGTGGAGTTAGTGAGAACGCCATTAGTCCGCGTTTTGGCGCCGCGGTGAACGTTCCGCGGCTCAAATGGACGTTCCGCGCTTTTTACGGCCACTACTACCAAGCGCCGCCGCTGATTACCGTTTCCGGCCCGCTACTTCAGTTCTGTAGCGCAAATAATTGCGGGTTCACCGCGCTTCACGGCGAGCGAGATGAAGAGCATCAGTTCGGCGTGACCATTCCTTACCGTGGGTGGACGCTTGACGCCGACAACTTTAAAACCGACGTTGCTAATTTCTTCGATCATAGCTGCATCGGATCAGGGGCTTGTTTCCCCATCTCCATTGCGCAGGCTGTAATCCGCGGCTGGGAACTTACGCTCCGCTCGCCCCGCATCGCCCACCGCGGGCTGATCCATCTTGCCTATTCCAACCAGATCGCCGAAGGCGCGTTACCCATCACGGGCGGCTTGACGAACTTCGCTTCCCCAAGCCCGCTGTTTGCACTTGACCATGACCAGCGTAACACCCTCAACTTCGGCGGCGACATCGCGCTACCGTGGCGGTCCTATGCCTCAACCAACGTTTACTACGGCTCCGGCTTCAGTAACGCCTTTACCGGGCAGCCGTATCCAGGGGACAAATTGCCGCAACACACTACATTCGACCTTTCCCTCGGAAAGGATTTCGGCGAGCGATTCTCCGTATCGCTTAGCGCCCTGAACGTGGCCGGCCGCCGCGTCGAACTCGACAACAGCCAGACTTTCGGCGGTTTTCACTGGAATGCACCGCGCGAACTTTTCGTCCAACTGCGCTATCGTTTCCACTATTGACCGCCCGCGAGTGCCTAAGTTGCTGAAATGCAATGCGGGAAAATGCTAAACTGACGTGACATTCGAATGGCGATGGAGTTCGCCATAACCGGGCAGGTTTTTTCGATCTGCTCTGATGACTCCTGGCAGCCTGGCGGCGCCAGGAGTTTTTTGTTGCACCGCGGGCCATTCCCTGGCGCGCTCGCTGCAGCGAGCGACAGATCGGAGAACTAGTGCGTCTTGCATTGATTGCCATTTTCGGCTCCGCCGGCACTCTGGCACGTTACGGCCTTCAGGGCCTGGTGCAAATCCGCGTCGCGAGCACCTTTCCCTACGGCACGTTGCTCGTCAATCTATCCGGCTGCTTCCTCCTTGGCTTAATTGGACAATTCACGCTGAACCGCATGGTTATTTCGCCGGACTGGCGCGCGGCCATCGCGGTCGGTTTCTTCGGCGGCTACACGACTTTCTCGAGTTTCGGCTGGGAAACCGCCAAAATGCTCGAGGACGGCGAGTGGCTTCGCGCCTCGACCTATGTCGCCGCGAGCGTCGTGGCGGGACTGCTTCTCTCAGCCGCTGGCATCCACCTCGCCAACAAAATCTAATCGCAGCAACCGTAGGGGCACCTGACGCGGCGGGCGTTCATCGACGTGAAGCCAATATCAGCCGCTCTTGGCAATTCGCGTCGCGAAGTGAAAGAATCACGGTTCTCAGATCACAGGTCACGGAGTCTCTATGACCCACGAAAAATTCGAAGGCGAGCGCACGCTGATGCGCATCCACATCGGCGAATCCGACAAATGGCACGGCAAACCGCTCCACGAAGCCATCGTCGAAATGCTCCGGAAAGACGGATTCTCCGGCGCAACCGTACTGCGGGGAGTTGCCGGCTACGGCGGCTCCAGCATCTATCACACCGACAAACTTCTTCGCCTATCGCAGGATCTGCCCATAATCCTGGAAGTTGTCGAATACGCCGACCGCATCGACAAGATTCTCCCCCGCCTCGACGAGATGGTCGACGGCGGCCTCATCACCCTCGAAAAAGTCCGCGTTATCCTTTATCGTCCCGCCAAAAAATGAATTTGGAGTGCGACAGCTTGCTTCTACTTTTCCGTCGGCCATAAGATTCCATTTTCGGACCTGCGCACGAAATTAGCATTCTACGAGCTGCGAACTTTCAACTCTTAGCTTTCGATTGTAAACTTCTTTCCCATGCCCGAAGCTCCTCAAGACCAAGCCTGGCTCAACCGCACCGTCCTCGGCGTGGGCCTCACCAGCCTGTTCAGCGATTGGAGCCACGAAACCGCCACCGCCATCCTGCCCGCATTTCTCGCCGCCATCGGCGCGGGCCCCGCCTGGCTTGGCGCTATCGAAGGCATCGCCGACGGCCTTTCGAGTTTCACCAAACTCGCCGCGGGCCATTTCACGGACCGGCTGAAACGCAGAAAACCACTTGCCACTTTCGGCTACGCCTTCACAGCGATCTCGACGGCCTCGTTCGCTTTCGCCACGCACGCCTATCTCGTTCTCATCGGCCGAACGGCCGCATGGTTCGGCCGTGGCGTGCGCTCGCCCGCAAGGAAAGCGCTGCTCGCCGCCGATGTCCCGCCAAACGCCTACGGCCGCGCCTTTGGCTTCGAGCGTCTGATGGACACCGTTGGCGCCATCGCCGGTCCTCTCACGGCGCTCTGGCTGCTACAAGCCACCGGCCATTCCTACCGCAAAGTTTTTCTCTGGACTCTACTCCCGGGTCTCATTGCCGTTGCGTCATTCTTTTTTCTTGTGCGCGAACGCCCCATCGCCGCGCGCCCGCAACGTTCCTTCCTTCTCGGCCTCAAAGCACTTCCTATTCCTTTCCGCCGTCTGCTTCTGGGAGTCGGCATCTTCGGCGCCGGCGATTTCTCTCACTCCCTTCTGATTCTCTACGCTTCGCGCATGCTTGCGCCCGCTGACGGCATGGCGCGCGCCGCAAGGCTCGCTGTTGGTCTCTACACCTTGCACAATATTTCGTCCGCTATCTCCGCGTACGCAAGCGGCTGGCTCAGCGACCACGTTCCGCATCGCAAAGTCGTCCTCGCCGCTAGCTATGCGCTCGCCAGCGTCACCGCGATTCTCCTTTGCACCGGAACTCACTCGTTCCCGCTGCTCGTTGTGATCTTCATCCTCGCTGGCCTCTACGTCGGCACCGAAGAACCCCTTGAAGACTCTCTTACGGCGGAATTCGTGCCCAAGGAGCAACACGGCATGGCCTACGGCACGCTCGCCGCCGTCAACGCCGTCGGCGACTTCTTCTCCAGCCTCCTCGTCGGTTCTTTGTGGAGCGCCTTCAACGTGCAAACCGCCTTCACCACCTCCGCCATCCTCTTTTTTGCTGGCGCCCTCCTTATTCTCCGCCTGCGCACAAATGCCTGATTTGCTCTTGCACCGCAACAATTCACATGTTAGCTTTGGCGAACAAAAGGCGAATTACCGTAGCTAGGGTCTTCAGACCTGCGGCCTTAGAGAAGGGATTACTGATGCCGGGATCGCTTGCCGTTCGTCGTGCTGGAATTTCGACAGCCATGACGCGCGTCCACGAAGTGCTCGACACTTTCGCCGCGCGCGATCATACCGGCGAAATCCTCACCGCCATTCGCCACTTCCCCGCCCGCGAAGCGCAATGGGCCGACTTCCCCGCATGGGTCCACCCGGACCTCGCCGCCGCCTACGCCGCCAAAAATATCCGCCGCCTCTACACTCATCAAGCTGACGCAGCCGAGGCTGTGCACGCCGGAAAAAACGTCGTCATCGTCACGCCCACCGCTTCCGGAAAAACTCTCTGCTACAACCTGCCCATCTTGAACACCATCCTCAAAAACCTGGACACGCGCGCGCTCTATCTTTTCCCCACCAAAGCACTTGCGCAGGACCAACTCGCCGAACTCCACGACCTGAACCAGCGGCTCGAAGATCGCTTCGGCGTCTTTACTTACGACGGCGACACTCCCGGCGACGCGCGCAAGGCCATCCGCGAAAAAAGCCATATCGTGCTCACCAATCCGGACATGCTGCACACCGGCATCCTTCCCCACCACACCCGCTGGACGCGCCTCTTCGAAAACCTGCGATACGTCGTCATCGATGAATTGCACACCTACCGCGGCGTTTTCGGTAGCCACCTTTGTAACGTGCTTCGCCGCCTTCGCCGAATCGCCAGTTTCTACGGCCGCGATCTTCAATTTATTTGCTGTTCGGCCACGATCGCCAATCCCGGCGACCTCGCCTCGCGTCTTCTCGAAACTGAAGTCGACGTCTTGAATTCCAACGGCGCGCCATCAGCCGACAAAACTTTTGTCTTTTACAATCCGCCGGTCGTCAATCGCGCCCTCGGCATCCGCCGCAGCTACATCAACGAATCTTCCCGTGTGGCCCAGGAATTTCTGAATCACGACCTGCAAACCATGGTCTTTTCGAATTCAAGGCTGCAAACGGAAATTCTTCTCACCTATTTGCAGCAAGCGAATCCGCAACTGCCCGGAAAACCGGAAACCATTCGCGGCTACCGCGGAGGGTACCTTCCCGGCGAGCGCCGTGAAATCGAGCGCGGCCTGCGCGACGGGAAAATTCGCGCCGTGGTCTCCACCAGCGCGCTCGAACTCGGCATCGATGTCGGCTCTCTCGACACCGTTGTGATGGCAGGCTATCCCGGCACTATCGCCGCCACCTGGCAGCGCGCCGGTCGCGCCGGTCGCCGCAGCGGAAGTTCCTGCGCGGTGCTGGTGGCTTCTTCGTCGCCCCTTGATCAATTCATCGTTCGAAACCCGGACTATTTCTTTGGCAACACGCCGGAGCACGCGTTCATTCAGCCGGACAATCTGGAAATTCTCATCAATCATCTGAAATGCGCTGCGTTCGAATTGCCCATCAAACCCGGCGAACAATTTGGCGATATCGACCTGCCCGATCTTTGCGCCAGGCTCGCCGAAGCCGGCTTTCTCCATCTCGCCGGAGAAAATTATCACTGGACCCACGAAGCTTATCCCGCCGACACCATCAGCCTGCGTTCCGTGGCCAGCGACAATTTTGTAATTATCGACTTCACCGGCGCGCCCAATGTCATCGGCGAAATTGATTTCCCCAGCGCCCTCGTTTTCGTTCACGAAAAAGCCATCTACATTCACGGCGGCCAGCAGTACCACGTCGAGCATCTCGACTTCAAAGAACGCAAAGCCTACGTGAAGCAAGTCGAAGTCGACTATTACACCGACGCCGTGCGCTACACTCAGGTTCGCGTCCTCGAAACCGCCGCCTCCAAGTCGTCCTCCAATCATTCTGTCATCCTGAACGAAGCGATTGAAGATTCCGGCCCGGCCGGAAAGGATCTCATCGTTGAGTCACGCGAAGCTCGTTCCGCTCAGAGTCATTCCCACGGCGACGTCCTAGTTCGATCCCAAGTCGTGGGCTTCAAGAAAATCAAATTCTTCACCAATGAAAACATCGGCGCCGGGAACCTCGAACTTCCCGAAAACGAAATGCACACCACGTCCTACTGGATTACTCTCGAACGCCCGCTCCTTGAGTCGCTCCCCTTTACCGTCAGCGAACGCCAGTCCGGCATGTTCGGATTGCTCCACGCGCTCGAATCCGTCGCCACGCTTCTCCTCATGTGTGATCGTCGCGACCTCGGCACGGCCATCGGCGAGCGCCCTCCCGCTCCTGGAGGGTCCGGCGCGGAACTTGAGCCCATTCAAATGGAAGGCATGGCTTCCGCGAATGCCAAAGAATTCTTCGAACCCAATCTGTATCTCTTCGACGCCTACCCCGGCGGAATCGGCTTTTCCGAGCCGCTCTTTCGAACGCACGAGCTCCTTGTACAAAAAACGCGCGAACTTATCACCGCGTGTACCTGCGAGCAGGGCTGCCCCTCCTGCGTCGGCCCGGCCGGCGATCTCGCTCCCCGCGCCAAAGAAGCGGCACTCGCCATCCTCGACAGGTTGTGTGCCTAGATGTCTGCGCAAGCCGACAAATTCTCTCGTCTCGCCGCGCTGAAGCCGGTGCGCGCAATACCAGCGCAACCAGCAGCGCTGCGTGCGCCCGGCGAAGAAGACATGCTCGGCCAGCTTCTCGGCGCGGGCGTGGCAAGAAATCATTTCGGTGAACACCTGGCCTTGCGCAATTGGTACTCGACGCCGGAATTCGTCGAGCCTTCCCCGATTGCACTTGAACTGCTTTCGCGCCTGAAAGACGAATCACTCTCCCGCAAAACGCGCATCGCCATCGAAGATCCGACGAAGTGGCTTTTCCTCGACACGGAAACTACCGGTCTCGCCGGAGGCACCGGTACTTACGCGTTCCTCGTCGGCCTGGCCTGGTGGGACGCCGGAGGCTTGCAATCCGAGCAGCTTTTCATGCGCGATTTTACGGAGGAGTATTCTCTTCTCCACGAACTGGCCGCGCGCATCGCCGAACGTCCGGTGCTATTCACCTTCAATGGAAAATCGTTCGACTGGCCGCTGCTCGAAAACCGCTTCACGATGACGCGTTCCATCGCCGCGCCGAAGCTGGCGGCGCATCTGGACTTGCTGCATCCCGCTCGCGCGCTGTGGAAATTGCGCCTCGGTTCCGTGCGCCTCGTCGAACTCGAGCGTCAAGTCCTTGACGCGCCGCGCCTCGGCTGGCATCGCGAAAATGACGTGGCATCGGCGCTGATCCCGCAATTTTATTTTGACTATTTGCGCGGTGGTCCCGCGGAACCGCTCGCCGGAGTCGTGCGGCACAATCAGATGGATTTGCGCGGCCTTGCCGCTCTCTTCTGCAAAATTAACGAGTTGCTCTCTGAATCTTCAGGCGCCGCACTCGAAATGGAGAGCCTCGATCTTTTCGGACTCTCAAGATTTTTGCAGCGCCGTGGAGAAGCGGAGCGCGCCCACTCCACCTGTGCACAAGCCCTGGAGATCGGCTTGCCCGCCGAATTTCGCCCGAAGGCGCTCCAGGAGTTGGCGCTGATGGCCAAGCGCCGGGGCCAACACGCGCGTGCCGCCGAAATCTGGCAGGAAATCGCCGGAGATCTCCGTGATGGCATTCACGCGTGCGAACAACTGGCCATCTATTTCGAACGCCACGCGAAGGATTTGAGCCGTGCTGCTGAATTTGCCGAGCTGGGCCTTGCGAAACTCAGGCGTCAGCGCAGCTCTTCACGCGATCCTTATCTAGCTGCTCGCTCCGCGCGGATCGAACAAAGAATCTTGCACCGTCTTGCACGATTGCGGCATCGAATGAAAATCGGCGGAGGCTTGGCAAGACCGCTAGCTCTTTCGCCCTTCGGCGGCGAATCAGAACCGTAGAGCCAAAACCGTGGCCGTCAAACCAATTCCCGCTCGTTCCTCAATTCAAAGGAGGAAATCGGATGGAAAGCTCAGCCGCAAAACAGCAACCTATGGCAGGAGGAAGTATGACCACTGCCGAACAATCGTATTTGCGCACCGAACTGGAACAGCGCCGCGAGCGTCTTCACGAGGCCGTGCATTCGCCTGCCGCCGATGCTTCTCTTTCTCAATTGCTGGCCGCCGTGGACAGCGCATTAAGCCGTATCGGTCAAGGAACATTCGGACTCTGCGAGACGTGCCACGAGAGCATTGAAGCAGAGCGCCTGCTGGCCGATCCGTTGGTGCAGTTCTGTCTGGACCATCTCACGAGCGCCGAACAGCGTGCCTTGGAGAGCGATCTTTCCCTGGCCGCACGAATCCAGCGCGCTCTCTTGCCCAAGCCCGGCCGGGCGCCAGCAGGTTGGGACGTGCGCTACCACTATCAACCTGCAGGCATGGTGAGTGGCGATTATTGCGATCTCTTCGAAACAAACGACGGCATGCTCTTTATGCTGGGGGACGTTTCCGGCAAAGGTGTTGCGGCGTCGATGCTCATGAGCCACCTCCATGCAACGTTTCGCAGTCTTGCCGAAGCCAGTCTCCCGCTTGATCGCATGGTGCAAGACGCCAACCGCATTTTCTGCGAGAGCACTCTCGCGGGGCAATTCGCGACTCTCGTCGTGGGACGCGCTGCCCAAGATGGTTCTGTAGAGTTTGTCAGCGCGGGCCACCTTCCACTGTTGCACATCCATGGTGGCGGCGCAACGCCACGAGATTCCACGGGAGTGCCTCTGGGTATGTTCTGTAACACTCGCTTCCCTGTCCATCGGCTCACACTGGCTCACGGAGACACGTTGTTTCTATATACCGACGGTTTGACGGAAGCGCGGAATCGCGCTGGTGCGGAGTATGGCCTCCACAGAGTCCGCGCGCTAGCAGCGCGGCACACGGGGATAGAGCCAGCGGGACTGATCTCCAAATGTCTTGAGGACCTGCTGAGTTTTGGGGGGGGTTCAAAGCAAACGGACGATCTGACGCTTCTTGCCGTTCAACGTGCGGAATAATGAGGGTCGGGATCAGCAGCAAGTTGGGAGCTTGTACTTGCTGCGCCCCATGCCCTGACAATGCTTCCGCCAGATGGCGGGATCATCGCGGTCTTCGCAGGAGCGGAACCTGGCTCTTTGGGCGGTTGCGGTGCCGCAGGCCAGTGAATCGCTTTGATCACTCCGTCGAACACCTTGCGGGTCGTGCCTTCCACAGCCACGCACTCGAACCCGAAGCAATCTAGGAACACGCTGCCATCCGGCGTATCAAAAGAAAAGAAGTTGGCGCGGCGAAACAGGTTTTTTCGCCCAGAATATTTTTTCTCCAGAGCTTCGGAATACTGTCCGAAGAATCGCGCCATATGTTCCAGGCTATCCAGCTGCAGGCGGCTTACCAGCGCCAACTTCTTGGTTTGTCCCTGCTCGTAAACGGAATAACGGTCCCCATCCCACGCGGCCGCCATGCTTTTGGCGCGGTCGTCGCCCAGAAACTGCTTCAAGACTTCTTTCCAGCCGAATTCGCCCATGATGTTTTCATCCAGCTTCGTCCAGCCCGCGCCGAGCAGTTTCTCGATTGCCGGCAGGGTGACGTCAACGGGAATTTTGCCGGACCTATAGAGACCTGGGTGAAGAATCTGTTGCGTGGACACCGGCGGTTTCTGAAACACGCCGGAAAGCGCCGCCCAGCCGGTATCCCTGAACACCGCCGCCGAAAAAGTAAGTCCGCTCATGTACGGAAAGATCAGCACATCCTTGAGGAAGGGCGGGGCCTTCTTCAAAGTCGGAGTGCTCGCCAAATCGCCCATCAACATTGAATAATCGAAATCCGGCAGATCCTTCAGCGACCGGCCGGTGCCGAGCATCAGGTAATCCACCATAGCCGCCATGGCGCTGCCTTCGAGAACCGCATCGCGCGCGAGTTCCGCATCTTCATTCGGCCGGGCGGCTTTCACCCACGGCTCGATCTGGAAATGCTGGTCCTCAAGCGCGTGCGTCAATTCGTGGGCCATGACCATGCGCTGCTCGTCCAACGGACTCCAGTCCGCTATGTAAAACTCCTGCGTTTTTGGATCGTAGAGCCCTTCCACCTGCTCGGTGAGCACGTCAACCATGAAGGCATCGAGATCGAATCCTTTGGGCAGGAGGCCAAACGCTTCGGCGCTTCGCTCATCGGCATAGCGCTCGGCGGGATTTTTTTCCTCGTTCATCTGCTTGATGACGTAGGCGCGGATTTCCTCGCGCGAGCGCAGCGATTTTTTCAGGGGCGTGCGAAGCTTCAAGCCAGTAATTTCGCTCATCTGGCTGAGGACTTCGTCGGCCGCCGCCAGGAAATCGGCTTGCATGGTGGCTTTGGAATCTGGGGAAGGCGGTGCGGCGGAAGTCTCCTGCGCGCGAAGATCGAGCCTGACAGCAAAAAGAATAAGAAAAAGTAGGAACCCAAACATCCGGAGGAAAGCTCGATTGGCGCCCAGAATCATGTCATTTGCAGAATAGCAGATTCCGGATTTCGTCGCCGCGCGCACCTCCATAAACCGGGCGCAGGCGCGAGGTGTACAATGTCGCGACCGCGGAGTTAGAAATGAAAATCTTAGCTGAAAGTGTCAATGTGGAAAAACTTGCGCAAGCGCTCCGGATTGGCGTGGCGGGAATCCTCTCGATTTACCTAGCCGGCCTCTTCGAATTGCCGCAAGGCTACTGGGCGGCCATCAGCGCCTTTGTGGTACTGGGGTCCGACGTGAAGACCACCGTCAGAGCCTCCGGGGAACGGCTGATGGGGACAGCGATTGGGGCCCTGACAGGCGCCGTGTTCGCTTATTTTTGGGGGAGCCACCTGCTTTGGTTCGGCGTGGCGGCCACTCTTACGGTGCTGCTCTGCGAACTCTTGGGTCTTGGACAGAGCTACCGGCTGGCCTGCGTGACCGTGGCGATCATCATGCTGATTAATAGCACCGCACCGCCTTGGAATACGGCTCTGAATCGCTTCCTGGAAGTGGCGTTGGGAATTGTAATCGCGCTAATACTCTCCGCAGTTCCGCCAGGACGAGCTTTAGAGACTGTGCGGACGGATCTACGCCGGCCAGTTCATGAGTAAATTCTCTGAGCCAGCATCGCTGCGGGATGCGAGAACATCGCGTCGAAGGGTGCCACAGCGAAACCGAGCCAGTTGAAAGAGTTCCATTCGACAGGATATTCTAACCATCCCACGCTCTGTTCCGAAAACTTAACAGTGTGGTAATTCTGTTGTACCCTTCGGTTAGGGGGAATCGCTCCGCTCCCGAGGAGTTTGATGCAACCCGGCCTTCGTCTCCGGCAAGCCCGTGAAAGACTAGGTTTAACCTATCGTGATGTGGAACGCTCCAGCTATGAACTGGCGGCGCGCCGAGGGCGGCGCGACTTCATCATCCACATCAGCCGGCTGGCGGATATCGAAAACCGCGGGGTTGTGCCCAGCTTGCATAAACTGTATACCCTGGCTGCGCTGTACCGCTTAAACCCGCTGGAGATTTTCCGCTGGTACGAAATCCCGATGGAGGAGTGTTTCCATGACGGAAGTGCTTTTGCGGTGCCGCAAACCCATTTGATGGCCGCGCCCACCTCGCTGCGCATACCGATGCGATTTGACCCGGCTTTCGACCCGCAACGCACGGAACTTTTGTCCCGCATGGTCGAAAAATGGGGTCACTTCGAAGGGGTGTTAACGAATGGCAACGGCCATCACTTATATGGATACATTGGTTCAAGCGACCGCCGGATGATGCCCTTGCTGCGCCCCGGGAGCATCGTGCTTCTGGACACCTCGGTACACAAAATCGATGATGGCGACTGGATGACGGAGCATGACCGCCCCATGTATTTCGTTGAAGTTCATGATGGTTACCGCTGCGGATGGTTTCATCAGGATGGCCCGAAACTGGTGATGCAGCCGCACCCGCTCTCGCACTGTTTGCCGGAGGCCTGGCGGGTTCCGGATGAGGCGGAGATCGTGGGCCGGGTCGCGGGGGTGGTCACCCGGTTGTGCGAGCCGGGGTACATTCCTGATTGAGAATCTCCAGACTAGCCCGGAGATTCGAGCAAAAAAGCGCTTTAAGGTACTCCGGCGATTGTTCCGGTAGCAGAACCCGGTAAGCTTCCAGCCGCAGCCAATGAGGGACGGCGACAGCCATTCCACCCTCCATGCCGGCTAGGCAAGCGCTTAAATCCTTCAGTTGTTCTGCGAGCGGCGTTTCGAGAATTCGTTCGAAAATCTGTTCATGGCAAAGCTCCAGCGCCTGCTGGATAGCCTCGGAGGGATAAAGGGCCGCAAGGCCTGCGTGTTCGTACCTGCCGCTGGACAGATCCCTCAAGGAAGCAATGTACGCCAGCCGGGCAAACAACCCGGGAATCCCCGCCAGTGTACTTTGAGTGAAATCCTGAACGATTTTGCGGTTCTGCTGGAGTTTTGTCAGCGGTGTCATTTTTTCTTCTGTTCCGAAAGCGGAACGTTTTTCAGATCTCCTCTCTGCCTCCCCGTAGGCACTTCAAGCTCTCGCATAAGGAGGGTTCATCCATGAAAAACCCGCGGAAACTGATCGCGTTCTCGCTTTTGGCTGTTCTGATCCTACTGCCTGCTATTCGCTGCGTCAACTTTGCTGCAACTAAAGCCACCCTTGCCGATGGGAATCCGCTGCCTTGGCCAATTCCACCACAGCCACCCGCGGCGAGCAACAACGCCGTCCTGACAGCTGATGGGAATCCGCTCCCTTGGCCGATTCCGCCACAGCCACCCGCGGGGAGTAACAACGCGATCCTGACAGCTGACGGGAATCCGCTCCCTTGGCCGATTCCGCCACAGCCACCCGCGGCTTCACTCGTTGCCTAGCTGACTCTATGAAGTCTTCCGCACCGCAGCTCACAGAGAAGGTGGGCTGCGGTGTTGGTTTTCTAAAGGCGGGAAGCCAGGAACAGATGCCAGAGACTGTCTGGGAGACGCACCGTTCTGAACGTAAGCCTCCGATTTGAGGTTTAGCAAAGTACACCAGTAATTGGCATGTTGTGCTTCGTGCTCAAGACTCGGTTGAGCGATTGGACTATTTACCTGCCGGTTATAAAAGTGCTAGCATGCACGGGTAATGAACGGCCTTGTCCATTCCGTGCGTTGGGTGTGGGCAATCAGCGTTGCGATGCAGGTCGCAGTCTGTGTTGTGTTACTCATTAAGGGGCATATCCGCAAGATCCCGGTCTTCAGCCTCTTTGTTGCGGCCAATCTCTCCCAGGCAGGATTGTTCTACTTCGTATATACGCATTTCGGGTATGGTTCCCAGACCGCCATGGTGGTCGGCTGGGTTTCGGAGGTTTGCATCTTGCTGCTGAGAACTCTGGCAACGATGGAAATCCTGCAACTGGTGCTCGGACCCTACCGCGGAATCTGGGGGCTGGCATGGCGCGTACTCTCGGTGATCGTTGGTGTGATTCTCGCCTACTCGGCAGTCGAGGCCGCCCGAAAGCTTACCTGGGCGATCGTCTTTGGTGATCGCGGCTACCATTTTGCGTTCGCTCTGGCACTGGTGGGGTGCCTAGTGTTGATCCGTTATTACTCGATTCCGATTAATCTCGCCCAGAAATTACTTCTTGGCGGATTTTGTTTTTATTCGTGCACGGTGGTTTTGGCGGACACAGTCGGGCCATGGCTTTTTGTTCGAGGCTCGCTCATTTATCAGACGATTTGGCAACTCACAACCACTGTGGCATATGCAGGAATACAACTGGCCTGGGTCGTCGCATTATGGAAGCCTGCATCCGAGGTGGAAAGGCCGCCTTCCCTTGTAACGACCTCTCTTTACCAGCAGATTTCTCCCCAGATCAACGAACGCTTGTACGTGCTGAACGAGCACCTCAGCCAGTTTTGGACTCCAAGGGCTACTCGACAGTGAACCTCACACTCATACTTCTTGCCGGATTTGTTGCTGCACTGCTCCTCCTGCTGGTATGGGCACTGCGCGGCCCGAGAAGGCTGCCCAAATCCGGAGCAAGTGCAATTCCTTTGGAGCGGAGCGACAGGCTCCACGTAAGTTTCCTGCCGCAAGTCCGGCAAGCTTTGGACGCTGTGGACTACGAATTCCTTGCAGGAAAGGGTGGACCTGCGCTGCAGCAGCGAGTGCGGCGCGAGCGGCGAGATGTCACGCTGGCCTACTTGTCTGCACTGCGGCTGGAATTCGAGGACTTGTTGCGGATGGCCAGGATTATTGCCAAGCTCTCTCCGGAAATCGTAGCGCTGCAGGAGTTCGAGCGGCTCCTTCTTACCGCAAAGTTCATGTTGCGCTACGGAATGATTCGAATGAAGTTGCGCGTGGGCTTTGTGTCGTTGCCACAGCTGGACGCGCTAGGCAACCTGATCAGCGGATTGAGTGTTCGCCTGGAAGCAGCGATCAAGGAACTCGGAGAGCGCGCCGCCCTTGCCGCCGAATTGGCGTCACCGCCCGATCGGCGCGGGGTCGGCCTTACCTAGCAGCAACTCATCCACTGCGGCCAGCAATTCAGTGGACTTAAACGGCTTTTGCAGGATCAGGCTCTTGCTGGCGGCGTGTTTTTCATTTGCTGCGCTCGACGGCGCGACCGCACACATCCAGATCAGCTTGCCGGAGAGAGCGGGTTTATGCTGGGCTAGCCAGGCTTCCAGGCTGTTCCCGTTCGAGCCCTCGGAAACTTGCAGGTCCGCGACAACTACGTCGAAATCGTGTTTTTCAAGCAGCGCATGCGCTTCGCGAATGTCTCTCGCGGTTTGCACCCGGTGATGGCGGCCCCGCAGGATAGTGCAAACGGCTTCCCGCACGGAATCGTCGTGATCCACCAAAAGAATGCGTCCATCCCCGCCTGAGGCGGTCTTTTGCCCAGGCGCCGAGGAATCTAAAGCCGCCACAGACTGGAAGGGCAACTCGATGGTGAAAGACGCTCCACGCGTGGGAACGTTCCGCACGCGAATCGTTCCGCCATGTTCCGTGATAATTCCGTAGCAAATGCTCAATCCCAGTCCCGTGCCTTTGCCCACCGGTTTCGTCGTGTAAAAGGGATCGAAGACCCGGGAAGAATCCTGCACGCCAGGGCCGCTGTCCGTGATCTCTATAAAAATCCGGTCCGCGTTGGTTCCCGTGCGAACCCACACATCCCCATCGGTGGAACGTTCCAGGATGGCGTCCACCGCGTTGTTCACCATGTTCAGAAAAACTTGCTGGAGCTGGTGAGGATCGGCGGCGGTCACGGGCAGATCCTGCGCCAAGTCGAGGTGCACGCGGATGTTGCTCATCCGCAAATCGTAATCGCGCAGAGCGAGGGTCTCTTCGAGGGCGTGGTTGATCTGCACGGCGACGCGCTCCGGCTTGTGCTGCCGCGCAAAGCTCAGGAGATTCTGTACGATGCGGTGCGTGCGCTGCGCTTGTTTATAGAGTTTGTCGGCGTACTCGATTCCCTGCTGCCCCATTTGCCCGCTGGAAGTCAGCAACTGGCTATAACCGAGGATGGCCGTCAACGGGTTGTTCAGTTCATGAGCGACACCGGAAATCAGCTGCCCGACGGCCGCCAGCTTTTCGCTGTGCAGCAGCTGCTCCTGGGTGCGGCGCAGGTTTTCGTAAGCCTGGCGCGTCTCTTCGTAGAGCATCGATCGTTCGATGGCGCTGGAGATTTGGCTGCCCACGGCAATCAGCAGGTTTATATCGGCAGGAGAGAATTCCCGGGGCGTGCGGCTGCCCACGGCCAGGCCGCCGATGACGCGGTCCTTGGACCACAGGATCAGCAGGTATACCGCGGCCAACTCTTCCTTGTTTTGTGCATCGCGGAAAGCCGGCGGCAAAGGCAAACCCTGCGCGGAAAGAAACGTCGCGTGCACCGCCCTGATATGCTGCATCAGCTCCGGCATCACGGAAACGGGCGGAAAATGCCGCGAATACTCCGAACGATGGCCGACCGCGGCCACACGCCGCAACTGTTTTCCTTCCTGATCGAAAAGATAGAGCGAGGTGGTATCCAGGCTGAAAAGCTCAGACATCTGCCGCAGCGTGCGGTGCAGTGAATCGCTGAGGTCCAGCGACTCTGTGAGTGTTTGCGCAATCGAGTTCAGCACCATCAGCTCGCGGTTGCGGCGGCGAATTTCGTGTTCGGCCTGCTTGCGCTCCGTGATATCCAGCAGAAAACCCTGGTAAGCCATCACGCTGCCCGCGGCGTCGCGCACGGCGATGGAAGATTCCAGCATGGTGCGCCGCTCGCCATCCTTGCGCAACATTTCGAATTCGAAATCGGCGACGGTACCGTGCTGGTGCAACAGCTTTTTGAGCCGTTCGCGATCGGAAGCGTTGGCAAATAAGGTGTTGGGGATGTCCAGGGCCATCAACTCCTCGCGCGTTTCGTAACCCGTCATGCGGAGAAGCGCTTCGTTGAAATCGAGGAAATGGCCTTGCGGCGTGGAAATGAACACGCCTTCCTGAACGCTGGAAACGAGCGTGCGGTATTTTTCCTCCGCCCGCTTTCGATCGGTAATGTCCTTCAAAACGTGGACGGTTCCGAGCTCCTGTCCGCTGGGGTCCGCAAAGATCGAGTTGGACGCCAGGAAATACCCTGACAGCCATGGATCGGGCTCATCGCCCTCGCCGGCAATCCCTTCGCAGTACGGGCAGGTGCTGTAGCTGGCATTCTTGACGGCGAGCAGTTCCGTCACATTGCGCCCGATCAGCGCCCCGCTTTCGCGGCCCAGAAGCTGGCTCAATCGCTGATTGCTGCGCAAAATCCTTCCCTGACGATCGTGGACCAGTATGGGGTCGCCGATAGAATCGAAAGTGTACTCCCACTGTTGTTGCACGGTCGTGACTTGTTCAAACAAATGGACATTCTGCAATGTTAATCCGAGCAGGTTGGAGATGTTCGCGAGGTAGGAGAGTTCGTCCGGATGAAGGCGTGTATGCCGGGTCCAGCCGATGGCAATGACTCCCAGGGGTCCGTCTTTACCCCCCAGCTTGAGCGTCACCAGCGACTTCAATCCCGCTTCATCCAGTCTCTTGCGCGCAGAGGGATCCCATTCATCCTCCGACTGCAATATCTGGCATTCTTCGTTCAAAACATTCCGCGCCCACGGTTCCGACGCGGAAACTTTCTCATATTGCGCCAGAAAGGCTGGGGAGTATCCAACTGAGGCGCGCGCCACGAGCTGTGCCGAATTCCCTTCGCCCTCGCAGAGCCGGACCATGCCGTGGGTAGCGCCCAGACTGTCAACAAGGTGCAACAGAACCTTGTCAACCACGTCCTGCACGGAAAGGGTTTGCGTGCTGGCGGCGGTGAGCAGCGTGAGCCGCCGCATCTTGTCGTTCAACTCTTCGCTTCGGCTCCGGGCGCCTTCAAGCACCAAAACCACCATGGCAATCCCCAGGGCCACTCCCAACAGGTGATCGAAGGCGATGCGAATCTGGAAGTACGGGTGCGCCGGCCACAGCGGACGATCCAAGCCATGAAGGCCACTTAGCAGAAAAATCCCCGCGAGGAGTTGTGCGCCGTGCCCGCGGCGGGCCAGGGGAGCCCGCCACATCAGGAATCCAGCCACAAGACAAACTAGGACTTCGAGGAAGCTGGTCTCCCAATGAAGCGACGCAAACCGCTGCGGGCCGCTCCTCTCGACATAGTAGATTGCCGCCAGAATCAAGCTGACCAGTGGCACCACTGACCAAAGGCGGCGGTCCGAGCCCACCGAGAAGTGGATCACTGACACCAAGAAGAGCAGCAGCGCCGCGGCTTGACTTGCCAGTAATACGAGACGCAAACCAGGAAGCGGCCGTGCCAGGAGCGCCAGCTCGCTTAGGGAAGAGAAAGTAAGACAGCCCCAGCCAACCAGCCAGGCGCGAAAATAACCGGCTTCATGATCGCGCCGGAAAAGTAAAAAAAGCACCAGCAGAATGACGAAGGCGATGGCTTCGAAGAAGGCTATCCCGAGCAGGCCTTGATTCTCCAACAAGATGCGCCGCCTCCAGGCCGGAAGTGCCGTCACAGCGGTGCTCGAGCTGCCGCTAAGGGGGACGTGAACGGCGAGGGACTCTGAGAACTAACCCTCTCGTGACGCTAACACGCTATTTTCTTACTGGGCAATAGCCCACACATTCGGGTGTGCCGTCACATATAATGCCTACGGGGAGCAAACCATCGTGGAGATTGAAAATATACTGGTCGTGGACGACGAGGAAGCCATTCGCGAGGTCGTTTCCACGATGCTTGAATCCAAGGGCTACCACTGCGCCGTAGCTCACAACGGCCGTGTTGCACAAGATCAAATCAAAAAAGCGACGCCGGACCTCATCCTGAGCGACATGATTATGCCGGAAATGGATGGGATTAAGCTGCTCGAATGGGTGCGCCAGTACGATCCGGATGTGCCGGTCATCATGGTTACGGCCATTCACGACATTTCCACGGCCCTCGAGGCCATTCGCCGCGGCGCCTATGACTACATCCTTAAGCCCTTTGAGAAGGACCAGCTCTTTCTAGGCGTGGGTCGCGCCTTACAACACCGCCGCCTCGTCAACGAAAATCGCAAGTACCAGCTTGATCTCGAACAGCAAGTCGAAGATCGCACGGCGCGCCTTACACAAGCCCTCGAGCAGCTGGAACAATCTTACGACGATACCCTCGAAGCTCTGGGCAGCGCACTGGACTTGAAGGACGCCGAAACCGAAGGCCATTGCCAGCGCGTCACCGCCTTCTGCATCTCCATCGCGAAGACCATGCCCGTCCCCGATCAGTACTTGCCGATCCTCGCTCGCGCCGCATTTCTCCACGATATCGGGAAAATGGCCATTCCCGACGGCATTTTGCGCAAGCCCGGTCCGCTGAACGACGACGAAAAGAAAATCATGCGCACCCACTGCGAGATTGGCTACAACATGCTGATCCGCATCCCGTTTCTCCGCGACGCGGCAGAAATCGTCCTGGCCCATCAGGAGTTCTACGACGGCTCTGGATATCCCCGCGGACTAAAGGGCGATCAGATTCCTCTCGGGGCGCGCATTTTTACCATCGCGGATTCCCTGGACGCCATGATCAGCGACCGTCCTTACCGCCGCGCGCTGCCCATGTCTCATGCTTGCGAGGAAATCAAACGCTGCTCCGGCAGCCAGTTTGACCCGGAAGTCGTCAAGGTCTTCATGACCATTCCTGAACAGCACTGGATCGAACTCCGAGAAAATCTTGGCTCTCCGTTCCGCCTGGCTCATCTGAAGAACCTGTAGCGGCCCCCAGTAGCCCAGTAGCGCCGGCATCCCTGCCGGCGTTCTTGGCTTTGTGCAAGTCCGAACTCGCCTGCAGTTCCCCCGATTCGCCGGCTCAGTTTTCTTGCCGTTCTGAGCGAGACTTGCATGGAACTCGCAGAAAACGTACTATTTTCCTGTCATGGCGCTCATTCCTATCAAAACAGCTTCGGAAACCGGTTACTGCGATTGCATTTGCGGATGCTATGAGTTGGCAAGCCTGCGCGATGACGAAACCGGCAAAGGCTACTGCCCTGCTTGCGCGAAGGATCACCTCGCTCTGAACTCCGGCGTGGGCATCCCCCAGCCTTCACCCGTAAATCTCACCGCTAATTCCGCTGGCAACAACTCATCCGCCGCCATGCCTTCACCCGCCGATCCTCCCGGTCGGCTGCGCTAACAGACACCCGCCACGTTTACTTTTTCCAGGAACTAAGTGTCTACGGAAATGAAAAGATGCCCGGTAGCCTGGCTTCTTTTTGAACCATTCCCGGAGATCACCTATGAGTTCCCCAGACAACGAAAGAGGCCGATCATCTGATCGGCCTCTTGGCGTGTAAAGTTGCGTCCCGCTTGCTGAACCAACTCAGCGGCGGACCCTAGAACGTAATGTGCCCCGAGACCAAGATACTCCGGAACACTCCGGTGTTGCCCCAATACTCGCCGAACGTGCTGGGTGCGAGCACTGCAACCGAAGGGCCGGGACAGTTCGCAGGCGTGGCAGGGATAACGGGACATGCAATCCCGCTGGCGTTCTTGGTATTGATATTCAGCCCCGGCACGCCGCCGGGACCCATGAACTGGTAGTTAAACGCGTTGATGGCATCGCCGCGCAGCGTCAGGCTCATGCGCTCGTGGAGCTTGAAGCTCTTCTGAACGCTTAGGTCTACTTGGTTCCGGTGTTGGCCTCGATACGCGTTACGTCCGACGGTACAGGCAAACGGGTTCCCTCCGCACAGGGCATTGACCGCGAAAGTGTTGTTCACGATGAAATGAACGGAGGATGGGGTGATAAATGGACACGCAGGTGTTCCGGGAATCCCCGTGCTGGTACTCATGCAGGAGCTGACGTTGACCAATTCAGTTGCGGTTATGTAGCGGCCGGCGGTGTTAAACGGAGCGTTGGGATTACTAAGAATCGGGCGGCACGAGTCCAGGGTGCTCCCGATAAAGTTGTTGTTGAAGGACGAATCGCAATAGGGGTCGCCGTTGCCGGTGTTTTGTACAGGCGTGACGGGAACACCCGATTGCCAGCGATGCGTGCCGCTGAGCTGCCAGCCGCCCAGAACATGACCGAGGAAGCCCTGCTGCGACCCCTTCCACGGGACTTCGTACAACAAATAGGTTGTAAACACATGAGGATACGACTCCGCCGAAATTCCGCGCTCCCCGCGATTGGGGTCGAACGGATTCTGGGCAATGGGCGTCGAGACGCCGCCAGTGCTGGAGAAGATCTCGCTCGTATTGTCCAGGGCCTTGCTAAAGGTATAGGCGAAGTCTCCTGTCAAGCCATGGAACGCCCTGATCTTCAGTTCGTTCTGCAGGCCGTTATAGCGGGACCAGGCGCCGTTGTTGCGAGTGCGAACCAGCGTGAAGTTGCAGTCCGGGCGCCCGATCGAGGCATTTGAGCCGGTAGTTGCATTACTAGTGCAGGGAGTTACGCCAGAAGGAATCGCCTGAGGATCTTGAACGGCCAGACCGGCGGTGCAGACGCCGGCTGTAAAGGCAGAGCAAATAAGCGGATTGGCGTTGATCGTCTGGAAATTGTGTACGCCATGGTTGCCCACGTACCGCGACTCGAAGGAGATGCGCGAGCTAATCGTCCGCTCGAGCCCAAAGGACCACTGTTGGACGTACGGGTTGGTGAAGTTGGGAGCCACGCGCGTTTGGCTGCGCGCGCCAGGGTCCGCGCCGAGCGGGATCATACTCAAGTAAGCATTCTGTACCGCCGTCCCGGTCGCGTTCGCGGGCACGCCCACATTGAAAATGGTGCCGGAGTTCACTACTGGCGCGGTGGTAGCAACGTTCAAGAAAATGTTGTAGTAGGCCGGGTCATAAGCGATGCGGTAGCCTCCGCGAATGACCGTCTTGTCCTCTCCTATAATTTTCTTAAAGATGCGCGGGGTCCAAGCAAAGCCGACGTTTGGTCCGAAGTTGTGAAGCGCTTCCGGAATGTGCGGGATTTCCGTGACACCTGCGGGCAAACCGGCAGCCCAGAAACCGTTGGCCACGTTTTGAACAGAGATGGTATGCAACAAGTTGATAGCCTGCTGATCCCACTCCCAGCGAAGGCCAAGGTTAAGGGTGAGGTTGCTCTTTAGCCGGAAGTCGTCTTGGCCATAGAAAGCCAGATCGTTCTCCTTGAAATTGAAATTGAAAGGACCCTGAGTAAGCGAGAGCTGGCTGCAGATTCCATTCCATCTTGCCGCGGCATTAGCGGCTGGACAGTTCGCCGCCCCGCTAAGGAAATAGCTAATTGCGTTCGCCGCCGGGGTAATGATGTTTCCCAAAGCGTCCTTGATGTCCGGACTCGAGAAGAAGCTGAACCCACCGTTGATGCTGGGCAGAAAGTGGTTGGGAGAGCTTTGGTGATCGAACTCGCCGCCGAACTTGACGGTGTGCTGCCCGCGTGTCCACGCGAGGTTGCTCTGATACTGCGTGTTGTGCACTTGGCGGTCTTGCGGCAGGTTCGTTGCCAGTCCGAAGCTGAGGTAGGGGTTGGTGGCATCGGAAAATCCGATATTCGGCGGACATGCCGTCACGTTCGCGATCGTGCATTGTGGAAACCCTTGGCCGCCGGCAAACTGAAAAAAGCCTTTGCCGTAGCTCACACGAGCCTGCTGTACCAAATTGTTTGTCCACGTGCGCGTATAGTCCCATCCGTACTGCCGGTCTTGTGCCGGCACAGCCACAAACGCGCCGCTGGAGATGACCCCACTCCCTAGCGCCGTGTTGCTGTTCTGCCAGATTAAACGGAAGAAGAAACGATCTTTGTTGCTGATCTGCCAGTCACCCCGTCCCACGATCTGCTTATCATCAAAATTATTACCGACGATGCGGTTCACAAATGAGAAAGGGACTGTGACAGACGTCGTGCCGTTCGAGACTGAAACGTTCTGCGGTGTGCCGGCAGGCTGGGGATTCCCGGCGGTAATGCCGTAGGGACCGAACTGCTTCAGCGCCGCCACCGCGGTGTTACCGGGGAACGCCGCATCGAGCGCACTAAGGCCAGTCGGCGTGGGAGTGAGGCTGGAGGAGGTTGAGGTACTCACGGCCCGCTGGCTGTCTTGTTCATAGCCTCCGAAGAACCATACACGGTTCTTCAGCACCGGCCCGCCAAACGTGCCGCCTCGGCGGTTATCCACGAAGAGAGGGACCACCGCCGCCCTGCACTTCGCAGCGTACGGTGTCGCCGTGCCGGCGGCCACACCGGCAGGGCAAAATCCCAGTAACGGGTTCTTTTGGCCGTTCGCAAGTGAACGGTCCCAATCGCCCTCGTAGAATTCGAAGCCGCTGCCGTGCCAGGAATTGGTGCCCGACTTGGTGATGTAGTTGACGACTGTCCCCGAGTTTCTCCCGTATTCCGCGCTGAAGTTATTACTTACGACTTGGAGTTCCTCCATCACGTCCGGGTTGGAGATGAAAACCAAGGGACCGGCGACGGAGTTATCGTTATTCGCCTGGCCGTCAATCTGGAAATTGTTCGAGCGCCCTCGCAGGCCGTTGTTGGCGATAGCTGCTCCATTGGTATTGCTGAAATTGGTGGAGCCATTGTTAGCCACGCCTGGAACAAAAAGTACGAGATTATCGAAGCCTGCCCCTGCATTGGGCAGAGACCCCACAATCTTGGTGTCGAAGTCTCCGCCAATCTGCGAACTGGTGCTATCAACCAATGGCGTCGAGGATTCCACGGTCACCACTTCCGACGTGCTGCCAATCTCTAACGTCTGGCCCGCCAGCTTGTTGGTCCTGCCAGCCTCGACTGTGACGTCGTTTAGTTGCAGCTTGCGAAACCCGGATGCCTCGATGATGAGGCTGTACGAACCGATCGGAAGACTCCGGAGCTCAAAGTAACCCTGGGAGTCCGTCTGGCTCGAGAACTTTGCGCCTGTAGCCACTTCCACGGCGCGCACACTCGCGCTTGCCACGACTGCGCCCTGCGGATCCTGGACAGTGCCGGCGATGGAACCTGTGACAATCCCTTGACCCAGTAATGAGGTTCCACCAAGCTGCAACAAGACGATCAGAACGAATGCCAGCCGAAATAGATGCCAGGGGGCTATTTTCGAGCGGAAAGTTAC
>Ga0307479_10000822_pt1 | contig 28207 bp, 27 predicted proteins | sample atmos_gasesECM4C_FD_203743 | JGI IMG/M metagenome (GOLD analysis project Ga0307479, IMG submission 203743) | Hardwood forest soil microbial communities from Morgan-Monroe State Forest, Indiana, United States - atmos_gasesECM4C_515 | ecosystem: Environmental > Terrestrial > Soil > Temperate... | reverse complement strand
CGGGGGGTCAGATCAGAAGACAGCGTAGCGAAAGGACTCAGGGCCAGGCCCTGCGAGGCTCCGGGCAAGCCGGCGGTAGAAACATCAAAAGCGAAGAGAAAGACAAGAACCGACCTAAAGGTCGCCGCTACGGCAGGGGCTGGGAACGCGAGCGGAGAATGGTTAGGGCCATGGCGATTTGAGCGGAATGGTAGATGGTGTGTTGGACGATGCCGGGGAGCAGGATTTCGTAGGGGTAGGTGCGGCCGGGAACTTGCTTCGGTAGATCGGCGAGGGGAAAATGGCGGAGTTTTTCTTCGAGCAGGTCGCGACTCTCGTACCAACGCGCGAGGAGTTCGTTCCAGGGAATGGGCGGCTCGGCCCATTCCTTTTCGGCTTCCCAACGAGGCATGGGATGGCTTTCCGAGGTGTTTCGGACTCTCTCATTCCAGAGCAGGAGATGCTGAAGCAGGGCGGATATGGTATGAGCGCCTGGAGCGGGTGGCGTGGTGGCAAGTTCGGGAGAAATCTGCGCTAGCAGCTCGGCAAGCGAAGGTCCGTACCAAGCGTCTTTGATCGTTACGGCGCGGTAAGAATCGGCGATTTGTTGGGTTGCGATCATGGGTGCCTAGCGGAGACGCGTGGACAGCGGCGGTGTCTCCGGCAGGCTTAGTTTACATCAGGCGGGGTCGCGCTGAGATGGAAGGGGATCGTCCCGACCGGATCGGGATCGGCGCTCCACAACTGCGGTAGAGCTTCGATCCGAAGGTCTGCATGTGGAAGAAGGAGCCGGTCTCGGCCGAATCCATTGCCCGGATGGCGGACAAGGGCCAGGGTGTTTCGCGCTTTTTCAGCAACTCCGGCGAGATGAGAAAACCGATCCAGCTCGTGAATGTGGATTTTACGGCTTCGATGCTCCGAAGAACTGGACAGCGCCGCCAGCGGGCTGAACGTCAGCAGGCAGGCGGTCATCAAGACATTCATTCGCCACGGATTGGACTAGAGCCAGAGGGCGAGAGCGTCTCGCCGCAGCGCAAAACGCTCCTAACTTCAACAATGAGAATCAGAAAGTGGAAATTTGAAAACAGAAAAACGAAGAGCAGGCACGATATATCGTGCCCCAACGCGGAATTAAGCAGGGCTAGCGATCATGAAAGAGTGCGGCCGCCCATCAATCTCCAGCCGTGGCGGGCGACGGGGCGGATACGGTGGCGGTGGGAACTCCGGCAGGGGCGCGGCGGGTGCGGCGAAGGTCTTGCCATTGGAGGACGACGTCGGCGAAAAGAAGGGAGAAGGCGACGCAAGCCCAGACGACGGTTTCATCGAAGGCGCCGCCCTTTTCCAATCCGGTAACGCCGAGGACTACACGCACTTCGAGAAAGACGATGGCCACGGCGAAGCTGCGGGTCATCCACTGACGGTGCTGCTGGACTTTGCCTTTGAGAATGAAGGCGAAGGCGATGCCGGTAGTGAGCATCCACAAAATGGCGTCGACAGCGGCGGCAGCGCTGAAAGAACGAGCGCCGCCCATGCGCTCCTCGAAATACTGGATGTAAAAGCCGAGGGGAGCGGCGACGAAGACGCCGGCGACATAGAAGCGACCGACCACGCGGTGGAACCTGGCGAAACGCTGGCGGAGGCGGTCAGAGAACTGCATGGGTCCGAGCAAGAGAGCGCAAGCGCCCATCAAGCCGTGCGGGAGAAGCCACCACTTGAAAGTGCTGATGTGCAGCCACTCGGGATCCTTGGCGTCGATGAGGAAATGCTCGTTATGGCGAAGAACGTAAGCGACCATCAGGCCGATGAATCCAAATACAAGATATTTCGCGCGCGGCCGCGACAAGCGCTGGGACGCAAGTGGTGCGGTAGACAATTTTAGGCTCCTAGACGAGGCGGGACAATGGAGACAGGATACATGGAATGAGCGTGCCGCAAAGGGAAAAAATTGGGGTTACTGTCTGCGATACTTGAAGAGTAATGTAGGGATTCGAGGGGGTTGCAGTTATTGCTTGGGAGTTGTCACGAGTTTGGCGGCAGGGGCGGCCCGGCGCTCGGCGCGGCGTTCTTGTTCGAGTTGCTGGGTGTGGTCGGCGATTTGGTCGTCGAGGGCTTTGATTTCGCGGGCGAGGTGGAAGTTTTGTGGGTCTTTCGAGTAGGTCTCGAATAGGGAGTCGCGCTTCTTTTTGAGCTCGTCGCGCTTCTTTTTCCAAACACCGGATACTGCAACCATGGGTTAAAACCTCTGGAGTAGTGTGCGCTCTTTTGTGGTTTGTGGATAGGGGCATAGAGTCGAAGAGTCCGACCTAAAGGCCGCCGCGGGGCGTCCGCAGGGGCCGACGTCTTTACGGACGAAAAGGCTAGGAGCGAAAGAGGACGGATTCGCGCTGGAACATTTTGACCGCCAGGAACAGGGCGGCGGCGGCGTAGACGCAGGTGGATGCAAAGATGATAGCGATGTAATTCCAGTGGTAAGTGCCGATCACCAGCTCTTTACAGAGCAGACTGACATTGAGGATGGGAACGATGGCCAGCTTGGGAGTGAGCTCGACACCCGGGAGCATCGCGGCAATGGCAGGGAAGATGACGATGAAAATGAGCGGCATGATGTAGCTCTGCGCTTCTTTGTAGCTCTTTGCGAAAGTGGAGATGGTGATCAGGACGGAAGAGAAAAGGACCGCCAGCGGAACGGCCATAATGAAGACGGAAAGCGCGGCGGCAAAGCCGATGTGCAGAGTGGTTTCCGCCTCGCCGGCCTGGATGGGCTTGGTGCGCAGGGCATTGGCGATGGTGAAGGAAATGCCCATGGAAATGACGGAGAGCGCAGCAGTGGTGAGGGCGGTGGTGAAAACCAAGAGGAACTTGCCGAGGACGAGATGCGCGCGCGAGATCGGGCTGGAAAGAATCGTTTCCATGGTGCCACGTTCTTTTTCGCCGGCGGTGAGGTCCATGGCAGGATGCATGCCGCCGTTTAGACACAGAAAAACGACAATATAGGCGATGAAGCCGCCGAAGAACAGCGCCCCGCCGGATTTTTCAGGCGGGGCAACGTTGTGAGGTTTGATTTCGAAGGGCTTGAGGACGCTGACGGGGAGATTTCTAGCGGCCAGGCGGTCTTTAACGACGGAGTCGCGATAGTCGGTGAAAAATTTCTCGACTTTGTCTTTGGCGGTATCGGATTTGAGGTCGCCTTCGTATTCGTGAATGAGGACAGTCTGTTCCTTCCCGTTAGCGAGATTGCGCTCGAAGCCTTCGGGGATTTCGACGACTACGGGAACCTGCTTGTTGACGACTTCCTCTTTCCAATTGGCTTCCAGTGGAACGATCTGAATTTTCGGCACTTGTTGCAATCCCGCGAGGACATTGGGGGAATCCTCGCCACCGATGACCATCACTTTGGGAGTTTCCTCTTTCGCTTTTCCGATCAGAACGGCGATCATGGCGCCGAAGCCGACGCTGAGAAGTGGAAAAATGACGAGAGGAAGAACAAACATGGTGATGAGGGTGCGGCGGTCGCGTAGAGATTCCGTGAGTTCCTTGCGATAGACGATGCCGATGTTACGCAAGGACATGTTAGTGGGCCTCCGCTGGGATGAAGTGGGGTGCCACGATCTTGACGAAGATTTCCTCGAGTTCGTGTTCGGCGTACTTGTCGCGGAGCTGCGCGAGAGTGCCTTCGGCGAGGAGCTTACCGGATTGGATGATGCCGATGGTGTCGCAGAGTTTTTCGACTTCGGACATGATGTGAGTGGAGAAGATGACGGTTTTGCCGCGGTTGCGGCATTCGCGGATGAAGTCGATGATCGAGCGCGAAGTCATGATGTCGAGGCCGTTGGTGGGCTCGTCGAAGATCATGACGGGGGGATCGTGGACGAGGGTGCGGGCGATGGAGGTTTTTTGCTTCATGCCGGTGGAGAGCTTGTCGCAGCGGCGGTCGCGAAAGTCGTTCATGTCTAGACGATTAAAAATGTCGTCGATGCGCTTCTTCAAGGTGGCTTCGTCTAAACCATTGAGGCGGCCGAAATATTCGACCATTTCCTGGGAGGTGAGGCGAGGATAAAGGGCCGTGGCGGTGGAAAGGAAGCCGACGTTGGCGCGGACTTTTTCCGGCTGCTCGACGACGTCAAAGCCACAGACGACGGCGGTGCCGTCGGTGGGCTCGAGGATGGTGGCGAGCATGCGGAGCGTGGTCGTCTTGCCAGCACCGTTGGCGCCGAGGAGGCCGTAAATTTTGCCGGGTTGGCAGGTGAAGGTGACGTTATCGACGGCACGGATTTCGCCACGCTTTTTGTCCTGAAAGCGCTTGGACAGGGCACGAGCTTCAATCATCGAGGGACCCCTTGCTGAGAGTTCATGAGACAGGATAGTGAGCGGTCACAGTGTACTACGCAGCGCGTAAGGATAATGTTACCGGCGGAACTTGGAAAATGGCAAAGGGAAGACAGAAAATCGCAAGCAGGGACAGGCCCGCTCGTCAGCCTTTGTGACAAGTCGGACACTGCTTGGCATCAAATCTGTCGGGAGTGACACGGAACATGTTATTGCACTGGATACAGACACGGTGGATGACGGGACTGATGACGGCGCCGCGCTGGACGGGTTTGCCGGTCCAAGGCGGGGCGGGGGTTTTCTCCGCCGGGCTCTCGGTGCTCATGTGAGGATTCTAGCACGGCCGGGTTTCCAGCCCAAAGTAACCGCGACGGCATCCGGAGATGCAAAAGGCGCATCATTAGGATAAGGGTGGGAGATGTTCAAACCGCTGGATGGACAAAGGATAGCAGGGAGCAGGATAAACAACGACTGCAAGGAATCTAGAGAAAGCCGCGCTGCTCTTGTTAGAATGAAGTGCCTTGGCGATTTCCTGAAACGGGTCAAGCAAGTCACGGACAAGTAGGAGAAACGCTGCGCTTTGGGGACGTACCCGCGCGTCCGGTGACGCGTGAAGTGCGAGACGGCGCAAATAGGAAAAAATGGATCGCAGGCTGCGAAATCGAATCTTGCTCTACCTGGTGCTGGCGGGAGTGCTGGCGTACGCGGGGGTGGAGCTGAGCGGGCGAAAGCCGGTGCCAAGCATTCATGCGGTGACGCCGATGAGGGAGAACCTGGTTTCGTCCATCAGCAGCAATGGGAAGGTGGAGCCCATCGCGCCGTACGTGATGCGAGCGCAACTAGATACTTTTGTGGAGCAGGTCCGCGCGAGAGAGGGACAAGCGGTAAGGAAAGGCCAACTGATACTGGAATTGGATGTGAAGGATGCGGCGGCGCGGCTGTCCGAAGCGAAAAGCAAGCTCCTAAGGGCCGAGGACGATTTGCGGGCAGCGAAGGCGGGCGGGAGAACGGATGACGCGGCCAGAGTTGCAGTGGCGAGCTTAGCCAAGATGCAAGCCGAGCGCGAGCGGCTGCAGAAGAATCATGATGTGCTGGTGCGTTTGATCGCGGAGCAAGCGGCGACGCAAGACGAACTGGCGGCGAACGATCTAGCCTTGACGAAGGCGCAAGCGGAGGTGACGCGGCTGGCGGCGGCCAAGCAGGAGTTTGCGCGAAGCCTGAAACTGGACACCGACGAGGCGGAGTTGCGCGTGCAGCAACTGCAGAACGAAGTCGCGGCACTGGGGGAAAAAGTGAGACAAGGCCGAATCACCGCGCCCGCCGATGGGACACTCTATTCCCTTGGGAGAAGCGCTGACCTTACGCCATTGAAGGCCGGAGACTACGTGAAAGTGGGTGACCTGCTGGCGGAAATGGCGGACTTGCACAAGGTTCGCGTAAGGGCGTTCATCGACGAACCGGAACTGGGCGCACTGGAGACCAACCAAGCGGTGAAAATCACCTGGGATGCGTTGCCAAACCGAAGCTGGGTGGGGAAAACGGAGGTTCTTCCGAAGCAGGTGGTGCCGCACCAGAACCGCAGCGTAGGCGAGTTGCTCTGCGCCGTGAACAACGACAAACTGGAATTGCTGCCGAATATTAATGTGGACGTGCGGATCAACTCGCGGGAGCGCATCGGAGTTTTGTCCGTGCCGCGGGGCGCAGTGGAAGCCCAAGGAGGGAAGCAGTACGTGTTTGTGGTGAAGAAGAACCAGCTGGGAGTGGGCAAATCGACACTGGAAAAGCGCGAGATTCACGTGGGCATAGCTGATGCGACCAACTACGAAGTGGTGAGCGGTCTTCAGGAAGAAGATCTAGTGGCGCTTCCCGGGGACGTGGATTTGCGAGATGGCATGAGCGTGAGGGTCATTATCACCGAAGTTTTTATCTTTCCGGAACGGTGGAATGGTTAGGCTGGCGAAGCCGGTGTTCGCCGCTCTTTGCATTGCGAACGTGGCGATGGCAGCGGCGACGGTGAACCAGGAAGCAAACCTCGAAGCAGGAAAGCGCGCGTACGAAGCCAGTGAATATGCGAAGGCCATCCAAGTGTTGCAGGCGGCCGCGGCTAAGGACCCACAGAATGGCGATGTGCAATTGCTGCTGACAAAAAGCTATCTGGAGCTGCAGGAACATGACCCGGCGATCAAGAGCGCGGAAAAGGCTGTGACGATTGATCCGCAGAATTCGGTCTACCACGAGTGGCTAGGCAGAGCGTACGGGGAAAAGGCCGATCATGCGGGGTGGTTCTCAGCCATATCTTTCGCGAAAAAGACGAGGAAGGAATTCGCGACGGCGGTACAACTCGACGAAAGGAATTACTCCGCGCGGCAAGCGCTGATCGAGTTTGATTGCAGCGCTCCGGGGCTGGTGGGTGGAGGCGAAGAAAAGGCCGTGCCGCAGATTAAGCAATTGGCGGAGCTGGATGCCGCTGAAGGATATTACGCGGAGGGCAATTGCCGGCGGCAGAAGAAAGATTTTGCCGCGACTGACGAGGAATTCAGAAAAGCATTGGAGAGCAACCCGAAATCGGCGGAGCTGATCTTCGACATCGGGGATTATGTGGTGAAACGCGGGCAGCCGGAGCAGCTGCTGGCGGTGGCGGAAGCAGGAGAACGCGCTGCGCCGGGCGACCCGAGAGGGAAGTTCTACCGAGCCGTTGCCCTGATCCTGAACAAAGTAAATCCTGAAGTAGCCGAACGACTGCTGATGGAATACGCGATGAAGGCGCCGGTGCGATCGGGATACCCGCGGCCGGCGGCGACTCACGCGTGGTTGGGGCGCGTTCTTGAAGAGCAAAACAAAACGGAAGAAGCCAAGCAGGAATTCGAGAGCGCGCTGAAATTGGACCCCAAGAACAAAATGGCGCTGGAAGCGTTGAAGCGGTTAAAGAAGAGCTAAGAGTTTCGCAGCGGGCGCGAGAAAAGTCCGGTCAAAAGGCCGATGATGGACATTCGTGAGACGGTAACAGTGGCGATCGACGCGCTGCGAGCGAATAAGCTGCGCGCGATCCTGACCTCGATAGGCGTGATTATCGGAAGTGCCTCCATCGTTCTGGTTGTTACCGTGGCGCTGACTGGCAAGAAATTCGTACTCTCCCAAATCGAAGCGGTGGGTTCCAACCTGGTACAAGCGGAGTTGGTCCAGAGGCCCGATAAGCCGCAACCAGTGAGTTATGAAATGACGCTTGAGGACATGGCGGCTGTCAAGTCCATTCCCAACGTGGTCGAAGTAGCCGGGACGCGCGAGCTTCCCATGACCGTGGTGGCCGATGGCGTGGAACGCCCCGTGAATATGGTAGGAGTGACGGAGGGTTACCAAGCGATTCGCCGGCTTCTCATTCTGCGGGGCCGCTTCCTCGATGCCGGAGACATGGAGATGCGCAGCAAAGTGTGCCTCATCACCACACAGCTTGCGGACAAGATCTTCGGGCAGGACAACCCGATCGGGAGACAGATTCGGATGGGCGAGCTGACGTTTACGGTGATCGGCGTTTTCCGCGAGCGCGTCGAGACGTTTGGCCTTTCGGATATTCAGGAAAACTCGGTCATTCTTCCTTTCACGCTGATGAAATATTACACCGGCATGGAAGTGGTGCGCCTGCTGAGCGTACAAGCAGCGCGAGCTGAAGACGTGCCCCCCGTGGAACGGGAGGTGGGCCAATTGCTGCGCGCCCGGCACCCGGCAGGAGCGGATTATAAGGTACTAACCTTGACAGCGATTCTGAACGCGGCCCGGAACATCTCGCTGGCACTGACCATCGTGCTCATCATCATCGCATTCATCGCGCTGGTGATCAGCGGAATCGGGATTATGAACATCATGCTGGTTACGGTGAAAGAGCGGACTAGAGAAATCGGAATCCGCAAGGCGATTGGAGCGGCGCGGCGCGAGATCATGTACCAATTCCTGATCGAGTCGTTTGTGATCAGCGGAGGCGGAGCGGTCATCGGGATTTTGATCGGGATCGCCTTGCCGGTGGCGGCCCAGTTGTTCCTTCCGGGAAACCTTCGAGTTCCGATTTCGCCGGCGAGCGTGGTGATTGCCTTTGTGGTGTCGTGTTCCACGGGGCTTTTCTTCGGATATTTGCCGGCGAATCAGGCGGCGAGCCTGCAACCGGTGGACTCGTTGAGATACGAGTGAGCCCGAGAAATGGAATTGTGCGAAGGAGCATGAACATGCGAATACTGGGGCGCTTTGCAGGAGTAGCGGCGCTGGTGGTGTTATGCGGCGGCGCGGCGGTGGCACAAGAGCCTCCGGCGCAGAACGCCAATCCGTCAGCAGCACAGGAACGGGCGAAAGATGGGGCGCCGGTGGCGCTGACGCTGAAGGGTGCCATTGAACTGGCGCTGCGGAACAGCAAAGAGATTCAAGTGGCGAAAATTCAGGCCAGCGTGGCGGATCGCGCCGCGCAGATCACCAAGGCGCAATTCATGCCCAATCTCTACGCCGGCTCGGGCGCGGGCTACACATACGGAATACCAGAAACGCCCGGCGGACGCGCACCATCCGTGTTTAATGTGACGTACACGGAACAGATTTTCAACGAACCGCTGCGGGGCCAAGCGAAAGAGACTCAGGAGCAGTCCAAGGCTCAGAAGATTGCGCTCGAGGAATCGAGGAACAGCGTAATCACGCGGACGGCGATGGCCTATCTGGAGCTAGGGAAAGTGCGGCATTCGCTCGACCTGCTGCGCAGGGAGCAGGAGAGCGCGGAGAAGATTCTGCAAGTGACACAGGAGCGGCAGGGAGAAGGTTACGAACTGCCGGTGGAAGTGACGAAAGCGCAGCTCACCAAGGCGCAGGTGACGCAGCGCATTTTGCAACTGGAGGTCCGTGAGGATGATCTCGAAGTCTTTCTGAGATACCAGCTGGGATTTTCGGAGGGGCAAGCTATCGAGGTCACGCCCGAAGAGCTTCCGGGAGAAGCTGAACAAGCGGGAGACAATCTGGTCGCCATGGCGATGACACGCAATACCGGATTGCAGCTCGCGGAGTCCGACGTGCGCGCGAAGGAGTTTCGGCTGAAGGGAGAACGGCGCGGGTATTTTCCAACGCTGGAACTCGTTAGCGTGTACAGCGTGCTGGCGCAATTCAACAATTACAGTCAGTTTTTCCGAACGTTTCAACGGAACAATTTGAACGCGGGTATCGACGTGCACGTACCGATCTTCAGCGCACAAATCAAAGCGGCGATTGGGATGGCGCAAATCAACCTGGAGGCAGCGAAAGTCAATCTGACGAACAAGAAAACCGAACTCTCCGCAGACGTCAGGCAAAAGACGCGGAAGGTTCGAGAAAGAGATGCGGCCAAGGAAGTGGCGAGGCTGGAATTACAACTGGCGCAGCAAAACGTGGCGGTGCTGCAATCGCAATTCGCCGAAGGGAAGGTGAATCTGCGCGAGGTCGAAAAAGCCCGGCTGGAAGAGAACGAAAAGTGGATGGCTTATTTGGATGCGAATTTTCAGAAGCAGCAAGCGCAGTTGGACTTGCTAAGGACGGCGGGGCAATTGGATAAGGTGTGGCAGTGAAGCAGTGACCGGTGACTCGTGATGCTCGATCTGGAGAGTCTGGCGGTGCTCTCGGAAGCGGCGAGAAGGCTCGCTAGTGGTTTCGCAAGTCTGCCTGCTTTTGAAAATCAATCACCGGAGACGGCGCGCCTCGCGGAAGTGCTTGGGACGACCGCCGAGAGACTTCGAGACAATTATCCGTATTTTCATCCGTTGTATGCGGGACAGATGCTGAAGCCCCCGCATCCGGTAGCGCGGCTGGCGTATGCGCTGGCTATGTGGATCAATCCGAACAATCATGCGCTGGATGGCGGGAAGGCCACGTCGGCGATGGAAAAAGAAGCGGTTGCGGAGATCGCCGGCATGTATGGGTGGAAGAATTTTTTGGGACATTTGTGTGGCGGCGGAACGATGGCGAATCTCGAAGCGCTGTGGGCGGCGGGACCACTGCATCCGGGAAAAAGGATCCTGGCCAGCGAACAGGCGCATTATACGCACGGGCGGATCAGCGGCGTGTTGCAATTGCCATTCGAACCGGTGCCGTGCGACGCGCGAGGCCGCATGGATGTGAATGCGCTAGCCAAGCGAGTGGATCGCGGAGACATTGGCACGGTGGTTGCGACTTTGGGAACGACGGCGACTGGCTCCGTGGATCCGCTCCCGGACATTCTAGGGCTTCGCGAAAAACACGGATTCCGAGTACATGCAGACGCGGCCTACGGCGGCTACTTCGCGCTTACGGAGAATCTCGGAGAAAGCGCAGCACGAGCTTTCGCCAAGATTGGAGAAGCAGACTCGATTGTGATCGATCCTCACAAGCACGGATTGCAGCCTTATGGCTGCGGCTGCGTGCTTTTTCGCGACCCGGAAATTGGGAAACGATACAAACACGATTCGCCCTACACCTATTTCAGCTCTGCTGAACTTCACTTGGGGGAAATCAGCTTGGAGTGCTCCCGTCCGGGAGCGGCGGCGGCCGCGCTGTGGGCGACCCAGAATCTGCTCCCTCTGAAGCGGGGTGGCGAATTCGCACGCGGGTTGGAACGAGGAAGAAAGGCGGCGCTGACGCTGTTCGAAAAGGTGCGGGTGGATGAGCGGTTTGTGACAGCCTTCGCTCCAGAACTGGACATTGTGGTATTCGCTCCGAGGGGCGGGAGCGTGAGCGAGGCTTCCGCGTTAAGCCGAAAAATGTTTGAGGCGACGGCGAAGAGGAATCTGCATCTGGCGGTGGCGGAATTGCCGGTTGGTTTTTGGCAGGCGAATCTTGGGACAATGAAGGTCGATCGCGAAACGATTACCTGCCTGCGGTCGGTGCTCATGAAACCGGAGCACTTGGATTGGGTAGAACGAATTTGGGAGTTGGTCTGCTCAGCGGCGGATGAAATCCCATGGGGTCCCTGACTGATTGCCTAGGGAACGTCCACAACTGCCATTCCCTCCAAGGAGATAGCCGTGCGCTGGCTGCTAACAATCAAAAACTGAAAGGTTTGAGGAGATACAAGGAAATCGGTTAAACTATCAGCTAGTGATGGGGGTCAAGTTGTGGGTGTATTTGCGGACCTTCCCTAGCGTAGCGTGGTGCAAAATACGGAACCCAGTGAGTTTGAAACGGCCAAGTCTATAAAGACGAAGGTTGAGGGTGAAGAATGCCGCATGTAATGAAGACGTTGCTGATGAATCCGCCGAGTTTTGAAAACTTCGACGGGGGTGCAAGTTCGCGGTGGCCCGCGACGCGCGAGATAGAGTCCTACTGGTACCCGGTTTGGCTGACGTACCCCGCGGGAATGATTCCAGGCAGCAGGCTGCTCGACGCCTCGCCGCACAAAGTGAACTGGCAGCAAACCGTGCAAATTTGTAAGGATTACGAATTCCTGATTCTGTTCACCTCCACGGTTGGTTTCGAGAGCGATGTCAAGCTAATCCGAAAAATCAAGGAAGCCAACCCGAGCCTGAAAATTGCCTTCGTCGGGCCGCACGGACACATCAAGCCGGATGAGACGCTGAACGCCAGCGAGGACATCGATTTTGTAACGCGCGGCGAGTTTGACCACTCGGTCGTGGAATACGCGCACGAGAAGCCGCTGAGCGAAATTCTCGGTGTCAGCTACCGCAAAGATGGAAAGATCGTGCACAACGCGGAACGCCCGCAACTGCATACGGAAGAGCTGGACGCCTTGCCGTTCGCGACGGATATTTACAAGCGCGACCTGGAAATCGAACGCTACAACGTGCCGTTTTTGCTGCATCCTTATGTTTCTTTCTACACTACGCGCGGATGCCCGGCGCTTTGCACTTTCTGCATGTGGCCGCAAACGCTTTCCGGACATGCCTGGCGGACACGTTCAACGGAAAACGTGGCGCGAGAAGTGAAACAGGCGCTCGGATACTTTCCGCAGATGAAGGAAATATTTTTCGACGACGACACTTTTAACATCCGCAAGGACCGAGTGATGGATCTTAGCGCCAAGTTCAAACCGCTGAAGTTCCAGTGGTCTTCGACGGCGCGCGTGCACAGCGATTACGAAACCATAAAAGCGATGGCGGATGGCGGGGCGCGGCTGTTCATCGTGGGCTTTGAGTCCGGCGAACCGCAAATCCTGAAAAACATCAAGAAGGGCGCGACGGTGGAAATGGGCCGCGCGTTCATGAAGAATTGCCGCAAGGTGGGGGTCAAGGTTCACGGCGACTTCATCATCGGATTGCCGGGCGAGACGAAAGAGTCGATTCAGAAGACCATTGATTACGCGAAGGAATTGGATTGCGAGACGATCCAGGTTTCGCTGGCCCACGCCATGCCAGGAACGGAGCTGCACGACACCATGGCGCAACAGGGGTTTCTGAAAGTGGAGGCGCTGGCGGATTCCGGTGGCCACCAGTTGCCGCATATCGAATATCCGCACTTGTCCAAGGCGGAGATGATGGCAGGCGTGAACCGCTTCTACGACGAATATTATTTCCGGCCCAAGGTGGTTTGGCGCATTGTCAAAGAAGCGCTGTGGGACAGCCACGAGCGGAAACGCTTGTACCATGAAGCGACGGAGTTTCTTGCACTGCGAGCCGAGCGCCTGAAGTGGGCGCGCAAGGGCGGCGAAGACTACAAAAAGCCGATGATTTCCGTGCCGGAATCGCCTTCGGCTTCCGGAAACGACTGACCTCCGCAAAATGGGAAGCGAAAGAAGACTGCGAATCAAGACGCTGGTTATGGTCTTGGCGATGGTGGTGTGCGCCAACGCCGGAGATCTGATGCTGAAGCGTGGAATGTCGCAGATTGGGGCGGTTCAGTTGACGGCCACGGGAATCGCGCAAGCGTTTCGCCAGACGGTGACCAGTGGGACGATATGGATTGCGATTTTCTTTCTGAGCGGTTTCATGCTGAGCTATATGACCGTGCTTAGCTGGGCGGACTACAGCTACGTAATGCCCGCGGGGGCTTTTGGATATGCTTTGCTGACGTTGCTGGCGGTTGTGTTTTTGCACGAATCGGTTTCGCTGCGCCGCTGGGTTGGTGTTGCGCTGATCTGCGTTGGTGTTCTGCTGGTGGGGCAAACCAAGCCACGCACGACCGCGGTGGCTGGCGAGGCTGCGGCTTGATGCGCGTCATTCTGGCACTTGTCGTTCTCATTCTTGGCAGCACCGGGGGCGAAATTGCCATCACGCATGGCATGAAGGCTACTGGGGAACCTGCCCGAATGCGGCCGCTGGAGTTGCTGCAATTCCTGTGGCGGGCGGTGCGCAATGGATGGTTTTGGGTGGGTGTGCCGCTGATGGCCTTGTCGTTTTATTCTTTGCTTGTGCTGCTCTCTTGGGAGCCGATCAGTCTGGTGATTCCCGCGTCGGCGCTCAGCTATGTGGTCGGCACATTGGGCGCCAAATACATTCTGGGCGAGCAGATTAGCGCTGCGCGCTGGGCCGGAGTCTTGCTGGTTTGCGCAGGCGTGGCGCTGGTTGCCGCGGGTTGACGGCAAACCAAGAAATTCTTCCGCGATGATGAACGAGCCTGCATGATGTTGCTCTCAGCGACGTGGCGCGATGCGGTGCTGCTGCTGGCGGCGGCTCCCCTGGTGTACTACTTGCTTGCGACGGTGGCGGCCTTGCGCTTCTTCAAACGGGAGCGGTCGCGGGTTCTGCCAGATTTTACACCGGCTGTAAGCATCCTCAAGCCTGTGCGCGGAGTGGATTTCGGTTCTTACGAAAATTTCGCGAGTGTTTGCCGTCAAGATTACCCAGACTACGAAATCTTGTTTGCCGTGAACGACGATGCCGACGCGGCAGTGCCGGTGATCCGCCGGGTCATCTCGGATTTTCCGGAGCGAAGAATCCGCCTGCTCGTGGGAGCCGAGCATCTGGGTGCAAACCGTAAAGTAAACAAGCTGGCGAGGCTCGCGCACGAAGCGCGCCACGAAGTGCTAGCGCTGAGCGATGGCGATGTGCGCGTCGGACCTCGATACTTGCGCGAGATTGTGGCTCCGCTGGCGGACGACAAAATCGGTGCGGTGACTTCCTTCTACCGCGCCATCGCCGAGAGGAACCTTGGCGCGGAAATCGAGGCCATCGGCGCTTCCAGCGATTTTTTCGGTGGAGTGTTGATGGCCGGATGGATGGAAGGAATCACCTTCGCGCTCGGAGCTTCCATCGCGACGACCAAGGAATGGCTGCGGAAAATGGGCGGCTTTGCAGCTATTGCCGGGACGCTTGCCGACGACTATGAGCTCGGGAACCGCATCGCCAAAGCTGGCGGTGAGGTGATCCTGTCGCGCGAAGCCGTCTGGACCATATACCCCGCGCAAACTCTTCGCGGCTTTTGGGACCATCAAGTGCGCTGGGCGAGGACCGTACGCTTGTGCAGGCCAGCGTCCTATGCGGGGTTGCTCTTCACCCAAGGACTTCCTTGGGCTTTGCTTGCTGCGCTCGCCGCGCCAACCAAATGGATCGCGGGCGCGTATTTGTTTGCGTACCTGATCTCACGTTTTCTGATCGCGTGGACGGTGGGAATTTGGGGAGTTGGAGACGAAGTGCTGCGGCGCAAGATTTGGCTGGTGCCGGTTCGGGACGCCCTCCACTTCGTGGTTTGGCTGGCGAGTTTTGGTTCGAATCGAATCCGGTGGGGCAATGTTGAATACGAGATTCGCCAGGGCAACATGGTCCTTCGTTCCAGCATCGCGAACGCGGCGGCAAAGACAGCAGAAGGCGTGCCGCGCCGGTAGTTTGAAACTTCTTTGTTATCGAGTGCGGTTGACGAGTGCGGAAAACCCATAAGATTAGATAGGTAGAATCGAAGCTGCCGGATCACCGGGGACATGCCGCGGTTGTTTTTTTCCTCGGAACGGGTGGTAGATCGTCCAACGGTAGGACTCCAGATTCGGGATAGGTGTTAAATCGCTAGATAAACCGTTCGGACCGTTGCACTTACGAATCAAAAAGAAGTCCGCAGATTGCCCTAAGATTGACCCAACCTGAATCAGCCGGACTGCTTCGTTTCCCGCAGAAAGAGTCGCTGCATCCAGCCACTGGCGCAAGCAAGACAGCACAACCGGAAACACTGACCTCCGCCTACGTTGATCTACGCCGACAAGCCGCAGAGTGTTCGAGTTCTGGGGGTTTGGGCACGGCCATTTTTCTTGACCAGGGGATGATGGCATGGATGTTGGCATGCTCCTGGGTGGCCTCCACCAATCCAGACAACGCGCGCCGATGTCCCCCCTCTACGGCACCTTTGCCGGATGAGCTTCGCGGGGGATCGTCGCCTCCTGCTGGGACGGAAGGGCACCATGAGTGAAGCGGAACTGCACCTGATCCGCGCCCGGATGCGCGGCGGACTCCTGGTAAAGCCAAGGGCGGCGAACTGGCCACTTCGTTGCCGTTTGGGTTGGCATACGAATGAAGTGCAACGAATCGATATGCGGTCCCCACAGTACCTCCGAAATTGCGCCATTTGAGGCCCACTTTTGCCACACCTCCTTCCAGATGACAATTCTTTCACAGCCAGCCAGTATCGTATACGGGGAGATGGGTGTATGATTTCCCGCGTTTTTGAAGTCAAAAAAGGGGTGCCGGATAAATTACGAAAACAGTGCTAACAAGGAGGCGATATGCGAGGCTTTTCGAGAACAATGCAACTGTTGCTTGCTGTCTTTCTGTTTTCCTTCTGCGCTTCACCCGCTCTGCGGGCTCAGCAGGGCGAGGAGGCAATTCGCGAGGTTAAGGTCGCCGACTTCGATTTGAATGCGGCCTATGAGGCCGGCCCAGGTCGCGTGCACGCCCTGGCCACCAACGTTGCCGGCGCCAAGGAGAAACTCGCCGCCTTCCATCGCGAGCGAAACGCCGCCGCGTCGAAGCCCCATTCAAACGCGTTCGTCGATTCAGCTTCGGCCAACGCCCTCAGTGGCCCGTACTTCTACCCCGCCGACTTGAGCAGCGGCGGCGGGCCCACATTGGCGAGTACCCGGCAGCACGCCATCTACGTGAATGCCAAAGGATCGATTGCTTCCAATTGGGGCAATCCCGAGGGCTTTCTGCGCGACTTGAATGAGAGCTCGTTCATACAGATCACTGACCAGTACGTGGGCACCAGCGCAGTCGACCGCTACCCAGTCGGCAGCCATGTGCGCGTCCACTACGGAACGCCCGGCGTGACGTTGTATGAACATGACATCGCGGCGATCGTGCACGCGGTTGCCGAGATACACGGCGCGGGCTTAGATGACATCTACCACGTGTTCCTGCCCCAGGGCACGGATACCTGCTTCGATCTCACGCCCCAGAATCCCAACCCGGTGTGCTATTCCCCTGACAACCCTGCGACATTTGCTTTTTGCGGCTATCACGACGCGGTTGCTTTTAACGACATCGGGTTCGTGCTGTTCACCGTCGAGCCCTGGCAGGGATCAAGTTCGGGCTGCGAGATCGCAACCCCTGCTCCTAACAGCGTGCTCATCGATTCCACCGACAACGTGCTTTCCCACGAAACCTTTGAGACCATCACCGATCCGATTCCTGGATTAGGGTATTTTAATCAGACTGGCGGTCTCCTGAGCGGGAACGAAATCGGCGACGAGTGCGTGTTGTTTAACTTCAGCAATTCACCCGGTGCATACGCTCCGCCGACGTTCCAAATCAACGGAAAAAACTACGCAGTCCAAACCGAGTACTCGAATACGTACCACGCCTGCGTCACACAGCCCTGAGAAATCGGGCTAAAAAGTGTCACGTTGGCGCCTGCGCGGCGGGAAAAGAGCCGATAAAGCATAATCGGGGTTTCGTTTTTCCGTAAGGCCTAGCTCGACTTTGCAGGTACCGTATGAAGCGTAAGTCGATCGGCTCAGGCACCCGAAGTTCGTCGGACTGCGTGAGGACAAAAATGCTCGGGATGTGGTCTAGCCAGGAGCTTAATCGGCGTGGGCACTAGTCATCCCGGGCGCTTGGCTGGAAATAATTGTGGTGAACTGGCACGTTCTTCTGGTCCGACTGTTTTTGCTTAACCGCGAGATATCCCGTATACGCGCCGAGAACAGCGACCAACAAAGCCATCCCTGGATTTCGTCAAGGGTGAATTGTTCCGCAGCCTCCAGAGCGGCAAATTCGCCCTGTGCCGCGTGATTCTTCAAGAGCTTGGCATTCCTTTTCATACCAGCGGCTGAATTGGAACTCGTGGTACCTCGATTTCCAGATTCGAAGTCGTAGATCCGTAAATCCACACGTTTGATCCATTTCTTGTGAAAAGGGGTGAGATATCAGTGGTTATGTCACGATTAGAGGCACGTTTTGAGTAACGGACTTTGAACTGCCTGGGAGTCTCCGCAGACTTACTAGCCCTGCGTGAACACGGCACCCCAAATAACGCTTTCGCGATAAAATCCCGCGATGAACAAGCATCCAAAGGTAGGACCAATCCAACCCACACTCTTCGAGTTGGACCGGCGGGACGAGGCCACTGCTCCGGTAAAGCCGCAAGAAATCGTTCGTCCGTTCGAGATTCCCGACACTCAAATCCTGCTGGGCACGTCGTCTTTCACGGCGTCCGGTTGGGAAGGCAGTTTCTATCCGAAAGGAATGAAGTCAACGAGCTATCTCTCGTACTACGCGAAGCAATTCCGCGCTGTCGAGATCGACAGCACATTTTACGGGACGCCATCCGCCCGGACTGTTGAGAGTTGGTACGAGAAAACACCAGCGGACTTCGTGTTCGCGGCGAAGGTCCCACAGATCGTGACCCACGACAAGGTGTTGTTGGACTGCGATGCTGAGTTTGGTGAGTTCATTGACATCATGGGGAATCTGAAAGAAAAACTTGGTCCGTTGGTATTGCAGTTTCCGAGATTCGATAAGTGGGTGCTTAAGAGTCCTGACGAGTTTCGCGCTCGTTTGCAAACTTTCTTCAAGAGAGCGGCTGACTCGAAAACTGCCCAATTCGCTGTCGAGATTCGGAACAAGACCTGGCTTGATGCCAGATTTGCGGATGTGCTCCGGGAGCACAACGTGGCTTTGGCATTGACTGACACATTATTTATGCCGCGACCGTGGGAGCTAAAACAAAAGTTCGATCTGATTACGGCGGACTTCACTTATGTACGTTGGCTTGGAGATCGCAAGGGGATTGAAAAGCAGACCATGACATGGGACAAGACCGTCATCGACCGCACTAGCGACTTGAGAAATTGGGTGGATGTGATCAAGTCGCTGGTGAGCAACACCAAAGTCTTGAAGATTTTTGCCTTCAGCAACAATCACTATGCCGGGCACGGCCCTGCAACAGCCAAACTGTTTATGGATTTGTGGAACAAGGAACAATGAGGATTGTGCTTCCAGGTGCGATCCCACTTGATGTCCGGTGACGCGACACTACTGGCCAATCATGATGCCCGCGCATGCTTAACTCGTTTCTAGGCTGCGGGTTAGGTGCGCGTTGCACAGATTGGACCAGTAAAGTCGAAAATGCCGGCCAAATTGTTTGATCTTAAATCGTTTGCGCGCGAATCAAGGGCCAAACAGTTTTGGCCGGTAATTTTTGTACTGAACGGGACTTAGCCTCGCCCCGGCCAAGGCCGATTACTCTAAGCGGATTCATCAACAGTGTCCGGCGAATTTCCCTTCCGATGGAAATCAGAGCTTCCCAATAGACATGATTAATGCTAAAGTTCTTATCAAGCGGTGATTCATGCGGGGAATCGCGAGTTCACGCAACAAAAAATCCAAAAGAAAACTCAAAGGAGAGCCTGCCTTCGATGCCCAAGCTTTTCTCGATTCCGCCGGCGTGTCGAGAAAAGTCGTCCAGTATAGAAAGTCGCAGAAAATTTATTCTCAAGGTGATCCCGCCACGAGTGTGATCTACATTCAAGAAGGCGGCGTGAAACTGTCCGTTGTCAATGAGGTCGGCAAAGAAGCAGTTGTGGCGATACTGGGCTCCGCCGACTTTATTGGGGAGGGGTGCCTGGCAGGCCAGGAAATTCGCATGGGGACGGCCACCGCGATTGGGCCCACGGCCGTGCTGGTCATTGAAAAAAAAGAGATGATGCGCGTGCTCCGCGCGGAACATTCGCTCTCCGACCGCTTCATGGGTTACATCCTTTCGCGAAACATTCGAATCGAGGAGGATTTGATCGATCAGCTTTTTAACTCCAGCGAGAAACGGCTGGCGCGGACCCTCTTGCTGCTCGCACGCTACGGCAAGGAATCTCAACCCCAAAAGATACTTCCCCAAGTATCGCAGGAGATGCTGGCGGAAATGATTGGCACAACGCGCTCGCGGGTGAATTTTTTCATGAACAAATTCAGGAAACTAGGCTTCATTCATTACAATGGCGGGCTTCAGGTCCACAATTCTCTCCTAAGTGTTGTCCTGCACGATTAGGCACCAACTTTCGCGCTATCGGAAAGCGGCATGCTTCCACATCACTGCTGGTAACAGGGCTTACCAGCGCATACAGCAGATTGTTGGCCGGAAGGGGATTTATCGACGCCCAGGATCTCGGGGAATTCTTCTCGTCTCAATCGCCTCAGCCGCGGAAAGCTTCCTGTCTACGTGTGGTTCTGATCGCGGGGCGCCTGAATGCAACAAACATTGCTTCCCAGGAGCGACTCCACACGTGGGACAGGAGACTGCGGTCAGCTGCTTTAGGGTTAAGTCTCTCATTCGCATTCCAAGAACGTGCCATGAAACGAGCAGTAAAGCTGCTCCATTTGGCACACTATACGCACGAGCCATTGCAACTAACACAATGACGTTGGAGCAGGGCTTGTCACGCTAACGGACTCGAATGCCGTTATCGGTAAATGCCTTTTGCGTGCCCAACCACACTTCTGACAGCTCCCCGGTCCCCCGCTACTCGGTTCACTCGACATTCTTGTCGACATCGGCGTTCCTGCCGAGAAGGAGGTGATCCAGGGAGGTATGGTTTACGTTGACGTAGGGGAGGAGGCGCTTGTGGGGCTACCGAGCGCCAGCTGCAAACCGGACCTCAAGTGCCTTCCCATGTCCAGTAACTTACCAGGAGCCATTGCAACATTCTCACCAAATCGTTACTGTTGAACTCATAAGTAGGAAGATCTTTGATGGATCTCATACCGCTTGATGAGAATCTTCAGCTCTTTATTTCGCCGTCGATCGATGACTGGAAGCCGATTGAGGATCATGGCATTACTGCGGTGATAGACCTGGACGGTGATCTCGACTTGGGCATTCCAAACATTCCCAATCACATGCTCTATGTCTACTTTCCCATCTTCGACGAGGACCTGCCGGATTTGAACAAGCTGCACGCGCTGGCGAGACTTGGGGCGCGATTGGTGGCCAATGGCGAGAAAGTTCTAGCGCACTGTGGCATGGGTCTCAATCGGTCGGCTCTCGTCGCGGGATTGGTGCTGACCTATCTCGGGATGAAAGGTGAGGATGCCGTGGCGCTTCTGAGAGAAAAACGGCCCGGCGCGTTGTTCAACGAAAACTTCGCCGCCTATCTCGCGGCACTGCCGCCCAACACCAAGGCACCGGGCCCGTCCTAGAACTTGACTTGACCGATTACTAGACAGGAGCCACGACGAGTGGCACCTTCGGCGCCGACAGGAGTCAGCGCCAAGATATGCTATTAGGCTGTCGGATATGAGAGCGACAAGTTGTGGGGCAACTCCGTGGATCCGCGATAGTGGAGGTCCTGCGAAAATGAAGGACGATACGATTTCCATTCGTCAAGCTTTCAAGATCGCTTCGCCTATTTTGAAGAAACGTTTTGGTCTCTTTACGGCAGTTCTCTTGACAATCTTCGGTGCCTGGCTCGCCCTGGAAATCGTGGTGATTGCTGGGCAACGGTTCGGCATTTTGTTATGGGCCGCAGCCCACGTAGCATTCTTAATCTTTGCCGCGGGTCTAGAGGTCGGCTTTCTCCGAATATGCCTTGTCCTATGCGATGGGGGGAAGCCGACATATGCCGATGCCTTTGCGCAGTTAATCCTGGGTCCAAAGCTTCTAGCTGGCCAAATGCTCTATCTGCTGATGATTGTGATTGGCCTGCTCCTCTTGGTAGTCCCGGGAATATACCTTGGAGTTCGTTATGCCCTCTTTGGTTTCTGCCTGGCCACCGGTGAGCCCAACCTTATGCGCAGTTTCCAACGCAGCGCGATTCTGAGCACCGGCTCGAAGGCCTACTTATTGTGGATTCTTGTTTTTCTTCTGGTCCTGAATGCGCTTGGTGCAAGCCTGCTCGGGATCGGCTTGTTCATCACCATTCCCCAGTCGGTCCTGATGATGACAACGATCTACCGACAATTGAGCACGCGCTCACGCGTCGAATCGAGTAGCGTTTCACTTGGATGATAAAAGTGGTTACCGGAAAAGTTTTCAGTACCGACCTAAGATCGCGAGGTATTTTCCTACCGGTGGGGCTAGTTCGTTACACGTCACTTCTTGAGGGCAGCGTAGACTTGACTCACAAAACTATTCCCGTTTTTTTCCGATAAAAAGAGAATGACAAGCAGCTCTGCAAGCAGACCGGCGATTAACAAGTACTCTCCAAATGCGTCGGAAAAATTGGTACTGCTCAAGAAGTAGGTCTAGAGCTTACTCCACGTACGCCACAGGGATGGTGCAGGTCGGGGATTTTCTGCGGTACCAAAATCAATTCTTTGGCAACGTAGATTTCGGATTAGTGAATATAGGAGAGAAGGTGACGGTCGAACTGATGTGGGATCAGCCTAACCACCGGTTTGTAGTTCGTCTAGTCCGTCCGTCACAGGGCACAGTGGCACAGCAATTCATGCCATATACGGTGCCCGACACTACCCCGGCCGTCGGCCCGTTTAGGAACATCAGCGCCAACGTGTACCCGGCGAACTGTCTGGGCACTCGCACATCGGCCGACATCGACGTGGCCATCACCAAGGTGATGACAAACTGATCCGGGCGAAGGTCGCTTCGCCTCACCAGTAGCGAAGCTAGGTCCACTCATCGGAAAGGCTCGTACTGGCGCCAGCCACAAGTTTGCAAATCCTTGAAAGCTCCCTTCACCCGTCCGTAACCGGAGTGGCTCGTTGACGTCCGCTTCCGTGGGGGGCACGTCGGAACCGCTGATGTTGCCTCGCCTCTTACGTCATTGCTATTGTTACGCTGACTCAAGGTTCACCCGGCTGCCTAGGCCATGAAGAGGTGCAGTATGAAGCATAAATCGATCGGCTCAGGCATTCGAAGTTTGGAAGTTTGTCAGACTGCGTGAGGACAAAGACGCTCGCAGCGTGGTCAAACAGCAACTCTAGCGTTTCCCCTTCGCCTTCGCTGCCCGGAACTTTGCCCAACGTTCTCTCTGCGAGCGAAAGGGAACTTTCAAGCGGCGGTGTTCTTAGCCAGAACCCATTCAAGTGCATCGTCAAGATTACGGAAGACGCGAATTCCCGATGCACCGAAGTCCTGACGAAGAATCTCATACATTCGGAGTACTCCAAATACAAAGTCAGTATTCGCTAAGATGGCACGGCGAGAATCGGGTGAGAAGATGGACCGTTGGGCTAGCGTGTGTACTTCCTCAGTTTCAATGTCGAGTTTGGCGATGTGGGTCAAGTCCAATAAGTGAGAGAAACTGGGGTCAAAATCGGAGTCTTTGAGGAGTTTCGCTTGATGCTCCAATACGTCAGCCATTGTAAAAACACCGGCGGCCGTGGACATCACGAGTTTTTGTTGCTTATCGATTTTGAAGTAGGCGGGCATTGCGATTTTTCTTGTTCACCGTAGCAACGAGCATTTATGCTTTGATTTCCTGAGTGGGATAAATTGTATCGCACTTGCTTCATTTAGGGTCAGCAACACATGCCTGATAAAACGCGGAATCTCTAACGACGCCGAAAGAATAACCGTTGAGGCGTTCACTTCGGAAACGGTCCAGCCATGAAAGGACCCGGCAACACGTGCTCCCACGATTTCTGGCAGTAGGCACAGCTGATGACGGCTTGTTCTGCGCCGCTGACCTCGCGCTTAATCGCTACCGAGTTCTTCTTCTTGCAGTGGGGACAAGTCAAGTCAACAAGGACGTGTGGTGATACGGGATTGGTGGCCATTCGCGAGCCTTCCCCCAGTCCGCAACATTTCTTGACCTATTGTAGATCCTACCTAATCCCATATTTCGGATTACAGACTGAATCTGATAGTAAGCTACTTATTCGTCATCAAGGAATTACCCGAACCCCGATTAAGGTCTTTTACCGATTGACCGCTCAATGCGTAATGAAGCTATTTGTTAACCTCGAAAGGGAGTGACGCCCCCTCCCTGCCGGGGAGCCAGTGATGAATGGTTCTGCTAACGCCAGAAGACCCAAGAATAGGCTTTTCGATGGCAGGATCGAGAAGCGCCGTCCCACTTCAGTTCCCGTGTACCTCGCATCCCTAGAAAACCCCCGCGCTAGTGAACGAACGCTTACCGAAAATGTCAGCCCCCACGGTGCGTGTGTAATCAGCAAGCGGTCTTGGCGGCCCGGTGAAGGGTCGCTTATTACGGCTTTAGCGGGGGGATTCGCGCAAGTCGCCAGAGTGATTTATTGTTTGCAAAGAGCGGGAAATCGATTTTGCCTGGGCATAGAGTTCCCGGATCGCGCGGTCAAATGGGACGAGCCGTAAGGACCCTTAGAGTGGGTCAAGCAGGGGTAGTTCCTCGTTGCAAGAATCAAGTGTTCACCTGATGGTGCACCTTCAAGAATTGTGTACCGTGTTCTTTGCATATCGGCCCCTGTCAAAAGCAAGCGAAGGGGCTGCGTCGCAAACCACGGGGGTGAAGAAATCGATGAGGATGCTCTTTGACATTTTGAAGAAAGACCGTAGAGGAACATTCCAATGGCTAGAAACTGTAAGCGACATCGAGACAGCCAAAGCTCGCGTATTGCAATTATCTTCGGAGTCTCCAGACGAGTTTATCATATTTCGTGAGGTCGATCTTCAAGTCGTGGCCACATCCAGGCAATTCCCAGAGCAGCGATTATCTTTTGCCGATTGACGGCTCTCCGTGGCGGAGCCTGTGATGAACGATGCCCAGCACCGACCCAAAAGGTCCTTTCGATGCCCGAAGTGAGAAACGTCTTCCGGCATCAGTACCCATTTACCTTGCTAGCCTTGTGAGCCCCCAAGCCGGTGAGCGAACGATTACGGAAAATGTTAGCTACCACGGTGCGCGTCTCATCAGCAAATGGTCATGGCGACCCGGTGAAGAGTCGATCATTACCCCATTAACGGGGGAATTGCCGATAGTCGGAAGAGTGATTTATTGTTTGCCAAGGGCGAAAGATTGCTTTTCTGTCGGCATCGAATTCCCGAATCGCCGGGTTAAGTGGGACGAGCATTCCGGTGCCTAATCTAACCTAGTCGAACCTTGCATCGTTTGCCGCATTATGCGCCCAAAGCAGCGAGGGCCAAACAGAGACTTGTGGAACCGTGGTACGTAGTTTTCGGTATTGCATATCCAAGCAGGTACCGCTATATCAGCGTATCGGTGCGTGGATATCCCAGTGTGGACTTCTCTCTCACCGTTCTAAAAACCGTCCGCTTTCAAGGGGTCCCGCTTGGAAGAATTCTTAGTCTGCACAAACCAGAATTGCCGCTTTCTGATTACTCTCAGAGACGGTAGCAAACTGGTGCCCCACTCGGAACTTATTTTCAGCTCATGTCCGGGATTGCAGTCACGAATGCTCAGGCTGTTGCCCCTTTTGCCTTCAATCTCTAAAGGTCGCTTGGCAAGACAAAGTTCCGTGCTGCTCACGTTGCAGCAGACCGCTACAGCCTGAGGCAACGCGAATGAAATTTATCTGTACGTCTTCGGCCTGCCGCCGTCAGGGCCAGATTGAAATCCCCACGAGCTCGAGGGGGGCACAAATTTCGAATCCACGATGCACCTGCGGCTCGGAAATGAAGAGAGTTTATGTCAAGCCAGCGGTTCGGGAACTCTCCAAAGCCGAGGCTACTAGGCGCTTCGGCGATAGCGGCTTTTCATGAAAAATCTAGACGGCTAGTTCACCTCGCTCCCAAGCACAGGAAAACTTACTGAGCATGGACAACAAGAGACTCTATGCCCCACCTCGCTTCTGCACCAGGTACGCTTTTGATGCGCAAGCAGAGATCATTACCTCCGACGCTGAATGGCCCTCAAGCGTAACCAATATCAGCTTTGGGGGCTGCCGTTTACTCACCACTGCTCACCTGCCAGCAGGGGCGACGATTACGGTCAAAATTCGCACACCTACTGATTCCTTCACCGCTACAGCGATAATCATACATTCTACTGCGAACGATGTGGGCGTTATGTTCGATAAAATCACGCCGGAGTCCCTGTCCGTGCTAATGAAATGGATTAACGCGGCAAGGTCTGCGGCAGCCGCCTCTTAATGAAGTCATTTCAAGACATACCTGGGATTGTATCCGACCGGACTGGGAGCGGCGCTGGACCGATTGGAAGTCACAACGGAACCCGAGTATTGTGCTCTATCTTCGCGAGGGACACGCCAGAGAATTGCGCTTGATTCATTGAACCCTTCCGGCGACGGCAAAACTCTTTATGGATTTGCGGAACAACAGAATGTAAACTGCTGTCCCCGCTTCTCCTACCTGCACTTCAATCCACGATGCAGGTGTTCCGATGCCAAGCTATAGTTCGTTTATGTGCCCCAATTGTGAAGGCCATTTCCGTGTGATCTGGCCTGAGCCATTACCAAATTACACCGACCCTTGCAGCAAAGTAAAAATGAAATGCCCCGACTGCGGCGAAGTCACTGAACTTTACGCCTATCTCATCGATAGAATCTTGCAGGCTCCTGAGCCTGGCCTACCGAAAATCGAAGTACTGTCTATTTCTCCACGCGACCCGAATCCAGACCCTTACGCCCGTAGCCACTATTGGCAGAGAGTCTGGGCCTGCCGGGAGGCGAGGTACAGGACGACGTACAGGCCCGTGAAATGACAGAGGAAAGAAAGTTCGCCATCCTGTTCGCTGCAACGATTCTGGCTGCGCGGAGGCTCATCGACATGGACTCGGACAGAGCAAGAAAGTCTTAATCGATGAATCGTGCTGCGCACGTAAGGCTTATTCACTTGGAGACCGCGGCCTCAGTATCCCTTGACACCCTTCTACTTTGGATTCGACTCCGGTCAAGCTCCGCATAAATAGCAGCATTTCGTCCGCTGATGCTCAAGTCAATGAAACTGTTGATTTCGAAGTTCTTGAGGACGTTAAGGTCCACGATGTCGTTGTGATTCCGCTCGGGGGAACGGCTTGGGCGACTGTAACTGAAGCCCAACCTAAGAGAAGAATGGGACGAGCGGGCAAGCTCAACATTAACATTGACAATGTACGTCTTGCTTCCGGCGAAAAAGTGGCTTTGCGGGCGGTCAAAGATGTGAAGGGCGACGGCCATCAGGGCACCACAAACGCAATTTCAAAAGAGATTATCAAGCGACTTCTTAAATTGAGGGGCGTCAATTGATCGCCCCGCACTTGGCGGGCCGCAGCTTCGGTGCTTGCCTTCGAGACGCCTCAATGGAATAATCCGGCCATGATTATTAGTGACCGCCTCCGCGAAATGCGCGAGGCTAAGAAACTCTCCCAAGGTGACGTTGAAAAACGCACCGGTTTACTTCGTTGTTATATTTCCCGGGTTGAGAACGGTCACACGGTTCCTGCTGTCGAGACGCTGGAAAAGCTGGCGCGTGCTTTCGAGGTCCCGCTCTATCAACTTTTCTACGAAGGCGAAGGGCCGCCTAAGCTTCCTGATCTGCTCAAGAGAAAATCGTCAGATGAAATCGCATGGGGTAGCTCAGGCAAAGAAGCGCGATATCTGAGCAAGCTTCGCCGCGTATTGGGTAAAACCGATGAGGAACACCGCAAGCTCCTGTTGCACATGGCCCAGAAGATGGCCGCTCGCTAGCTCCTCACAAATGGTAAAGCGCCCAAAGCCTTAAGCCGAGGCTGAGTAGTCCGCTCTCAAATCAGAACACGCAATGGACCCTTCCTTCGAACAGGCACTCACGGAGGTTTGGCGGCAAGCCCTCGTGGAAAACGCTAAGGCCGTCAAGCTAGGCGGAGAAAGTTATCTTGTACATCGGACTCCCAAACGGGGCCTGCGGCAAGTGGATTTTATGTTCGACGGAACAGAGATTCGTGGGTTGGAGCAGAATCCTGAAACGAAATCCCGTTGGGCGCAATTGGCGCGATCTGGCAAAAAAGTTATGCAATTCCTAAATGAAGGTCGCTACGTGGCGAACGTAGTTGATGGGAGAGTGAATTTCTACGGGAGGCAACTGGGGACAAATCGCTGAGCCACAATCTTTAGCTGAATACGTCAGAATTTAGCACTTTAAACCTACAACAGGACTTCAAGCGCTCATTGTTGGAAAGCCGTAAGACATCTTCAGCCCAATCCGAAATGTAGTGTCCCGCCGCCCAGGCATCAGCCTGGATTGGTACGGCCACTTCATACATGGTGACACCATTCATCTCATACACTCGCCGGACTGCACCATCTTCCTTCGTGTTGCGGTTGTATACCAATTCTCTGTGCCGGAACTTTCCGGCTATGGTTTTCGTCACCTTCGCAGCTTGCTCTTAAATTTGTGGGGATGCCACACAATTCGCCACTATTCCGTGTCCCGGACTATTACCGAGTGACTGGAGGGACCTGTCGAGTTTCGGCCAAATGACAGCGCAAAACCCAGATGGGACGCACCAATCGCTCGGCATAGTTTTGCTGACTCCACAGGCTGTTCAGAACGTCAGGGGAGCTGATCCCGGGGGTCGATAGCGGCGGAATTGCCTTTCAGCAATGCCTTTTTCGTGAGCGTCAGCTCCTTCATCGCCAATGTGATTTCCAGATTGCGTTGGTCGCAGGACCTAAACTATTCCGAT